>Ga0210410_10004662_pt1 | contig 11992 bp, 6 predicted proteins | sample IncBWC4MmetaG_FD_161058 | JGI IMG/M metagenome (GOLD analysis project Ga0210410, IMG submission 161058) | Forest soil microbial communities from Barre Woods Harvard Forest LTER site, Petersham, Massachusetts, United States - Inc-BW-C-4-M | ecosystem: Environmental > Terrestrial > Soil >... | reverse complement strand
AAACTGCCGTGTGGGCCGACATCGACAACGATGGTCTGCTCGACCTGTTTGTGGGCAATGAAAATGGCCCTAGCCAGCTTTTCCATAACAAGGGCGATGGAACATTTGAAGATATTTCACACTCAGCTGGCGTCGACAGAATTGCCTTCACCAAAGGCGTGGTGGCCGCGGATTACGACAACGATGGTTTCGTGGACTTTTACGTCTCCAATCTTTATGGCGGCAATTTTCTCTATCACAACAATCACGATGGCACATTCACCGAAGTGTCGGAGAAAGCCGGCGTGCACCAGCCACAGTCGCAAAGCTTTGCCACCTGGTTTTTCGACTACGACAACGATGGGTGGCCCGATCTCTTTGTCACTTCGTATTTCTTTTCCGCCGACGAAACTCTGCGCAGTTATCTTGGTCTTCCCCACAACGTCGAAACGTTGAAGCTCTACCGGAATATGAAGAACGGAACTTTCAAAGATGTGACCGCCGAAGCTGGCCTCGATAGAATCAATACGCCCATGGGCGCCAATTTTGGCGACGTCGATAACGACGGCTTTCTAGACATTTTTCTCGCTACCGGCGGCCCTGAGTATGGCGCTCTGGTTCCCAAGATGCTTTTTCGCAACAACGAAGGAAAGAGTTTCGTGGATATCACGGCCTCTTCGGGCACCGGCGAGCTCCACAAAGGTCACGGCGTGGCCTTCGCTGACCTCGGCAACAACGGACAGGAAGACATCCTGGTTTCTGTCGGGGGCGCTACGCCCGGTGACGCCCACGCCTTTCGCGTTTTTGAGAATCCGGGAAACGACCACGACTGGATCACCGTGAAGCTGGTCGGCGTAAAAACGAACCGCTCGGCCATCGGGGCACGCATCCATCTGACCGTGGACCAGGATGGCCAGCCAGGGCGCTCCATCTATCGCACCGTCGGGAGCGGAGGATCGTTTGGCGCTTCGCCGCTTCAGCAACACATAGGGTTGGGCCAGTCCGCGAAGATCGCCAGTCTCGAGATTCAGTGGCCTGCGAGCGGCACGAGACAGAACTTCTTGAATGTCGGCACAAATCAATTTATCGGAATTAAAGAATTCGCCAAGGATTACACTAGGCTTAAGCGCGTGTCATTTCGTCTGGGAAACGCGAAGCCGGATGCTGCAAAGTTGCCAAGCGCAACCCCGCAGAACCCGGGCGCGAACAGGTAGCCGGGGCCGCAGCGGAATCTATGAGCCGGAAGTACCTCAAGACGCGAATACTACTGACACTCTATTTGTTCTATTGCGTGCCGCTGGGGTTCGCTGCAGAGCGCCACGCCGCCTTCGGAGTTGTTCTCGAAGTCGATCGCACGCCTCCTTCCATTCGAGTTTCCTGCCACGAGATCCCCGGTTACATGGAAGCGATGGTGATGGAATTTCCAGTTCAGAACGTCATGGACCTGGAGGGCCTCGAACCGGGCACGCTGATCGATTTCACGATTGTCGTGGCAAAAGACTCCGCCCATGCGGAGGGCATTCGTATCCATCCGTTCCAGAGCACGGATCCGGAACCCATGGCGGTTCGTCAGCTTAACCTCCTCGAGGGTCTCGTCGGTCGAAGCTCGGATGCGACAAAGAAGATAAATATCGGCGAGCACGTCCCGGATTTCTCTCTGATCGACCAAAACAGCCAGTCCGTTTCCCTCGCTTCCTTCACGGGCAAGGTGGTGGGCATCACGTTCATGTACACCCACTGTCCACTTCCGAATTACTGCTTTCGGCTGTCCAATAATTTCGGGATTGTCCGAAAGCGTTTCGCGGATCAATTGGGACGCGACTTGATCCTCCTAAATATTAGTTTTGACCCCGTACACGATCAGCCCGATGTTCTCGCTCAGTATGCGCGCCACTGGAATGCGGCCGGCGTTCCAGGCTGGTATTTCTTAACCGGCCCGGTGATGGAGGTCCAAAAAGTCTGTCATGAGTTCGGCATGAATTTCTGGCAAGACGAAGGCCTCATCACCCACGCCCTGCATACCGTTATTCTCGACCGGCAAGGAAGGGTGGTCGCCAACCTCGAAGGCAACGAGTTCACCGCCAAGCAACTGGGCGACCTTTTCGACGCCATGCTGCGCGCGCCGAAATAAGCCCAGCTCAATTCCCCTGCGATCCCTACTCTCCAGCCAAGCGAACCCGAATGGTTTTGATTTCGTAGGGTTTTGTGTGAACCGCTACAACGCCACCTAGAACAGCCAGGTCCCCGATCGGCCTTTCCATCAAGTCAGTTTCCGAAGCCGCTTGCGCGCCAACAGGTAGCACGATCTTCACGTCCGATTCTTTTCCCGCCCATTCGTAAAATCGCAGGATGAGCGAGCTGTCATCCTCCGCTTTCTTGATCGCCGTCATGACGACATTCTCCGCCTGGACTTCGAAGAAAGAGTGCTCCTCTTTCATCGCGCCCGGGTGTCTTGCGGTTCCGATCGCCAGGAGCTCGTAGTTCAGTTCATATCCCCGGCGAACTGTCTCTGCCTCTCGCCAGGTTCCCGGATGTGCGTACATCGAATACGTGAATTCATGAAGGCCCTCATCGGCGTGCGGGTCCGGCCATTCCGGCGAGCGCAGCAAGGAAAGCCGCAAGACGTTGCCCTTTGCGTCGTAGCCATACTTCGAGTCGTTCAGCAGACTGAACCCATGCTTGGCGTCGGAGATGTCTCCCCATTCGAGCGCGGGGACCTCGAACTTCGCCTGTTCGGCAGGGGTATTGCGCGTTGTCGGGCGTTCGATCGAGCCGTAGGGAATTTCAAACGTGGCTTTCTCGTTGTGCGCGCTGAGCGGAAACCCAACTTTCAGCAAGATGTGCTTCTCGTGCCAATCGGAAATCATCCGCACGTCAACGCGTGGACTTCCGGCGGTGATGGTGATGTTCCGGATGAACGCGGAATTCTGGAAGTGTTGCTTCACCTGGATGATGGCGCGCAGCGGGCCGCTCTCCATCAGCTTCACCTCGTCCACCTGAGTCAGATCCCAATGCTCTTTCTCGAAATCAGCGTCGATGTTCCAGGCGTCCCAGGCCTTTGGTTTGTCTCGAAAAGCCTCGAGGAGATTTCCGCAGATGGCGTCTTTCGGACCGCCGGTGTCCGTCTCTGCCGGTGCCAGAGATTCTATGCCACTCCGTTTGTCAAAGAGGCTGGTAACGCAACCCGTGTGCGCATCTACTTTTACGCGCACAAATTCGTTCTCCAGCGTGTCTGCGGAACTTTTCACCGAGGGGGCTTGCGGGGTGACCTTTTCCGCCGCGCGAACATAGTAGGTCTTGTAACCAAGTGCGGGTACGCTGGCTTCGACCAGTAAACGAGCGCGATTCGTTTCGCTATCGTGCGTCAGCAATTGCGACGGCACAATCTTCCCGGAAAAATCTCGAACCTCGATCTGCCGAGCAGCGCCGGGAAGTTGCACCTCGACTTCCATCACTTCCTTCCGTGGCCACGACAGGGAGTTGAAGATCACCACGGGCACGCCGGATCCCTGGGTATGGATGTGAGCCGCAAGTTCTTCGAGGGACCCGTGCAAGATAGCGTGGCCTGCTCGGCCCACATCTTCGAGATTGCGCTTGGCATCAAGATAGTTCACGGCAATTCCCGACCCTGGCATGATGTCGTGGAAATCGTCGAACAGCAGCCGCTTCCACCCGCGGTCGAAATCTTCCGAGGGGTATTTGCGCCCGTACAAAGTGGCCAGTGCCGAGAATTTCTCGGCATCGAGGAGTAGCTCTTCCGTTTTGCGAATGCGCTTTTTCGTTTCCGCCTGCGTGGTCATGACGCCGCGGTGATACTCAAAGTAGAGTTCGTCGCGCCAGGTGGGGACCTGCATGCCCGGAAGTTTCTTTTGCAGTTCATCGAAGAAGGAAGTCGCCGTAGTGAACTCGAAATTGGGGTACACCACATCGGGCTTCATCCAGCGCGTGGCGGTATCGAGCATGATTCGCGTCGGACCGCCGCCATGATCGCCAACTCCGTAGAGATGCAGCATGTCGTTATGTTGTTTCGCGTCGGTGCCGTAGAGCGAGGGAATCCAAATGGACAGGTCTCCGGCCATAGTCACGGGATCGGTGTTCGCGGCATAATCGTGCGGAAAATACGTCAGCAGGCGGCTTCCGTCGGGAGACTCCCACCAGAACAATTTGTAGGGGAAGGTAGTAAATTCGTGCGCCCACATCAGTTTTTGCGTCACGAAATAATCAATGCCGGACTTCTTGTAAATCTGCGGCAATTGCCAGTTGTAACCGAACGAATCCGGATTCCAGCCTATTCTTACATCCACGCCAAATTTTTCATGGAAATAGCGTTTCCCCACAAGGATTTGGCGCACCAGCGACTCGCCGCCCGGCATGTTGAGATCCGGTTCAACCCACATTCCCCCAATCACTTCCCAGCGGCCTTCGCGCACACGCTGCTGAATCTCCTTAAACAGATCAGGATACTTTTCCTCCATCCAGACGTAGGTTCGCGCCGATGACATGCTGAATTTGAAATCGGGGTATTCGCGCATCAGGTCGAGGGCGCTGCGAAATGTATTGCGCACCACTTCCACGGTTTCCGTCCAGGGCCAGAGCCAAGCCATGTCGATGTGCGAATTTCCGGCGGCGCGAATGGTGAACTGTTTCAGGAACGGCCGGAGCGGTTCGAGCTTGGCCTGCGACTGCCGCAGCGATTCGTCGAAGGCCCGCTGATCTCCGTGGTCGAGCGCCGCAAAATCAATGGCTTTCACGGCGGCGTCGAGCTGGCTTTCCCGCTCCGATTTGCCATCTGGAAACGCCGCGATCATCGGACGCGCCGAAAGGATCTCCGCCCGTAAAATCCCGGCGTCGGGACGACTTGCTGGCGGCTCGATACGCAGCCGGCTTTCTGCAATTCGCGTATTCACTTCCGACGCATTCAAGCGCACCGCAATCAGGAATTTTTGGCCTGGCTGTGCATTCGAGGTGAGCGGTATCGGCTGTTGCGTGTCGTCGTCGCCGCGAGCCACCAGCGCGCCGTTTGAGAACACGGTAATCCCCAGCCGGTCGTCGGTATCGAAGAAAAGCTCCAGGTTCACTCGCGAACCCTGCGTCGCGTAGCCATTAATCTTGTCGGGAATCTCAATCCACCGGCGCAAAACACGCGAGCCGGTCTTCCACTCTTCGCGGGTCTTCACCTGCTGCCACTCCGCGTCATTCACCGCCGGGTCTTCGGGATGCGGCATGTCCGCGTGGTAACGCCAATCTGGCAATGGCAACGTGGTGAGCGACTCGAGCCGATCCAGTGTCGGCTTATAAGAGTCCGGCGGCTGGTTCGATTGGCCGGAACGGACGCCGCTCGACGAAAGCGCGGCGAAAACAGTAGCGGCGATGACCTTTCTCATGGCCTATTCACCTAGTTAGGGCCGGATTCGTTGCTTCGAGGGAGATTCTTAAATTTGCGAAATCCACTCTTTCCGATCGACGGTCGTCCTGTCAATCCATTCGCGTGTCATTTATGCCTTCCTACGCATGTCATACATGTCTTTGTGGATAGCAGCCGTTCTTCCCCGCCGCAATGGGCCGGATGCGCGTTTTCGCCGGACTCGTCTGCCTTTAACCTGTAATATGAAATCGTATGCGTTTCATTTCGAGTCTTCCCTTTCTCGCGCTGCTGTTCTTCGCACTGCCTGGCCGGCAGGCTTCCAAGGCTCCTGACCGGCCGCAGCCATTGCCTGGCAAGTTCACCGATGCTACCGCCGCGCTTGGCCTGCACTTCCAATACTTCGCCTCCCACACTGCCAAGCACTATTTACCGGAAACCATGGGAGCAGGCGTGGCACTGTTCGACTACGACAATGATGGACGTCTCGACATTTTCCTGGTGAACGGCGCTCCTCTTAGTGATCCCACTCCGAAAGGCAGCATCCCGCAGAAATCCGGTCCGCAATATTGGAATCGACTTTTCCATCAAAAGCCCGACGGCACGTTTCTGGACGTAACCGAGAAGGCCGGGCTCGCGGGTTCAGGCTACGGCATGGGGGTGGCAGTTGGGGATTACGATAACGATGGCTACGAGGATTTGTATGTGACTGCGTATGGCGGAAACAAGCTCTACCACAACAATGGTAATGGTACTTTCACCGATGTAACCGAGAAGGCCGGCGTTGCGGGCAGCGGTTGGTCCACCAGCGCCGCCTGGGTCGATCTGGATGGAGATGGCCTGCTTGATCTTGTTGTTCTGCGCTACGTTCAGTGGGATTTTGATGACATCTGGTGCGGCGAGCACAAAGAAGGCTACCGCTCTTATTGCCATCCCGACATCTTCCAACCGGTTTCACCGATGGTCTATCACAATGACGGAAACGGCCATTTCACCGAGGTCTCCCAAAAAATTGGCCTGTCCAAGCCGGGAAAGGGACTCGGCATTGCACTGGCGGACTACGATCGCGATGGCCACGTCGATCTGTTTGTCGCCAACGACTCCATGGTCGAATTCCTGTACCGCAACAAGGGTGATGGCACGTTTGAAGAGGTGGGCCTGCTATCTCAGGTGGCCGTCGATGGCGACGGACGCACGTATGCCGGCATGGGCGTCGATTTCGCCGATTACAATAACGATGGCTGGCCTGACCTGGTGATCACCGATCTCGCCAACCAGCGCTACGCTCTGTACCAAAACAATGGCGATTCCTCGTTTACGTATGCCAGCTTCAGTGCCGGCCTCGCGCGCGCCACCATGCAGCATTCCGGCTGGGGGGTCCGCTTCCTCGACTATGATAATGATGGCTGGAAAGATCTCCTCGTCGCCCAAGGCCATGATCTCGACACGATTGAGCTGAATTATCCCAACCTTCACTACCGCGAGCCGATGCTGCTCCTCCGCAATATGGGCCGCGATTTCGCCGACGTTTCCGGGGACTCCGGTGCTGTTTTTCACCAGTCCTGGGTGGCCCGCGGCATGGCTATCGGCGATATTGACAACGATGGCCGCATCGATGCCGTCGTAACCACGAACGACGGTCCCGCCTACATTCTCAGAAACGAAACGCCCACGCAAAATCATTGGCTCACCTTGAAGCTGGTCGGGCACAAGAGCAACCGCGACGCCATCGGCGCGGAAGTCAAACTGGTCACCGCGAAAGGCCAGCAATTCGCCACCGTTTCCACCGCAGGCAGCTACCTGTCATCGAGCGACAAACGCGTGCATTTCGGATTGGGTTCCGAATCAGTCGCTCAAACCATCGAAATCCGCTGGCCCAGCGGCATTCTCGAAACACTTAAGATGATCCCCGCCGATCAGATTCTAGAGATCAACGAGGCGCCAACTGGAGCCGCGGGCAAATGAAGCTTCGCTTTTTCGCTCATCGCTCCCCCAGATCGGCTCTTTTCATCTGCCTCTTTCTTTCCATCTTGGCCGCAAGCCGTCCCGCCTTAACGCAGCAACCGACTCCACCAGCCACACAAACGCCGAAAACTCCCCCGCCCTCGAAGCCAACCGGCATGGCGACTGGGGGTGCTCACGCTCCCGTCAAGGATTCCAGCTCGCGGCCCATCACGGCCGGCGGCTTCGTCGATGGCGCTCCCATCGTCTTTCTCGACATCACAAAACAATCCGGCCTCGATAGATTTCGGCATCGCTCCGGCACGCCGGAGAAATCCACGATCCTCGACGCGCCTGGCTCGGGCGTCGCGCTTATCGATTACGACAACGACGGCTGGCTCGACATCTACCTCCTCAACGGCTCTACCGTACCGGCCATCAAGGGAAAGGAAGCTCCGCCGCGCGCCATGCTTTTCCACAACAATCACGACGGCACCTTTAGCGATGTCACCGATAAAGCCGGCGTCGCCAATGAGCGCTGGGGATTCGGCGTGGCCGTGGCCGACTACGACAATGACGGCTGGCCCGACATCTACGTCGCCAACTACGGCAGGAATCGCCTCTACCACAACAACCACGATGGCACTTTCACCGACGTCGCCGAGAAAGCGGGCGTCGCCCTAGGAGGCTGGTCCACGGGCCCCACCTGGGGCGATTATGACCGCGACGGTCTGCTTGACCTCTTCGTTCCCGGCTACGTCAAGTACGATCTCGATCGGCCCGTCTTCGCCGGAAAAGGAGGCGTCCCCGAAGGGGCGTGCCAATTCCGCGGTGTCAACGTTTTCTGCGGACCTCTGGGCTTCGTTGGCGAAGGCGATCATCTCTTCCACAACAATGGCGACGGCACTTTTACCGACGTCAGTGTTAAAGCAGGCGTTTCCGATCTGCAGGGACGCTATGGGTTTGCTTCGGTGTTTGTCGATCTGGACGACGATGGCTGGCTCGATCTAGTCGTCGCCAACGATTCCGTGCCCAATTACTTCTACCGCAACCAGCAGGATGGCACTTTCGCCGACGTCAGTTATATGTCCGGATTCGCCGTCAACGGCGATGGCCGCGCTCAATCGTCCATGGGAATCGGCGTCGGCGATTACAATCGCGACGGCAAACTCGATCTTTTCATCACCACCTTCTCTGACGATTACAAAGCGCTTTATCGCAACGATGGCGATGCTGCCTTCACCGACGTCTCTTTCAGAGCGGGACTCGGCAATCCCACGATTCCTTTCCTCAGTTGGGGCGCCGGCTTTCTCGACTTCGACAACGATGGCCTCCTCGACATTTTCATCGCCAATGGCCACGTCTATCCGGTAGCGGACAAGGCCGAGTGGGGCACAACTTGGGCCGAGCGCCCTCTGCTTTTTCGCAACGTCGATGGCGCCAAGTTCGAGGAAGTCCCGCCCGCCACCGGCAGCGGCCTTGCCGTCGTCATCCCTGCCCGTGGCGCCGCTTTCGGCGATCTTTTCAATGACGGCCACATCGACGTGGTGCTCAACAACATAGACTCTCCGCCAACGCTGCTCCGCAATGCGGTGAACAATTCGAATCACTGGCTCACCCTGAAACTGGTCGGCGGCCCCAAAAGCCCGCGCGACGCCATCGGAGCCAAAGTATTTGTGACAGCGGGAAGCGCTCGCCAGCGCGCCGATGTCTCGAGCGGTGGCAGCTACGCTTCAAGTTCCGACCCGCGCGTCCATGTCGGATTGGGAGCCGCTAGGAAAGTCGACAAACTCGAAGTTCGCTGGCCGAGCGGTGCCATCGAACAGGTTTCGATTCCTGGAGTAGATCGCATCCTCACCATCATCGAGGGCAAAGGCATTCAGCCGTGATCTAGCGCGGCGTCGTAGTGGCCAGCTCCGCCGACCGCCGTGGCAGGTCTCGCCATTACTGGCGCTATCTTGTTGGGGAATAATTCCAACTAAACATCTGTTGAATCAATGGCTTGCGATGGGAATTTGCAGAGGAGATGCAAGTGCATGAACTCCGCTCTGCTGTTATCCAAGATTCCGCCCGACATGGGGCGCCAGTACGGTTGCGCCCGCCCATTAGACGTCTGCAGGGGAGTGTTGCGCACGATTTCGCTGACTATTCCGTTCCTGAAGGGTTGGCGGGTTGCCTTTGCTGCAGCGCGGAGCAGCGGTCGAATTCGGCCTTGGCTTCAGGGACCATTGCTTCTTGCCGATAGATCTGGCCCAGCATGCAGTGCAACGAAGCCCTTTCCGGCTCGAGCGCAACGGCCTTTTCCAGTTCCGCCTGGGCCTCGGGGAGCCGATGTAGCAGGGAGTAGGCTTTTCCTAGTGTCTCATGCGCTTTGGATACACTCGGGAAAATGGCGATAGACTCTGAGAGATAGGGTACCGCTTTTTCCGGTTGATTCTGGTTCATGTAAAGGTGAGCGAGCTCAATGAACGGCTCAGGGTCTTTGGCCGGGCTTTGGAATTCCCAGGCAATGGCGTTTTTGAAGGCTTGGATGGCCTGGTCCCGCTGGCCGAGGGCCTCGTAAGATAATCCCACGTTGTTTTCCGCCTGGATGTTCCGCGGTTCCAGTTTGAGGCACTGCGCAAAGGCTTCAATCGCCGCCGGAAACTGGCTCTCGCTGTATTTCGTGCGCCCCAGGTAGTACCAGGCCTGCGCGTCGCGAGGATCCCATTGGAGCGACCGCGTGAGCCAATGGTCGGCGTCAATGTAATCCTTTAGCAGGATATAATCGAGGGCCACGATTTTCAGATCAAACGCGCTCGGGACGTGATGCTTCGCTCCGGTCGTAAATTCTGCGAGCGATTCTTTAACCTTCGCATCGCGATACGCAACCAGCGAACCGCTTAAATCTCCACTGTTGTAGCGCAAGGCTTCGCTGTCCTTTTCCCCTCCTTCCAACCATTTTGCCTGGACCTCCCTGAACAAGATGAAACCAAGCAAGAAATGCGCATCCGCGGAGTCTGCGTGCGCCTGCAAATAGTTTCTTATGGCTTGTTCGGCCTCGCCGAGCCTTCCCCGTTCTAAGAACAATCTCGCTGGAGCGAGCGCGGGATCTAGCGCGGGAGATTCGCGAGGCTTGACTGCATCTTCGGCAACGGCTGGACCGGCGTTCGTCTGAGCCGCCTTAGCCAGCTTCGTAGTAGCCGGGCGCTGTTGCGCACTGCCCGGAGAACTTTGCGCTCTTGCAGCTGGACCATCGAGGAGGCCAAGGAAACATATGAGGCCGGGGAGGCAAAGAGAAGCACAAATCCCGTAGGCACTGCCCTGCCCAGCGCGAGAGGAGGAGAAAGAAAGAGTGCGCGCAAGAAGGCTGCTGCGGTTTACCACAAAGAGCGCAGAGGACACCGAGAACTCCCTCTGCGCAATTATAGGACGGTGGCTGCCGAGCCCTCAAAAGAAAACAGCGCGTATCTTGCGGCTGGCACACGCCATTCACAAGTCAGGGCCGGACTGATCCACCATTTCCCGCGGCTTAAAATCGGCGCGCACCAGCGAGTCCGCAATTTTGCAAGAGAACTGCACTTCCGTCTCGTCGTTGGAGATGGCGGAAGGACCGGCAGGACTAGTTTTTGGAAAGAAAAAAACGGCATCCTGAATCAACCCCTTCTGGTTGCGTTCATAAACGACATGACTAGGAGAGATCTTGTTCTTGCCCTTCTTCATCTGAAGAAATGCGCTGCTTTGGAAAAACTCTTCGTTATGCTGTAGGAACGGAGTCATGTCCTCCATGCGCAGAATAATCTGATATTCGCTCTGGGGCGCGCTGGCATATTTATCGACGTCCACCTTTTCGCCGTGCAGAACAGCCTGGCGCGCCGTGGCGGCACGCATCACGCGCGATGATTGCCAATAAATAAAAACGTTCAGCTCCCTCCAGGAGCCCTCGCCGGCTCGTATAGTACTAGCTTGACCGGTTCCTTGGGGCATTTGTCTGACGCCACCACTGACCTGGGAGTCAGGTGCAACCTCCTTCTCGGAAACCGGAAGCCATGTGCGCTGGATCGTAGTTACGCGCACCCAGGGTGAATCCGTGAGGATGGCTTGAAGCTCCTTTTCGTCCCATTGCTGGTAGGTCTTCGACTTCCAAGGCTTGTCTCCAGCCGAAACGAGAGTTGCTCCAAGAAGCAGTGCAAGGAGCAGCGCAAGTTGTTTTGAGAAGATTTTTGAATCGAGAGGGAAATTCGTCCGTAGCTTCATCGCGCCTCCAGAAGGCAAAGCCGGGACCCGAAGGCCCCGGCTTTGAAATATCGGGCAGTCTGAAGTTTAAAGTCTTCTGCCCTCGATTAGAAGTATATTTTGAATTCGGCCTGCCCTCTTCTCGGTTGGTTGCCCTGACAATTTGATCCGGCGAAATTGGCTTTGCCAAAATTGGGGGTCCGCCCGAACTGGGCTTGGTCCCAAACGTTGGGATCCCAGCACTGGATGCCAGCTCCGTTGACGGGACCGTTATTCAGTAACATGCGATTGAGCACGTTGAAGAATTGGATGGTCAACTCGCCGCTGAACCGCTCGCCAAAGAAAAACCTCTTGGAGACCGAGACATCCTCGTCGTAGTACGCCGGCGCACGGATGGTATTAAAGAGGGGAGCCGAATTTCCAATGGTCCAGTCCCCCGGCGGAGCGAAGGCCGACGTATTAATGAGCGGCTGCCCTTTGTAATAATTCTTCCAG
>Ga0210410_10004661_pt1 | contig 11993 bp, 10 predicted proteins | sample IncBWC4MmetaG_FD_161058 | JGI IMG/M metagenome (GOLD analysis project Ga0210410, IMG submission 161058) | Forest soil microbial communities from Barre Woods Harvard Forest LTER site, Petersham, Massachusetts, United States - Inc-BW-C-4-M | ecosystem: Environmental > Terrestrial > Soil >... | reverse complement strand
GCCGCAGAAAAGAAGGCATTGCAGCTTGATGACCAACTTTCGGAAGCGCACATCGCGATGGCAAACATCCATTTCCGGTTCGACTGGGATTGGCCGGAAGCGGAGCGCGAATTTCGTCGGGGCCTCGAGCTCAGTCCAAATGACGCTTTCGGCCATGACACCTACTCGAGCTTCCTGGGGATCATGGGACGGTTCGATGAAGCCATGGCCGAGGCAGTCCGGGCTCGCGAGCTGGACCCCCTTTCGCCAAGCGTAAGCATGGGGATGGGCTGGATTTATAGCTGGTCGCGCCGACAGGATGAGGCCATTGCTGAATTTCGCAGAACACTCCAGTTGGATCTCAATTTCAGCGCGGCCCATAGTGCCCTGGTTTGGTGTTACGAAGAAAAAGGGATGTATGCGGAGGCAGTGTCTGAAGAACTCAAGGCCGAGACACTGACAGGCCAAAGTTCCGAACAGATCGAATCGCTGCGACGCGCGTTTGCCGCGTCAAGTATCAGGGGATTTTGGGAGAAACGCCTGGAAAAGGAAAAAAGTCAGTTGGACCACCCACACTATTTCATTATCGCCAGGTTATGTGTGCGCCTCGGTCGAACCGATGAGGCCCTTGACTGGCTTGAGAAGGCATATGGGGCACGTTATCCAAATATGCCCAATATTAAGTACGCCGCTTTGTGGCTCGATCCAGTGCGCTCTAATCCGCGCTATACCGACCTGCTGCGTCGCGTCGGCTTGCCGCGCTAGCTTTGAATTTTGACTTCGTTCAGGCCGCACAATTCCCACTCTCTATCTCAGAGAAGTTTAAGTCTTCAAAATTCGCGGAAGCATTATCCTGCGCGTCGTTAATATCGAACGTAAGTTACGTGGAATGGCCGCTCGCTACTCAGCGCGCAGCGCCTCTACCGGATTCACCGACGCAGCGCTCCGAGCCGGAATATAACTCGCAAGCAGCGCCGACACTATCAACACGGCCGAGACTCCGCCCAGAATCGGAATGTCCCACGCGCGAACACCAAACAGAAGGCTTCGCATCAACATTCCGGCAGCTATCGAACTAGGAACTCCGATAAGAAGTCCGACCAGCGCCAACTTGCCAGCTTCACTCAGAATGAGTTGGTACACAGAGCCGCGCGTCGCGCCCAGCGCCATGCGCACTCCAATTTCGCGGGTTCGCTGGCTCACCGAATAGGCGATCACTCCGTATAGCCCGACAATACTCAACGCCAGCGCGAGAGCGGCAGAGCTACCGACCAGCCACGCAGACGCGCGATGCCAGTAAGCTGCGGACGAGTTCTCGATTATCTCCGGCATCGTGGCGGGATCAGACGTCACGATTTCAGGATCAATTTTATGGATGGCGGCGATCACTGACGGCAACACTGACTCCGCATCTTGCGACGCGCGAACGGCGATGGAAAAAGAGCGACTTGGGTCTTGATTAAAAGGCGTGGATAGGACTGGCGTTCCGGGCTGATCGAGCGCGTCGTCTTTGATGTCCGCGCTTACCCCTACGATCTGGATCGGGGGCTGCAGCCCCTCTAGTTTTATGTCATGTGCATGATAAAAAAATTGCTTGCCTATGGGGTTTTCACCGGAAAAATAACGGCGCGCCAAAGTCTGATTGATAATCGCGACAAGAGGCGCCTTCGCGTTGTCGTTCTCGTTGAAATTGCGGCCTCTCAGCAATCGCGCTTGCAGAACAGATAAATATCCTTCGCTAACCACCTGGTGCCCAACCTCGTTATTTATGCCCAGATTTGGCCTGCCCACAAATCCTATCTGCGTGGAGCCGACGCCGGAGAGAGGCAAATCTCTAACCGTGCCCGCCGCGGTAATGCCAGGCAGACTCTGAAGGCTGCTTAATATTTCTCTTTGCAATTCAATCGCTTGTTCGCTCGTTGAATACTTGGACTGCGACGACACAATCGAGAGCGTGGCCACATGACTGGGCACGAATCCCAGATCCACATGCAACAACTCGTAGAAACTTTTGGTAAGTAGTCCCGCACCCGAAAGCAGCACCATCGTCGTAACTAGTTCCAGAACAACCAGTCTCGCGCCAAGATTTCGCCAAACTTTTCCCGTACCCCCGCGGCCGCCCTCCGCCAAACCGCCGCGAAGATTCGCGAATGGAAGTCGCAGCACCGGAGTGATTGTTAAAAGAGCCCAGGCAACTAGAACAAGCGCGGCCGCAAATACCGTCACGTGCCAATTCCACGCGGTTTCCCTCAGATACGGCATGTAGTTCAGCATTTCGGCCGGCATCAATTTCAGTAGCAATCGCTGCGTAAATGTTGCGGCAAATAGTCCCAACGCGCTGCCAACGCCCACGATCACAAGCGCTTCCGCGATGAACTGCTGCAGCAGTCTCACGCGTCCAGCGCCAAGCGAAGCACGCACGGCAAATTCTCGCCGCCGGTTTGCATATCGAGCCAGCAGTAGACCCGTCACGTTGACGTACGCAATCAGCAGTAGCAGTCCCGCTCCGCCAAGCAGCGTAAGCAAAATTGACTGAATGCCATCCAGTACCACCTCGCTTAGAGGAATAACGTTAGCGCTTCTATTTCTGTCCGGATCTGGATGTTCCTTGGCTTCTCGTCCGGCAATAGCCTGAACATCTCCTAATGCCTGTTGCACAGTGACGCCGTCTCTCAGTCTTGCTACGACTCCCATCGTCGCGCATCCACGGCTTAATTTGCACCGATCCCCAGCAAATGGATGAAGCGTCGTCCAGAACTCTGTAGCTCCGGTCGGGGCGAACTGAAAGCTGCGTGGCACCACACCGATAACCGTATAAGATTCCCCATTCAACGTGGCCGTTTTCCCCAGCACATCCGGCCTTCCGCCGAACCACGTCCGCCACGCCGCATAACTCAAGACGACTGTCGAAGGCTCGGACAACAAATCGTCCTTCGCAGAATCGGCCGCGAACCCCTCTCCAAGAATTGGCGTAACTCCAAGAATGCCAAAGAATTTCCCCGTTACGCCGACTCCGTTCACCTCATGTGCTCCGTAGCTGTCCGAAAGGACGAAATCATGGGAACTGTCGTACGCAGCAGTCGAGGCAAATACGTTATTGGCGCGATCCATATCCAAATAATTGTGATACGAATATCCCATTCGCTGGCCAGCGAGCGGCGACGTCTCGAAAACTCCCATAAGCCGCGAGGAGTTTGGGTATGGCAATGGTTGGAGAAGCGCCGAGTCCACGAACCCAAAGATCGCCACAGCAGCAGCAATGCCGAGAGAGAGCGTGAATACTGTTGTGATTGCGAATCCGGGTGACTTGCGCAAAAGACGTGCGCCGAATCGGAGGTCTTGGACAAGGCTTTCCGACCACGCGCGAGGACGCACCGAGATTGCGCGGGCTATGTGAAAACTTTTCATCCTGATCCCCCACATCTCAAGACAACAATCTCTTATTTAGAACCGCTGCGGGAAGATTTTTTCGCCAAAGTTGCATATCGAAAACATTCCACCGCGTGATCATTCACCATTCCCACCGCCTGCATCATCGCGTAGCAAATTGTCGAGCCCACAAACCGGAATTCGCGCTTCTTCAACGCCACACTCAGCGTATCCGACTCCGGCGACGTCGCAGGAATCGGCCCACCGGCACGCCGACGATTCACCAGCGGCTTTCCATCCACAAATTGCCACAGGAATTTATCGAACGAACCAAACTCGCGCTGCACTTCCAAAAACGCGCGGGCGTTTTCCACCGCCGCGCGCATCTTCAACTTGTTGCGGACGAGTCCAGCATTCTGCAACAACGCTCGAATTTTACGAGCGTCATATTTCGCCACGCGCCCCGCATCAAATCCGTCAAATGCGGCGCGATACGCTTCTCGTTTGCGGAGGATTATTTCCCAACTGAGGCCGGCTTGATGCCCTTCGAGGATCAGAAACTCAAATAGCCCACGGTCGTCGTGCAGCGGCACGCCCCATTCGGCGTCGTGATAGGCGATCATCAGATCGCTTTTCGCCCAGTGGCAGCGCCGCGGCACGGATTTTGAAGCCATCACTAGAGGTTGACTTAAGCCAGGTGGCGCGCCAGCGCCTTGGTAATACTATCTTTCGGCACGTTTCCGACAATCTGCTCGGCCAGTTGCCCGCCCTTGAAAAGCAGCAACGCCGGAATTCCGCGGACGTTAAATTGTCCGGGCGTGTTCACGTTGTCGTCCACATTCATTTTCACAACCTTCAGCTTGCCAATATTTTCGGCCGCAATTTCGGCCACCGTCGGCGCCAGCATCAGGCACGGACGGCACCACGACGCCCAGAAATCCACCATCACGGGCTGCGTCTTGCTCGCCTCAATCACTAAACTCTGAAATGTGGCGTCAGTCACTTCGCTAACGTTCTCAGCCATGGGTTCCTTTTCCTTTGGAATCGGCCGCTCCGGCCGCTTCTTGTTTTATCACTGAATTAGATGAGGGCGCTAGCTGAAGGATTCGAGCCTTCCGCGCGCCTTCATATACCCGGACATATTCCGTGGCCGATGCCCGCCACGAATAATCCTTGCCCATCCCGGCAACCTGCAATTTTTGCCAAGCCTGCGGAGTTTTGTAAATCGCCAGCGCCTCTCGTACAGACTTCAAAAGCGCTTGTGCATCGTATGGCGCAAACTTGAAACCCGTTCCCTTGCCGGACTTAGCGTCGTACTGCTCAATTGTATCGTCCAATCCGCCCGTTGCGCGAACAATTGGCACCGTTCCGTAGCGCAAGCTATACATCTGATTCAGTCCGCACGGTTCGTAGCTCGAAGGCATCAAAAACATGTCCGCGCCCGCTTCAATTCTGTGCGCCAGCGTATTATCGTACGCAATCTTCACGCCCACCTGACGAGGATATTTCCCGGCAAGTTCGCGGAAAAGCGTCTCGTATCGCGGCTCGCCATTTCCCAGCGCCACAATTGCCGCGCCTTCCTTCACAATGTCATCGGCAACCGCTTCAATTAAATCAAAACCCTTTTGCGCCACAAACCGCGAAACAATTCCAATCAAGGGACGCTGCAAATCCGTCGCATCCAACTTAAATTGTTCCAGCAAATCCTTCTTGCAAGCTTTCTTGCCGGACAAATCCTTCGCGGAAAATCGCGCCGCAATCAAAGTGTCGTTTTCCGGGCTCCAGATGGAATAATCCGCGCCATTCAGAATTCCCCGCAATTGCGCCGCGCGATTCTTTACTACGCCGTCCAGTCCGTGCCCAAATTCCACGGTCTGAATTTCCTGCGCGTACCGTTTGCTCACCGTGGTCAGAAAATCCGAAAAAACCAATCCCGCCTTCAGGAAATTCACTTTGCCGTAGAATTCTAAAGCGTCCATGCGGAATAAATTCTCAGGCAATCCCAATTCCGCCAGCACCGTACGCGGAAATTGCCCGTGATATCCCATATTGTGAATCGTAAACACCACCGGGATCGATTTCACCAGCGGGTCCGTCGCGTAAAGCGTTCGCAATAGCACCGGAACCATCGCCGCTTGCCAATCATGGCAATGGATCACATCCGGCGGCCAGATGTGCTTCGCAATTTCCACCGCCACGCGGCTGAATTCGCCGAAGCGTTCGGCGTTATCCGCATAATCCTTGCCCTGTTCGCCATACAGTTGCTCGCGATCAAAATATTCCGGATCATCCACGAAAAAATATCTCACCCCGGCAATCACCGTTCCGTCAGCCACCGCCGGAAAACGCAATCCGGTGCCGGTCGGAATCGTCATGCTCGGCATCACCACCGTAGCCGCGCGCGTGCCACGATATCGCGGCAACACCACGGCCACCTCGTTTCCCATTTCAACAAGCGCCTTCGGCAGCGCCTCAATGACGTCCGCCAAACCGCCCGTTTTGGAAAACGGCAATCCCTCCGAAGCTACAAAAAGAATTCTCATGTTTGTTTGCGCTATCCGAAGTTACTGGACAGGACAATCGCCGTCAAGACCGACCAGATTTCGTGGCACAGCCATTCCTGGCTGTGTGCTTTGCCTCGCGTAACACTCACCCTCCCGACGCGCGCCCCAAAAAATTGTTAGACTCCCCACATGTCCCCCGCTCCACTAGGCCAAAATTTTCTCGGCGATCCCGCCTGGCGAAAACGCATCGCCGAAGGCCTGCCCATTCACTCCGGCGACACCTGGATCGAAATCGGCCCCGGCCACGGAGAAATGACCGAATTCCTCGCCCAGCGCGCCACCCGTGTAATCGCCATTGAACTCGACGCGCAATTGGCCGCCGGCCTTCGCAAGCGTGCCGAAGAATGGCCCAACGCCACGATAGTCGAATCCGACGTTCTGAAGGCCGACCTAGCGCAACTCGCCGGCACAGAACCATTCCGTATTTACGGAAATATCCCCTACTACATCACCTCGCCAATTTTGCACCGCATTTTCGCTCTACCGAGGCATCCCAAATCCGCTCACCTGGTGATGCAACTCGAAGTTGCCGAACGCTTGGTCTCTCCTCCCAAACATCGCGAATACGGATATCTCTCCGTCGCCACTCAATTTTATTCCACTCCGCAAATCGAACTGAAAATCCCGCCCGGCGCGTTTCGTCCTCCGCCAAAAGTAGATTCCGCTCTGGTCACGCTGAACTTCCCCGGCGCCGGCGCCAAATTAGAATTGCGTAATCCGAGCGCATTCATGGATTTCGTCCAACTCTGCTTCGCCCAAAAACGAAAAACGCTCACCAACAATCTGCGAGCGAAGTTCGGCAAGAAAAAATCATCCCGAAAGAAATCTTCAAACGACGAACCACAATACGACCTACCAGAAATTCTGCGCGGCAATAATATTTCCGTCACCGCCCGCGCCGAGGAACTCACCGTCGCTCAACTAGCCGCCCTCTTTCACGCACTACATTCGTAGCCGGCGACAGAATTCCCTCCAGTTGCAGCAATTGATGTTTCTGTCCAAAATTCGCCCGATTCAAAATAGTTGCGAACCCCACCCCCGGGGGTCGTTACCGATGTATGTGCTAATAAAGGACTTACAGCGATCTGGGGTCAATGTTTGTGCTAATAAAGGACTTAGCGGCAGAAATGCATGTACGGTTTTATTCTAAGGCCCTTCCAAGCCTCTTAGACGATCCGGATAGTCCGAAATGATCCCATCAACTCCAAGCGCGATGACGGCACGCATATCCTCAATTTCGTTCACCGTCCACACCACCACCGTCAAATTCGCGCGGTGCGCTGCAGCAATTATTTCCGGGGAAATCCTGTCCGCGCGAGGCAGAAATTGCTTCACGCCCAGCGCCACCGCCTTCTCGACCAACTGAGTCGTCGCTTTCTCGCACAAAAATCCCGTCGCCAATTCCGGTGCAATTCTTCTGACCGTGACCAAAACATCCGCATCGAATGAAATCACCACCACGCGGTTCATCGCATCCGCGCGACGCAAAGCTCCAACCAGCGATTGCTCGAATCCCCACCCCTGGCTTTCCTTCATTTCCAAGTAAAATGTCACGTCATTCGTTCGCCCAAACTCCAAAATTTCGTCGAGCGTGGGTACCCGTTCACCCTTGTACGATTTCCCATCGACGCTCAGAAATTTCACGCCCGCATCGAGTCCGCGCAATTCGACCAGCGACATTTTTGAAATGCGTCCCCGCCCGTTGGTGGTGCGATCCACGGTCGGATCATGCATGGCAATAATTTTCGCGTCGCGCGTGAGCTGTAAGTCCGTCTCGATAAACTTCGCGCCCATCTCCAGCGCAAGACGAAACGCCGCCATCGTGTTTTCAGGCGCGTGCCCCGAAGCTCCGCGATGGGCGATTTTCAGCATGGCGGAATGATACCAGTGAGGTTGTTCCAGTGTGGGATTTCCGACATTTGCCGCGTTTCCCGCCAATTTGGAGCTGACCGATTTTGGGACGCCGAAACCCAAAAACGGCCACTTGGCACTACACCGCACTACGAAGCCTATCGTATCTTATTGAACTTAAACCACTTATGCCGGGCCGTGCTTGGCACTAGGACTGCCCTTTACACATCGAGGGAACTATGGCCACAGCCACCATGGCAATCGCTCCGTATGACATCTCCCTTTTCACCCGCGCGCGCGGCGGGGACTCTGACGCTTTTACCATGCTCACGGGAACCTGCGAAGCTGCTGTTTTTCGCATCGCGTTGCGCATCACCGGCAATATGGCCGACGCGGAAGATGTGCGCCAACAAACTTTGTTGAAAGCCTTCGCGCACTTCGATCAGTTTCGCGACGGATATCGTTTTGCTGCCTGGATCACGCAAATCGCGGCCAATGAATCCATTAGTTTGTTGCGTCGCCGCCGGGACAGCCGCTGGACCAGTCTTGACGAAATGATGGGCGACAACGAAACCGGCAGGACAACGCTGGAGCCGAGATCGGCTCGCGAAAATCCCGAACAGTTCTGCGCGCGCGCCGAGCTGCGGAAAAAATTGATCGAAGCGCTCGGGCAATTGGATCCTTCGCTGCGTTGCGTTTGTTTGCTAAGGGACGTCGGAAATCTTTCCACGGAAGAAACCGCGGAACAGTTGGGGCTGACTCCGCAAGCGGTGCGCACCAGATTGTTCCGCGGCCGCCTCAAGTTGCGCGAGCGCCTGCGAGGATTTTTTATTCAGCGTCCCCGAAATTCTTCGCGCGCCGCGATACCTGAGGCAGCCTACGGCGATTAATTCTTTCCTGACCGTCTAGTTCAATTTCAATTCGCTATTTCTTTTTCGGCGCTGCCGGCGGCGCGGCCGCAGCCATCGTATATTCGCCTTGGACGTCCACATCGACAGAACCATCCGCTTGGAATTTTCCGGTGTATGTTCCCTTGCCCTTCAAGCCCTTCAGCTTGCCGGTTGCGCCGGTAAATGACCAGGTTCCCATCGCGTCACCGGGCTTGCCGTCTTTGACGGCAGCGGTGTCGTGGAAGCTGACGTAGAACTTGTCGCCGTTTTCCATGGTGCTCACGTGTGTTCCGCTCGACGTCATTTTCGTTGCCGTTGATTCGATGGTTCGCACATCAACGCCATCCTTCGTCTTGATTCCGGCGATTTCAATCGGCGTGGTCCATGTGCAAGCGGCTTTCTCCAACATGAGACTGTGGCCCGGATGATCCGAAACGTCGATGCTGTAGGCCGGATCCCCCTTTGCGCAATGCGCGGTGCCGGTAATTTTTGTTTGCGCAACTGCCGCGCCGGCAAACGCACACGCGAGTACAACAATTCCTAGGACTCGAGTTCTCATTGAACCTCCTCCGCAAATTTGAAATTTCTTCTTGGATATCAAGCCAATCGCTCCGCACTTTTCTGCTGACACCCGGTGAATGCATTCGCGGAGAGATCGTTGCGCGGATTTTGTGACGGATCCCCGGCGATGTCAATGGGTTGGCCGCGGCGGACGCGGCAACCAGCGTGAAACTTCATGGCAATAATTTTCGTACGAGCCGTTGAATTTCGCCCGGAGCGTTGGCTCTTCGTAGAAATATACGAACAGATGAACGGCGATCCACATCGCCGCAGCCAGTAACAGAACGGAAACTGAGCGCACGTAGAGCCCGTAGCCGACGACGATCATTCCACCGCCGAGATACATCGGATTGCGCACCCAACGATATGGGCCTGCGGCAACGAGTTGGCGCGGCGCGTCAAACGGCGCGGGAGTTCCGCGGCCGCGCACCACAAACGCGACGACGCAGGAGAGTGCAATCGGCGCGCCCAGCGCCATTACGACAACGCCGGGAATCGGCATCCACGATGGAAGCGTAATTCCGAGCGACGCGTCGTATTGACGGACCCGTAACGCGGTGTAGCCCCAGAAGAAAATGAAACCGGCCGAATAGATGAGCGCGCGGATGGCGTCAAAAAACATACGCATGGCGAGATTATGCGCCAAAGTTGTCGCCATCCAGCAACGTGTAAAGAAGGATATTGATATTCGCCTTTTGTTCGCCTATACTGCTCCTTGAGCTCGGTACGGGAACGCGGGCGCGGCGCTGGACTGATTTCCGTGAGGGGAGTTTATGTCCAGCGCTTCGCCTGCCGAACCTTCGGTGAAGGAAAACCTGCCTAAAACCCCGCTTAAAATTTAGTAACTTCGCTGAAGTGGAAGTTTTTCACTTTCATGGCGGGCACCACCATTTCAAATGACTCTTCCCCGGCCGCGCGCACGGATGGACTCATCGCTTCAACATTTGCGAGCATCTCCAGAACGCTCTGATTGAAACGGAAATTTCGGATTCCGCCTGTCAGTTTTCCATTTTCGACCAGGAACGTTCCGTCGCGGGTCATGCCTGTTAAAACTTTTTCGTAGGGATCGACTTCGCGAATGTACCAGAGACGCGTGACGAGAATTCCGCGGTCGGTGGAGGAGATCATTTTATCGAGCGAAGTTTCGCCGCCAGCGAAAACTAAATTCATGGGCGCTTCGCCGTATTCATTCGGCAGCGGAAATCCGTGGCCCGTGGGTTTTGCTTTCATGTTGGCGGGCATGCGCTTTGCGGTGGCGCGGGAATACACAAGATTCTTTGGCGTGCCCCGGTCCACGAGCAAAACTTTTTGGCGTGGGATGCCTTCGCCGTCGTAGGGTGCGCCGGCTTGCAACGGATGATACACGTCATCCCAAATGGTGATGTTTTCGCCTAACACTTTTTTGCCGATGCGATTATTGAAGGAGGAGCGTTGATCGAGAATTGCCGTTCCCGCGAAATCGTAAAACAGGAAGCCGACTAAATCTAGAACAGCGGCGGGTTCCAAAATTACTGTGTAGCGGCCCGGCGGAACTTCTTTCGGCTTGGCTGATGCCGCGGATTTTTCTCCGGCGCGATCGGCTAGAGCGTCGGGGAATATTTTCGTTACGTCCGGCGAATTTGCTTTCTGCCAGCCGGAAGAATCTGCGTCAAGAACTGTTACGGAGAATTCGGCGCGGGTTTGCTGGTGTGAAAGGAACAGTCCGCGGCTATTTGCCAGCGCGGTTTGCATGGCGCCGCTGGAGAATATTCCGGCGACGGTTTGTTTGCGTTTTGTTGCGGCAGCGCAGACGCGGGCTACTGCTTTGGCGCGATCCTGCGGAGTGAATTCGGCAGTGGAATCGAAGAATCTGGAGACGCGCGTCGGTTGTTGCTGCCCAGGCATGGGCAACATGTGCGGAATGCGCGCCTGGCTTTTCGCAATCGTGGATGACGCCACTACTACCTGCGCGAGAGATGCGTCGTCGGTGCGATTTGTTGTGGCGCGCGCAGTGCGGCCGTCGAAAACCGTGCGCACGGAAATTGTGAGGCCGAGTTCGGCGACATTTTGGTGGATGGTGTTATTCGCGAAACGGGTTAGCGCGTCGGAAGTGACGTCGATCATCACTTCCGTCTCGTCGGCTTCGCTTAATTTGAAAACGCGTTCGGCGATTCGGCGCAATTCGGATTGCGAAAGCATGGCGTCGCGCGCGGTTGCTGCGCTGACTACTTTCTTGCTGGCGACATTCCGATTTTTCTTGGCCGGGCTCATCAATATTTACGATGACGAATTATTTCGCGAACGCAACTCCCACTCGCACATTCTTGAATCGCGCAGGTGACGCGCCATGTCCGGTGCCCATGGTCTGCATGGGCTGGCCCTTGCCGCAATTCGGAGTGCCCCACAGAGTCCAATAATCGCGCGAACAAATCGCGTCACAACTGTTCCAAAACTCGGTGGTGATGCCGCTGTAACTGGGATGCTTGATCATGCGTCCCTTTTTTCCGCCCTTAATTTCCCAGCCAATTTCAGTGGAGAATTGGAAATGGTAGCGGCGGTCGTCGATGGACCAGGAGCGATTCGTTTCCATGTAAATGGCGTCGTCGGTATCGGCAATCAGGTCTTCATATTTCCATTTGCCGGGATGAATGCTGATGTTGGTCATGCGGATAATCGGCAGACGATTCCAGCTTTCGGTGCGCATGGTGCCGCCGCTGCGATTCAGTCCGATGCTCGACGCGGTTTCACGATTGGAAAGGTATCCACGAAACATTCCGTCCTTGATGATGTCGGTGCATTG
>Ga0210410_10004660_pt1 | contig 11993 bp, 13 predicted proteins | sample IncBWC4MmetaG_FD_161058 | JGI IMG/M metagenome (GOLD analysis project Ga0210410, IMG submission 161058) | Forest soil microbial communities from Barre Woods Harvard Forest LTER site, Petersham, Massachusetts, United States - Inc-BW-C-4-M | ecosystem: Environmental > Terrestrial > Soil >... | reverse complement strand
AAGGCGAAATTCTGGAAAGACGAGAAGGTGCCGGGGCTGCTGGCGAAGCTGGCGGATGCGCTGGCGGCGCTGCCGGAGTGGAATCACGATGCGTGCGACCACGCGGCGCGCAAGGTGGCGGAAGAGGCCGGCGTGAAAGCGGGATTGCTGATCAACGCGACGCGCGTGGCGATCGTGGGGCAGGCGGTGGCGCCGCCGCTGTTTGACACGATGGTGGTGCTGGGGCAGGAGCGCGTGGTGCGGCGGCTGCGGGAAGCGTTGAAGGAGTGGAAGTAGCGGGAAGCTGAAATTGGAAAATAGAGAATAGACAGCCGACAGTCAACAGCTAACAGCTTCAGCCTTTGGGGTTTGGGCTTTTTGTGTCGTACATCCAGCGGCGCCAACTTTCGGGCAACACACCAGTTCTTCCCAACAAACCTGCCAACATCCCGAATCGAACGGCGGTTCCGAAAACAAAAACGCAAAGACATCCGATACATAGTGCGGTGAACATAAGACCTCAAAGATAGGGTACGCCCCACGTCCGTCGGAAGCAAGAACTGGGGTTTCGGGCGTGCCTATCCTCTGCCCACTAAACCCCAATGAAATCGCGGACGTCCTCCAAGAGTCGTGAAGAGTTCCCTCAGGGGCTAAAGCCCAGTTTTTGGGGCTCCAAAATGTCGGAGCTAAAGCTCCGACCCCCTGAAAACCATTTAGGAGGCGACGTCTAGTGTCCTGTGTCGTCTGGAGACTTATCCGCGGCAACCGGATGGGTTCCACTGATTTCCTCACTAAATTGGGGATGCGGAGTGAATGATTCGGGAGGCTCTTGCTCGAATTTCAGCACTTCGGAAGGTTTGTAGACATATTCTTTGGCGCACTCATCGCATCGGGCCTTGAAAGGAGAATCGACAGGAGGTCGAGGAGTGATTGCGTCGGTCTCGGCAAGCGGGATTCTGTGCCTGAAATACAGATTCTTCCGAAGGTGAAACCAATGATTCTTGCAGAGAACTACCCAAAAATAAGAGCTGTCTTCCCACATACGAGTAGCCTCCAAACGGTCACAAGTGTGGGCAGGGACTTTAGTGGCTTGATGATATCAAATTGAGCCGATCGATTTTTTGGGAAAGCACTAAGAATAACCGCTACCGATGTCTCCTGATAGGTCCGCTTACCGGACAGGGGGTTTTGGGGCCGGTCTACCGGTCCGGAAACAGCTGCGTTTATCAGGAACAAGGCCCAATTCTGGGGGTTCTCCGGGCTGCACAGGCCGCTCGGGTACACTTCGCGTAACCTCGCAGGGGGGCGGCTGGAGCCCGGACGCTTCTTCCGTTATTTCTTCCCCAAATCCTTGCCAGACGTGTAGTTTTTGTTCCTCGCCGGCTACTCATACAATGCACGGACAAAGGATGGCAGAATGCACGCAGAGCCGGAAACATCGTTCCTCGCAAACCTGAATCAGAACATCAGGATTGTCCACCGGGTTTGCCATACCTATTTCCCCCGCGATGCCATGGAACGCGAAGATGTCTTCCAGGACATCATGTATCAACTCTGGAAGTCCTATCCGCACTTCCATTGGGAATCAAAATTCTCCACATGGATGTACAAAGTCGCGCTGAACACGGCGATCACCCACATTCGGCGGAGCACCCGGGCGCCTCGAAATACAGAGTTGACTGAGTCGGTTGCCCATGCTCCCGACATAAACGAGCAGGTGAGCCGGGAAGAGGAACTCCATCGGTTGCATGAAGCAATCGCTGCGTTAACGGACATCGACAAGGCGATCATTCTGCTTCATCTGGAGGATCAGAATTACGATGAAATTGCCTCCATCACGGGTCTCACCAGAACAAACGTGAGTGTTCGCCTGGTACGAATCAAGCGGGCGCTGAAAGACGATCTTCAAGGAAATCAATAATTCAGAGGAGGGACTATGGCACTCAGCAATGGAATAGAGAATGTATGGCAGGAAGGGAAAGCCCGTGAAGCGGACCCTGCTCCATTCACCGAAAAGGACCTTCAGGCGACTATCTCGTCGCGCGTCAGAAAAGAGTTCAAGACAGTTAGCCAGTTCGTCTGGGCTGCCATTGTGTATCAGATCATTCTCTACTCGTTCCTCACGCGCACGTTCATCCGCCATTGGGGCGACATGCAGATCATGCTCCTCTGTCTCGCCGGAGGAGCGTGCTACATCCCGCTGACCGTCGCTCTCCTACGCAGAGTGAAAACGTTGTACCTCCGCCCCTCGGAAGCGCCTGGATCTCCGGTCCTGGATGTCTTCCACAAAGTGGAGGGTGAGTACGCCCGGCTTGCCGATTTCTTTCAGTTCAAGAAGCGCATGGACTGGATTGGTGTTCCGGTCAGCTGCGCGATCATCGTCGTGGTCACGTTCACACTCTTTGTCGAGGGAGGCGTTGAAAGGAATCCGCTGGCGGGCCTTGCCTTCTTTACCCTGTGGCTTGGGATGTCCCTCATTGCCATCCATGCTGAAAATAGGAAGCGGTTCATTCTTCCGCTCCGGAATCTCGAGCAGGTCCTTGATGATCTCAAAAATTCCTGAGTTCGAGGGGCGCTCGCCTCGAAGAAAGGCATACACATGAGGAAAGCACTGATTCCCACGCTCCTTGTTGTTTCCGCCGCATTTGCGCCTTGTTTGCCGAACGTCGTCGCATTCCTGGATCGAGCTTCCATGGTCGCACGCACCGTCGCCAGTCCGCTGGTCTGGCATCTCTGGGATGAACTGCTCAACTGCGAGCTCACGCAATGGATCCAGCCCGCCCCACACGATGGCCCCGAGTCGGAATGGCGCCCCAGAATTACCATTTCAGACTTACCGGTAACTTGGGTACCGGGCCCACTTGTCCGATGAGCGCGGTGATCAGGCATGTGACTCGATGTGCGGGCACAGAATTGTTTTACCAGTCCGCCCAAAGGTACCAATTGCCGTCAATATGCCTAAAAACAGGACGCCGTGGTTTTGGAGTCTTGTAGAAATCGCTCAAACTGCTGACCTGATTGGCTGGCGGCATGTCCAACCAGCAGTTGTCCACGTGTCTGGTGTCGCCGCCAAAACCGCCGGCCCAGACAGAAATGCAAATCATGGAATTACCTTCTCCGGCCCGAAACACTTGGGTGCTACCAATCTGTTCGAGCAGTCCACGATACTCGCTGTAACGGTTAGCCGGGAAATTCACTTCGGAGGGCACGTGTGGCAAGCCTGACTCCGTCGTCTCCACGCCGGAACGAGCGTATACAGCTCGCACCTGTTTATCGGTTAGGAGCATATCTCGCAATCGCTCGAACGCAGCGCGATGTGCGTAGAAGTTCTCAAGAAATCTCTTTTCTTTGGGAGGTCTGTTGCTAGGTAATGCCAATACGAATAAGCCGCACAACACCGCAACCAAAGACCAAAACAGGACTGCCATTCGCTTCAGGCTGATGCGCATCACGGCAACAATCTTATGGTGGAGTCCCTTCTTCGAACATAGTACTCATATGTGATTGGTTACTGACAATCGTTCGCAGCGGCGCTCTTAACTCCGTGCACTGGCGTCAATCGAGACTTGCTCTAGGTGATATCGTGTTCGAGATTGGTTCCGAGGGGCGGGCGGCTGGAAGTACTATAGGTCGTCGTCAAGGAGTGGGGAGCCGTGAGCACGCGTCAACACAAGGTTCAGACTCAACAGGTTCGCACGCGACTTGGCACGCAACTCGGTCGAGCCGCGGTCCAGATCTTTGCCGCCAATGAGCGGATGAACCAGATGCTGATCGAGCATCTTGATCCTGCCGCATGGAGAGCCAAACCGCCCGGCAAGGGCCGCACTATCGCGGCCATCTTCACGCATATGCACAATGTGCGCACCAAGTGGGTCAGGCTTACCGCTCCGCACCTGAAGGTTCCCGAACAGCTCAACCGCACGCACTGCACGCCGAAGCAGGCCCGCGCGGGATTGGCGGAGAGCGCCGCCCGCTGCGCGGAGATGCTCGGGGAAGCGCTCGGCGGTGGAGGGGACCGCGTCGAGAAGTTTCACAGGGACGGCTGGGCTAAGCCCTGGCCGGTTGGCCCGGAAATGCTGTGCTACATGATTTCTCACGAAGCCCACCATCGCGGGCAGGTGATCATGCTGGCGCATCAACTCGGATTCCCGCTGCCGAAAGAGGTGGGGTACGGGATCTGGAATTGGGAAAAGCTGTGGAAAGAGTGCGGGTCGCCCGGCGGGCCCGGCTGCGATTCGTAAGGAACCACTCCAGGGCACAGGCTGGCCGCTGCCGCCAACAGCGCTGCCGGCGAATGCAATCGGGGCATTACCTCTAGTACTTACAAATACAAGATTGACAACCGTAAAAGAGAGATTATGCTTAGGCTCCCGCGCAGTGGTGTTGAGACTAAAGCGAAGTGGTCCGCTCAGTTTGCAAACCGAAATTCTGAAGAGGAGAAATACGATGCGATCTCGCCTTGTGGTGGTGTTGTGTTTGGCGTCAGCAGTGATGTTATTGCCGCTGGGAGCGGCGGCGCAGACTCGGACGGTGCGGCAGGTCCCGCTGGTTCGCAGTGGGCCGTTGCCGGCGACCCCTCCGATCAGTGCGAATGCCGAGCAGGGGCCGGAGCTGGATTCCGCGCTGGCCGGCAATGATAGCGATGGTCCCGATGGGAGCGGGCCCGGCATCTCCGTGAACCGGGCGATTGCAAAGAGACCAGGCGACGGGATGCGGCATGAGGGTTCCCGGAAAGCTGAGGCCCACCCCGAATTGATCTTATCTTTGGATGGAATAAATCACTTCCAACAACGCTTTGTTGCGGCGGGCGGAAACCAGTTTTCGCTTGAGCCCCCCGACCAGGGCCTGTGCGTGGGAAACGGCTTTGTGCTGGAGACGGTGAACGATACGTTGCGGATTTTTGACACCGCAGGCAGTCCGGTAACCGCACCCACGGCGCTGAACAGTTTTTATGGGTATGCTCCGGCCATTGACCGCACGAAGTCGCCGCTGCAATTTGGCCCGTCGATAACGGACCCGAGCTGCCTGTATGATCACGAGACGCGGCGGTGGTTCCATGTGGTATTGACTTTGGATCGGGCAATATCCACTTCGCAGGCTCTCAATGGCAACAACCACCTGGACCTAGCGGTGAGCGCTACGGCGGATCCGACCGGTTCGTGGAATGTTTACAGCCTGCCGGTGCAGGATGATGGAACTCAGGGAACGCCGGACCATCACTGCGTGCAGGGAAGTCATGGGGCGCACGGGCCGTGCCTGGGCGACTATCCGCACATCGGAGCGGACGCGAACGGGATATATCTCACGACGAACGAATTCAATCTGGCGGCGCCGGGATTTCATGGCGCGCAGATTTATGTGTTTTCGAAGAGGCAACTGGCGGCGGGAGCGCCGTTTGTGAACGTGGTGCAGTTCGACACAGCGGATCCGAGCCTGGGCGTTCAGTTGGACGGCACGCCGGGTTTCACGGTGTGGCCGGCGACCTCGAGTGGAAACCATTCTGAGGACGGTGAGGACAACGAAGACGGCCATGGCGGCACGGAGTATTTCCTGAGCTCCGAAGCCATCTTTCAGGCCACCGGCGTGGACAGCCGGCTACGGCTCTGGACGGTCAGCAACACGAGATCGATTGATGACGATCCAGAGTTGAATATCAGCACAAGAGTGGTGAACACGATTCCCTACGCGGTGCCTGGACGGTCGAATCAAAAAGCGGGCGACTATCCGCAGGGCCAGTGCCTGGCGGATTCGAGTATTCAGGTCAGCGCGACGCTCTTCGGCTGCTGGCGGCTGCTGGTTGGCGCGGGCGGGCCGTTTCCCAATCCGGAAAAGCTCGTTGACAGCAATGATTCGCGAATGCAGCAGGTGGTGCTGGCAGACGGGAAGCTGTGGGCCGCGCTGGACACGGGACTGGTTATAGACGGAGACATCGCGCCGCGGGCGGGCATCGCGTATTTTGTGATCGACCCGCATTCCGGCAAGGTCCAGCAACAAGGCTATGCGGGAATTTCGGGCAATAATCTGACGTATCCCGCGATTGCCGCGACGGAAGACGGAAGGGGAGTGATGGCGTTCACCGTGTTGGGCAACGATCACTATCCGAGCGCCGGCTATGCGGGCGTTGACGCCAGGAATGGCCTGGGCGACATTCACATCGCGGCGGAAGGCGCGGGACCCGATGATGGCTTCACCGGTTACAATCCGGTGGCCGCCAACGGAACTCGGCCGCGCTGGGGAGACTACGGGGCCGCCGTGGCCGACGGCGATAACATCTGGATCGCGTCGGAATACGTGAACCAGACTTGCACGCTGATTGGCTGGTTGACCAGCAACTTCCGCTGCGGCAATACACGCACGCAACTGGCGAACTGGGCGACGAGAATCTCGAAGATCGAGCCTTAGTTTGAGTTGGAACGCCACAAGAGCCGCTCTTCGGAGCGGCTCTTTTTTTTGGGAGACACGCGTTACAATGCGGGCACTGAGCGGCAGGCTCGAAGGACTTCCGCGGCGTGGAGAAGATTGCGAGTCGCGGAGTTCGCTGCCGAACCGAAAGGATCGCATATGCGCGAGCCACAGGAGAAGCAAGGGGTAGCGCGGGAGCAAGGGCTGGTGCGTTTTGGATTGGGATTGGCCAACTGGAGCGAGCGGTGGTTTCCGGATCCGCTGATTTTTGCGCTGATGGGAATCGTGGTGGTGTTTGTTGCGGGGCTGCTGCTCGGGGAGAGTCCGGCGAAACTGGCGATCCAGGGAGGAAAGAATTTCTGGACGCTGGTGCCGTTCACCATGCAGATGGTGATGATTATTATAGGCGGGTACGTGGTGGCGTCGACGCCGATTGTGTATCGCGCGATTCAGGCTTTGGCGGGAATTCCGAAGACGCCGCGGGGCGCGGTGGCGCTGGTGGCGCTTTTTTCGATGCTGACGTCGCTGATTTCTTGGGGCTTAAGCCTGATTTTCAGCGGGTTGTTTGTGAGGGAGCTGGCGCATCGAGTGAAGGGGATGGACTACCGAGCGGCGGGCGCGGCAGCGTATCTCGGGCTGGGGGCGGTGTGGGCGATGGGGCTGTCGTCATCGGCGGCGATGCTGATGGCGACGAAGAGTGCGATGCCGGCGACGTTGTTCAACATCAGCGGGCTGATTCCGCTGACGCAAACACTTTTTTTATGGCAGAGCATTGCGACGACGGTGATTTTGATTGTGGTGTCGGTGCTGGTCGCATATTTGTCGACGCCGTCGCCGGAGAATGCGCGGACGGCGGAATCGTACGGCATTGCGCACGAGCCGATTCGCGCGAGCCTGGAAGTGAGAAGCAAACCGGGGGAGTGGCTGGAGTATAGTCCGGTGCTGACGGTGCTGGTTGCCGCGCTGCTGGGTTGGTATTTGGTGGATGTGTTCCGCACCTCGCCGCAGGGGGCGCTGGCGGCGCTGGATCTGAACACGTACAACCTGATGTTTATTACCGTTGGGCTTTTGTTGCACTGGCGGCCGAAGCGATTTATGCGCGCGGTGGCGGATTGCGTGCCGGCGACGGGCGGCGTGCTAATCCAGTTTCCGTTTTATGCCGTGATTTTTGGAATGATTGTGGGGACGGGAGTAGCGGAGGCGCTGGCGAAGCTGTTTGCTTCGATTAGCACGCACAACACGTATCCGCTGCTGGTCGCGGTGTATTCGGCGGTGCTGGGCGTTTTTATTCCTTCGGGCGGGAGCAAGTGGATTGTGGAGGCGCCTTATGTACTGCAGGCCGCGAACCTGCACCAGGTGCATCTTGGATGGGTGGTGCAGATTTATAACGCATCGGAGGCACTGCCGAATCTGGTGAATCCGTTCTGGATGCTGCCGCTGCTGGGGATTTTGAAATTGAAGGCGCGGGATATTGTGGGATACGGAATGCTGCAACTGGCCGTGCATGTGCCGGTGGTGTTTTTCCTGTGCTGGTTGTTTGCGCGGACGATTCCCTATGTGCCGCCGGTGAAGTAGGTTTGACCGGCCCAAGATTAGATCCTCGCGACACTTGCCAGCGCGTGAAGACAGCTAAGCCTCGCCGCCTTCGTCGCCCGGCTCAAGAAGGCAAGTGTGCCAGTTTTCATCCTCGGCATGCGCTGCGCAGAACCGCCGCCCGCAGATGCCGCAATGGAAAGTTGCGGTGGAGTCGCAGGGTTCATCCATTGGGGAAACGGCCTGACAAGACCACTCGAGGTCCCGGGCTTCTGTTTGATTCACTTGTTGCAACATGTTCCCTCCTCGTTCGGGCAGTATACACCTGTCAAACGCCCCGGGGATCTAGGGGAGACGGCTCGCACTTGGAAGTAGAGACGTAATCGAAGTCTGCATTTGGCAAACGAGACGAGCCTTGCAGTCAGATTCCCCAGGGCGTAGGATTCCTAAATCTTTACTCCTCGCAGGACCTTCCCGCCCATTCCCGAGGCGTACCAGAAGGAGGATCCCAATATGCCAATCATCAAGGAGTTTACCATCCGCTTAGAAGACCGGCCTGGAACACTTGGCAAGCTCTGCCAAACACTGGCCGAAGAAAACGTCAACATTCTCGCGTATCAACAGTTCGCTCACGAGAAGGGGCAGGGCTCTGTCCGTCTCGTAGTGGACAATCCGGACAAGACCAGGGCGACATTGGATCGCCAGCGCGCGGATTACAGGGAGAACGAAGTCGCGAAGGTGATGCTAACTAACCGGCCTGGGGAACTCGCTCGTGTCGCGTCGCGGCTCGGCGAGCAGGGAATCAACATCGACTATGGCTACTCCGGAGCTGAACCGGGCGCCAACGCATCGTTCCTGATCCTCGGGGTCGCGGATGCGGGCAAAGTGCTAAAGCTCGTTGAACAAGCGGCCGCCGCGGGCGGGAAGAACTAGATTGACTCTGGTTGAGATTCAATCCTGCCAATATCTTCATCATGGGCACTCTGGCAAATTAGTCTCGCGCCTTCCTTGAATGGGAATCGTTGACGACTCCGTTTTTCCGGGGTGCCCCACTTTTTCAAGTTGATGTTGCGGACCTTCGCGCTGCTTGTAAACGCGGGCCGAAGACGGAAAACTCTGTTTGCAGACCGTTCCCACACGAGTTGCCATTCGATGATTAGATCCGTGTCTGTATCAGGAGGGAAGGCGTTCCACACAGTTGATCTCGAATCGCCGATAAACGTGCCAAAAGAATCACCCATCCGTTCTGATTAGGGCAAGTCCTGGATTGTCCCACGCCGATGCATAGTACCGTCTAAAGAGGGCGCGCCGCAAAGACCGCTCTCCGAGGTGCTCCTGCATGGTGCAGATTAAGGGATCAGCAATCAAGGAAACCATTAACCAAATCAAGTCCCGCTCCGGTGAGGATGCTCTCCAGAAGATCCTCGGTCTTCTGGATGAAGAAACCCGAACAATCTGCCAGGGTGAGATTTATTCTTCCTCCTGGTACCCGCTTGATATTTTCACCCGGTTTCTCGAAGTCGAAATAAAGGTGCTCGCTGACGGAAAGGAGGAAATGATCACGCGTGGCTCCGAAGTGGTCATCGAGAAGCAGCTTCGGGGAGTTTACAAGGCGTTTGTGAAATTCGGATCGCCTGAATTTGTGATCAAGCGAATTGCGGCCGTTCATGCAACGTACTTTCAGGGTGTTCCGATCGAGGTGCATTTGCAGGGGCCCGGCAAAGCGCTGGTCCGATACACAGGTTTTGAAAGGCAGCACCGTATTATGGGATTTGCGATTATCGGGTTTTTCAAGAAAGCGCTCGAGATTTCCGGGGCCAAAGACGTGGTCCTCCGTTTCACCGTGCCGATCGAGGAGGGCAAGGAATTTGCTGAACTCTCGATTTCCTGGAGTTGAGCGGTACGCGAGGAGGCTGCACGTTCGCGTCCTCCCAGGGCGCGATTTTATTTGGGGGAGAAGAGTTCGGAGTTAGCGGGTTTGGCGGCGGAGGAGACGGCGACTACGTTGAGGGTGGCGTCGACGTCTTTGGTCACTGGGGGAAGGCAGATTTCGGTGCTGCAGGCCTGGTAACGCAACTTCATCGGGACGTGTTGAGGGCCTAGGGGGGCGCTGGCGAGCACTGTCAGCGGGAGGAGGATGGTTACGTTGCCGGAGTAGACGTTGAGCTTTTTGTTTTTGGAGAAGGTGAAGGTTTGGAGCGTGCCTTTTGGATAGGTGACGGCGCCGAGTTTGAAGCCGGCCGGAACTTCGGCGCGGAGGTCGGTGGGGATCAGGTAATCTTCTGTGACTTCGCGGGCGTTGACGTGAAAGCCGGGGCGGATTTTGAGTACGACGGCGACCTGGAACGACATGCCGCGCGCGACGGGATCGTGGGAAGCGTAGGCCTCGGGGGCGACGACATCTTTGCCGGAAGGGGTTTGCGAGCCGGCGGGAGAAGAGAGAAGTAGCGCGGCGGCGAGAAGTGAGAACGCGAATTTGAGGATCTGGCGGTTCACACTGTCACCTGGCTCCCAAGTTGCTGCGAGACGACGCGGCTCATTACAGCGTGAAGGTCTTCGCCGGTTTTTTCGAGGACGAAGGCGCTGCGTGATTCGGACCAGCCAAGCTTGAAGCTGGTGGAGAGAGCGGAGATCCAGATTTCGCGGATGGGAGTATTCGGCGAAATTACAAATTTAGCGGGCTCCGGCTCCTCGAAGATGACTTCGAGCTTGCCGCTTTCGCCTTCGACGTCGAAGCCGTGCTCATCACCCAGGTTCAAGAGGCGCTTTTTCAAGTCTTCGAAGGCGAGGTCGGCCTTTTTTTGAAAGTCGTGTTCGGAGAGCATGCGCGGGCGCTTTCTTAAAGCTGGGATTCGATGGCCTTGGTGAGTTCATCTTCACTCTTCAGGCCCTGGAATTTGGTGACGATTTTGCCGTCGCGGGAGATCAGGAAGCTGCTGGGATAGCCGAGGATGCCGCCGAATTTGTCCGCGGCTTCGTCGGTGCCGAGGACGATCGGATAGTTCATCGGGAGCTTTTGCCCGTCGACGTCGAAGCGCTCTTTATCGAGGAAGGGTGCGACGGCGGACTTGCCTTCTTCATCCATGGCGATGCCAACGACGGTGAAGCCTTTCGGGCCGTATTTATTTTGCATGGCGATAAGCCAGGGAATTTCCACGCGGCAGGGGTCGCACCAGGTGGCCCAGAAATTCACGAAGACAACTTTGCCTTTGTAGTCGGCGAGCGAGACGTCTTTGCCGTCGACGGTTTTGAGATTGAGCTCCGGTTCGGGCTTTCCGGCGACCTGGGAATCGATGTGCACGCCACCGGCGGGTGCGCCGGAGAGGCGGGTGGCCCGGTCCGCAAAGATGGTGACTACGATCAGAAAGAGGACAGTTCCGATCACCAAGAGAGTTTTCGCGCGTGGCATGGTGGAAAAAACCTCCCGATAGCGGATGAAGGCAAGAATGAGCAAAGCGAGAGCCGAGAGAGCGATCAGAATCCAGAATAGCGGGCTGTGCGCGGCGCCGGTGAGGGGCCCCTCGAGACCCGCCGTGAGTGCGTTGAGGAAATTCAAGCGGGCGGTGAGCCAGGCGAGCTTGTTGAGGAAAACGAGGGCGCCGATGAAGACGAGCAGGCCGCCGCTGAATAGTTCCACCCAGTGCAGGTATTTCCGGAAGCTTTGGTAAAACTTCAGGAAACGGGTCATCTCGAGAGCGGTGATCAGGAAAGGGATCGAAAGTCCTGCGGAGTAAACGGCGAGGAGAAGCACCCCGCGGGCGACCGTGCCGCTGGCGGCGGCGAGGCTGAGTACCGCGCCGACGATTGGACCGAGGCAGGGCGACCAACCGAAGGCAAAGGCAAACCCAAGGAAGAAGGCGCTCCAGACACCCGGCTGCGCCGCCGAGCTGCGGAGATGAACGTCTCGATTCAGCCAACGGGTGATAAATGGACCGAAAAAGCCGATCAGGGACAAGGAAAAGAATTGAACGGCGCCGAAATCGGCAAAGAGTGGAGCGTGACGCACAAGTGAAAGAACACCGAGAGCAGCGAGAACCGCGCCGATGGCGATGCCGAGCCGTACATTGAGCTTGGCGAGC
>Ga0210410_10004657_pt1 | contig 11999 bp, 10 predicted proteins | sample IncBWC4MmetaG_FD_161058 | JGI IMG/M metagenome (GOLD analysis project Ga0210410, IMG submission 161058) | Forest soil microbial communities from Barre Woods Harvard Forest LTER site, Petersham, Massachusetts, United States - Inc-BW-C-4-M | ecosystem: Environmental > Terrestrial > Soil >... | reverse complement strand
TGACCATCCTCGAGAAGACTAACGAGAAAGGGGCGCGATACGTTCAAGAGATCCGCGGCCTCCTGAGTCGTCAGTTCGGCATGATGCGGCATGAGTGTGACCGCGTTACCTTTTGCAAGCTCTGCCAGGAGTGCACCCAAAAGCCTGACCGCCGCCGCGGGTAAGACCACGGGTTCGTCCGGCGCGCTCTCAAATCGAACGACACAAGTTTCTCGTTGGCTTGCGCCGATAACTCGAAAAAGTCGCCGGCTAGCGTCCGCAGCAAGTGCTGACACTTCTTCAGTCGGTTGGATGGGCTCAGGACCTAATGCGAGTACGGCGGCCATAGCAGATGCTCCTTTTCGCACCATTCTATATAAACAAAACAAACGAAGCAATTATCGAAACATTCGATCTGGCTACCCCAGAGGAAGAAACCCGGTCTCTTTCAAGTCAATCGCAGTCCAGATAACACAAGTTAAATAGGTTGCAAACAATCTCGCACACATTTAATGTGTTCTATCATGATCAATACCGTTCAAAAATACAACTCTTTCGGCCACCTGCTAACGGAGGCAAGACTAAACGCCGGGATCGACAATCAGTCTGATCTGGCCCTAATTCTTGGTCGTACCCAGCAGACCATAAGTCGCTGGGAATCGGGTCTGTCCCGGCCGAGAGCAGGTGAGATCCCCAAACTCGCCGCGGCGCTCAAATTGAAACCGGCCTTTTTGCTGGAGAAAGCGGGCTACGCAGCGCCCACCGTGAACAGCTACGCGCAGCCCTTTCCCGTAGACCGCCTCGACGCGGACACATTTGAAAGGTTTGTGGAGTTCTTCTTGCAATGCCTTCACCGCGGCAAGGCACAGGTGAGCCGCGCTGGGGAATCCGGTCATAAGCAGCACGGCATCGACTTGACCGTCATGTTTCCCGATGGGCTTCGGGTTACTTATCAGTGTAAACGTGTCGAGCAATTTGGCCCTGCGGACGTCGCTCGTGCTGTCGCAGCCCATAGCGCCGTGGCGGACAAAAAATACTTGGTCCTGAGCCGAGTTCCAAGCCCGCAGACGCAGGACGCCGTTCGCAGATTTCCAAATTGGGAAATTTGGGGCAAAGAGGATCTGTCGCGCCTCATCCGGACAGAACTAACTGCCGACGACCAGAACCGGCTGGTGGACATTTTTTTTCGCGGCCAGCGCTTGAGTTTGTTGGGCCGATCCGAAGCAGGACCATGGCTCACTATAGACGAATTCTTCGCACCCTTCGTCGGACGAGGTACGATCTTCAATCACGATTTGGGTTTAAAAGGTCGCGACGATGATGTAGCACTCCTGTCCGGCGCGTTACAAACGAAGGACACGCCATTGGTCCTTCTCACAGGTCCGGGCGGGATAGGAAAATCGCGGCTATTGAAAGATGCCTTGGAGGCCTTCGCAAAGGCGCACCCGCTGGTATGTATCCGATTTCTGTCCAGTTCCGGTGAGGTTACTCGAGAGAATTTAGAAGCCCTCGGGAATGCTCCTAAGATCTTGGTTATCGACGATGCACACGACCGCGATGGCCTGGGTGGCCTTCTAGAGTACGCAGCCGTCCCGGAAAATCAAACGAGGTTGTTGCTCGCGACCCGCCTCTACGCAGAATCCCGCATCAAAAGGGAAGCCGCGCGCACAGCCATTGAAAATCCGCCTACCATCGAGCTGAAGCGCCTCACACTTGAGCAAACCACCGAACTCGCGAAGGCCGCGCTGGATGAGGCCGGTGCACCCACGGAGTGGGCAGATGATTTGGCAAAGGTTACCCGTGACAGTCCGCTCGTTACCGTCATGGCGGCTCGCGTCATCGCGAAGGACCGGGTCAGCTTTGAAGCGGCAAAAAACGAGAGCGCCTTTCGCACCCTCATTCTCGCAAAATTTGAAGATATCATCGTCGGAGAACTAGGTTCGTCTGGCGATAAAAAGGCCATCAAGGACATGCTGGACGTCCTTGCCCTCGTTCAACCTTTCCATCCCGAGGACCCGGCGCTGATTGCGCTATTGCACTCTCTCAAGAATGTTGAGACAACCGATGCAGCGCGTTTGTTTCGGTTTCTCATCGATGGTGGCGTCATTTATCGGCGCGGTCACCATTATCGGCTGATGCCTGATCTGCTCGGGGACTATCTCATTGAGAACAGCTGCATTGGTCCTGACGAAAAGCTTTCAACGTTCGCTCTGCGTGCATTTGATCTGGTCGAACCGCGCCAGCTAGAAAATCTCCTGGTCAACCTTGGTCGATTGGATTGGCGGTTGAAAGGCGGCCAGCCAAGCGACAGCACCCTTCTTGACGCAGTCTGGCAAAGGCTGCGCGACAATCACGGCCCCTACGATCAACGGATCAATGCCATCCGCGCCGTAGCCATCTACCAGCCGCGCCAGGCCCTCGATTTTGTCACTGATCGCATCCGCAACGGCGTGGTTGCAAAGGATTTTACCAATATCCTTCGCAGCATCGCTTATAACGGTCAATACCTACCTGAAGCCGGCGAAGTGCTGTGGCAACTCGGTCGCAACGATCGCAGAGAACTCGGGGCGAATCCCGATCATCCGATCCGCGCTTTGGCTGAACTGTGTGGATTTGACGAGAGGAAACCACTGGCGTTCACGCAGCAAGTCTTTGATTTCTGCATGTCGTTGGCTGGGCGGGATGGCGTGTGGGATAGCCACTATTCTCCGCTCGATGTGCTACGGCCCATTTTTAGCGCGGAAGGTGTTACCACCCATTCTACGAGTCGGAACCTCGTGCTCAAGCCGTTTCTGGTAAACCCCGATGTCGTTGCGCCCTTGCGCCAACAGCTGATCGGGCGCGTCTTGGAACTTCTGAATCATCCTAGAACGAGAGTAGCGACGAAGGCCGCTCTCTTTCTTCATAGCGCCCTGACATATCCTATGGGCGCCATGGGCATGTCGGTGCCCCGCGAACTTCGCGATAAGTATGATCTCGAATTTGAGCGCACCCTTCTTGCCGTAAAGAATTTAATCGCAGGTGGACAGATTCGTCCGATTGTGGGAATTACCCTGAGTGCCTCTGTCTCCTGGCACGCACAACACGGTACCGGGGGCGTTCATGCAGCGGCCAAAGCCGTGCAAACTGCCCTGCCGACTGATCTTGATTTCCGAGCTCTCCTCGCGCTTACGAAGGGCTTCGGTCCTATCTTTGACATCACAGGCTTCACTGATGGCTGGCAGCAAAGGCATGAGGCATGGCTGATGAACCTCTCCGCCGAGCTCAAAGCAGCTTATGCGCCAATCGAGCTACACCGCCTGATCGAGAGACTCCTGGCCGAAGTATCGGATTCCAGCGCAAAAGGAAACGGCGCGCATATCCTGATCAGTCGACTTTTACGTGACGATGTAGAGTTGGCGCGTATCTTCATTGCAGATGCACGCGCGCACCCGGAATCACATACGCGAGCCTTTCTGGCTCACGCCCTAAGCGAAGTATCAAACGCTGATCCCAACGAGGGCCAGTCGTTAGCACTGAGGTTTCTCGATTCGGCAGATGTCTCCCTGGCTCGAGCCGCTGCAGCTTCATTCTCCGGGATTCGGCGTCCCTATGACGAGCGGGACGTTTCCCTCATCGGTGTAGCACTCGCGTCTCATGATGGTACCGTTGTGACAAACGCTATTCATTGCCTGTGGCGATGGCGTCCAGAAAACATTCGTCAGCTGATCGATCTGTCCAAAAAGGTCCATTTCGAAGCCTTGCCCGACTTGGCGGATGAACTGTTTCAGTTATTCCGTGAAGCCGACGACGGACCATTGAATCAGTTGACCAGCGAAGACGTTGATCATTTCCTAAAGAGGCTGCTAAATATTCCACAGTTGGAGGGGTATTGGACGCAACAGTTCCTGTCCTCGATATCGCTCCGATTTCCGCGACAAATTGCCGATTTCCTGTTCGCCCGAGTCGACATCGCGGCACATGCCGAGTCCTTCAATTTTCATCCTGCCAACTATGGCCCCTATATTCAAATCCCCCTGCGAATTCACGAGTCGAATGCTGCAACCGAGATCTTCGCGCGTACTTGGTCGTGGCTGCGTGACAATTCCAGTCGCGACTTCTACTTTCAGCAGCATGCGGCCAACGTGTTCGATGCAATGTTCGGAGGAAGAAAGCCCGACCTAGTTGCATTTTTTGAAGGGCAACTTGAAACTGCGTCAAGCGATGAGCTCATACTCATGTCTCGACTGTTGCAGAAGGCCGACCATGATTTTATTTTCCGGGATCGCGCTTTTGTAGTTCGTCTGTTGGAACGCTGCCAAGCAGTTGGTCACGACCTTGTGAAGAGTGTGAGCCAGGATCTTTTCGGCTCAGTCATCTCGGGTGTTCATTCAGGTGTACCTGGGGAGCCCACCCCTCATGACATCGAGCAACGCGACAAAGCGATCGAAGCCCTATCGCAGATATCTCGGCTATCCCCCGCCTATGATCTTTATGACCATGTCCGTAGATCCGCTGATGCGAATATCGCGTTGAGCCGTCGAGAGGGTGAGGCAATGGACGAATAATGGTTCGCAAAGTAACGACATCAGCGACTAAGCTCAAGGTTAAGATTCCATTCGCTTTCGAAGCAGAGGGTGAAGGTCTGGCGTCCATTCTCTGCCTTGCAGGACTGTGCGCCCTGCTCCTGCTTCTGGGGTTTTTCGCATTTCGATAGCGCCGGCAGAGGGACTGTTCGACTCGCAGAACAAGGCTAACAGGGAGCCCGCTTATACGTTTATATTTATATGACTGCTCTCTGACTGGGATACTAGTTTATATCGGACGCTCGTTGACAATAGGGCCCGCAACGGGCATCTCGCGGCTCAACCTAAAAAGGAAAAGCCATGGGAAATCGAAAGACGTCAGGTCTGACCAAACGCGGTCGGATTTGGCATTTAAATAAGCAGTTCAGAGGTGTTCGAATCCGGGAGAGTGCGGCAACGACCATCCTCACGGAAGCGGTGGAACTATTGGCGAGCCGAATCGAAGGGGTTCGCCAGTCGCAATTCTACGGAGTTCGGCCCTTGTGGACTTTTCGAGAGGCGGCGCAGAAGTATCTGAAGGAGAACCAGCATAAGAGAAGCATCAGCGACGATGAGAGGCATTTGGCTATGCTTGATCCGTTTATCGGCGACCTGTTGCTCTCGCGTGTGTATATGGAGACCTTGCGGCCGTTCATCGAGAAGCGGAACAAGGATGGCGTGAAGACGAAGACCATCAATCTGTCACTGGAGACCGTGCGTCGAATCTTGAGATTGGCGGCCGACGAATGGCGGGACAAGCAAGGGGCGACATGGTTGCAAATGGCGCCGAAGATTAAGCTGTTCCGCATTACGGATGCGCGCAAACCGCATTCTCTCTCGGTGGAGGAGCAGCAATTCCTGTTCGATCAATTGCCGAGTCATCTGCTGCGTATGGCGTTATATAAGGCGAATACCGGATGCCGCCAAGAGGAAGTATGTAGCTTGAGGTGGAAATGGGAAAAACAAATGCCTGAATTTGGCACTTCCGTTTTTGTAATCCCACGAGGAAAAGTGAAGAACACCGAGGAGAGACTTGTTGTTCTTAACCGGATTGCGAGGTCGGTAATCGAGGAAGCACGAGGTATGCATCCGGCGTACGTTTTTGTACGACGGAGTGAGGACGGGCTCACCGTACCTGTAAAGAAGATGAACAACACCGGATGGAGGAGCGCGTGCATGGGACGCTAGCGCCGCAGGGATTCAGGCGCGTGAGGGTTCACGATCTCAAGCACACGTTTGGTCGTCGCTTACGAGCGGCGGGCGTGTCGTTTGAGGATCGGCAAGATCTCTTAGGGCACAAAAGTCAGCGCATCACGACGCATTACTCGCACCCCGAGCTTTCAAATCTCATCGCGGCAGCGGAGAAAGCATGCGGCTAAAGAAGTGACACAAAACTGCCCCGACCTCCTGGCTATTTTCCAGCAACCCGTTGGGTGTGCCGGCGGCAAGTCGATGCTAACTCTTTGATATAGAAGGGAAAAAATTGGTAGCGGGGGCATGATTCGGAATTATAACCATCAGATTCACCACGAGATTTTCCTCGACTACCGCCCAATGACCAGAACAGCTCGACGTTAGCTGGCGCTGGAGCCCTGCCGCTCTCGAGCCAGGTCCCAGAAGATCACCGAACCAGCACTTACCCGTAGCAGCATGCCGCACAAGGTAGGCAGCACAGTATCTAGAAGGTGGTCGCAGATGACCAGGCTCAAATCCGCTCGGCAAGAAGCCGATGCCGTCGCGGTTTTGGGAATTCAGTCACCGCGCTCCCCCAATTTTAATGCAAGATCTAGCGACGCCCCTGGGAGACTGGGCGCGCTCAAACGGGACCGCTGATATCGACAGCCTGAAACGATGCACGACAAGGAGTGTGATGTCTTTCATCGACTGTGCAGATGCGGAGCTCGATGCTCGTATCCATCGGATGTGCGCCCCGCTATTCGCCACCGAGCAGTTTCTTAAACAAAGTCACGATGTATCGACGGCCAGCGCGACCGTCACATTCGTAAAGTTTGAGGGACGCATTTTCGGCGTGACATGTCATCATGTGTTATCCGCCTTCTACGCGATCGCCATGCGGGAACAGCGGCGGATCATACCCACGATCCACTCCGGTCCCGCCATTCATCACATCGGCCAGGTCACAGACCACGGCGGGTACCGATGGGCATTTCAAAGCTGCCGGGAATTTCTCAAGCCCGCGGACGTGGATGACTCGGAAGCCGGCGTTGCGCTTGATCGAAGAAATTCGGACAAGCCGGATATCGCCATTGCGGAATTGACCACGCTCTGGTCGCTCCTTCAGAATTTCCGGTCCGCTGAAGCGATCGATTTGGATAGCTGGATTGAACCTGACTGGTCCGCCACACAGCCGGTCGCAATGGCCTTCGGCTATCCCGATGATCACAAATATCGAGCAGGTGACAGAATCTATCGCCGCCCCCCTGCCCCGGGTATCGGCGGAGCTCCGCAACCGACCGTCGGCCGACAAACCGCAATTCGCGCTCTGTTCGACCTTGGCGACTGCACACGGCTGGGGCTTCAGCGGCTTAAGCGGTGGGCCGATCGTGATTGCGGACACTATCAAGGATCGCTACACGGTCATCGGTATCACCTTTGAGGGCAACCCGAGCGCAAAGGAATTCAAGCCGACCCAAGAATCAAGAATCGTTCTTAAGGCGGAGGATATTCTTTTAATGGGACACTATTTGAGCCCTGACCGCTTCCGTGATTGGCTCAACAGGGCGCAGTACCCTATCGAATTTCCTGCAGGGTGGCCCTCAGGCGCTCCATCGCACGATGAGACTGAAGGCGCGACGCCGATGTCCCCCTGAGGACCGTCGATTGAGGGGGCGTCTAGGCCCGGCTGACGCATATCCGGTCGCCACCGTCGAGCATTAGCCTGAGCGCTGCAGGTCCGCAGCCGTGGGCTGTGGTTTGATCCATCCCTGGCTCGCAAGTGTATCGACCGCGACCTTGATCTGGCGAGGCGAGAAGCGCTTCTTGCGTTCGCCCCACGCATGCACTTCCGAGACGACATCGCCCAGAGTGCGTGCGCTCTCATGCGAGACCGACCAATGAACCGTTGAGAGCAGTTCGAGCCCGAACGGCGTCTCGAATCCTTCCACGAGCTTCGCGACACGACCCAAGCGTGCGCGGGTTTCGGCGTCCTCGTGAAGAAAAGATTCCGCATCCTTGGTAGCGCCCGGAACTAACTCCAAATGCTTATGGGGAGTGTCCCCACCATCCTCATACCCTGCAATCAAATGACCTTCGATGCGGCTCAATACATGCCGCAAATTCTCCGCGTAAGGCCCGTAGGGCGCCTTGGTGTAGCGCAACTGCAGCGGCTGTCCCGCCTCCTGCATGAAATACATGAGCTTGTGGACTTCAAGAAGAGAGACGAACGGATCGAGTAGTCCGGCCAAATAGCGCTCCATGAGTCCCACCAGGGCGGCCCGCCCGGCAGTCATGTTGGGTACGGCGCGCGACTGCGCGGACGGTCGACCCTCTCGACTGTCATGGGGCTCAAACACGATAATGCGGACGTCATCGAGACCCATCATGGCCTTCTCAATACGGGGTTTCACCTCCGACCATTGAAGGCCGCCTAAGCCGCTTCCCAACGGCGGGATGGCGATGGAACGGATGTTTCGCTCCGTCACCTCACGTCGAAGTGCAATCAAGCCCGACTCTATATCTTCGATCCTACTCTTGCCGCGCCAATGACGCTTTGTCGGAAAGTTGATGATGTACTTAGGATTGGTCATCCAACCCGTCTCGTAGACAAACATTCTGCCGGGCTGCACCTGCTCTTGCTTGCAAGCGGTTTCGTAGGCCTTGAAGTTCTCTGGGAAGGTCTGCCGAAATTGTAGCGCGATGCCGCGACCCATGATTCCGACGCAGTTGACCGTGTTGACGAGCGCCTCGGCGTTGGTGCGCAGCAGATCGCCATGTGTGTATTCGATCATGACTTTTTTCAGTTCTTCATGGGTTAGTAGTACCAACTGGACTGGGTCGACACGGGCGGCTTATGCGAGGACTTCTTTAAGAGCTGCGCAACTTGATTGCCGACGGAGGCTGAGTGCACACCCACGCGTTCAACGAGCGACCAGGGAAATTTCTCTTCGAGCAAAAACTCAGCCTGCTTGCCTTCTTTCACGGAACTTGCCACCGTGCCGCCGGACCATCTGCGCGATTCGACCGCCTCCCAATCAATCTCGGCAAGCTCAGTGAGCTTACAGCGATCTTCGAAGTAACGGGCACCCGCGTTTGAGAGCGTGAATGCCCAGCGCTTTCTGTTACTTTTTGCCCAAGACACCGCGGCGTGCAAATCGGCCTCCAAGTGCAGGATCGGCCCCTGGCCCCCGCGGTAGGCGAGATCCGGGTGATTGCCCTGGTGCAGCAGATAGAGCATCACCGAGCGGGGACAGAAATAAAACGGCACGCACTCGCCGACGTGAAGTCCGGGATGGCTATCGAGTTCCAGCTCCAAGCGTCTGGCTTTAATGCCGGACATGCCGATAGTCGTCCCGGCGCCGCCTCTTGTCGAAACCCTCGCATCAGACCACAAGAAACCATCTGCGATGATGGACGACAAGCGATCGACATGGACGATGTGGTAGATCTTGGGTTGAGCGGGCTGGGGCATTTAAGGGTCAGAGTACGCGACTTAAGATCAAGTCCTGCATGGTATCGCGAGAGTGGTGCTGCATCGGAGGAACGTCCCACTTAAGATGGCGCCACCATAGGTGCGATTAGCCCGAGCGACACCAACCGCAGCGTCATCGCTTGTTCGCTCACCTCAAATCTCACTGAGAGCCTGAAGATATCCACATCACTCAAAGCCGTCACATCCTCGATATGCGAGCGGATCAATGCCTCCGGCATCAGGAGCCCTGCGGCAAATTGATTCGCTTGGATTTCCGCCAGCTGATCGCCCGTACTTGATTGGGAATCACGGAAGAAAAGATAGGCTTTATCGACCCACAGCTGGTCCTTTTGACCAGCCGCATGCAGCGCGAGATGACCACATTCGTGAGCGATCGTGAAGCGCTGACGATTCGGGTGATGGGCCTTATTGATAGCAATCGTGACGACGCCCTTCTCCTTCAGCAAGAACCCCGATACCTCGTCCTCCAAGTCATCAAAGACGACGTTCGCCCCGAGTCGCTCGGCGACCGCCTGCACGTTCACAGGGACTTCGAATAGGTCGAGCTTGCGCAATAGGTCCGTTGCGCGACGATCCATTTCCTGTGCGTAGCGTTTTCTCATGATCTCCTTCGATTGGTTCATGAACATCTATCGGCGTGACCCTTGGGCGGGTCTTAAGCGCTCGAGAGCGATCGCGGTCTTGGCACCCACTTCCTGCGCCTTCCCCCCGACCACGACCGAGCGAGCGTCCTGGCGGGTCGACTCGAGGACGGATGGCAGGACGTCCGAGAGCTCGAGGGCGAAACGCTCACAGAATCGGTACAGCGCATCGAGCGTGGGCCGCTGATTGCCGCGCTCAATGTTGGTGATCGAGGTGCGCTTCAAGTCGAGGATGTGGGCGAGCTCCTCTTGGGTCATGTCGGCCGCTTCGCGGATTCGCTTGATACGAGCCCCGATGGCGATATAGAGCTGCTTACGATCGAGCATTCCTACCCTCTTATTTCCAAACAGCGTAGCTCAAATTAAGTTAAATGTCAATGTAGCTGACAGTGTTGGAATTGTAGGGTATCCGCGGTAGGATGTTTGTGCCACTAACTCGGTCAATATCACTGACATCGAACAACCGATGGAATCCACTTGGGGGCCAGCCCCACGCTGAAAATGAAAACACTCACCGCGAAACAACTTTTGGGGGGACAGGGCATTAACTTGATCGAGCGCCTCATTGCCGAGATGGGCTTCGTGTGGCGTCCCACCTCCACCCACGATGTGGGCATCGACGGGGAAATCGAGATTCGCGATCCCGCCTCCGGGCGCATGGCGGGATTCATCATCAAGGTTCAAAGCAAAGCGGTCAGCGAGTTTCAGACCGATAGCCCTTCCGGCTTTAGCTATTACGCGGATAGCGCGGACATTCAATACTGGCGCTCGATCAACACGCCGGTGCTCCTCATCGTATCGAAGCCGAGCACGGAGGAGGCTTACTGGCTATCGGTGCGCAACTACTTGCAATCACGCCCCGAGGGCACCCGCAAGTTCGAGTTCTCGAAGAAGGACAATCGATTGAGCCGCGAGGCGCGCGATGAGCTTGCGCGCCTGGTGAGCCACTCCTTCCCGGCGCTCTATGAACCCACGCCGAGGCGGCCGGAGGTTTTGATATCCAATTTGCTTCAAGTGACGCGGCTGCCGTCGCGCATTTTCTTGGCGCCGACCGAACATCGCGACCCCGCCAAACTCATCAAGGTGTTGGCGCAGAAGAACATCCGATTTGGCAGCGAGTGGTTTTTGAGGAACGGCATGCTCTTGAGCGTCCACAATCTTGCGGAACATCCGTTCGATCTCGTGTGTGATGCGGGTGGGACGGATCACTTTGACGTCAAAGAGTGGAGCCAAACTCAGGATGAAGACAAGAAGCGGGATTTCGTGCATCTCTTGAACCGCTGCCTGCGCGAGCGCATACGACAATTGGGTCTCGTATTCGTACCCGACAAGCCGTTCGAGTGCTATTTCTTCCGCCCCCCACCGGGGGCCTTCAAGCGCGAGTTTGGATATGCGGCCGAGAAGCGCCGTGCCTCGAGAAAAATGGTCTCGGTGAGCCGGCGCAAGCAGGACGGCTCCATTCGCTACTTCAAACACCATGCATTTAAGGCGCATTTTCACCGATTCGATGAGCGGTGGTTCCTCGAGATCACGCCCACCTATTACTTCACGGAGGATGGTCGAAAACTCTACCTCTTTTACGAGGAGCCGCTGCGCTGGCACAAAGAGCAAGAAAATAACCATGCGGTTAGAGGACAACTGTCGACGTGGATCCGGCTCTTGACGATGAAACCCGATCTCATTGCCCAGGAGTATCCGCACCTCGCCTTCGAGGATCCCGAACCCCTGTCCTATCCGGTCAGCTTGGATGATCAGGCGTGGCTCGCTTTGCGCGAAGCGGCCCCAAGCGAGAGTTCCGACGAGGACTCGCAATATGGACTGCAACTACAGTGAAGCCCGATTTCATCGAGGAGCCGGCGCTTGAGTTCGGGAATGGCGGACAGCACATCGATATCCGCCATGGCATTGATACGCACGGCCCACTCGATATCAATGCCGTGGGCGCGCCGCGACAGATCCGGGTGGGCATGGTCGGCACGGCGCTCACGCTCGACGGTGCGTCCGAATGGCTGCAGAAATGCGAACGCGGGATCCCTGCCAAAGCGAGCCGTCACCCACACCTCTTCCCCGGCTTTCCGGGATTCACCGAGGAGGGATGCTTTCACTCGCGCTTAGTTCTGGACGACAGCCTCAAAATGCAGCTCTCCGCGCAACAAATCGAGGACC
>Ga0210410_10004656_pt1 | contig 11999 bp, 11 predicted proteins | sample IncBWC4MmetaG_FD_161058 | JGI IMG/M metagenome (GOLD analysis project Ga0210410, IMG submission 161058) | Forest soil microbial communities from Barre Woods Harvard Forest LTER site, Petersham, Massachusetts, United States - Inc-BW-C-4-M | ecosystem: Environmental > Terrestrial > Soil >... | reverse complement strand
CGCACATGCATCCCGAGGCCGACGGCCCATGTCTCGGCGCCGCCACGTTCCTAGATTTCCGCCTCTTCTGCGCTCTCGTGAAACAAATGCACCCCGGCGGTGTCTACTTGAACTGGGGCTCCGCCGTGCTTCTTCCCGAAGTTTTTCTGAAAGCCGTGAGCGTCGTGCGCAATCTCGGTGTGCCTTTGCAGCCAATCACCACCGCGAACTTCGACTTTATCCAGCACTATCGTCCGTTGCAAAATGTAGTGAAGCGTCCCACCGTATCCGAACGCGGAGGCCGCAAACCGGAATCGCGCGGCTACGCCATCACGGGCCATCACGAACTGCTCATGCCGTTGGTCGCCGCTGCGCTGGCAGCGGGCTGGCCAAGGACGCCGCGTCAAGGCAAACGATGACCTTCTTCGACGAAAACTCCCTTCTTCCACCACTTCCGCCGGATCAGGCAGCGTCCTCGCAATCTCCCGCGGAACCCGCACCCAACGCGAGTCAGGCGACTCCGTCCACCGCCGATCTCCCGCTCGCCGGCGATCCCATCACCCTCGCCGCCACCCTCCCCTCCGTAGTCCTTACCCACAAACCGCTGGTGCCCGAAGACTTGCGCATTTCCTGGTCCTGGGTGCACCTCGTCCTTTTTCTTTTTTTTGGCTTCGCCAGCTTGTTTATTGTTCAGGGTGGCTTCTTGCTTTACTACGCCCCCACCCGGCGTTTTTCGAACGAAAAGGACTTCGAGCGGTTCGTTTTGTCCAAGCCCCAGTTCGCCATCGGCAGCATGGTTCTCTGGTACGCCCTGATTTTCCTTTTTCTCTACGTCACCCTGGCGGTCCTTCGCGGCTTTCCCTTCTGGCGAACTCTAGGCTGGAGAAAAATCACGCGGCCCAACAGCGGCCGCCCGCGCAGTCCCTGGCTCTTCTTCTTTGCAGGCTGCGCTCTGAGCGTCATGGTTGCCATGGTCACAGCCAAAATGCAACCGCGCGAGGATGTGCCGATCGAGGAGGTCTTCCATTACAAAAACACTGCCATGCTTTTTATGGCCATGGCCGTTCTGGTCGCCCCGCTCGTCGAAGAAACCGTCTTTCGCGGTTATCTCTACCCGCTGTTTGCAAAATACTTCGGCGTAGCCACCAGTGTGATCGTCACCGGCGTCCTCTTCGGATTGATGCACGGCGCTCAGCTTGGCTGGACCTGGGGCCTAGTTCTCGTTCTCATCTCCGTCGGTGTTATCTTCACCTTCGTTCGCGCCCGCACCGGTTCGGTCTTCGCTAGTTTTTTGCTGCACTTGGGCTACAACTCTACCATCGCTCTGCTTTTCATCCTGCAAACGCAAGGCTTCACCAAAATGCCGACCACCCACTGACGGATTCGTCTTCTTCGCTCTCGTTCGCTACAATGTTTGTTCCGGGGATTCGACTAAAATGTACGTAGCCCAACCCATCGAATGGACTGACCGCGGCGTCGTTATGTTAGACCAGCGCCTTCTTCCCGCCGAGGAAGTCAGCTACACCTACACCAACTACCGCGAAGTCGCCAAAGCCATTCGAGACATGGTCATTCGCGGCGCACCGGCCATAGGTGTTGCCGCTGCCATGGGAGCCGCGCTAGGCGTTCTTCATTCCTCAGCAAATTCCGTCGAATCCTTGCGCTCAGAGTTCACAGAAATCTGCGACACGCTCGCGAAAACTCGCCCAACCGCTGTGGACCTGTTCTGGGCCATCGAGCGCATGAAACGCCGCTTTGCCGAACTCTCGGCCCATAATTCTAACCTCTCGCTAATCCGCCAAGGAATGGTCGAAGAAGCCCGCCAAGTTCATTTAGAAAAAAAATCCACCGACGAAGCTATCGGCCGCTTTGGCGCCGAGTTCATGCCCACCGAGGGCCAGGTCATGACGCAATGCAATGCCGGCGCCCTGGCAACCGGCGGAATCGGCACGGCGCTAGGCGTAATTCGCGTCGCCTTCCAACAGGGAAAGAAAATCCATGTGCTCGTCCCCGAAACGCGCCCCTATCTGCAAGGCGCGCGCCTAACCGCCTGGGAACTCCATAAAGGTGGCATTCCGCTGACCCTCATTACCGACAACATGGTCGGCCACTTTCTAAAAACCGGCAAAGTTGGCGCCATCGTCACGGGAGCCGACCGTATCGCCGCCAACGGCGACACCGCCAACAAAATCGGCACCTACCAAATCGCTGTCCTAGCCAAAGAAAACAACGTCCCCTTCTACATCGCCGCGCCCGTCTCGACCTTCGATCTCTCGCTTCCCGATGGCGAACACATCCCCATCGAAGAGCGCTCCGCCGCCGAGGTCACACACTTGCAAGGCGTTCGCATCGCGCCTGACGTCCACGCCGCGCATCCCGCCTTCGACGTCACCCCCGCCCGCTACATCGCCGCCATCTTCACCGAACGCGGCGTAGCCCGCGCTCCGTACACCGATTCACTCCATGGCCTCGCGCAATCCACTCAACTCGCCGCCGCTCCCATTTCCCGCTAAGCGCTTGTCGGTGCGCTCTCTGCCGGCAAAGCCAGCCCCACTTCCGTAATTCCAAGTTCGTCGCACATCTTCGCCCAACTCTCCGCCGAAATCTTCCCTTCGGTCAACTCGTCCATCAACGCCGAAGTATTTATTCTGTCCGCGCCTCGATGCAGGTAGAAGCTCCCCGGCTGCGCTTCCAGTTCCCATCCGTTCTCCAGCAGCGCCAGCCCGAGCGCCATTCCAAAAAGTTGGCCCGCCCTGTGTGTTCGCTGCTGTGGCGTCAGCAGCATCCCGCGCGGGTCGCGTATCCTCGATCCCATTTGCGGAAGTTTTTTGCCCACTTCCGGAAGCGCTCCCGCCGTAATTCCGTTCATCATCGGTGCATACTCGCCAACCGCGGCTTTCCACGCGGGCATCGTCACCGTGCGTCCGATTTCGTCCCAACCCACCTGCCGCAACGAATTCTTCGCGAGCTTTGGGTTCACCAATTCGAGAAACTGCAATTCTGTGGACTCCGGCTGCTCCAGCAGTTGCAGAGCCAGCTCCTCTTCTTTTTCCCCAGGTTCGGCCTCGAGGTTCTCAATCGCCGCAATCCGGTCGCGCAGGGGAGGATGCGTGTCGTACGGCTCCGTCTTACCTTCCGCAATCTCTCTTTCAATTCCCTTCGTCACCTGAACGTCGATCTGCGGAGCCGCCAGAAACCGTGAAAAACCATCCGCGATCGCCGGCTTGCACCCCTGGTTCAGCACCGGCACAACTTCCGTGTTCCAATAAGGTCCCCAGGCCATCGCAGCCCCATGAATCTTCCGCAGTCCTTGCGCAAGTGGTTCGGGGCCCGCCACCAAACAGGCAAGCTCATCGGCGCGATACTCTTGTCTGCGCGACACAAAGTTGATCACCCGCAAAAAGAAAATGAAATACCACTTCAAAATGAACGCAGCCACCATGTTCATAAACTGAAGAGCAGGGATTCGGCCGAGCTGCCCCAGGGAACCAATGTTTCGAAACGCACGAATCATCGCGCTTTGCGTTTTGTGCACCCACGGACCCATCTTCGTGTCGCCGCCGTAATAGTGCGCGAATTCATGCGCCAGCACCGCGCGGATCTCCGAAACTGTCAAACTGGAAAGCAATGGCAGCCCGATTCCCATCACTCGGCGGCTTCCAAATCCCATGATTCCGCCGTGGTCCGCCACAAACGCATTGACTTGCCCGACCAGATACACCTCGGGCGGAAGCGGCTCATTCAGCGATGCTGCGATCGAATTGAGCTCCGCGAAAAGCCGCGGATGCGCTGGAGGGTCCAACAAAAGGCCAGGCGCCTCAAACTTTTCCCGCCGCGGCACCAGCGACCACAAAATCGTTGCACCAACGATGACGCCGCCGAGCACCAAAAGCCCCAGCTGGGCAGGCGGATGTTCCGTACTCGTGAAAGCAAGGTAAGGCAAATACGCGCACGCGATCGCCAGCAACACAATGACGATATACGAAACGACCACCATCGCGATCGCCAGCAAAGCGAACAGAGCTACCGATCGTCGTGGAGCGATCTTTTGTTGCGTGCTGGCATAATAATTCGGCATGCTCAGTCCAAATCTTTTTTAGAAGCCCTGCTCGGCGCGCTTGCCGGAAAGACATTGTGCCGCGGCGGCGGCATCGGAATATCCCCCATGCGATCCCGCCAAAGAAACTTATTGAGCAGCGCCGAGTCCACCGCGTCCGCGTGGCTGAAATCCAGATTCTTCCCTTCTTTCCATTCCTTGGCGTTCATCTCATAGATCAATCCGTTGTCGCGATTGCGATAATCGGCGGTAAACGCCGGCTGCTGCCCCGTCCCGCTGAAAAGTGGCGCCATCACCGCCGCGCGCGAATCGTTCGCGTTCATTGGCGGCACGCCCAGCAGCGACTCAATCGTGCGCACCACATTGATCGTCGTGTAAAACGAATGGTCGACGAACGGCTTCGCATCATTCCCCTCTGCTGTGGGCAGCGACGCGTATTTGCTGATCACGAGGCACAGGCTGCGGTGCGAATCGACGTGGTCCGGCCCATTCTGCGCGTCGTCCTCCAAAATCAAAAATGCCGTATCGTCCCAATACGAACTGTGCGACACCGCGTCCACCACGCGTCCGATAGCCAAATCATTGTCCGCAACAGACGCGGCTGGACGCGGTTTGCCCTTTGTCCCACCCGCGGTGTGATCGTCTGGCAGCCGCAACATAATAAATTGCGGCATCGTGTCCTTCCCCGCGTTGCGGGCATTTACAAATCCGTTGAACTCATTCAGAAATTCGTCAGCGCGCAATTGATCCGGATACGCCACCTCAAAATCGGGAAACAACGGATCGAAGTGCCCGCGCAATTCCGTTTCGCTGGCGACATTCTTCGCCAGAACCGGTATCGCCCACGGATAAGGGCTGGGCCCGCCTCGCGGGTCGCCAACATTTTTTTCGAGAGGCTCGCCTTTGTTGATCACCGCGCGCGCGCAGTTCTCGCCCGCCGCTTTCGGCGGCCCGCTGGCGGGTTCTGCCTCGTTGTTCTTTTCGTTGCACCAGCGGCTGACGATGTACTCGCCATAATGCCGGTAAGAAACGCCGTGGCTGGCAAAATCCTTCCAAAGATAACCGCCTGTAGGCTCTCCCGCATCCGGCACCTCATCTTCCACGGAGATGCCGCTCAGCAACGCTCCTTCTGAATCGTACGTGTGCTCGCCGCCTCGGTACCCGATCGGCCACGTCTTCGCGATGTAGTCCGAGATCGAAGCCGAATTCGACCAGATGTGCCCGTCTCCCGAAACCTCCCCGCTGTCATAAAAGTTGTCGAGAATCCCGAATTGCCGCGCGAGCTTGTGCTGATTGGGCGTAATGTCCTCGCCGTACATCGTTAGCGAGGAATCTCCATTCGCGGCCGCAATGTCCCCGAACACCTGATCGTACGTCCGGTTTTCCTTGATGATGTAGATGACGTGATGGATTTTGTTTTCACCGCCGGCGAAAGGCACGCGATCGCCATTGCCGCGCAGCGCGTTCGTCTCCACAACTTGCTTTGTGTATGCGGAAAGATTTGCGTTCACTTCCGCAAGCGGAATGCGCGCCAGCGATCCGTGAATGAGCGCTGGCCCGTATTGGTAGCGCGGACGGCCGTCAGCCGTCTTACCGATCAGTTTTGGATTCGGCCCGGAGCCCTTTCCCTTGGCGCTCGCAATGAGCAAATCCTTTGCCGTTCCGGCGACGACGGTCGGGTACCACTCCGTGGGAATGAATCCTGCGGCTTCGGCGCGCTCGCCCGCGCTCCCTTTCGTCAGATCAAACACCGCAACCGAATCCGAAATCGCATCTGCGGAAAAAAGCGTCTTTTCGTCCGGCGAAAGAGCCAGATACTCCGGATCGCTTCCGCCGTATTTTTGTCCTGGCAGTTTCGTTGAAAAATAAGACAAGGCTTTTCCCGAGCCCGCATCAACCACGGCGATTTCGTCCCGGTTGGTCAGCGCCACATATAGCCGTGAGTTGTCGCGATTGAGCAGCAGCGCCGTGGGGTGCGACCCACCTGCCAGTGGTTCCTCCGGCTGGCGAAGCGGAATCGTTCTCAGCAAGCGTCCGTTCTCCAGGTCAAGCTCCGCCACGGAAGAAGCATTCCACAACGAAACGAATCCGCGCTTTCCGTCTTTGGTCATCACGGTCGTGTAGGGCAGCGATGCCGGTATTTGTTTGAACGTCGAAAGGTCGAAGCGATAAATGATTTTGCCGTCCGCGGTATTCAGCAGAACGGCTTCGTCGGAATTATTATTCGCGACCAACAGACGCTCTTCGCCGCCACTTTTGCCCACGCTCAGTCCAGCCGGGTAAGTGACATCCTTAAGTTCAGCGCGGCGTTTTTTCCCGGCAGGGATGTTGCTTCGCGGCGCGAGCGTTAGGAATCTTTCCGCAACCACTCGCCCGTTCTCGAACCCATAGACCGCGATCCCATTCCCCGTGCTCCCTTTCTTCTTTCCCAGCGGATCGGTGAGCGAAGCCATACTCGCAAAGATGTGTTTGCCGTCCAGGCTGAACGCCAATCCGAGAAAATACGTTTGCCGCGCCTTGCTTCCCAGCCGGTCGTCGGGGAAATCGGTAAGCTCGTCCGTTTCAAGATTTAGCACGGAGAGAGATTGCTTCTCTCCCGAACTGTAGGCCCCGTATCCGCTGTGCAGCAGCACGGCGAACCGTCCGTCGGGAGAAAGCGCATCCGCCGTCGGGAGATTGTTGATTGGCCGCGGCCCGCCTGGGACGGCGCCCAGCAATTTGCCGTTTGGCAACTGCACCATCGGAGCGGCATCTTGTGCCAGCACAGCCGGCGCCAGGGCAAAAAGAGACAAGCCACAAAGAAATGTGAGTGTTCGGATACCACGAATCGTATTTTCCATCGCGCGAGTATAACCCTTCCGCATCACAAACGGTAAACGCCGTTGTAGGGGCACGATTCACCGTGCCCCAGCTCGCCCTGGCGTGCACAAGCGACTTGGACGTCCGCATCTTCGCTTGACGCCAGCAAGTGCGTGACCTATGGTTTTGCGCGACATTAAAATCGAAATCGCAAACTCTCTCGGGCGTTGAGTCCGCGAAATGACGCTTGCGCACAATCGTTAACCCAAAGAAAGGTCCCACATGCCCGCCGTCGAGGCCAAAGTTTTCCCCATCGAAGCCCTGCGCGAATTCAGCACTCGCATCTTCCTTCACTTCGGCGTCCCCAAAGGCGACGCCGTCCAGGCCGCCGACGTTCTGGCCTCCGCCGACCTTCGCGGCATCGATTCGCATGGCGTCGCTCGCCTGTATAGCTACGTCGGCATGCTCAGCGAAGGCCATATCAATCCAAAACCAAAAATCACAACTGTCCGCTCCACGCTGAGCACCGCGACCATCGATGGCGACAACGGCCTCGGCCTGGTTGTAGGTCCCCATTCGAATCGCATCGCCATGGACATGGCGGAAAAAGCCGGCTCCGGTTGGGTCAGCGTCTCGAACACCAACCATTTCGGTATTGCCGGCTACTACGTTCTCCAAGCTCTCGAGCGCGACATGATCGGCTGGGCTATGACCAACTCCACCAAGCTCGTCACGCCACTATGGGGCATGGAGCGCATGCTCGGCACTAATCCCATCGCCATCGCTTTCCCGGGAAAGGAAGAGCCGCCCATCGTGATCGACATGGCCACGTGCGCCGCGGCCTACGGAAAAATCGAGATGGCCCGCCGCAAAGGCGAAGCTATCCCCGTCGGCTGGGGAATCGATAATCAGGGGCGCAACACCACAAATCCCGACGATCCCGTGAACGGCGGCTGCCTTCTTCCGCTCGGTTCCGATCGCGAACGTGGCGGACACAAAGGCTACGGCTTGGCCGTCATGGTTGATGTCTTGTGCGGCGTGCTCAGCGGAGCAAACTGGGGCCCGTTTGCTCCGCCCTTCGCGCTGCGCCAGGAAATTCCGGCGCGCAGCGTCGGCAAAGGCATCGGCCATTTTTTTGGCGCGATGCGCATCGACGGCTTCATCGACGCCGATTCTTTCAAGCGCCAGATCGACGATTATATCCGCGTCTTCCGCGCCACAAAGCCAGCTCCTGGCACCAACGGCCCCCTCATTCCCGGCGATCCCGAACGCGCAGCAGAACGCGAGCGACGCAAAAACGGCGTGCCGCTCATCATGCCCATCGTCGAAGATCTTCGCACCATCTCGAAACAAACCGGCATTCCATTCGAGTAACGCAGTGGCGGTGTGATCTTCGCTGCAAGGCGGTTCGAACAGCAAAGCTTGCTGGCGAATTCAAACGCCAACGCTCCGGTGTCAGTGATTTGCAGCCGCTGACGCGGGTGCGCTCGTCAGTCTCTTTAAATCCATTGTGATGGCATTAAGCGCTGCGTCGAAATTGTTGTCATGGGTCTTCTGTAAGAATGCAAACTCTACCGACTCCGTCAGCGCCCAAAGGACGTAGTGAGTCTTCCGATCCAAGATGACTAGCCGGAACATGGGCAACGGATCCGCCGCGCCGTTCTGCTTGTTTGGGTTCGACGGGCCATAGGGCGCCGTGAGTTTTAACTCAAAGACAAGGTCCGCTTCCGACGGATCTGCAACAAGCTGGTAACGCCCCCAACTCTGAATGCCTGCATAAAATTCGTTGTAGGGGCGGTCCGGATCGCCGCTGAACGGATGCGGAAAAAGCCCGCTGTCGGCACCGGCATTCGAAATGAAGACTGTTTTTGCATTCAGAAGCGCCGGCGGCACCGGCGCTAACGACATCGGAGGAGCAGGTACTTGCGCGCCGGCACTCGCAGCGGACAAAAGCGCGGCGCACAGCAACAGAAATAATTTCAAAGAGGTCGCGTTTCGCATGGAATCCTCCAGGAACGGTAACGGTTTGGCTGCTCTAAAGGAATAGACGTGCAGTGGTCGTGACCAGTTTCGACTCCGTGCCCAGCAGCGGCGCGTAGGGGAGGGGCTTGCCCCTCCCGATGCCACTTCCAATACAACTCAACGATAAGCTGCTCGTCGTGTCCGAAAGAGCGCGGAGGAACGACGGTCCCGCATTCTCGCATCAAGGACGAACGTACTTCGATGCCATCACGCCGGCCGGATGGCCATGACGACTCGTTCGCGCCGGCTGAACAACGCGAAGAAACCCAGAATCTGTTTCAGGGGAAAATATTTTTTGTTCAGCAGCCGCATGGCCTGTGAAGCTACTTCTCCAGTTACAATTTCTGCCTTGGCATCGGCCCACTCGCCGAGCGGCACGCCCTTTACGGTGCACGGCGCGATTTTTACGTGGCCATTGTTGCGGATGCGTTTCACTTTTCCCGTGTTTCCGATGGTGTAGATATAGAGCCGCGCTGTGTCTCCCGAAAGGTCGGCGGCCGGATCGGCCGCGAACCACACCGGTGTCTTCACGCCTTCGCCGGTCTTTTTGAAGGTCTCGAGACTGATATATTTGTGATCGCGAAAAGCCGCAAATCCCATGGCGACGCCCCTGCACGTTCGATGCTCGCCATTCTACACGCGGTACAAGGAGAAAGGGCAAGCTCGCCATGAGCCTGCCCTTGCAGCAATGCGGTCCTTCTTTTTTTAATTGCTCCACCTTCTCTGCGCGCTTACACGGCGCTCCTTTTGTCGCTCCCCTTACGCCGCACTTCTTTTGCCGGCCTGCCCTCGTTGGCCTGTTTATTTCGCGCGGACGTAGGTCACATCTTCGGTGAAGGCGTCCTTTTGATCCTTGCGGAAGGTCCAGGTCGTCTTGAAATGATCGTTGTCGATAAAAGTGTAAACGGCGTGATGCATGTGTCCGTCGTTCGGGCTATTCAGATTCGTCGCGCCCTCGAACTCAAACGTCAGCGTTTTGGTGTCGGGAGAGTAATTTCCGCGCATGGTTGGCTGGTTGCCCGCCATGCAGTAGTGCGTCATCTTCAGTTGCCCTGCGTCCAGGTAGTAGAGCGTAATCATCTCCACGGGTTTGCCCTGTTCCGTTACGTGGAACCGCTCGATCACGGCGGTTCCGCCGGACGTCAACTCGAGGTCCAGCGTCGCCTTCTCTTTGTTCGTCTTCTCCGTCTCCCAGTGGCCCCTCAGCGACTTCAGTTGGTCAAAAGCCGCCGTACCGTTGTCTCCAGCCTTGGCTGGCCCGATCGCAAAGACAAGCGCTCCTGCCGCAACCGCTGCCAAGATTTTCGTTCTCGTATTCATGTTCCTAACTCCCTTCCTTTTTATTTGTGAAACGACTGTATCGCTCCAAACTCATCTTGCGACGCGCGGCGTTTCCACTTGCTTGCCGAATTTCTGCGTCGTGAACCCGACAACGACTCCGAGCAACATTCCGGGCAGCATAATGTCCCAGAACAACACCATGCCTGCGCGCAAGATCACCAGAAGACTCAGGGCCGCGGCGATTCCGATTCCTGCCAGGATTCCCACGAGCATCGAATGGACTCGCTGCGAGACATATCCAATCGTGATTCCCGAAACCAAACCCTTCAGCAGAGAAAACGTGATGACACTGCTCAGCAGCGGCGCAAGGGACGGCTCGAGAAATCCGCTGAGGCCATCCAGCAGCCCCAGCGCCCCTCCCACAGCCAGTCCCAGCATCGGTTTTGTCAGGCTCATCGCGTTCCCTTGCTTGCGCGCTGTTTGTTCCGGCGCGGCTTCTTTCACCGCAACGTTGGCAAGCCCAACTTCTCGAAGCCCAGCTTCTGCAAACTCAACTTCACTTCGCATTGGGATCTGCTTGCATCACGCCGAAAACATTGCCTTCGGTATCTTCGCAATACGCGAAGTAACCCACCGTCGGAATCGGCGTTTTGGGCATGATGTTTTTTCCGCCAGCTTTCAGGACTGCAGCGACGGCGCTGTCCAGCGAGTCCACGCCAATCGTGTTAGTGGTCGAAGTGATACCGCCCGGCTTCTTCATCATGCCGCCGTTGATCCCCGGCGCACTTTCCTTGCCGGTGGTGATCATCCAGTAGTCCGTGGGGCCGGGCCATTTATCGAATTTCCAGCCGAAGACTTTTCCGTAGAACGCCGCGGCGCGATCCGGCTCGGCTGCGGGTATTTCAAAATGAATGATTCGAGACATAGTTCTCCCTCCTTGAATTTACGAGCAAAACTCTTTGTCATTGCGTTCGGTTTTTGTTTAGCGCGTGGCCGGCGTGGTTCCCGGAGCTGCTCCGAAGCGCTGTGTTGCGAACCCTACGATCATTCCGACGATGCTGCCGGGGAGAATGATTTCAAAATAGTAGCCGTGCTGCATGTAGGCGACTATAAATGCCAACACAAAGCCGACGGCTAATCCAAACAAAATCCCCAGAGGAACGGAATTCACTTTACGGGCAAAGATTCCCGCTGCGACACCGGCGATGAGGCCCTTGATGGTGGACCCGATAACGATGCCCACGATTTGGGCTCGCACCGTCGGCGTGAACCATGCGGTTCCTCCGTCAATGGCGCCCAGCAAGGTCCCCACGAGCAATCCGATCAGGATCTTGTTCATTTGTCCGCCTCTCCTTTTCGTTCACTGATGTTCTTTACAACGGAGTCTGGATTTCCTTTAGGTTTATCTCTTTAAAACCAGCAAAAGAATTACGCGCATCACCAAGTAGGCCAGAATCAGCAAGATAAAGAAGCGATAGCGGCGGTAGAAGCGGGCCAGTTTATCGAAGATGCCCTCGCGATGCGCTCCGACCGCCAGACCATCCAGGTAACGGGAGACATCCAGGCCGAGTTCTTGAACCGCGGCATAACGGGATGCGCGCTGCTCGGAGGTGGCCTTTGCGCAAATCGCCTCGAGCGAGCGGTCGAGACGCGGCGCGAAATCGGCGGACGTTTTTTGCGCGAGGATGAATCGCAACAGCGCGCCGAGCGAGAAAATATCGCTGCGCGCGTCCAGCACTTCGACTTCGCCGCGCGCTTGTTCCGGGGACATGTAGCCCGGCGTACCCATCACCGTGCCGTGGCCGGTGATGACTGAACTTTTCGTCGAATCGCTCTCTTTGCGAGGCGGCTTTTCGAGGAT
>Ga0210410_10004655_pt1 | contig 12004 bp, 10 predicted proteins | sample IncBWC4MmetaG_FD_161058 | JGI IMG/M metagenome (GOLD analysis project Ga0210410, IMG submission 161058) | Forest soil microbial communities from Barre Woods Harvard Forest LTER site, Petersham, Massachusetts, United States - Inc-BW-C-4-M | ecosystem: Environmental > Terrestrial > Soil >... | reverse complement strand
GCGTGCTCTTCCCGGCCCCGGCATCCGCCACCAGACTCGGCTCTCTGAGGTATGGCTGATGCAAAAGGGGAAACAACCAATCGGTTTATTATAGTCACTCGAAGAGGGACGCGCTCACGATGTTAAACTGGCGAGCAACGCAACCCCGCTTCCCATTCCTGCCCGGAACGCGCTTTGTCGCTCCACTTGACTTCGCACTGAACGGAGTTCACGGGGTCATCTACGATGAGTTCGACGAGTTGTCCGCGCTTCAGTTTGAAGTTACTCCGCAATCTGAATCCTTCTTGTGATCTATCGACAATGAGACAGGGAACCAATCTCTGGACTCCATCGAGACTAAGGACAAGGCGGGCGGGCTTCTTCGAAACGATCCGTTTGGATCGGCGGCCTCCGGGGATAGGAATGCTGGGCACGGTTTTGCCCCCGTGCTGATTCAGATTCAGTAGGGCATGGGTTAGGGCATTTTAGCGCGGAATAGAACTTTGTAAAGGCAGGATACTCAATAAACTCAATAACGCCTTTGACGAATCAAATCTCTCCGGTAGCAAAAACGAATTCGTCCCATACTTGTTTGTATCACTCAATGCCGTCCTTCACGCGAAGCAAGGTCCTCATACAGCCGCGTCGCAAGCCTTGTGGCCAAGGAGCACCGTGGGAGTCGTCCCTTTTGCTCATCGTGGTCTTGATCGATGCCGGGTCTCCACCGCAAAGCAGTTCAGTGGTAGAACAGCCGATTCGTAAACCGCGGCAGGTGTAGTCCCAGAGGGTCGTCGAAAAAGGGCCGGTAGCTCCCAACTGTCAGAACCGGTTCTTCAGCTCTTGAGTGTGCCGTGCCCTGCGACAAGAGGTGGATATTCACCGACGCCCTGGCCCCGGTCGCCGTGACAATTCGCGCAAAGGACCTGATAGATGTATCGGCCTTGTGAGACGCTGCCGTGGCCTACAGCCAGACCCGTTCCGTCCGGAGCCGCCGAAATGTCCCGCTTGCTAATTTCTTCGGGAGTGGCCGGTTTTTCAGATCCTTTCCCGAGAGCTCTATGAGTTCTCAAAACAGCAAGGGGAGCGGGCGCGGCATCGGTCTTCCTCCCCAGCAACGACGAAGTAGAATGACAAAGGCGCGAACCTCGCGGCCATCGGTTCCTGCATGTTATTCACAAATAAGCGGTTAGCGGTTTAGTTGTAGTACGAGTAGATAAGCTCATTCGTAGACCCACCAGTGTCTCAAATTGGACCCCTGTACCATAGGCCTGGTTTTCTGCCGAGCGCACCCTGTACCTACGGACAGATTGCACTCCGCCAAGGTCAGGTGCCGTCGGGAGCGCAAGTTGGTCAGGCGATAGTCCGAATTTTAGAACCGGAGTCCAAGCGCCATGAAGCTCTTCTCATTGATGCTCGCGTTTACCGGGCTGTTCTTCCATCAGCCGGAAACGTATACGGATGCGCTGCGATCGCACACCGGCGAGAAATATTTGGAGACGACGTGCTCGGCGTTGATCTGCAAGGCGCATGATCGCATTTCGGATGTGAGAGTGCACTGTCATGCGCGGCAGTTTTGGGAAGGGTGCGACGGGAATTTGACGCTGGTGAGCGAGGCGGAAAGCCTGGCGAAGCTGGATTGGCGCAAGCTGAAACCCGGTGATGTGTTGGCAGTGAACGGGGTGCATGTAATCGCTTATTTGGGCGATGACCAGTGCCTGGATTCGGATCCATTACACGACGGAGTCGGAAACGTTAGCGTTTCAGCGTTGATCGCAAAGAAAAACGATGCGTGGTTTACGGGACCGGTGCGCGTGGTGCGGTGGGTAAAGTGAACCAGGTGTCGGCTGAAGTCCGAAATATCCGGGTCGGTGACTTGTCAATTCAAGGAGCGTGGCCCTGGGCAAAGATGTTGATTTGTTCAGGCTTACCTGATTCCCCGGGCGAGATGCCAAGTTCTATGGGGCGTGGATTAGAGACTGCGGGAGATATAGTGAATCAGTTAAAAAAAGAACTCAATAAATGTACTCGTAACGATCCAAGTCCAACTCATCTGGATCATCCACTCGCTTAATCCAGTCTATCAGCTTCACATTTTCTTGGTCCTTTACGCTTGACCTAACGTGACAACCCACCTAAACCACCGCGCCACACCTCGACTCCACGCAAGTGATCGTGGATGAGTTTCATTTGATCTTCGGTAACGGCAGCCTGAAAATCTAAACTTTAGACTGCCCACAAGGACCTGTTTTTGGAACGTGTGTCGCTAGCGTCCCAAGCCGCGGCTGAGACCATGATGGCGATATACTGAAGCGCTGAACCAACGGAGGCGCGGAAGCAATGCGGATTTTTCGCGGAACAGTCAAGTCCGGATATGGAGTTGCAGCGGCAAACTTGAAGCCGGTTTTGAGACTCATCGAGTTGCGCACGGGCATGGCCAATCTCGTCGAAGGGACGTTGAACGTTCAGATCCTGGAGAGCTACATGGTCATACCCACGACATCGATCCTGCCTCACGAATATCCATTGAATATCGCCACCGGACTGAATGAAACCATCAAGCTACAGCGCTGCGTTATCGGCAGCCACAAGGCCATAATTATGCGACCGGATACGCACGAAAGAGGCATGTTCCACGGGCCAAAACACCTTGAGCTGGTCGGTACTGTGAAGTTTCGCCAGGTTCTGAGACTTGAGGACGAGTCCGCTGTCGACGTTGAAGTTGAAGGAGATGAGGCGTGGTGGACAGCCGCGTTCTGAGTTGAACGCAACACTTCGTAAGAGTTGTCAATTCACCGGCTCCGTCCGGATTCTCGCTGCTCACCGCGGCACAACGCGCCTCCTTTTGCTGCCTGCTTCTATTTGTTGGGCTGAAGGGGACCGTCACGATTTCCGTGACAACGAAGTGGTGTCGCTCCTGCCTCATCCGAATTTGGCCGTGTCTTCCTGGCTTTCTCTGCGCGGAGTATCTCGTTTCTTTCTGTGAAGTTCGCTTCGGGGCAGGGAGAAGCCAGAAATCCTTTGGCCTGACGTGAGGAGCTGAAGCGCACTTCTGTTGATCTTTCCATGTTTGAAGCACAGATCGACCTTAACTCAACCTGCTACTCGGAGCTGGCTTGCTCGAATTCATGGCGGACGGCATCGTCATTTGCTGGCTCGAAGAGCCACAGAGAGTAGTTTCTGAAATCCGGCCAGACTCCGAATTCGGGTCGAGTTTCAGTTACACTTTAACGCGGTGAAAATCAATTGGTGATCCTCATAGACGCGAGCCCAGTCAGCCCTTTGTTGGTTCCGGCTGCCGTTCTGCTCCTGCCGATCGTTTTGACGCTTTGCATTCGCTGGGCTGTGCTCCAAAGCCATGAAGCACGACAAAAGACCGTCTGGGCCGCCTATCGAAGCTTCGGTCAGTTCATTCTCGCTACTACAGTCGCCGGTTGGTGGGTGATATGGGGCATGCATGGGCGCTCTGGCCTCGATTCCATAATTATTGCCAGGTGGCCAGGATCGGCTAACACATCCGCTGCGGAGACTCTGCTCTTTTGGGCACCGCCGACTGTGAGTCTAGGCATCTTTCTGCTTCTGTGTTACACGTTCGACCAGAACATCTTCAGACTGAAGTGGACAAGAACTAACGCGGTCCGGCAAGCGTGGTGGAGATTGGTGAGCTTTGTCATTCCGTTGTTGCTTGTCGCCGGTGGCTTCGACACCATCCTCAATAGAAAAATCAGAGGAATTGCTTGGCTTCTCGCTGCCGGAGTGGTCTCGAAAGTCGGAACAGGGTTTCTGAGGCGAGCACAAGGGATCAAATTCAATAAGCTGAAATCAGGTGAACTTCGTAACAGGGCGCTCAGCATGGCTAGCAGAATGGGAGTGACGCTTGATAGCGTCTACGTTGTCCCCGCCGGAAAGGGGCACTTGACCAACGCCTACGGGATGTCAAACGCAATCGCTCTCACCGACAATTTAGGGAAATACCTAACCAAGACGCAGCTAGAGTTCGTTATGGCTCACGAGCTGGCGCACGTTAAGCTCAAACACGTCCGCAAATATTACCTATTGGCGTATTCTGTTTTTTCGATCACAGCGCTTCTGCTTTTTTCTTTTCCTCAGCGAACTCTGGCCCTTCGACCCTTGCTTCAATTCGTCGCCATGATTGGGCCACTCGTGGCCTTGTACTATTGCTCGCGACGCTTCGAGTATTCTGCGGACGGAGAAGCTGTTGATTTTACTGGTGACCCAGAAACGGCCATCTGGGCTCTGGCCAATCTTCGCCAAAGCACCGAATTGCCTGCCGCATACGGTAGACTCACGGAATTGTTCGCGACACACCCAACTCTCGCACATCGGGCTCATGCCATTGCCAATGACGGACGTATCCCCGCTGACCGCTTGACCGACATTCTCAAAGAGGCTGGAATACCTCTCTGCCCTGCCCAAAGTCGATAGAGACGTGTAAGAATTCTTGAGGACTAAGCTCCATCCCGGTTATGTCGCGTTACCGGACACTGGAAATTTCAGCTTTTGGTCCGTAAGCGGACGATAAGTAATTCGAAACTCGAAATCCACGTGGACGGTTGCGGCGTAGTCAGGACCTAGCGCGCAAGCTATTTCTCCACAATCAATTTCTCCTCGTTGACCTGCGACCTACCCCGAACCTAACATGTGCTCCGCATGCCAGGCACCGACTCGCTCATCGGACAGACCATCTCGCACTACCGCATCCTAGAAAAACTCGGCGGTGGGGGGATGGGTGTTGTTTATAAGGCCGAGGACACGCGCCTCCACCGTTTTGTTGCTCTGAAATTTCTTCCGGACGATGTTGCAAATGACCCGCATGCACTTGCCCGTTTCAAGAGAGAAGCTCAAGCCGCATCCGCTTTAAACCACGCGAACATCTGTACGATTCACGATATTGGCGAGGAAAATGGCCACGCTTTTATCGCAATGGAGCATCTCGAAGGCCAGACGCTGAAGCATCTCATCCAGCAACATCCCCTGCCCACTGACCAAGTCCTCGATCTCGCCATACAGATTGCCGACGCTCTCGATGCCGCTCATGCTCGAAGCATCATTCACCGCGACATAAAACCTGCAAACATCTTTCTCTCGAAGAGTGGACAAGTGAAAATCCTGGACTTCGGGCTGGCCAAGGTAGCGAGCAGGAATGTTATCGAGCCGCCAGATATGACTGCGGCGACAGCCGACTCCTCCGATGACCTTCTGACCAGTCCCGGCTCCGCTGTGGGCACTGTGGCGTACATGTCCCCCGAACAGGTGCGTGGCGACAAACTCGATGCAAGAAGTGATCTGTTTTCCTTTGGCGTGGTACTGTACGAGATGGCGACCGGGCGCATGGCGTTCCCCGGCAACACATCAGGGCTCATATTCGATGCCATCCTAAATCGTGCGCCTGTCTCACCAATCCGCTTGAAACCCGACCTGCCTGCTCGGCTCGAAGAAATCATCAACAAAGTCCTCGAAAAAGACCGCGACCTCCGCTATCAGCACGCTTACGATATTCGCGCTGACCTTAAGCGTCTCAAGCGCGACACCGAATCCGGGTCGAGCGCACCTCAGCCAGGCCAGGATCTTCCCGGTGTCAAGGATGACGGCGGTGCCCTATGGACAACCGTGGGCGGCTGCGAAATTCGCGTCGTCAACGGGCGCATTGAGGACTATGCAAATACGCCTCGGACCGTTGTCACGCTTCCATGTAACGAGTATTTCGACGATCTGTGCGTGGCCGACTCGAAAAGTTCACTCGGCGCATATGTGGCGCGAGCGTTTGATGGGCAGGCAGCAGCATTGGTCGCACTCATCCAGGATGAATGCAGGAAAAAACTGGGCGAAGGCGTCGAGCGAGAGAAGACCGTAGACACGCGTGCAATGAGCTTTGGTGTGGGCAAATGCGTGCTGCTCATCAAGCCGCTTGGTGGTTCGGTGCCGGTTGCTCTGGTGTCTACAACGACCCAAAGAGCTGGCCAGGGGCTTGTCGGTCGAATCTCATACCTGTTCGATGCAATACGTGAATTGGTCTCACGCTTAGCGGATGCACGTCTCAACGAAGTCGTAATGCCAATATTGGGAGCTGGTCATGGCGGGATTGCTCCCCCGCTAGCATTCGTTGGGTTGCTCTTGGCCCTCGCCGAAGCCGCCCGTTACGGCCAGGGAGGGCAACACCTAAAAAGAGCTACTATCGTTGTGTTTAAGTCGAACGCAAACACTCCTGGAGAAGTCGATGGAGTAGTCGTCCGTCGGGCGTTGGCGCTCATCGGATCGCGAGGTTGAATTTGGTCGGAGATCATCCCGTTTCTATCAAGGATCCATACAATCTAAAGCGCTTTGTGGACGCACAGCTCGACGTCTATGAAGACGTATGCACAGAGCTACGTGCGGGCTGCAAGAGTTCGCATTGGATGTGGTTCATCTTTCCACAGATAAAAGGCTTGGGTACTAGCTCCACTTCAATTTGGTTTGCGATTTCTTCTTTAAGGGAAGCCGAGGCATATTTGAAGCACCCAATTCTTGGTCAGAGGCTTAGAGAGTGCACTCAGCTGGTAAACCTCGTGGAGGGGCGTTCGATCCGAGAAATTTTCGGTTCTCCTGATCATCTGAAGTTCCGGTCTTGTATGACGCTGTTCGCCCACGCCACGTTAGAGAACCGCGTGTTTCATGATGCCTTGCAGAAGTATTCTGGTGGTGAATTTGATCCTGTAACTCTTGGGCTCCTGTGATTGCGCCAGTTTCACTGGACGGTCGGGTGAAGAGGAACCGACGCTCGAAGTCTACGTCGGACCGCTGGAGACCAAACAATTCCCACCTGGACGGCATAATCAAGGAAACCCAGCCCGCCTCTCAAACTGCCCGGGTATCCGCACAGCTTTTTGGCTTTAGATCGCAATTCGGCGGCGTAGGATGCGATTCGGGTGGGATCCGATGAGGTTCTGGTGCCCACCGTGGTGTTTTATGAGGAGCTTTGCGCGCAACTGAATGCCATGAAGGCGCAGCACCGGGATTATTACGGCCACCTCGTGGCGAAGAATCAAAAACTGTGGGACAGCATCGTGGTGAGGAATCTGACGGCGAAGGATTTCCAATCTGTACGAAGATGGGCAGGGGCAGAGAATCCAAGCCGCGGGACTTGAGCCTCCGGCTTTCCGGTTGGTGGAAGACAACCTCGGGAGACACTCGGAAACGATCGGGAGCGGAGGCGGAATATGGGCGTATCCGGAGCGGCCGGCAACAGAGCAGAGCACGTGGCTGGCGTTGTTGCAGTACGTGATTGCGTGTGTGCCGGCGCAATCGGCGGCGGGGAGTTGTTAATCGCGGCCGGTGCCTGTTCGCACCATACCGCGTTTCCGATTCCTACACCAAGAAACCTGTGTTTATGCGGCTTTCCTCCTTTCGGTGCAACCCGCCTCCTCCCGGACCAGTCTTCCTATGGACGCGGCGGTCGCGAATCTTTTGGTGTTTCCTGCGTGAGGTTTCTTCGTGAAAAAAAGGATACAGGGCTGAATTGAATCGGTTTAATATGACCTGTGTGATGCCTGATGACGGCATCCGTGAGAATGGCATCGCTGCTCGGTTTCTGTGAGGAGCTCTAATGTCCCGATACGCTTGGTTGGGCCGGTGCGCGCTGGTGCTGGTGATCTTGCTCGTGGGGTTGGCGGGAGCTGCGGGGCAGGATGCGGCCGAGCCGGGCACGCGCGTCTACCTGCACAAGGAATGGCAGATTCAGTCATCGTGCGTCGCGAAGGCGACAGGCGAACAAGTCTCAACGGCAGGCTTTGATGCCTCGTCATGGCACAAGAGCGACCTGCCGACAACGGTTGTCGGGGCGCTGGTTACGGACAAGACCTACCCTGATCCGTACTTCGGAACCAATCTGAAAACCCTTCCGGGGATGAATTATTCCAACAAATCGTTTTTTGCGATCCAGGATATGCCGGCGGGGAGCCCATTTCTTTGCTCTTGGTGGTTTCGGGCGGAATTTGATGTGCCCGCCAACCTCGCGCACGAGAATTCGTGGCTCGATTTTCTTGGGATTAATTACCGGGCGAATGCCTGGGTCAACGGCGTGAAAATCGGCGATGCCAAAGATGTGGCTGGAACTTATCGCGCGTTTGAATTCAACGTAAGCAAAAACGTTCAGGCCGGAAAGACCAACGCCGTGGCGCTGGAGATTTTCGCGCCGCAAAAGGACGACTTGGGAATTACCTGGGTCGATTGGAATCCCACTCCTGCCGACAGGGACATGGGCATTTGGAAAGAAGTGTTTTTGACGACGAGCGGGGATGTTTCGGTGCGTCACCCCTTTGTGTCTGCTGCGTTGGATGGGGCGTACAAAACGGCAGCACTGACCATCAGCGCCGATTTGCGCAATACAGCGGATCACCCCGTGAAAGGGATCTTCCGTGGCGATATCGAAGGCATTTCGCTGGAGAAGCCAGTCGAATTGCGCGCAGGCGAGTCGAAGAACGTACGCTTCGCGCCGGAGGAATTTGCGCAACTGAAGTTAGAGCACCCGCAGCTTTGGTGGCCTTACCAGATGGGCGTGCCGAATCTTTATACCGCCAAGCTGAGCTTTGCCACCGACGGGCAAACTTCCGATTCCGCCAGCGTCAAGTTTGGCATTCGCGAAGTGACCTCCGAAATTACCGAGAAAGGCTACCGGCTTTTCAAAATTAACGGCCGCAAATTGTTGATTCGAGGAGCAGCTTGGGCACCGGACATGTTCCTGCGCTGGTCGTCGGAGCGGCTCGACGCGGATTTGGCGTACGTACATGACATGGGATTGAACACCATCCGGCTCGAAGGACGTTTGGACCACGACGAATTTTTCGACAAGACCGACAGGCTGGGCATTCTGGTGATGCCCGGTTGGACGTGCTGCGATGCCTGGGAGCGCTGGAAGCTCTGGAAAGGCGACCAGCGGAAAATTGCGGCCGCATCGTTGACGGATCAAATAGGACGGCTGAGAAATCATCCGAGCGTGTTTGTCTGGCTGAATGGCAGCGACGGGCCTCCGCCTGCCGATATCGAGAAGATGTATCTGGGCATCGAGAAAGATCTGGAATGGCCAAATCCGATTATTTCCTCGGCGTCAGAAGAAAAGACAACCGTCACCGGAAAATCGGGCGTGAAGATGACCGGGCCTTACGAATATGTCCCGCCGGTGTACTGGCTGGCGGACAAAAAAGCAGGCGGGGCCTACGGCTACAACACAGAGACAAGTCCGGGCCCGGCGATTCCGACGCGGGAATCGCTCGAGCGATTCATTCCCAAGGATCATCTCTGGCCGATCGACGAAGTGTGGAACTATCACTCCGGAGGCGAGCGCTTCACAACGGTGAATGTTTTCACCGACGGTCTCGACCGGCGCTATGGGCAAGCCACATCACTCGATGATTACGAACGAAAAGCGCAAGCCATGACCTACGACGGCGAGCGCGCGATGTTCGAGGCTTATGGAAGGAATAAGTACACATCCACCGGCGTGATTCAGTGGATGCTCAATAATGGCTGGCCATCGCTGATCTGGCATCTCTACGACTATTACCTGGTACCTGCGGGCGGCTACTTCGGCACGAAGAAGGCTATGGAGCCCGTCCACGTGCAGTATTCCTACGACGACAACTCGGTCACTGTGGTCAACAGCCTGTACATGGCGCTGCCTGGAAGGAAGGTCAGCGCGAAGATTTACAACATTGACGCTACGGAAAAGGCTTTTCGCGAGGCCGCAGTGGATCTGGCGGCCGACAGCAGCACCAAGGCATTCGACCTTCCGAAAGTGGATGGCCTTTCCAAGACTTATTTCCTGCGGTTGCAATTGCAAGCTCCCGGAGGAGAGCTAGTCAGCGATAATTTCTATTGGCTATCTACTAAGGCGGACACCCTCAACTGGGCGAAGAGACAAGATACGGTGTACACGCCACAGGCGGAGTTTGGGGATCTTACGGGTCTTAATTCTTTGCCTCAGGTGAGTTTGCGAACGAACTCAGCCTTGGGAAACGGCGAGGCTCATGTAACGCTGATGAATCTCGGCAACGCGATTGCATTCATGGTGCACTTGCGAGTCACTCGCGGCAAGGGCGGCGATGACATCACGCCAATCTTCTGGGACGACAACTACTTTTCTCTCCTGCCCGGTGAGAAGCGAACCGTGACTGCAAAGTTTGAGCGCTCCTCCCAGGACGGTCCTAAGCCCTTTCTCGTGGTCGAAGGATGGAACGTGGCGCCGGCTACTCCGGGCGCACCCGAGAACTAAGCCTCGCGCTCATAGGAGTCGCCGCGAACGATTCCATGCAGGTCAGGAGGAGGCTAGCCCGACGAGCTTGAGTACATCGCCAAACCTGGGGTGGGAGCGAATAGGGTCATACACCGGGTCGTTTTTCAGGAAGACCATCCAATACGAGCGCTCCTCGATACCTTTTTCTAACCAATCGAGAGCTGTTTCGTATTCGCCCAGGCCGAGATAAACTCGGGCAACCATGGGCGACGCCACGTAGCGGCCGGTTTTGTCGTTGGTCATTTCTTCCAGAATGATTCTTGCTTCCTGCGTTCTGCCTGCCAAAGCGTAAGCATGAGCCAGCGCAGGCAGCGCTTCCTGCTGGCGAGAAAACTGCAACGCACGTTCGAACGCCGCGATAGCTTCCGCATATCTCTCCATCTGGACATAAACGCGGCCTAGCTGGAAGAGAGCCGGGAAGAAGCGAGGCTCATGCTCGAGCAACGTGACAAGTTGCTGGACGGCAAGGTCGTACTGGCGCGAGAAAAACAGAGGATCCGCTACATTCATGTTTAGGATCAGCGAAAAGGGATCGAGTTCCCTCGCGCTTTGCTGCGCTGCTTGCGCTTCCTCGAAGCGGCCCTGCGTATTCAGATACGCCGCATACCACTGGTAAGCGGAGGTATAACTCGGGTTCAATTCGATCGCGCGGAGGAATTCCTGCTCCGCCGCTTCCCAATTCCAATCGTACCAGAAGCGCACGAGAGCCAGTGAAGCATGAGATTCGCCGAGTGATGCATCGATTTCGATCGCGCGCGTCGCCGCGGCCGCTGCTTTTTGTCCGGCTATCTTTGGCGTGAGCGCACCAAACCAGGAGAGTAGGCAGCAGCAATCCGCGATTCCAGAGTAGGAACGGGCACAATAGGGTTCAATGGACAGAGCTGTCTCAAAAGAAGTGACCGCTTTTTTTAGTGCCTCTTCCGTCCTCTGACCAAAATAGAAACGCCCGCGTAGATACGCTTCGTGGGCTGCGGGTGCGAACACCGGCGATTTCGATGCGTCGTCCGCCAACAGCTCCAGGGAGAGAGCTCGCCCGACTTGACGCGCGACATCGGCTTGCACGCTCAAAATTTCGCGCAAGTCGCGATCGTAGCTGGCGGACCAAAGGTGGGTCTGGTCGCGCACTTCGATCAATTGCGCTGTAATACGAGCGCTGTTTCCTTCGCAACGCACGCTTCCTTCTAGAATGTAGCTGACCTTCAGATCTGCCGCGATTTCCGTGATCGATTTCCGCGTGTTCTTGTACTGAATCGCGGAGGTTCGCGCAATCACGCCAAGCCGCCGTGGATCGAGCTGGCCGAGATGGGAAATCATCTCCTCCGTTAATCCGTCCGCGAAATACTCTTGCGCAGGATCACCTCCGAGATTTTCAAAGGGAAGAACGGCGAGCATTTTCTTAGCAACAAGAGAAGAAGGGCCTGCGGAGTCCGCAACGGGAGCGATGAACCGGTATCCGAGCCTCGGGAGAGTTTCTATGAAGCGAGAGCTTTGCGCGGAGTCACCCAGCAATTCGCGCAATTTGTTTACGGCGGTATTGAGGTTTTGGTCGTAGCCGACATGTGTGTCGGGCCAAAGTTTTTCGCGCAACGCTCTGCGAGTGACTACGTGCCCAGCCTGCTCGAGCAGCAACTCCAGAATTTGAAATGGCTTTTCCTCCAGGCGTACGTACAGCCCGTGCTTGCGCAGCTCGCGGGACTCTAAATCCACTTCGAACGTGCCAAATCGCACAATCGAGCCGGA
>Ga0210410_10004653_pt1 | contig 12008 bp, 8 predicted proteins | sample IncBWC4MmetaG_FD_161058 | JGI IMG/M metagenome (GOLD analysis project Ga0210410, IMG submission 161058) | Forest soil microbial communities from Barre Woods Harvard Forest LTER site, Petersham, Massachusetts, United States - Inc-BW-C-4-M | ecosystem: Environmental > Terrestrial > Soil >... | reverse complement strand
GGCGCTCGTGAGGTGGTGAACTCGGTTTTCTTGTACTACTGCACGAAGGCGGGACTGGACCTGGCGATCGTGAATGCTGAAAAGCTGGAGCGGTTCGCTTCGATTCCGGAGCATGAGCGGCGGCTGGCGGAGAATCTGCTGTTTCAGCACAAGCCGAAGGAAATGCCAGCTGACCATCCGCGTGCCGAACTGTTGCGCGAGGTGCCCGAGGATTGGCGGCAGCAGAGCAAGGAACAGAAGGCGGTCATCAATCAATATCACATCGCGGCGATCACGGAGCACTTCCGCACAACGAAGAAGAAAGAAAAAACGGCGGGAGAAGTATTGCCGCTGGACGAGCGACTGGGCAATTACATCATTCAAGGGACACGCGATGGCTTGATTGCGGACCTGGACCTCAAACGGGCGGAGGGGGCGCCGCCGCTGGACATCATTAACGGGCCGCTGATGACGGGAATGGCCGAAGTCGGGCGGCTGTTCAACGCCAACGAATTGATCGTCGCGGAGGTGCTGCAGTCCGCTGAAGCGATGAAAGCGGCCGTGGGCCACCTGGAACAGTTCATGGAGAAGGCGGACACGGCGAAGCGCGGGAAAGTGGTGCTGGCGACCGTGAAGGGGGACGTGCACGACATCGGGAAAAACCTGGTGGAAATTATTTTGAAAAACAACGGGTTCGACGTGGTGAACCTGGGGATCAAGGTGCCGCCGGATGAATTGATCAAGGCGTTCCAGGCGCATAAGCCGGACGCGATCGGGCTTTCCGGGCTGCTGGTGAAGAGCGCACAACAGATGATCACCACGGCAAGCGACCTGAAGGATGCGGGGATTGATGTGCCATTGCTGGTGGGCGGCGCGGCGCTGAGCGCGAAATTTACAGAGCAGAAAATTGCGCCGAGTTACCACGGAGCGGTGTGTTACGCCAAAGATGCGATGACGGGCTTGCGGCTGATGAACGAGTTGATGGATCCGGCGACGCGGGCGCGAGTGATGAGCGAGCACCTAGCCTCCGGCAACGGCGTGAGCGTGACGACCACGGTGAAGATCGTGGAGAAGCCGGCGGTCAAGCATTCTCCGAAGGTGCGGAGGGATTTGCCGATTCCGGAAGTAGCAACACTGGAGCATAAGGTGCGGCTGGTGCCGGACCTGCGCGAACTCTGGAGCTATATCAATCCATTCATGCTCTATGGGCGTCACATGGGTTATCGCGGGGATTTCGAAAAGCATCTGGCAGCGCGCGAGGCGAAAGCGGTCGAGCTGTATGACGAGATGGAAGAAGTGAAGAACGAAGCCGCGGGATTCATGAAGGTGCGCGCAGTCTGGCAATTCTTTGAGGCGGAAGCGGAGGCCGAGACCCTGCGCCTCTTCGCGCCCGGCGCGAAAGAGCCGCTGCAAAGCTGGAAGTTCAAGAGGCAGAAGACCGGCGACCAGTTATGCCTCAGCGATTATGTGCTGGATCCCAAGGACGGAAAACGTGACCACGTGGCCGTGTTCGTGGTCTCGGCCGGCGAGGGAATCCGCGAGCGCGCGGAGAAGGCCAAGCACGACGGGTACTACTTCAAGTCGCACGGATTGCAAGCGTTGGCGATTGAAAGCGCGGAGGCTTGCGCGGAATGGCTGCACCGGAGAATCCGCGAGGATTGGGGCTTCCCGGACCCGCCGGAAATGACGATGGCGCAGCGATTCACTTCGCGCTATCGCGGGAAGAGATACAGTTTCGGCTATCCGGCGTGCCCTGACCTGGAAGATCAGGCGGGAATCTGGAAAATTCTGCGGCCGGAAGAGATTGGTGTGCAGCTGACGGAAGGATTCATGATGGACCCGGAAGCGAGCGTGAGCGCACTGGCGTTCCATCACCCGGATTGCACTTACTTCAGCGTCGGAGAGAGCACGGACGGGGTCTAAGACAGCCGGTCGCTCGGCGATGGAATATCGCGGGCCTGGGACGGCAACTCCCGCTGGCGATTCCGCAACGAAAAGACGTTTTCAGCTCCCAAGTCGGGTATACTTGCGCGAATTTGGGATGCGCGAACGACCAGCCTGAAATAAATTAATTGGGGCGTGACCTGACGTCACGGAAAACGGATGAATCCAGGCTTACCGAAGCTATCCATTGTCATTCCATCCTTTAACGAAGAGAAACGCTTGCCGGCGACGCTGGAGCGAATCGCCAACTATATAAACGTGTCCGGGAGAAAGACGGAAGTGATCGTGGTAGACGACGGCTCGACGGATGGCACCGTTCGCGCGGCCGAATCATTCCGGGGAAACATCAAGGATATTCGAGTGGTCTCGAACGGGCGGAACCGGGGGAAGGGATATAGCGTTCGCCATGGATCCCTGGAAGCGCGCGGCGAGGTTGTCCTATTTACGGATGCGGACCTTTCGGCGCCCATTGAGGAAGCGGACAAGTTGCTGGCAAAATTGGACGAGTATGACGTGGCGATCGGCTCTCGCGCGATGAATCGAGAGTTGATTGAGGTCCACGAATCCATGTTTCGTGAATTTGCCGGGATCATCTTCAACCGAATCGTGCGCGTGATTCTGCGTTTGCCATTCGTGGACACGCAATGCGGGTTCAAAGCGTTCCGGCGCGAGAAGTGCGGCATTATTTTCGAGCAACAGACCATTGAACGATTTGGGTTTGATCCGGAACTGCTGTATCTTGCGCGGCATCACGGGCTGCGAACCGCGGAGGTGGCGGTTCGCTGGGCGCATTCGCCGGCGACCAAGGTGAATATGTGGAGGGACAGCATACAGATGTTTCTGGACGTGGTGATTATCCGGTGGAATGCGCTGCGCGGGCGCTATCGCGCGGCCCGAAACTAAGCCTCGCAACAGATCGATTCACATCCGGCATCCAACGTCTTTGGAAGGTTCGAGATAATTCGGGGCTTACAGATGTATGATGGAAGCTTGCAGCAGTCCGAATTGAAGTTCGGAGGACTTTTTCGGTGAGTAACAATTCCAAAATTCTTGTGACGGGCGCGGGCGGATTTATTGGTGGCGCGCTGATTTCGGTTTTGCGGAGGCAGGGGCATCGCGACCTGCGTGGTGTTGATATCAAACCGTTCGATCAGTGGTATCAGAGGTTTGAAGATGTTGAGAACGTCTCGATGGACCTGAACCTCAAGGAAAACTGCGAGCGAGCCGCGGAAGGCGCGGGCGATATTTATAATCTGGCCGCGAACATGGGCGGCATGGGATTTATCGAGGCGAACAAGGCGCTCTGCATGCTGTCTGTTTTGATCAATACCCACATGCTGCAAGCGGCATTGAAACACGGGGCAAAGCGGTTCTTCTATGCTTCCTCGGCATGCGTTTACAACGGAGACAAGCAGAAAGCCTTCGAAGCGCCCTCTTTGAAAGAAGAAGACGCCTACCCTGCGCTGGCGGAAGACGGATATGGCTGGGAGAAACTGTTTTCCGAGCGGATGTGCCGGCATTTCCGGGAGGATTTCAGGCTCTACACGCGCGTGGCACGTTTTCACAATGTCTACGGACCGTGGGGGACCTGGTTTGGCGGACGGGAAAAAGCTCCGGCGGCAATCTGCCGAAAGGTGATCGAGGCGACAATTTCGGGGAAGCACGAGATTGAAATCTGGGGAAGCGGAAACCAGACGCGGAGTTTCATGTTTATCGACGACTGCACCGCAGGCATTCAGAAAATCACGGACTCCGGCATTCTGGAACCGATCAACCTGGGATCGAGCGAGGCGGTAACGATCAACCAACTGGTGGATATCACCGAAGCGATTGCGGGAATCAAGCTGAAGCGAAAGTACGATTTGAGCGCGCCGAAGGGCGTTAATGGAAGAAATAGTGACAATACGCTGATTAAAAAGTATCTGGGTTGGGAGCCGAGCACACCGCTCCGCGTGGGGATGGAAAAGACCTATCGCTGGATCCACGACCAGTACATGGCTCGGGAGCGCGGCGAAGCAGGCGTTGTCCGCGAATCTTCTGTTTGACCTTAGAGCTGCCATCCAACAAGAGGCGCAAGTCGATCCTGCGGCGCCGCTGAGGAGCTTGCCAGTGGAAAGTTACTTCCGGTCGCGGCCGGTGCCGGGGCCGACTCTGAAGCGCGAGAGGGCCTCGCCAAGGTTCTGCAGGAAAACCTCGGAATTATAGACATCCGAATCAATTTTGGGCGCGCCGATCGGAGCGATGGGCTCAACCTCGTCGAGTTGAAACTCGTGGGCCACCTCTTCCACGATCTTGGGCTGGATCGGCCGCTGCTGTTCGACAAAGCCATTCACAAGGGAGTGTTCACACAATAGGTTGATGACGCGCGGAATCCCCAGGGAATAGACATGAATGGCCTCGATCGTCTTGGCGCTGAAAATCGGGTCGCCGGAAGCGCCTGCGATCCTGAGGCGTTCCGCGACGTATTCCCGGGTCTGTTCTTCGGTAAGCGGCGTGGTCCGGCAACGGAGCATGATGCGCTGGCGTAGCTGTCGAAGTTGGGGCAGCTTGAGTTTTTCCTCGAGCTCGGGCTGTCCGGAGAGGACGATCTGCAAAAGCTTTTCGGTGGAGGTTTCGAGATTGGTGAGAAGCCGGATTTCCTCCAACACGGGGTAGGTCAGATTCTGGGCTTCGTCGATGATCAGGACGACGGTTTCGCCATCACGGTAGCGTTCCAGGAGCCAATGATTGAGCTTGAGAAGTTGTTGGCTCTTGGATTTGGAATCACACTGAATATCGAATTCGGCCAGAATGAAATCGAAGAGCTGGCTGGAATTCATCCTGGAGTTGAAGAGGAAAGCCGTGCGGGCGCGACGGTGGTGCAGCCAGTCCAGGAGGCGGTTGATCAAGGTGGTCTTGCCGGTGCCGACTTCGCCTGTGAGGGTGATGAAGCCTTTGCGGGTCTGAATGCCATACATCAAGCCGGTCAGGGCTTCCTCGATCTGCTTCGTTAGAAAAAGGAAGCGTGGATCGGGGTTGACGTTGAACGGGTTTTCTTTCAGGCCGTAAAAGCTTTTGTACATTAGGCGATGACTCTCGTTCCCTTTCGAACTTCCATTTTAGCCACAGTCCTCATTAACACAACTTACGGCAAAATCAACGGGCGCGTGTGCCACTGAAAATTCATGGTGATGTAGTGGTACGTCTGGCTGGAAGTGCAGGCGATTCCCACGCAACCAGCTTGGCCGTAATCCGTAAGATCAGCGTTGTAGGCGATGGCAAACGTTCCGTTTCTGCCTGCAGGCCGACTGACGCCGCCGCCCACCGTCCAGGTATTGTAGCCCGGCAAAGTCGTCGGGGAGCTTATGGTGAGAGGCGCGTTGTGAGCGAATCCCACGTTAAGTTGCCCACTCCAAATGCGATTGAACTTGTGAATGGCGCTGAAACTAAGTTGGTCGCCGGTGGAACCGGTGAGCACGCCACTTCCGCCAGAAACGCCGTGGCTGTATGAGGCCGTCAAGCCACCTTTCTGCGTTGCGTAATTAAGAGTGGCGCCCACGTTGACACCGTAGCTCAAGGAGTTCCCCGCAGTGCTGATCCGCGAGGTGGTGAAATCGGGCCCGACATAGAGTTGGAGAGCCAAAGAGCCTGTAAGTTTGCGGCTGTAGGCAAAATTTACGGAATGATCCCCGTTCGCTTGCGGTTGGCCGGAATAGTGGTACGCAGAGAAACGGTAGAACGCGCCGATGGAGTCCTTGGCGGTAAGCGAGTAGTTGTAGCCGATGGTCCCTGTGGTGGATTGATTGTTGACGTTGCCAGCGTCCACAAAGTCCAACAGGCCGTAGGAACCACTCATGGTGATCGAACCCCGAGGTGAGGTGGTATAGGTGAGTTGCACCACTCCGGCGTTGCTATAGCGAGGTCCGAGAGCGGTATAAATACTTTGATTGGGAACATAATTGCTGCCCAGCCCAGGTATGACGGGCCCAATGGGTCCTCCAACTCCCGGCGCGCCAAGGCCAGTGCCGCTGCCGAACCCTAAGGAGGTCTGGGGCAAATAAGAAAACTGGTCGCTCAGCTGAATTAACAGGCGATTCCACTGAAATGTCTGCGAGATGGCGAGTTGCTGAGAGTAGCCATTCCCTTGCGTGCTGTCCGAGGAAATGTAACCTCCCGCGGAGTAATTCACGGCCAACTGAGACTCCCGCCAGGCTTTCAAGAGGCTCAGATTCCCCATGAAATAATTGTTGGCCACCCAACTGGAACTCTGCGGCTGATTATAGCCGTTGGATTGGAAGGATCCCGACCACTGAATTCCGGGCTGCCAATAGCTGTGCCGTGTTTCGGGCGAGCCGAGCGTTGGGGTCAGAATGCCCGTTAGCGGGGTATTATCCGGCCGGAGATTCAGAGTGCTGTCGTCAGTCTGGTTGAACAGGTCGCCTGGATTCACGAGCGGTATTGGAGTGGAAGTTGCAGCAGGCTTTGGCTTGTCTTCGGTCGGGGGTTGCGGCTCGTCCTGTGCGCGCAAGGGCGCGATTCCCCCAAAAAGCAGGAGAGCGAGGGTCAAGCTGGCAAGTATGGATCTGCGCGCAGTCATAAGTACATTAAAACCTTAGGGAACCACAATGACATCGCCGGGCTGGAGAGTAATATTCTGCTCGGCAAGGTTTCCCTTAACGACTTCCCTGTAATTGAAAGGATGCTTCACCTGTTTTCCGTTTTCCGTTCGAAGCACATAGATATTCTTGACCTTGGCAAATTGGGTGAAACCGCCCGCGCTGGACAGCGCTTGCAGAACGGTCATGTTCGGCAGGAGCGGGAGGGCACCGGCCCGGGTTACCTCTCCGGTGATGTAAACACGGCGGCTGTTGATTTCGGTGACCGTTACGGTCACCTGGGGAGAGGTGAGGTACTTCGACAGACTGTCGCGGAGCGAACCGGCAAGTTGCATGGCTGTAAGTCCGGCAGCCTGGACATCATTGAGCAAAGGCAGGGAAACCTTGCCGTCCGGGCGGACAGGAATGGTCCGGGAAATGTCAGGCTCCTTCCAGACGTCAATCCGGAGGACGTCCTGGGGGCCGATCTTGTAATCGGCATCGACACCCGACAAGGTCGCGGCGGCGGGCTTTGGAGAGGAGTCGGATTGCTGGGCGGCCGGAGCCTGCGCGCTGGCCAGTGGAACGCAGAGCAACACGGCAGCCAGCAAAATATTTCGAATTCGAGCGATCATTGATCCTCCCTCAACTCTCATGCTTCCCGTTAGAAACCCCGATCTGTTTAATCTTGTAGAGCAGGGATTTGTAGCTGATCTGCAGTTCGCGGGCAGCTCGCTTGCGGTTCCAGCGCGTGCGCTCGAGTGCCTGCATAATAAGTTCGCGCTCCGCTTTTTTGGAAGCGGCCCGCGCCGCGACTTTCAAGGAACCGCCCAGCAAACGTTCCGGCGCGGCGTAGTTCACCATGCCCGCAATCTGCAGATCGTTGAGGGCAATCTGAACGTCGCCAAAAACCACGAGTTTCCGCGCCAGGTTTTCCAGCTCGCGAATGTTCCCCGGCCAATGATACGCCGACATGGTCTGAATGGCTTTCTCGTTGATTGGCGGCGCGGCTTTCTTGAGCAGCACCGAATGTTTATTGACGAAATAATCCGCGAGCGCAGGGATGTCATCTTTCCGTTCGCGGAGAGGTGGAAGCCGCAGGCACACGCCGTTGAGACGGAAATACAGTTCGCGACGGAAGCGGCCGGCTTCCACTTCCGACTCAAGGTTCGCGGCAGTAGACGAGATGAAGCGAACCGAAGGCTCCTGGTTTGAATCGAGGCTTTCCCCGTCGGGGAGACGGGAAAGCAATTCCCGCTGACTCGCCGAATCCATCTCCTGAACGTTATCTAGATAAAATGTTCCATAAGAATCGTTTTGAAGGCCCGACAGCCTGGATTTCCGCGGATGGCCAAAGAGATCGGCTGGCTCGAACGAGGAACAATTGATCTTCTTGAGGCGAGACTCGCCCTTTGAAGAAAGCCGATGGATCAGTCTTGCGTAGGCGTCCTTGCCGGTGCCGCTTTCTCCCACAATCAGAATGGGAATATCTGTCCGCGCAATCTCGCCTGCCATCTCATTTAGGGCTTGCATATTTGCGCCTAGTCCATAGACGAAACCCGGCAGCAGGGGTTCCTGGATGATGGTGGCGTCGTTTTGGTTCATGGCAGAGGCCAAGATTCTTCCCAGCGAAAAGACAGTTATCCGTCGGCCATCTCGGACCAACTAAATGGGGATGCAACTGGACTACCAGCAGGCTGGGGATTTCAAGCGAGCACTGAAACAAATACTCCGTTCATAATCATATACTTAAGGAATGGCGGAGACCGGGTTCCTGGCCCCGGATTCGAGTATAGTCCGCAGGGAGTTCCACATAGTGGCAATTTGTTACCCCTATTTGCGTCTTTCGCCCCCAGAGGGTTTCAGGGGAGTTCGCATTACATAGATAACAAACACGTTATGTGCGGGCGGGTTGGGAATCACGGCTGCCGATCACTGGGCGTAGGGGACCAGCGGATTTGGGCAGACTCCCGGGAGATTGAGATGTGCGCCTTCAGAAAAAAAGGGCCATTCTCAACGGATTTCCCGGCAGCCGACTGGCCTCGCTTCGACCAGCTTACGAAATCGCGATGGTGAAAGGGGGCGGGAAAGAACTGTCAATTATTACGGTCCGCAGATTGAAGCCAGAAGATTTTTGCGGGGAGAACAACTCCATTTTGCGTTTCAAGAACTATTAGGCTTCGCGGGGTATACTATCGGCGCGCAGGTCCACCATGTCGAGTTACAAATAGCGTGTATATACTTGGGCTTTCAGCGATGGGGCACGACCCGGCTGCGGCCCTGATCGATGATCAGGGCACAATTGTAGCCGCCATTGAAGAAGGGAAACTCGGACGTACGCGGTCGTTCGGGGGTATTCCTCGAGGGGCGATCCGATTCTGCCTGGAGCGGGCAAAAATCCGCTGGCAAGACGTCGAGCGAGTCGCCATAGCGAGCCACCCGGGGCGGGCCTTTTTTCGGAAATCGCTATTTCGCGCGCGGCTGGCGCCGCTTGCGCCAATTTCCAGCGCTTATTACTTCAATCAGGCGCTGGGCGAACTGGGCCGGGAGCTGAACAATTCGCGGATTCTGCGGGAAATGGCCGGCGGGGCTGCTGACCGGGTCGTTAATTATGACCATCACCTCTGCCACGCGGCGAGCGCCTATTTTGGATCACGATTTGAAAAGTCACTGATTGTATCGCTCGATAATCAGGGCGACGGGCGCGCCGGGATCGTCGCACAGGGAGAGGGAGCGCGCCTCCGTGAACTGTCGTCGATTCCCTTCCCGAATTCCCTGGCGTGGCTGTTTACGCAGATCACGAGCCTGCTGGGATTCTCAACCAGCGCGTCGGAACACAAAACCCAGTGGCTAAGCCTTTCCGGCGAGCCTGTGTTCGCTGATATTTTTGTGGAAATGCTCCGCCGCGGCCCAAAGGGCGCCCCTCACCTGAACAAAAAATATTTTAAACGAGACTTCGGGGGGAAACTTTCCTTCAGCGGTGAGTTCTATCGCCGGCTCGGGATTCCGCAAGAGGCTGTAGTCGAATTCTCTTCTGAAGACCCGGGTAACGGGTCGCGCAGGAACATTGCGAGCAGCATGGAGAAGGCTTGCGAGACCGTGCTGACAGAATGGCTGGAGTCGCTTCGCAGCCGGACTGGCATCAAGAACCTCTGCCTGGCAGGTGGGCTGTTTCTGAACCCCCTGTTGGTGGCCGCGATCGAAAAACAGTCCGGGTTTGAGGAGATATTTGTTCAACCGGCAGCAGGAAACGAGGGCACGGCCCTGGGAGCCGCCTGGCTTGCGTGGCATGAGAAAGCCGGAGGCGCGAAGGTTGCGCCAATGAAGAGCCTCTATTGGGGCCCCGCCTTTTCGAATGCGGAAATCAAGCAGGTGCTGGACAATTGCAAAGCGCCGTACCGGTGGTTCGATTCCGAAGAACGCCAGATTGAAGAAGCAGTGCAGCTTCTGAACGCGGGGAAAATCCTCGCGTGGTTTCACGGGGCCGCTGAATTCGGGCCTCGCGCGCTTGGTCATCGAAGCCTGTTCGCATCTCCGTGGGCGGAATATGTGCAGGAGAACCTGAATGATTTTGTGAAGCACCGCGAGTCGTTTCGCCCGTTCGCGCTCGCCATACCCGAGGAAGATTGCGCGGAATATTTTGAGTGCTCGGCGAACGCGCGGTTTATGACTACGATGGCGCGGGCAAAGGAAAAGGCGAGGAGGCTCTTTGAAGCGCCAGGCTCCAGTTTTGTTTCGAAGGAAGGGCTGGCGAGACTTCAGAAGGTTTCGCTGGAGAACAACCCGCTGCTTTGGAAATTATTGAAGCGTATCGGCGAAAAGGGGCCGGCGCCGATGCTGGTCAATACTTCCTTCAATCTTTTTGGCGAACCGCTGGTCATCACGCCACGGGATGCGCTGCGAAGTTATTACTGTTCCGGGGTGGACGCACTCGTTGTGGGCAGCTTCCTTCTGACAAAGCGATAGAGAATCGATTCATTTCACTACGGGCGTTCGACTTGGCTGCGCGTCAGAACTGAGGAACAAGAGACGGCCTCTTGTGAGGCAGTCTACTTGGGCGGCGTTTTCGGCTGGAGCATCCCCGGACCAGGCCCGGCAATTTCGGCAGCAGAAAACTTAGTTAAGCCGAAATCGCTGTTGTTGGCTAAGGTTCCTCTTTGATTGTAAAACCCTATGCCCGGACTGCCGCTGGAGTAGGTGCTATCCTTCGCTTGAATAATTGGGACGCCGTTGACGTAACTGGTGAGTGTATCTCCAACCGCGGTTGCCGCGATCAGATCACCGTTATGGAGACCTGGACCCGTAGCGTCATCCAGGAGGGTGAAATTATTGAGCGGACCGTTCCATCTGACGATTTGCGCATGTCGTGATCCGTCTGCAGTACATTGAAAGTAAAACTCGTAGCCGGTGATGCTGTGAGAGGTCACTGTGGTTCGAAGATGAATTTGCACCTCCTCAAAAATGGTGCTGTTCTGATTGACGGTGCGGACCGTCGCCTGAGCCATTTGGTTCGGGGCCCATGTGCCTGCAAGAACGGCGGTTGAATCGTTATAGGGCGGGCCTCCGGATACGACAGTACCAAAAGCAAGTCCGGGAGAAGTCTGCACATTTCCCCAATCGAGCCCGACGGTCCCTCCATTGATCCAGTTTCCCTGCTCAGAAATCGGATTCTCGGTGAGTGGAAAATTGGTGCCATATGACTTTTGTGGATGCGGTTTGATCGAAGGCGTTGCGGGATTTGCGATTGGATTTCCGCCCGGTGATGAACCACAACTAGCCACCAGAAGGACTATGCACAGCAAGCCAGGTGCAAATGGGGAGGAGAGAACGGGAAACTCCAAGCAAACTCCTCCCCGGAGAATTCGTTGGCGAATTCGAAGGCTTGCCGGATTGCGAGACGATACGCCCATCAAAAAAGACGGTCTTGTCTTGGCTTGGTACGGCGCCAAACCAGTTACTGATATTTCTTTGCCGCCATTCCGCTCCAGACCCTTCGTTTGCCTTCTATCCTCGCTCTCGGTGCATCCCATACCCAGTTAGGTTTCTCCTGTGTCCCGACACATTTGAACGGGCGTGGACGGAGCAGTTCATTATGCGCAAAGTAGCCCCAGATCGAACGACTTTTGTCCGGTAGCAAGAAACGACATGCCAAAATACACCGCAATCATGACCAGGATTTCCAGGACCAGTCGGGGTAATGAAATGAGCAAAGGAGCGGACAAGTACCGTATCCCAAATGCTGGCGCTGCAACTGCAACACCTGAGAGCAACGCTCTCCCTACATAACATCCAAAAGCGAAATCACCGTGCCGTGGACGGCCCAAAGAATGCTCAAAGGGCTAGTTTGCGGCTGCGAAGGCTCGGTCGAGCGAGCTCCAACTCCTCAGTTGCCTGCGCTCAGAGCACCGCCACTGAACGTCAGGATCTTCACCGTCGGTCCACCAAACACCGAATCCGCTATGCCCGGCTGACCGCTCGTGTATGTCGAGTCCGTGAATGTCAGCATCAGCG
>Ga0210410_10004652_pt1 | contig 12009 bp, 8 predicted proteins | sample IncBWC4MmetaG_FD_161058 | JGI IMG/M metagenome (GOLD analysis project Ga0210410, IMG submission 161058) | Forest soil microbial communities from Barre Woods Harvard Forest LTER site, Petersham, Massachusetts, United States - Inc-BW-C-4-M | ecosystem: Environmental > Terrestrial > Soil >... | reverse complement strand
AATAGTGCGTAACAAGCTGCCGAGGCAAGTGTAGGTGCTATTGGTCCGGTAAGTAAAGGGCTTCCACAACCAATTGGCGTGTATGCCAAAACACCATCAACGTTAACAGCTCCGGCAGTAGATAAGGCTCTTCCTTCAAGTGTATCGCTTGTGTTCATATTAATAGCTGCATTATTAACAATAACAGTGCCTCTCATAGTTGTTCCTGTAGCCATGCTTGTTAAACCTTCTATTTGCCAAAACACATTGCAGGCTTTTGCACCGTTAATTAATTTTATTTTTGAATTTGTATTTGTAGAGAATGTACCATGTATTTGGAAAATAAATACTGCGCTTGAGTTGCCCTGTGCATCTAAAATTAAATCTAAGTTTAGCGTTGTTGCGCTTGGGGTAGAGTAAACACCCGGTGTAAGAATTACACCATTACCAAGCAAAGTTCCTGGAAACAATGTTGGAACGGTAGCATTTAACTGATTATAAGCACTTATTAAGTCGGTTGTACAAAGTGCACTTGCGCCGTCAACAGTATGCATTACACCATTTACATTACCAAAACCTGTAATGGCACCGCTATTGGTACCAACATTACCTGTTACTTGCGAAATGCCGGTGTTACCAATTGCACCAACAGAACTAAAGAGAACAAAATTTGCCGCAGTTCCCAAGTTTGGTGCCTGCCCAAAATTTATATTTGGAAAAAACAGTAAAGCAGCGGTTACTACAATAAGTAATAGTTTATTTTTCATTTTAATTAAATTTATGGATGAATGAATTTTCATGCTGCAAATGTGCGTTTCTAGGCTTGCGAAACCGTTACACAACTTATTTAATAAGTTACATCATTCACGCATTAGTGTCTGCGGTTGTAAAACAAAAAACCTACTGCACTTATGCAGTAGGTTTTTAGAAATGCTTTTCGAATGAATTTATGACCTCAAATTACTTATTAGAAATAAATTATAGAAGGAATTTTTTTAGATTAAGAGTGTTGGTCTTTTATAACCTACTTTTACTTTTCTCTCGCTCTTTTTCAAATTTCTTTCTGGGTGCTTCATCATTTAGTTCATTAATTTTCTGATATGCCTTTAATAACGATTCCGGAAAATCTCCTTTATATTCTATTTTATAAAATGAAAATCCGTTATATGGAATAACATTTATAGCCGAATAAAATTTCACTCTTTTATCCACATCCTTTTTCTTAAAAAAAGCAATAAAAGCATTTTCTCTTTCTCTGTTCAACTGTTTAAATTTAGTGTTAACAATATTTGAGTCAACAAATCTCACACATTTATCTTGCATAGTAAACAACATGGGGTCATCTGTCCATTTATTCAAATAATGAACAAAACTAGAGTCTTTAATAGACATTTTATCAATCTTTTCCGAATCAGCTTTACAAAAAGATTGGATTTTTATTTTGTTAACCGTTAAATAATATTTTTTCTTTGCTTCAAAAAATAAAATGTATTCTTTTTCTTTTGCTTCGTAATGTTGCGGATAAACGGTAATAAATGCTGCCGGATTTTTCACCAAAAAATCTGCCATAGTTTCAATAAAATCTTCCTGATTAGACCTAAGTATGTTTTGTCGCATCTGCCATTTTAATGTAAGTGCTTTTTCAATTTCTGTTTCTACATCTTTTACTTCCTGTCTATAAGGTGTTACAGCAGGTTTAATAAAAATATTTTTTATCAAATCAACAATTACATCTCCAAAATGAAACTTGGGGTTTTTCAAATTACCCGTTATCGGAATTTCGTAATCAATTACATCCCCACTTTCTCTAATAAAAGACATAATCAATGGTACTGGAATCCATTTATTATTTTTATTTTTACCTTTTTGGTTACACGCGGGTCAATTATCACCAAATGATTCGTGCTATTTATAAATCCCTTTCTTACATTCCACACACCATTAACATCAATAGTCCCTCTGTCTAATGGAAAAGAAGTATAGGATATAACATAAGGATTAAATATGGAAGCAGGTATTTTTTGTAGATGATATTTTATATCAAAATCTACACTATCCTGAGGATCTATACTTAAGGTTACGGCTATGTTACCATAAGGCTTAATGCCCGATTTTAAAGACACCTCTACACGTTTGCGTTTTTTGTCAATCGAATCTGCAACAACATACAATGGATTTAAACTTGCCGAAAACTTTTCACTTATCGAAAAATCATTAAACTTTAAATCACCCTTGTAAATGGCCAATCGGTTAACTTTATAATTACTTCTAAAAAAGTTTTTGGCAAGCACTTGCACATAACGTCCTATTTCTATAATAAGGTTAAACTTGGCAGGGTTAGATGTAACAGCTGCAACATTAGCCCCTTTTTTACCAAATATAGTCTGAAAATTATCTAAATTATCATACCGCTCATATTTAAAATAGGGATGACTAAGCGACACCGAATCTAAAATATATTTATGATTTTTCGGGCTCAATTCAATGATAGCTAAAACTAATTTATCAAACGATGCATAATCTTCTTTCCGGTTTTTTCCAAAATGAAAATCGTTGATGGCTACAAGCCCTGATGCGTTAAGGTTTTCTTCATCAGTAAAGTTTCCTGTCGCTTTTATATCTGCATCCAAATTAGCCCTAAAGCTTCCATAGTTAATTAAGTCTTTAAGATACTGGTCAATAATTTCTAAACTAAATTTATGTGCAAGCACAGCCAAACGATAATTTTTATTAGTAAAATTGATAGAAAAATTGCCTTTCATATCCCCACTTCCTATACCTGATAAAAAAGAAAACTTTGCAGCAATTGTATCCGCATCCCAACGCTTGCCATTGCTTTCAAGGTTTACATTTTTTATAAAATAATTTATGGGAATTGTTTTTTCTCGATAATAAAACTCACCCTCATTTATTTTTATATTAAGTATATTAAAATGAAGAGGGGCATTATTTACGACAGACTTTTTTTTCGGAGAAAATTTTTCAATCAGGTCATTAAAATTCAAATCTTTTTTGTTTTGAATGATTATACCCCGCGGGTGGTCTAACGTAATTTCACTTATTTCGTAAGTTTTTGAAAAAAGTTTAAGCATTTCAAAATTAGCACTAATCCCATCTACCGAAATGAAAATACTGTCACTTTTTAATCCATAAATTTTAAGGTTACTTAAATAAACATAACCCGTAAAAGGGTTTACATATGCTCTACCCAGCGTAATTTGCCGCCCTGTAAACTTTTCGTCATATTTTTCAATTAAATATTTTGCAATAGGCGAAATAAATACAATAACGGCTATAACTACGATTACGATGACACTTGCAGAAATAAGTAATGTTTTTTTTAGTTTGCGCATAAGTTTCGCAAATATTGGTATACAGCATAAGTATTGTGTTACAAAACTTAATAAATAACTTACATCATTCCCACATAGAGTTATAAGTTTATAAAATAAAAGCTTGATGAGATAGTATAAGATGCTTGCTTTTAAAAAGTTGTCATTATCTAAAAAACCAAATACTGATGAATTAATAAGAAAGCTTTAATGTTTAGCCATTCTTAAATACAAGTCTTACTTTCGTTCTTAACAAAAAAGAGGAAGTAAATTTTTGTTCATCCCCTTTTTTTTAATGTTTAATACAATAACATTGATGCTATTTCAATTTATTGCATAATTCAATCAATGTGCGGTACTAGACCAAACTTCTCTTCAAAAATTTGAGAAGTCTGATTTTTTTATTTTGTCTGAATTCTTTTACAAATCAGCGATACAAGCGATAACAGAATTCACAACAGGAGTTCGATAATGCTCAATTTTCACCTCATGTTAGTAACCCCTGCACCCCTTCATGCTATAAAATTAATTTTAACAACTAAATTGGCAGAAAAACTAATTAATTGGATGAAATTAACAGAGCAGCAACACATCGTAGAATAGATTAAAAAAATGTAATTTAGGTAAAATTAAAATAGTTGATGTTTAGCTGTAAACTTCATTCAATTTTTACGTTAAAGTATAAAAAAGCCCCGAATTTCTTCGAGGCTTTTTTTAGTTGAGGCACTTAAACAGTTCCCGTTTTTGTCTTGTCTAAAACAGGTATCTTACCCCAATTTGTGCTTGCCAACGCGAAGCAATTTTATCAGTTGAATAAGGTTTAGTGGTAGGAGCACTAAACGTAAAGTTTGGATTACCATTAGTTGTACTGCCTGTTGGCGTTAAACCAATAGAAGCTGATGAGTTAAGCGTGTTAGGTACAAAATACTGCCAACCCCAATTTGGGTTAAGTAAATTAGTTAAGTTAACAATATCAAAGGTAACTTGAAATTTGTTTCTGCCTTTAATTACTATATCCTGCATAAAACGCATGTCTAACTGACTAATCCAAGGAGTGCGTGCACCATTACGCTCCGTATACTGCCCGCGGTGAGCACTTAAATATTTATCATTATTAATGTAATTATTTAAATCATTCCACTGTTGTTGAGATGTATAAGCTGTACCGTTAACTGTGTAGGTAGTAAGATTGATATCACCTTGAACTTTTGGAACAAAAAATAAATCTGCTTGCTGACCACTGTTAGTAAGCTTGTTGTTAGCTGTTATATCCCAAGTATAAGGTGTACCCGATTGACCTGTAAATACAAAAGAAAGGTAAGAAGTAAGTCTTTCGTTCCATTTTTTTCTGTAACCGGCTGTTGCCACAATACGATTGCGCACATCAAAATTAGAATAAGCTAATTGAGGGTTATTAGCATTTACAGATTGGTTTAACTGCCAGTTAGATTCGAAAGAGTTACGGATGCCATTGCTAATGTCTTTTGATTGTCCATAAGTGTAAGCAGCCATAAAGTTTATACCGCATTTGTATTGTTTTGATAATTGTGCAGTTAATTGGTAACGATAACCTTGTGTAGTGTTAGTCATCATGTAAGCTGATGAGAAATTATTATCTACACGGTTTGCATTAGGACCCCCGCTTAAATAAACAGGTTGTACATGGTTAACATCTTGTGCGTAGTATTTTACCGAATCTTTTAAGTTTACTGACTTAAACATTACGTCATAAATTGTTTTGGTATATATTCCTTCCAAAGTAAGTTTATAACCATTAAACAGGTTAAGATCTACTGCTAAGTTACTGCGCCATGTTTGTGGAAGGTGGAAATCTTTATCAATTATATCTACCTCTACACGATTTGGTTGTTTTAATACATTTGTATTATAAGCAGCATATTGAGTTGGGTCGGTAGGTATATTTGTGTGAGCCGGCACTGATTTATCATCAAATGCACCATAGTTTACACCATTGTTATAAAATGCATAACCTAACCAAGCAAAAGGAATACGACCTGTAAACAAACCGCTACCACCACGAACAATTAATTTTTTATCTTTCAACACATCCCAAGTAAACCCAACACGTGGCGATGGCATCACTTGTCCAAATACTTTATTATTTGTTTGACTTAATTGTGTGTGTGTGTATGTTGTGCCATAATGTGGGTCGTTTGGTGCTGTTGTAACCAAGCTGCTTGTTGCCGGCCCATTAGGCACCATAGATATATCGCCTCTTATACCAATTGATAATTTAAAATTATCTTTTAAAGCAATTTCATCTTGTGCATATAAACTAAACATAAACACGTTGAAAGAAGATACCGGGTTGTTATAGTTATGGTTTTGCGAATCATCTGTTAAATTATAGGTAGCTCTCATACGCGAAGGCGCATTATTAAAGAAATTAGCTAAACTACTGTAATCAAAACGACCATTCCATGAGTTGATAAAACCATAATCTATATGGTAAAGCTCATTATGTGTGCCAAGTGTAAATGTATGTTTGCCTTTGTAGTAATTAAAGTTGTCGGTAAACTCATAAGTTTTTTGTTTCATATTAAAAATACCCGCCTCACGGTTTGTACCTAATAGCACAGTACCACTTCCGTTAACACCGTTAATTTGTATTTGAGGGAAAAGAGCACCGGTAGGGTCTCTGTAATCGTGTACAAAGGTTGCACCTAAAATTAAGCTGTTTGATGTTTTATCAGTAAAACGACTTTTTAATTCGGCAACCGTACTGTTGTTAATGTTTTTCTGAACAAAATCGTAATTACCAAACTCAAACTGTGTACCCGATTGCTCTAAGTTAGAAGCCTGTGAATTTACATAGTTGTTACGTATGTTTAATTGATGTTTTGCGTTTATGTTCCAATCTATGCGAGCAAAAGCTTTGTTACTTCTCGAAAAAATATTGTAACTACTATAAGCACCCGGGTCGTACGTGCCATTTGGGTTGTACTGAGATTTTGGCATAAATGTAGAACTTTTTAAGCTATCGGTAATTTGTTGTGCAATGGCCGTTGTCATAAATGTACCTGATTGACCTGCCATATAAAAGTTAGGTTCTTGTCTGTCGGTATTTTCGTAGTTTGCAAAAAAGAATAATTTATCTTTTATTAGCGGCATGCCAATTCTAAAACCTGCCTGATAATCGTGATAACTTGCGGGCATTTTACTTTTGTCTCCACTATTATCTAAACCCGTAAGTGCCGAATTTCTGCCAAAACCATATACCGAACCTTCTATCACATTAGTACCCCTGCGTGTTACAGCATTTATACTACCTCCGGTAAAGTTTCCTAATTTAACATCGTAAGGTGCAATGCTAACCTGCATATCCTGTATGGCATCTAAACTTATGGCATTACTACGTGTACTGCTGCTAAGCATGTTACCTGTACCGCTGGTACCACCTAAGCTTGGACTAAAACCAATGGCATCATTACTAACCGCACCATCTAAGGTTATGTTGTTATAACGAAAGTTTGTACCCGCAAACGAGTTGTTTGAGCTTTGTGGTGTAAGTTTAGAAAAATCGGTCATACTACGAGAAAGGGTAGGTAAAGTTTGTAACTGCTCTCTTGTAATGCGTGTATCTGTGCCTTTTTTGTTCTCATCTAAATTACTGGTAACTACAACTTCTTCTAATTGTTTGGAATCTTCATTCATTTTATAATCGATACGCTGATTTTCTCCTAAGGCAAGCGTAATATTTTCTTGGACCTTATCAGTATAACCCATAAAACTTACTTTGATAGTGTAGGGTCCGCCCGGGTTTAAGTTTACTAAGTGATATAATCCACTACCATCCGTGGTGGTTGGATATTTTGTACCTGTTGGCACATGGGTTGCTAAAACAACAGCTCCGGGTATAACCTCGCCTTTTGGGTCGGTTATCTTACCGTTTATTGATGAGCTAGTCATCTGTGCAAAGCTCAGGCTTGATGTTGTAAGCAACAAAAATAAAATTGCCGCTTTAACACGCTTAATAACACTCTTGTGTAGGTTTTTTTTCATGAGTTTTTTAGGTTTTTTTATGAGATTTAATAAAAATTTGCGCAAATATTCACTTTTAGAAGAGAGGGGATGTTGTTAAATAATTTCCAAAGAGTTAAGGGATTGTTAAAAATACCATTCAATGTTACCGAATAGTTAAGGCTATCGTTTTAGAACCCCGAAGACTTTAAAGCACAAGTATACCCTCGGGTACTGAAATTAAATGCCTTCATGGCATAAATAGCCCTACAAGCCACTAAAATAGCCTAAAACTGTCCAAAACTTTCACTAAAATTTCCGCCATTTCTTTTCCTTGCCCAAACAGGGTTGGATAAATTCACAGTAATGCAATAGTTAATCACTACCATAAATGCCCAAACATTTATATGATAGTGTTATTAAAACCAACATAAAATGAATTTTTTAGACTTTCAAAAGAAATTTAAAGATGATAATGCAATCATCAATCACTACATCAAAATCAGATATGGCAATAAAAAACCGGCTTGCAATCATTGTGGCTCTTTTAAAGTGCATCAAAGACCTAAAAGACATCGTATTTTTCAATGCAATGATTGTGAAAAAGATTTTTCTGTATTTAAAGGAACCATATTTGAGCAAAGCACAACTGATTTAAGAAAATGGTTTTATGCGATCCATTTATTTCTAAACAGTAAAAAAGGAATTTCTGGTTTACAATTGGAAAGAGAAATAAATGTTACTTATAAAACGGCATGGAGAATATTAAATAGAATAAGGACTACTATGAATAATCCACAAGGCCAAGAAGTATTTGATACTATAATGGAAATGGATGAAACTTATGTAGGAGGTAAACCAAGAAAAGGACCAGATGGAAAACCTAATTATAAAGTGACCGATAAATGGTCAAAGAAAGTGCCAGTTGTAGGCATTAGATGAGGAAATAACTCTCTTAATCCTTTACCAGTATAGTGTACAAACCTATCATTTTCTATTCTTATCGAGCCATAGTTAGCAGTAGAGCCATCCTTTAGCTTCATTGTTCCAGCCTGATTAGGCGTTAATTTTTGTAATCCTTTTACCATTTTTTTATGCTTTTAAGCTAAAATAGCACAAAAACAGATAAAAGTCAATAAAACATGCCAAAAATTGCATTAAATTTCAGTACTTGAGGGTATACTTGTGCTTTAAAGTGGTGTTAACTAAAAACTTGCTCTATAACTGATAGATATCAAGAAAGAGTTGACCTATCATCAATTGCACCCCAGATTTATTAAAGGATTAACAACGAAATAAAATTTAAAAAGCTTGGCATATTTAAAACGCATTGAACGAAACATTTATCCATCTAAACAGAATTAAATCCTCTTTTATCTAACATAGTAATTTCTTTAAATTGGCTTGGCATGCAATTAATAATTGTAGGGTAGTTTCACCGCGAAACAACAGCGCGATGAAGATGGATTATACGGAAGAAGAAATTACCTATACAGAATTACATACCGAGTACGTAAAACTGTATAGAAATAACAAAGGACTTTTAGATAGCATGCATTATGCAGCCTTTGTTCAACAAGGCATTTTACCACAAGAGCGGCATTTTAAAAGATTGTTTTCTGACTATTTTATTATGTATAAACCTCAAAGCATTATTGGCGGAGATTTATATTGGGTTGGGCAAAAAGGTAATTTTAAAATTTTTGCGGTTGGCGATTGTACAGGGCATGGCATAAGCGGCGCTATGCTTTCTGTACTGGCACTTAGTTTTTTAAACTATATTGTTTTGGGTAAAGATTTTACATTGATTGGAGAGGTGCTGGATGAGATGGATAAAAAATGGCTCGAAACATTTCAGCAAGGCATTGAGTTAGGATATAATAACGATTGGATGGAAATAGGCATTGGTGCTTATAATACCGAAACCAGAGAATTGCAGTATGCCGGAGCTTTTAGTAAACTCACCTATATTGTAGAAGGTGAGTTATTTGAATTGGTTGGAAACAAATATCCGATAGGTGGTTGGCAATTAGAAAAAGAACGGAAGTTTAAAACGTATCATATTACTTTACCCGAAAATACAACCCTTTATCTTTCATCAGATGGGTTTAAAGACCAATTTGGTTATGAAACAGGTAAACGATATGGAAGCAGGCGATTAAAAGAGTTTTTAAAACGAGTGGTAAAGTTGCCTGCAGCAGAGCAAAAAATAATAGTAGAGAAAGAGTTTGCGTTATGGAAAAGTATAGAAGAGCAAACCGATGATGTTTGTTTAATGGGCATTAAGCTTTAACAGTTTTTTCGCTTTTTTCAACGGCATTTAATTCATAATCTTTAATAAACTTATCTATAAAACAATTTGGTTTAAGTGTGTAAACCCCTTTGTATTTGCTTTCAAAAAAAATGGCGACATCCCAGGTATCGGTATCTTTTTTATAGGCAGTTATTCTGCTTACTACTTTTACCTTTCCTTTTTTAATGTGCTTTACTTTTTTTCCAACCAAATCAAAATACCCGGTTGCCTTATGTATAGCGTGCTCTAAGGTCATTTTTAAAAATATTGAATTAAACATCCATTAATCTAAACGCGGTTAGGAGAGGCTCTCCATAGGATGTTCACCATTAGATTTGGCGAATCTAAATTGAATTATTTACTTCCAATGTTAAGTTTTTAGCAAAAAAAGCAACGACTTTACATTTTAGTAACAATCGCTTAAAAGGAGTGTAACATATAGCTTATATCAACTCTTTACCTTTACTACAGTGCTTTATTTACTACATAAACATTCCATTATTTACCCTATCAACATACCATTGTTTATAGAAATTATTTTCTTAACACACACATAAAACTTAGTTTAACCTTATACAATTTCTTTGCTGTAATATAAAAAAACAACCATGACAAAATCAAGCAAAAACCCCTTTCAAGATTTTCTGTATGTATGCGAGTGCATAATGCTTCGTGTATTTATTTTCTATTCTTTCTCTAAAAAACAATATCATGGCTAAAAAAAGAAAAGTAAAAGTAGCCGTGTTATCCGATGTTCATTTAGGAACTTATGGAAGCCATGCTACCGAAATGCTACGCTATTTAAAATCTATAAAGCCTGAAGTGCTTATTTTAAATGGCGACATTATAGATATATGGCAGTTTAGTAAGCGATACTGGCCAAAATCGCATATGCAGGTAATTAAACACATTACCAAGCTTCTTGCTAAAGGCACCAAAGTATATTATGTTACCGGAAACCACGATGAACTGTTACGCAAATTTGTGGGCTTCCGTTTAGGTAAACTGCAAATAGTAAATAAAGTGCTTTTAAATTTAGATGGAAGAAAAGCCTGGATTTTTCATGGCGATGTGTTTGATGTTACTATGCAATATTCTAAATGGCTTACCAAGCTTGGCGCACATAGTTATGATGCGTTAATCATTCTTAACAGGGTTGTAAATTTCTTTTCGGTTAAGCTGGGTTATGGTAAACTATCTCTATCTAAAAAAATAAAAAACAATGTAAAAACTGCCGTAAAGTTTATTAATAAGTTTGAAGATACAGTTGCCGACATTGGTATTGCAAATGGTTATGATTATGCCATTTGTGGCCATATACATCATCCTGAAATACGACAAATTAAAACCGCTAAGGGAGAAATTACTTATTTGAATTCGGGCGATTGGGTAGAGAATTTAACCGCACTTGAATACAATGATAAAGCATGGACGCTTTATAAATATAACGAAGACCCCGTTGCACAAAGCATAAAATTAAAAGAAGATAACAATGCTTACTTAAGTTCGGAACAACTTTTTGAAAACATGTTAAGCGAATTTAAAATTAACCCTGCTACCTGATGAAAATATTATATGCTGTGCAAGCCACAGGTAACGGGCATTTAAGTCGTGCCATGGAGATTATTCCGCATCTTAAAAAATTAGGCAAAACAGATATTTTAGTAAGCGGCATACAAGCCGATATTGAATTGCCCTTTGATGTAAAATATAAATTTAAAGGTTTGAGTTTTGTATTCGGTAAAAAGGGTGGCATCGATTATTTCCGCACGTATATGAAAAGCGACACGTTTCGTTTAATGAACGAAATAAAAAAACTGCCTATTGAAGAATATGATTTAGTTATTAATGATTTTGAACCCGTATCTGCCTGGGCAACCCACATAAAAAAAATGCCTTGTATTGCTTTAAGTAACCAATGCGCTACCTTATCGCCCAGAGTACCACAACCCAAACATAAAGACCCCGTAGGAGTTTTTGTTTTAAAACATTATGCCCCATCAACAGCGCAATATGGTTTTCAGTTTAAAAGTTTTGCCGAAAATATTTTTACGCCTGTTATCCGAAAAGAAGTACGTGAATTGGATGTAACAGATAAAGGTCATTATACCGTTTATCTTCCAGCCTACGATGATGAAAGGTTGCTGAAAAATTTAAGCCGTTTTAAAGATGTAAAGTGGGAAGTTTTTTCTAAGCATAATAAAAACGCATCTAAGCATAAAAATGTAAGCATACAACCTATCAATCAAAAAGCATTCTTAAAAAGCTTATCCTCTTGCAGCGGTACTTTGTGTGCAGCTGGTTTTGGTGCTACTTCAGAAGCTTTATATTTGAAAAAGAAATTATTGGTTATACCCATGAAAGCCCAGTACGAGCAAATTTGTAATGCAACCGTTTTAAAAACAATGGATGTACCTGTTATGA
>Ga0210410_10004650_pt1 | contig 12012 bp, 8 predicted proteins | sample IncBWC4MmetaG_FD_161058 | JGI IMG/M metagenome (GOLD analysis project Ga0210410, IMG submission 161058) | Forest soil microbial communities from Barre Woods Harvard Forest LTER site, Petersham, Massachusetts, United States - Inc-BW-C-4-M | ecosystem: Environmental > Terrestrial > Soil >... | reverse complement strand
TCAGCCGGAGGCGGCTGTAACGATCTTCGTGGAGATCGCTTTTGGAAATGGTGGTCATGGGCAGGCGGCGGGCTCAGCCCGCGGTGATCTCCGGTTGCAGGCGAAGGATGTCGCCGTCCTGCACCTGGGCTTCGGCGAGGGTTTGCGCGTCCTGAATCTGGCGGCCGGAATTTTTGTGATGGAATTTGTAGCTGAGCGGAGCGCCGTCGGGTCCGTTGGTGGGGAGACGCAGTTTTTGGATCAGCACGGCTATGATTTTGTTGCAGGGCGCATCGTCGGGGAGTTCCACGGGGACGCGCTTGTTTTCCGTGGAGTCGTAGACGGTGACGTTGATCGTGGCCATGGACCGGTGTCTCCCAAGCAGAGAATTATTTCGCAGCCCTCTTTTGTTCCGCGGCAAGAAAGTCGTCGAGATGCTTGCGGCCACCGTTGGAAAAATCCCAATGGTTGGGATCGAGCACGGCGTCGGCGCGCACGGCGAAATTCAGGTTTTCGGCGTTGGGGCTGAGGTTGCGGTCGACCATGGAGGTGACCACGCCGAGAAGGTTGCCGCGTTCGTCGTAGACCGGCCCGCCGCTGTTGCCCGGGCTGACGGGAGCGGTGATCTGGATCGCGTCGTTGTCCGCGCGGGAGATGATGCCAGTGCTGAGCGTGAAGCGAAGCCCCTGCGGGTGGCCGATAACGAAAATGTTTTCGCCTTCACTGATCTGTTTTTTCGGCTCGACCGGCTGAACAAATTCGCCGCTGCCGGTTTCCCGCGGGAGCCAGATGAGGCAGAGGTCGAGGTTTTTGTGGCGAGCGATCACGTCGGCACCGGCCCAAGTGCCGGAGGCCATGGCGACCAGCGCGCGGGCGCCGCCGCGCTGGAAAGCCGATTCGTCAATCACGTGGCGCGCGGTGACCAGCAGGTAGCCGGAAGAAGTGGCCTCAAGGAGCACGCCGGCGCCGAAGCCGTTGGACGGAAGTTCATTGTGATTGAACCAGGTGCGGCGCGCGGGCGTGATCACAGCGACGAGAGGTTTCAGCGCCTCGGAAATTTCCCTGGCGGACATGGGAATGGACGTGGGAAGCGCCGGGAAGACGCTTTTGGCGTCGAGTTCACTGAGGCTCTGGCTGACGATCGCGGGGAGTGGAACGAACGCGACGGAAAGAACGGCCGCGACCGAGGTCAGCATCCCGCTGATGATCAGCAACGTGGAGAGAAACGAAAGCCAGGCGAAACGCGTGCGCGGTGGCAGGCCGCGCATGGCTACCCGGACAATCAGCGTGACGATGCACAGCACCGGAAGCAGTAAAACCAGCGGCGAAAGCGTGAATTTCGCCCACAGTGGAACGGGCGGCGGGAGCTTCGGCTCCAGGCGGGGCGGTTGATCGGGTGCTGGCGGGGGGACTGCGGAAATCTCGCCAGACCCGATGACGATTTTCTCCATGGAGTTCGTGGCCCGTCCTTTGTGTGAAAGGTGTTCATTATTCAATAGTGCCTTGGGAATTACAACTGGACGGGAGTGCATGTGCTGCACAGTCGTTACTCGCGGCGCGTGGAGGTAATCGAGGTTGGGTCGCGGGCTAGTTCCGATTGTCTGACTTTTCGGAAGTTAAAACCCTCATAGCTTGAATTTCACCTGCGCAATGAAAACACTTTCTGCAGGCGAGCCACCTTCGATGGGAGGCTTAAAGCGCCATTGCTGCACTGAGTCGATAGCCGCTTGAGCGAGCGCGGGGTCTCCTGTTTGGATTTCTGCCTTCACACTTCCTTGGTCGTCAATTGGTCCTGGAGGAGGTACGAAGGAATTCGTCTCCCAAATCTAGAACGGCTTGCCTCCAAATCCGATAAAGCGGAACGCCCCCTCCTCAAAGGTAAATGCGCGTGCCCATGAAATTACGATTTCTCCATTTCTTTGAAGTTCGAAACTGGAATAGAAAAGAATGATCTCTTTTATCGCTTTGATGCCGGTCAGTTTCATGTTGGGCGGCAGTTTGGATGGCGGTTCCTCACTGCCATCCTTAAGGTCGGTTACAAGAGTCTCGTTATTCTCCAGAGCTTCTGAGATGGCATGCTCCAGGTCTGCCGCGAAAACGGGAAATAATTTATCGTATCGTTCGGTGAGTTTAGCGCTCTCCTCTGTTCCCAGATGTTCACCGAACCACTGATCAGAGTGAGGCAGGCGAAACTGCTCAAGCAAGTTTTCCCCAGTGACTTTGTCTCCAGCACGATAGGCTTCAACAATAGCGGCGAATTGAGAACGGAACCCGTCTGTCGATTCGGCAAAAACTTGGTTGGGTTGCGCCGCAAGGGAGGATTGAGGACGTTCGGCAGATCGTGTCGTAGGAATCGCCATCAGAAAGAGAATTAGGGGGACCAAGGGAGATTTGTACATTTGCAGTCCATCCTCTCAGCCCAGCCTTCTGGCCTATCAAAGCAACGCAGAGATCGTGTGAGCAACGCGAAGTAAATTTAGCATATTTCCAGAAGCTTCTTGAAAACACTCGAGGGGCCGAAGGGGATTTTGCGGGGCGCGCGTGCTACCCTTTTTGAGGTTTTGACGTTTAAGAGAGTATGGGTGTGTGTTCGGACAGCGGCAGAATCAGAAAGACAGGACAGAGAGGGCAAATGAGGATTTCGGAGAGAGTTGTGTGGGTGGTGAAGACCGGAGCCTGGTTGTCGACGTTCGCGTGTGCGTTAACGATGGCTGGGCAGCCTGCGCGGGGGCAGCAGGCGGCGGCGGAGTCGCACGGAGTTGTGGTGGGGAACATGGACCCGGCGGTGAAGCCGGGCGACGATTTTTTCCGGTACTGCAACGGCGTGTGGCTGAAGAAGACGGAGATTCCCGCTGACCGGCCGAGCGTTAGCGTATTTGCGACGTTGGTGGACAAGAGCAGCCAGCGGGTGAGGGGATTGATCGACGAAGCGGTGGCGGCGAATGCGCCGGCAGGAACGAACACGCGGAAGATTGCGGATCTCTACAAATCGTACATGGATGAGGCGAGAATTGAGGCGAAGGGAATTGCGCCGCTGGAGTCGCACCTGAAGGAAATCGCCGTGATCAAAGACAAGAAGGAGTTGGCGGTTGCGCTGGGAAAAACTTTGCGCGCGGATGTGGACGCGCTGAACAACACGAATTTTCACACTGCGAATCTGTTCGGGTTGTGGGTGGCGCCGGGCTTCAGCGATTCGGAGCACTACGCTGCGTATCTGATGCAGGGTGGCTTGCAACTGCCGGACCGCGAATACTACACGGGGCAGAGTGAGCGGATGAAGAATCTGCGCGCGGCGTACCAGGCGCACGTGGCGGCGATGCTGAAGCTGGCTGGATTTTCGGAGGCAGACGAGCGCGCGGCGAAAATTGTGGCGCTGGAGCATGCGATTGCGGAGAAGCATCTGACGCTGGCAGAAAACGAGGATGTGCATAAGGCGAACAATCCGTGGAAGCGGACGGAGTTTGCGGCGAAGGCGCCGGGGCTCGATTGGGAAGAATATTTCCGCGGTGCGGGACTTGGGAAACAGGAAGGCTTTATCGTCTGGCAGCCGGGCGCGTTTGCGGGCGAATCGGCGCTGGTGGCTTCGGAGCCGCTGGAGACGTGGAAAGACCTGCTGGCGTATCACGTGATCGAAGCGTATGGCAGCGTGCTGCCGAAGGCATTTGCCGACGAGCGCTTTGCGTTTTTCGGGAAGACACTGCAGGGAACAACGGAGCAGCGGCCGCGCTGGTCGCGGGCGGTGGCGACGGTGAACCAGTGGCTTGGGGACGCGGTCGGGCAGATGTACGCCAAGCAGTATTTTCCGCCGGAATCGAAGGCGCGCGTGGAAAAGATGGTCGCGAACATCGAAGAGGCATTCCGCAAGCGGATTGACGCGCTGACCTGGATGGACCCGACGACGAAGGCGGAAGCAAAAGCGAAGCTGAGCACGCTTTACGTGGGCATCGGCTACACGGAGAGCTGGCAGGATTATTCCGCCTATGAGATCAAGGCCGACGACATTTTCGGGAATTTGTGGCGCGGCAGTTTGTTCGTGTATCACCGCGAACTTGCCCGTCTGGGAAAACCGGTGGATCGCGAGGAATGGACAATGACGCCGCAGACGGTGAACGCGGTGAATCTGCCGTTGCAGAATGCGCTGAGTTTCCCCGCGGCCATCCTGGAGCCGCCATTTTTCGACGCGAAGGCATCGGACGCGTTTAACTACGGCGCGATCGGCTCGGTGATCGGCCACGAGGTGAGCCACACGTTTGACGCGGAGGGCGCGGCGTTCGATTCGAAGGGCCGAGTCCGGAATTGGTGGACTCCCGCGGACCTGGCGCATTTTGAAGCTTCGACGCAGAAACTGGCGGAGCAGTACGACACGTACAAACCGTTTCCGGACCTGGCCGTGAATGGCAAGCAAACGCTGGACGAAAATATTGCCGATGTGGCGGGGATCGCCGCTTCTTACGACGCGTACCGCGCGGCGCTCGGCGGAAAGACGCCGCCGGAGCAGGCCGCCTTCAACGGCGACCAGCAATTTTTCCTGGCGTACGGGCAGACGCGCGCGAACAAGCCGCGGGAAGGCTCGCTTCGGCAGCAGGTGATGACAGACCCGCACGCGCCGTCGGAATACCGGACGGACACGGTGCGGAACATTGATGCATGGTATCCGGCGTTTCAGGTGAAGGAAGGCGAGAAGCTGTATCTCACGCCGGCGGAGCGCGTGCGGATTTGGTAGGAAAAGAAAGAGAACGACTTCACCACAGAGGTAGCAGAGGGCCGCAGAGGTTACAGAGGAAATCAGGACCCCACTGTGAGCAGGATGGCCTTCCCGCGGGCACATATTTTAAGTGAGTGCGGGCGCTACATCAGCACGAATGCGGGAAAGCAGTGCATCGAACTGCGGGATATCCGCCGGCGCGACAGAGTAGAGTCTAAGGCCGAGGCCCTGGCCGATACTGGCGTACCGCACATCAGCCTCCACGCGAATCTGGCCTTCCTCTACGAGAAAATGGACGAGCAGAAGGTCCCCGTGGTGTTTGCGAAAGCGGGTCTCCAGGAAGAGACCTGCTGCGCTCAGATCGCGTACGCGCGAGACATCACGATGCGGAAGACCTTCCCAGTAGACCCACACATCCGAGGAGATAGGAATGCGCGGAACGCGCCGACGAGCGGGTGTAGGCGACTGTACGAGCATGTGACGCCGACAAAATCAGAAATTATAGGAGGCAAGCCTTTCTCGAGCGGTGAGAGGAAGACCTGTCAGTTGAAAGATAGTATCACGCAGGCGATAACGGGAAGCAAATGGAAAATGAATAAAGAAATAAATGGCTAGAGCCGCGTAGGTTGCTGAAACTTGACTACTTAGCGGGGGCGGTCTGTTTGGCGCGAGCGACGAGGGCGTTGAAGCGAGGATCGTTCCGCAGGGAAGAGAAGGCGGGATTCGCATCCAGGGCAGGAAAATCGCGGAAGCCGTACTCGAAGGACTTTTGCAAAGTAGAAAGAGCTTTTTCTTTTTCGCCATTGCCCGCGTAGTACGAACTTAGCCAGTAGTTGTTGATCATGCTCTTTGATGGCCCGTTTTTCAGGATCGCGGCAATGGCTTCGGCGTAGTGTCCTTGCGCAGCGAGGGCTTGGGAACGCCCCAAGTTAGCGGCTGCAGAATTTCCAGCCAACTCCTCGCAGCGGTCAAAGGCAGACATAGCTTCCGGGAAATGGCCCTGAAGATAGAGAGCTCTGCCAAGATGATATTGTGCGTAGCTGAGAGCGGGATTGAGGCGGATGGCTTCCCGCGCCGCTTTTTCCGACTCGGCCGGTTCGGCGGGAGTTTCGTAACCCAAGGCCCAGGACAACATGTCCCAGGCAAGCGCATTGTCGGTTTCCTCCTGGACCGCCAAACGAAGTTCGCTGATGGCTTCCGGATACCTGTAGTTCACTCCGAAGACGCGAGCCATAGCAATGTGCGCCTCCGGAAGTTGCGGGTCGATGGCCAGTGCCTGCCTTGCCAGCTGTTCAGCGCGCTGGAGATAGGCTGGATTTGATTCTATGTCGCGATAATAGTAGCCCTCCACATGCGAGAGTCCGGCCAAAGCGGGCGCGTAGTTGGGATCGAGTTTCAGCGCGGACTCGAAGTGCTTTCGTGCCGCTTCGAGTGCCGCGGGCTGATCTTCATGCACCAGCAGCGAGCGGCCGAGCAGAAATTCCTGGTAAGCCCCGGGACTTTGCGTGTACCGGCGCAGGACCGCTTGCTGCTCTTGAGGGCTGAGATGCAAGTTGAGGGCTTCTGCGATTTTGAGGGCGGCTTGTTCCTGTAAAGAAAAAACATTTTGCAGGTCGCCGGTGAAATCGTCGGCCCAGGTCTGAAAGCCGGTGTTGGCATCGATCAGCTGAACGTTGATGCGGACCTGATTGCCCGCCTTTCGGACGCTGCCTTCGAGAAGATAGCGCACCCCCAGCTGGCGGCCGATTTCGGTGGCGGTTTTGTCGGCAGTCTTGAACGCGGTGACCGCGTCGCGAGAGGCGACATCGACGCCCTTGATTTTGGAGAGTTTGGTGGAGATTTCGTCGGTCATCCCTTCGCTGAAGTAGGCGCTGTCAGGCTCGGTGCTGAGATTTTTTAGGGGAAGCACCGCGATCGAGGGGCGAGCGGCGGACACGGAACCGCCGACGGCAGAATTTTTTCGATACCAGAGGAGACCAGCGAGAGCGAGAAGCACAGCGAGGCCGATGCCGGTGGCATAGGCGAAGCGACGGGAAGCCGAGGAATTGGCTGTCGGGGCGAGTGACTCGGGAGAAGACGCGAGCTTTTGGCGACCACTGGAAGTTTTCGGGGAGGATGGGTGCTCGTCCGGCGGATCTGCGCTCTGCTGTTCCGCGGAGTGGCCGGAGGATTCGCGGCGCAGGCGTTTGAGGTCGGCGCGGAGCTCCGCAGCGGTTTGGCAGCGGAGATCGCGATCCTTTTCGAGCCCTTTGTTGATGATGCGTTCGAGTTCGGCGGGGGCTTCGGGATTGAGGCGCGCCGTGGAGAGCGGAGCGCGATGGAGGATGCCATCGAAGATGGCGGCTGAAGTGTCGCCCTGGAAAGGAAGAACGCCCGTGGCCATTTCATAAAGGACGATGCCGAATGAAAAAAGATCGCTGCGCGCATCGAGAGGCTTTCCCAGAGCTTGTTCGGGCGACATGTAGGCGACGGTGCCGACAGCGCTGCCGGGGCTGGTGAGGAATTCGGGAGCAAGAGTTTCGCCGGCGGCGTTGGTGGTGCTGGAGATTTTTGGGGTATCCGTCTTCAGCTTGGCGAGGCCGAAGTCCAGAATTTTGGCGTGGCCGCGCGAAGTGACGAAGATATTGGCGGGCTTGATGTCACGGTGAAGGATGCCCTTGGAATGAGCGGCGTCGAGCGCGTCGGCTACGTCGATGCCGATGCCGAGAAGCCGATCGAGTTCGAGAGCGGAGCCGTTGATGAGGTGCTTCAAGGTGCAGCCTTCCATGTACTCCATGATCAGAAAGGCGCGGCCGTCCTCTTCACCGATGTCGTAGACCGTGCAGATGTTGGGATGATTCAGTGCGGAAGCGGCTTTGGCTTCGCGCCGGAAACGCTCCAGGGTGGCGGGATCCTTGGCAAGCGCTTCGGGAAGAAATTTGATGGCGACAAAGCGTTCGAGCCGCGTGTCCTCCGCTTTGTAGACAACGCCCATGCCCCCACCACCGAGATGTTCAAGGATACGGTAGTGGGAAATGGTCTTGCCGATGAAGGGATTGCCGCCTGGCATTTGCAGCACATCTTAGGTTGGGTCGAGAGGCAAGTCAACGAAGGTCGCAATGGCTAGGGGAAAAGTTCCCGATTGCGGAGTTATTCAGGCACTGACAGTTCGGACAAACAGCAGTAAAACTCCTGCAAGCGTCGCGGCATAAACCGGAGCAACCAAGTTGATGAACCTAGCCCTTCGGATCCGGAAACGCACATCTTACGGATTCTGTTCAGTCGCCTGAATATTGCAAACTACTTGCGAGTGCGCCCCTGAGGCCGCCCCCCTTGCGGCGATGTTGCAGCGGCTGAAAGGCGCTTCATACCATAGAGTGCTCGATCAGCTGCCGACAGGAGCTTTTCAATTGACTCCCCGTCGTCAGGGAAAACAGCACTGCCGACAGCCGCAGAGATCGGTGGACTTTCTCCATCGGAGGCAATGCGTTCGCGGATTCTTGTGGCAATCTGCTGGGCCTGAGCCGATGTTGTTTCGGGAAGCACCACAGCGAACTCGTCGCCCCCGAATCGCGCTGGCGTGTCCAACTGCCGGCAATGAGCTCGCAGAACATCAGCCAACCTGCAGAGTGCCCGGCTGCCCACCATGTGACCATGCGCGTCGTTGATCTTCTTCAATCCATCCAAATCCAGAAACAAAATAGCAAACGGCCGCCCGGAGCGCCCGTACCGTTTGATTTCCAATTCGACCGATTCTATTAGCCGCCGGTAGTTGGCGAGCCCGGTGAGCGGATCGGTAGCCACCAACTGTTGCACGCGTTCATCCGCGCGCTTGCGTTCGGAAACTTCAGCTGCCAGAGCCAAATTTGTTACGGCGACAATGCCCACGAACGATTGCACCAGCAATAGAGATGTGTTTAGAGTCTCTCTTGAAAACGGGCCAAATCCTTGTAGAGTGCCCCAGATTGCAATGCCTGCCAAAACGCAAGTTGCGGTCGCAGCCTTACGACGACCAAAGCGGAAGGCGGCCCAGATCAAAAATGGAATGCAGAGGTATTCCAACGGGTAATTCTTGACCTCAGAGTGAAAGCGCCCCCCGAAGACAATCCCAACCGTGAAAAACAGTCCGAGGAACAAGACAGCGAGCTCAACAATTTGCTCACGGGTCCAATTCAGGCGGGGATTTTCTCTCCAGAGGAGCAGAAGAGGAGTCACAACCACCGCGCCCACCCCATCACCTAACCACCACGTGCGCCAGATGGGGCCATACTCCGTCCAGGCAGCGAATCCACCTAGTGACAGGGATGTAACGCCAACCGTGGCACTGATCGCGGTGCTGAGCATCCCTGCCAGGAAGGCAAACTTGAAAACATCGTGCGCCCTTTCAAAGGCCTGCGGGCCACGAGCAAAGCGCCCTACCAGGTAGCAGCCCACCACACCTTCGAGGGTATTTCCCGTCGCAATACCGATTGACGTCAGGACCGAACCTGCTGTGGTCAAGTTCGCAAAGAATGCGCCCAAGAAAGCACCCGGCCATACTCGAAAACCGAAGATCAGGAAGGCCGCCAAAGTAATTCCCGTAGGCGCCCACAAGGCCGTGGCACTGGGGTTGACGAAAGCAAACCGAAGCCCCAGCTTGGCGGTGCCGAAGTACACCACGGCCAGGACGGCGACTATGGCCAAATTCTCTAGCTTTTTGCCCATAGCTAAGCTCGGTCTGCGCGTTCAGTCATCGTTAAGACGGCTCAGACAATCAATTTAGCCACTACAGACCCTTATTAATCAACGGAACTATGAACCAGCTGGACCAGGGTGGAGGACCGCCTGACCGACCGGACAGGAGAGGGTTGGGAATCCTTACGGCCCATTCCTAACCCCGGATTAATCCTGGAATTTGGAGAAGAGGTTGTTGAGGGACTCGGCGAGGGTGGGGTGTGCGAAGACGGCGTCGCGCAGCGTGGTGTAGGGGAGCTGGCCCATCATGGCGATCTGGAGTTGGGCCATGATTTCGCCGCCTTCGAGACCGAGGACGGCGGCGCCGAGGATCTGGTTGGTGTTGGCGTCGACAATGGCTTTCATGAAGCCGCGGGATTCGTCGACTTCGAGCGCGCGGGCGACGTAGTTCATGGGCATTTTGGCGACGCGGATCGCGCGATTTTGCGCGCGTGCTTCTGCTTCGGAAAGGCCGATGCGGCCGAGTTGTGGGTCGATGAAGACGGTGTAGGGAACGAGGCGATTGGCGGTGGAGGCGCACCCGTTTTCAAGCAGGTTAGTGCGGAGGATGCGGAAATCGTCGTAGGAAATGTGGGTGAAGGCCGGGCCTCCCTTGATGTCACCGAGGGCGAAGATGTCTTTGGCGGAGGTTTCGAGCTTTTCGTTTACGCGGATAAAGCCGCGGGTGTCGGTCGAGATTGCGGCGGCGGGAAGATTCAGCGTGTCGGAGTTGGGAACGCGTCCGGTAGCGACGAGGAGGTGCGTGCCGTCCACTTTGCGGGATTTTCCTGCGGTGCGGAATTTCGCCGTGATGCGGTTGCGCGAGCGGGAGACTTTTTCGACCGTGGCATTGAGATGGATCTGGATACCGTCTTCCTGAAGTATGGTGGCCACGGCGTCGGCGATGTCTTTGTCTTCGCCGCTGAGGAGTTGCCCGGCCCGTTGGACAACGGTGACGCGGCTGCTGAGGCGGCGGAAGAGTTGCGCGAATTCGAGGCCGACATAGCCGCCGCCGAGAACGACGAGATGCGGGGGAACTTTGGCGAGTTCCATGATGGAAGTGCTGTTGAGAAAGAGAACGTCGAGGAGGCCGGGAATATCGGGAACTGCAGGGCGGCATCCCGCGTTGATAAAGAATCGGTCGGAGGTGAAGTGGAGTTCGCCGCGCTTGGGAGTGCGGACGACGATGGATTTGGGGCCGCTGAAGGAAGCCTGCCCGTAGATTAGATCGAGATTTTTGGTTTTGGCGATGCGGCGCTCGCTGCCGGAGCGGAAGGAAACGACGATATCGCGCTTGCGTTTGCGGACACGCTCCATGGAGATGCGCAGGGTGCCGGTGTGAACCCCATAATCGGCACCGCGGCGAGCGAGATAGGCGACACGGCCGCTGGCGACCATCGTCTTGGTGGGGGTGCAGCCCTCGTTGATGCAGGTGCCGCCCACGTGGATTTTTTCAATGATCGCTGTGCGCAGCCCGGCGTTGGCCAGCGCCTGGCAGAGGGGAGTGCCGCCCTGGCCGGAGCCAATGACAACGGCGTCGTAATGCTGCGGGGGAGGCATAGGGGGCGACGCGGAGAAGTTAAGTCAACTGAGAAGCGAGTGTCAATCGTTAGAAAATAGAAATTAGAAAAGCGGGCGTCGCCTGGGGGAACTTGTATTCCCCTTGTGAGTCAGCGGAGCAGTTGACGGGCGCGATTCACGTAATAAGAGTGCAAAGCAAAATCAATCGGGCGAGGGTGTGTTAGACCACTTCCGGAGATTCTCGAAACCCGGATCGTCGCCCCAAATTTGCTCATCCTTCGTGGTAACCGACGCGAACGCGTCGCGGGCAGACGCCTTATCGCTGAACGCGCACGCCAGGAGAGCGATGCGGTTGGCGGTCAGGTTCGAGTAGCCGTAAAGCCGGGTGTTATTAAGGTAGCCTTGCTTGAGTTTTGGATAAGATGCGCGTTGGAGCTCGATTACGGATACATTGTCCCAGGACGCGTGGGCGGTAATTATCTGGTAGTAAAAAATCGAGCCATCCGGATCCGAGACGCGTTTGGCAATCTCTTCGGCAAATTCCACTACATCGCCGGACCGGCCATACCACTGGGGGAGAAGATAGACCGCATAGTTTCGATAATAGTTGTAAAAGCCGGGTTCGAAGGCGACTGCCTGGTCGAACAACGCGCGAGCCTGAGGCCTGTCCCATCCATCGCTTAGCGCGATCCTTTGCATCAGCGCGTACCACATCGGATCCTTGTCCGTTAAAGTTGCGGCTTCGAGAAGCATGTCCTTGCCTTGAGCGTTCCCGTCCTCGAACTGCTCCCATTGAGAATCGGAGACCTTGTCGGCGTAATCCGATCCGCGAATTTTCCACGCCTGCTCGGTATACAAGAACGCGAGGGACAGCCGTGGCACCGCGGATTCGGGATAGGCAGCAATCCATTTTTTCAGGGTGGCCACGCGCCGGGCATAGTCAGCGGCTTTCGGCTTTCCCGTGGATTCCGGCGTGCCCGCCCCCTCATAGAAATGGTAGATTTTCCAGCTGCCTCCGAGCACTCGGCCTTTCTCGGTACGGTTTTGCCGGGCAATTTTTTCTAGTTGGGCGAACTCTTCCTGTGTGGTCAGTTTCTTGATTCGGTCGCTGTAGG
>Ga0210410_10004647_pt1 | contig 12015 bp, 10 predicted proteins | sample IncBWC4MmetaG_FD_161058 | JGI IMG/M metagenome (GOLD analysis project Ga0210410, IMG submission 161058) | Forest soil microbial communities from Barre Woods Harvard Forest LTER site, Petersham, Massachusetts, United States - Inc-BW-C-4-M | ecosystem: Environmental > Terrestrial > Soil >... | reverse complement strand
CGAGCCGCTCGCCGAACAGGACATAGGCCATCGCGGCAGTCACCGCCGGCACCAGATAGAACAGGCTGGCGACCGAGGTCGCGGCCCTGCGCCGGATCAGCCAGTACAACAGCCCGATCGATCCGATCGAGAGCACCACCACCAGCCAGGCCAGCGCCAGCACGAACTCGCCGGTCCAATGCACCACATTGGTCTCGAACAGCCACGCGGACGCGGCAAAGAAGACCGTCACGGCGATGTATTGGACCAGATTGCCGGCGCGCCAGTCGATCCGGCCGCAATAGCGCCGCTGATACAGGGTCCCCAGCGTGATGCTGACCAGCGACACGCCGGAGGCGAGCCAGCCCCACCCCGCCTCGCCGCTCATCGGGCGATTGTGCAGGATCAGCACCACGCCGAACAGCCCAAGCAACAGTCCGCTCCATTGCAGCGGGGTGACGCGCTCGCCGAGCCAGCGGTTCGCAAGCGTCGAGGTCAGGATCGGCTGCAGCCCCGGGATCAGCGCCGACAGCCCGGCGGGAATCGAATGCGAGATCGCAATCGCGGTGCCGCCCAGATAGAAACCGTGCACCAGGATGCCCGACACCGCGCTGTGCGCGATGCCGATACGATCCGGCCATTGCGGCCGCGCGATCGCGGCGATAACGGCCATCAGCACCACCACCAGCGCCATGCGGATCGCGAGATAGGTCAAGGGATCGGCATTGTGGACGACGTATTTGGTGGCGATGAAGCCGGTACTCCAGAGCATGACAAAAATCGCCGGCGCCGCGCGCGCGGCCAATTTTTCCAGGTCCTTGCTCATTTGCGGCCCTGATTGCCCGAACATATGCTATCCGGCAATCGTGAAACGCGCTGGGCTCCCCACCTGCTATCACATAACGCAAATCGAACGAGGAGGACCGCCATGGATGTTCGCGCCGCCGTTGCTGTCGCCGCAGGCCAGCCGCTGGAGATCACGACCGTACAGCTCGAGGGCCCGCGCGAGGGCGAAGTGCTGGTCGAAATCAAGGCCACCGGCGTCTGCCACACCGATGAATTCACGCTGTCAGGCGCCGATCCCGAAGGCCTGTTCCCGGCTATCCTCGGCCATGAAGGCGCCGGCATCGTGGTCGATATCGGCCGCGGCGTCACCAGCGTGAAGAAAGGCGATCACGTCATTCCGCTCTACACGCCGGAATGCCGGCAATGCCCGTCCTGCCTGTCGCGCAAGACCAACCTCTGCACCGCGATCCGCGCCACGCAAGGCCAGGGCCTGATGCCCGACGGCACCTCGCGGTTCTCGATGAAGGGCAAGCCGATCCATCACTACATGGGCACATCCACTTTCGCCAACTACACCGTGCTGCCGGAGATCGCGGTGGCCAAAATTCGCGAGGACGCGCCGTTCGACAAGGTCTGCTACGTCGGTTGCGGCGTCACCACCGGCATTGGCGCCGTCATCAACACCGCCAAGGTCGAGCAAGGCGCCAAGGCGATCGTGTTCGGCCTCGGCGGCATCGGGCTCAACGTGCTGCAGGGCTTACGACTCGCCGGCGCCGACATGATCATCGGGGTCGACCTCAACAACGACCGCAAGGCCTGGGGCGAGCGCTTCGGCATGACCCACTTCGTCAATCCGAAGGACCACGGCAAGGACCTGGTCCCTCACCTCGTCAACATGACGAAATCGGGCGCCGACCAGATCGGCGGCGCCGATTACACCTTCGACTGCACCGGCAATGTCACGGTGATGCGGCAGGCGCTGGAAGCCTGCCACCGCGGCTGGGGCCAATCGATCGTTATCGGCGTCGCGGCGGCCGGCGCGGAAATCGCGACACGGCCGTTTCAGCTGGTCACGGGCCGGGTCTGGAAGGGCACCGCGTTCGGCGGCGCGCGGGGCCGCACCGACGTGCCGAAGATCGTCGACTGGTACATGGAGGGCAAGATCCAGATCGATCCGATGATCACCCATGTGATGCCCCACGCCGAAATCAACAACGCGTTCGAGCTGATGAGGCGCGGCGAGTCGATCCGCGGCGTGGTGACGTTCTAGAAGAGTTCGGAATTTCGTGCCCCGGATGCTGCGCAGCGCGCCGCGCTTGCACTCGGGTCCGCGCTCCGCGCGGCCCGAGCACAGGCTCCGTGGTGCGCTGCTAAGCCGGGGGCCCATGCCAGTTGGGTCCCGGCTCTGCGGAGCAGCGCAAGAGCGCTGCACCGCGTCCGGGACACGAGATCACCACTCTTCCGGGCAGGGATCGACGATTTTCCAGAGATCTTCGCCGTTCTTGATCTTCTTCATCTCGGTGGTGAGCCCGCCGTTGCGGCGGATCCATTCCTTCACCGTATCGGGATAATAGGACATCAGGTCCGACGTCCCTTCCGCGCTGGTGACCTTGATGCCGAAGGTGAAGGCCTTGTCGTAATAGGCCAGGTGGAAGCCGACGCTGGCGCGCGGCGTCACGCAGATCTTGTTCATCGGCACGATGCCGAATACCAGCGTGCACGCCGAATTGCAGATGCCGTCGATGATGACGCGCTCGTGGCGATCCCTGATGCGCGTATATTTCGCCTTGTATTCCTCGACATAGCCGCCGTGATCGCGGGTAATATGCAGATCGGCGCGGGCCGGCGATGCGGCGAGAACCGGGACCAACAACAAGGTGAGAGGCGTGATGCGCATGGATCGGCCGGGAACCGGGTAGGCACATGGAAACACGGGAAAGCCGGGTCCTTAAGTGCACCAGACGGCACAACTCTGGCCGGACTGTGTTTGAAATTCGTTAAGCATCCCGGGGAAACAAAAAATCTCGGCAGTGTGACAATTTTTCGGCATTTTATTCAGGTATTCGGCTCTGGATGGGAACCCCAGATCGCCTAAAATGTCTTGTTTTCAGGACTCTGCCGGAGAAACCAGATGACCTGCCTGAAGCTCGCCCCCGCCGCCATTCTGGCCGTTCTTGCCCTGGCATCTGGCCCGGCGCTGGCGCGGCACCACCACCATCACGCCTACCGGGCCTACCCTTATTGGCTGCCCTACGAGATCAGCTATCTGCACAATTACGGGCCGGGACCCCTGCCCGGCACCTTTGCCTATTATGATGGTCCCTCCACCAACCTCTGCAACCAGGGCTCGGCGAACTATCTCGGCCAGGACCATCGCAAGTACCCGTGCTTCTGAGAGGTCGCGCCTGACGGAGAAGCGCCAGGCGCCCGGGCGGTTGACTGAACGTCGACTCATCATGACCGAGGCCAATCAATTCAAGTTCGGCATAATTGCGAGCTGCAGAAAACCAACATGCTGCTGGTCAGGAAATTCCTGCGCGACCTGAAGGAAGCGGGCGTCGAACTGCCCGGCCGCGTTTAAGCGCGTCTCACGGCGCCGGCGCGCGCCACAGCGGGTTCGCCGCCGCCGACTGGATGATGATGGCGGCGTCATCGGGCAACAGAAAGCCATCCTGCTCCAGTTCGCGGGCGGCGGTACGAATGCGATTCACATAGTCGTTGCGCGTCTTGTATCGCTCCAGCACCGGACGATGGGTGTCGTGGGCGGCATCGGCATCCGCCTGTGTCAGGGGAAACGCGACGTATGCAGCGGCCAGCATGCATTGAAACGACAGCGGCGGATTTTGCCGCGCATTGACGCCGAGCGGCGCCTCCATGTCGGGAAGCCGCACGCCGCCGACGACGTTGCCGTCCTCGTCGCGTTTCGGGATCTCGATGATCGCCTTGGGCAAATGCGCCGGCGCGCGCAGCACGGTCGGGTCGCCCTTGGCTTCCTCGAGCGGCATCAGCCGGCTTTTCGGCGGCTCGGTCCCCTTCGCTACCCAGTCGTCCAGGTGCAGCAAGGTCGCGCGCGAAACCGGGCTCCAGTCGAGCCTGGCCGGCGGTAGCTCGCAATTGGCCTTGCGCAGAACGACGTGGGAAGCGCCGGCAATGTCGTAGACACGGACATTTTCCGGAAACGGCAGCTCGGTCGTGCCTTCGGCGCCGGTTCGCGACAGCGAGGCGCGGAGCGAGAAATAGTCGGTGGTCGAGTTGATCATGATCATGCGGGGCGGCGTCTCGCCGCGGGCTACGACCCGCTTGATGACCTCGCCGATCGTCAGCACGTCCTCGTGGACGCCGCGGAATTCGGGATTTTCAAAGCTCGGCGCGCCGGTGGCGCTCGACTGCGGGCCGGTTCCCGACCGCATGATGGGCAACATGCCCGCGCCGGAGACAAATACATGCATGCCGTCGAACACGCGGTGCCCCTCCGCCATGTTGAACCCGTTGAGCAGAAACGTCTTGAGGTAGCGTCCCGATTGCGACTTGCCGGACGCCAGCGTCCGCTTGATCGCGCCTTGAAGGGGATTGGGCGTGCCCGCGGTATCAGCGGTCGCATGGGCGAGGAAGTCGGTCGCGTCCCGGACGATGGCAAAGCCAACGCCTTCGACAAAGCGCTTCTGTCCGGCGCTGTCGGTGAAAGAGGGCAGATCTGCGCCCTGTCCCAGCTCCCAATTCACCTCGGCGACGGCGAAACCGCGATCCTGCAGGAAGCCGGTGCCCGCTTCGGTCGTGCCGGATTCGAACGGCTCATCACGCGGACTGTTATAAAGCGCCTGCGCATAGGGCCTGCCCCGGTTCGGGATATCGACCAGCAGCGCGCCATTGCCGCTCTCGGGATTTTTCGGGAAATTCAATATTATCTTGGCCGAGTATTCGACCAATCCGTGAGCGTTCCTGGGCGCCTTGTCGATGTCGGGGATTTTCTCCGCGGGCGACAGCTCGCCGAAAATACGACCTTGCCAAATCACGAACTCGCCGGGCCCAAAGCTGCCATAGCTTTGCTTCGAGGCGATCTCCAGCCGGGTCAGCTTCGCCTCGGCGGAAACCGGGACGCCAACCGCAAACGCGCACATCGCCAGGACCGTGGCTGGCAAACGAAAACTTCGCATCAAACACTCCGTTGTACGGACGCGGACCATACACAGCGCGCGCCACCGGCGCGATCAACTTTGCGATCCTGTCCTGCGCCCTTGCCGGCTTCGTCGCGTCGCATTGCAGCGCAGCAATGCCTCCCATCTTGGCGGCTTATACGATGTGCGACCCCGGCTACGGCTACCGGCGGGCCCGAACGTCTGTTACCCTCGTTCACGTCCCCCGGGTTACCCGGGGAATATCGGCCAAAACCAACAACCTGATCGCTGTGGGCGGCGGCGCGCGAAATCGCCGCGGCATCGGCGGCTTCAAAGCAAAATACCGAGGGGGAGATGTCATGAAGCGTCGCGAATTTCTGAAGACGGCAGGCGTGGGGCTCGCCGCGTCGACCACGATCGCAGCACCTGCCATCGCGCAGTCGATGCCGGAACTGAAATGGCGCTGCACCACGAGCTGGCCGAAATCGCTCGACGTTCCCCACAGTGCGTGCGAGACGCTTTCGAAATATGTCGCGGAAGCCACCGACAATAAATTCCAGATCCAGACGTTCGCCGCCGGTGAGATCGTTCCTGCGCTGCAGGTGGTCGACGCGGTAGGCAACAACACGGTCGAGATGTGTCACACCGCCGCTTATTACTTCATCGGCAAGGACCCGACTTTCGCGCTTTATTGCTCGGTACCGTTCGGGCTGAATTCGCGGCAGCAGAACTCCTGGTTCCAGGATCACGGCGGCCAGGATATGCTCAATGAGTACGGCAAGAAGTTCAAATTGTACGGCATCGCCGGCGGCAACACCGGCACCCAGATGGGCGGCTGGTTCCGCAAGGAAATCAACACCGTCGAGGACCTCAATGGCCTGAAGATGCGGATCGGCGGCTGGGCCGGCAAGACCCTTGCCAAGCTCGGCACCATTCCGCAGCAGCTCGCGGGCGGCGACATCTACCCGGCGCTGGAAAAGGGCGTGATCGATGCCACCGAATGGGTCGGCCCTTACGACGACGAGAAGCTCGGCTTCTACAAGATCGCCAAATACTATTATTATCCCGGCTGGTGGGAGGGCGGCACGGCGCTGCACTTCTTCATCAATACCGACAAGTGGGAGGCGCTGCCGAAGGCATACAAGTCGCTGCTGACGATCGCCGCCGGCTATGCCAACCTGGACGTACAGGCGCGCTATGACGCGCGCAATCCGCAGGCGATCAAGCGCCTGGTCGCGAACGGGACCCAGCTGCGCCCGTTCAGCCAGCCGATCATGGAAGCGTGTTTGAAGGCGTCGAACGAGGTCAATGCGGAGACTTCGGCCACCAATCCGGACTTCAAGAAGATCTACGATTCGCAGATGGCGTTCCGCGACGACGCGAATCTGTGGTGGCAAGTCGCGGAATATTCCTACGAGACCTTCATGATCCGTACCCGCCCGAAGGGCTGAAACCTTGCGGCCGCCTGCCCCGCTTCGAGGCCGGCGGCCGCGACCATGATCGCATTGGGGAGGATTTGAGATGGCACCGCGCCTGTCACGCCGCCGTTTTGTCGCTGCCTCGGCTGCCGCCATCGCGGCGCCCGCGTTGATCCGCTCCGCACGCGCCGACGAGCCGCTGCGCCTGCGGCTGTCGCTCGATACCGCGCCCTCGCATCTGCGCAATGTCTCGCTGAAGGATTATCTCGGCAAGGTCGAAGCCGCCTCCAACGGCAGGATCAAGACCGAAGTGTTCGAGAGCGGCCAGCTCTATCCCGATCTCGAGGTCGGCAAGGCGCTGATCCAGGGCCAGGTCGAGATGGCAGCGCCCGGCAGCTGGACCATCACCGGCATCGTTTCGGATGCGGACTGCTTCCAGCTTCCGGTGCTGTACGGCCAGCCGCTCGAGCTCATCCACAAGATCATCGACGGCAAGCCCGGCCAGTTCCTCAATGCCCAGATCCAGCAGAAACTCCGCTCGCATGTGCTGGGGCCCTATCTCGATCTGGGCTTCCAGAACTGGTACTCGTCGAACAAGCAGATCAGCAGCCTTGCCGATCTCAAGGGCATGAAGATCCGCAATTCCGGCGGCGCGGGACAAGCCTGGCGCGCCCGCTTCCTCGGCGCCATCCCCAACACCACGGCATGGCCCAACGTGCCGCTGGCGCTGTCGCAGGGCACTTTCGACGGCCTGGTCAGTTCGAACGAGAGTTTGGTCAGCGCCAAACTCTGGGACGCCGGTGTCAAATACGCGCTCGAAGATCACCAGTGGATCGCCGAATACATTCCGCTGGTGAGCCAGGTATTCTGGGACAAGCTCTCACCCGACCAGCAGAAGATGATGAGCGAGTTGTGGGCCGAGAGCGTGCCGACGTACCGCACCAACATGGTCGCCGCCCAGACCAAGGCGCGGGTGACGCTGCAGGAGCACGGCATCAAGTTCTCCGACCCGACCGCGGAGGAAAGCGCAGCCGAGCGCAAGAAGATGATGGCGGAACAGGACCAGGTGGCCAAGGACATCAAGGTCTCGCCCGAAATGGTCAAGCTGATCATGGCCGAAGCCGGCAGCGGCAGCTAGACCGTGGCCTGGGTCAGGGCTGCGGTCGCGCTGCACTGGTGGGACAAGATCGAGGAGACGCTGGTGGGTCTGCTCGGCCTGATCGCGCTGGTGATCGGGCTGTTACAGGTGATCGGCCGCTATTTCGATCCCGCCCGCGCGATCAGCTACGCCGAGGAAGTGATCGTCTATCTGATCATCTGGGCGATCATGATCGTCTCCAGCCAGCTGGTGCGGCGCGACGGCCATGTGCGGCCCGATCTGGTGCTGCGCCTGTTGCCGCCGCGCTATCTGCGCATCGTCGAGATCTTCAATTGCCTGGTCGCTATCGTGTTCTGCTCTGCCCTGGTCTGGTATGGCTGGCAGATCGTCGACACCTCGCTCCTGATTGACGAGACGAGTTCGACCGATCTGCAGTTTCCGATGTGGATCTATTATCTCGCCCTTCCCGTCGGCAGCGCGCTGATGCTGGTGCGCTACATCATGCGCCTGGTTCGCTTTGCGCTGTATTTCGACCCCGCGACCATGACGGTCGGCCACGTATTTCAAGAAGAGATGCCGAGCGGGCTCGCCGCTCCGCATCCCGATCGCTAGAGGGGATCGCCGGTCCCCGCATGCTGACCCTCCTGTTCCTGATCCTGTTCTTCGGGCTGCTCGCCGCGGGAATGCCGATCTTCCTGGTGCTCGGCATGTGCGCCGGCATTCTCTATATCGCCACCGGCCAGCCGCTGATCGGCGCGGCGCAGATGGTGATCAACAAGCTCAACTCGACCACCCTGATGGCGCTGCCGCTGTTCGTGATGGCGGCGGCCTTCATGCGCTCCGGCGGCGTCGCCAAGGCGCTGGTCGATGTCGCGACCGCCTGGCTCGGCGGCATCAGGGGTTCGCTCGGCCTCGTCACGGTGGTGGCCTGCACGCTGTTCGCGGCGATCTGCGGCTCCAGCGTCGCGACCGCCCTGGCGATGGGCACTATCCTGGTGCCGGCGATGATCGAGCGCGGCTATCCCCGCTCCTTTGCGCTCGGAGTCGTGGGCGCCTCCGGCACCATCGGCATCGTGGTGCCGCCGAGCCTGGCGCTGATTCTCTACGGCATCGTCGCCGAACAATCGGTGCCGCGGCTGTTCCTTGCCGGCGTGCTGCCGGGGCTGCTGCAGGCGTTCGTGTTCGCGGCCTGGGTGCTGTACGACGCGCGGCGGCGCAACTTTCCGGTCGAGCCGTCGCTGCCGCTCGCCGAGCGGCTGCGGGTCACCGCGCGCGCGGTGCCGGCACTCGCCGTGCCGCTGGTGGTGACGGTCGGCATCTATGGCGGCGTCGTCACGGTCACGGAAGCGGCGGCTCTGTCGGCGGCGGTGGCGCTGTTGGTGTCGCTGATCTTCTATCGCGGCTTTCATTGGACGCAGACGCTGAAAGTGATCACCGACGGCATCCGCTCGGCCGGCACCATCATGCTGATCGTGGCCACCGCGCTCGCCTTCGGGCACTGGATGACGGAATCCGGCATCCCCAACCAGCTCGTCACCTTCGTGGTTGGCCACGGCTTTGCGACCTGGCAGTTCCTTCTGATCATCAATGGCTTGCTGCTGCTTCTTGGCTGCTTCCTTGAAGTCACCGCAACGCTGTTATTGGTGCTGCCGATCCTGGCGCCGGCACTGAAACCGCTCGGCGTCGATCCCGTGCATTTCTCGATCATCTTCACCCACAATATGGAGATCGGCCTGGTGCATCCGCCGGTCGGGCTCAACCTGTTCGTGCTCTCGACCATCTCCGCTGCTCCCATCGGCGAGGTGATCCGCGGCATCCTGCCGTTCCTGATCCTGCTGTTGATCGTGCTCGGCATCATCACCTACGTGCCGATCCTGACGCTGTGGCTGCCGGACGCGGTGTTCGGGTGAAGAAGCCCACCACCCTACCCCTCGTCATGGGCCTGGCTCGACCCGGGCATCCACGCCTTTGGCAATCCCAAGGAAGAGGACGTGGATGGCCGGGACGAACCCGGCCCATGACGCAGTCCTTTTCAAGTGCTTTCTTTGGGTAGCCCTGTGCCGCCAAGTCTGGTAATCGAAGCCCTCGCACGCGCTCGTAGCTCAGCTGGATAGAGCATCGGACTTCGAATCCGAGGGTCGGGAGTTCGAATCTCTCCGAGCGCGCGAGCCATGCCTTGTGCGACGGCCAACACTAGCATTTTGCAACCAGGCAACCAGAGCGAAATGGCCTTACGTTTGGCCTTCATGCGACGATCATGCCCAAGTCCGCTCGGGGTCAATCGCGTCGGTTTGGCCGTCAACCCACGACTTCCGCTCTACCCCGATGAACAGACATCGTTGCCCTCCGACGGCATGTCTCAAAGGTGCCATAACCGACATTCGGGGTTCCACCGGGCCAACGCCAGGGCGGCGGACGTTAGCTCAACGTTGAAAGCGCTACAGGTAGGCGGTGCAACGAGCCCGCGGGCAATCGGTGCAGCTCGCGCGAGCGCCAGGAGGAACAACCCTTCTCGCAATGCATTGGTGAAGTTTAAGTCCGCGCGGGAGGTCCTTAGAATGACCGGCGCAGGTGAACCGTCAGGCGCTAATGCGCCAACGGTGCTGGCTCGGGCCACCGAGACTGTTCAGAAAGCCACGGAAGCCGTAAAGCTGCCCATCGGTCACGAACGTGCTAACCAATAAGCCTCGATGTCCAAATGGCTTAAACAGCTTCTGTTTGGAATTTGGGGTCTTCTGCTGATCCCGCTCATTGCGCCTATCCTCGAAAAATGGCTGGAGGAAAACGTTTTCTCCGATTCTAGCGGTATAACCACGACGGCCTTTTCTAACACTATGGCCGCCGCCGTTTTTAGCAACCTGCTCGCACTGGGCCACCAGCGTTGGTTTAGATTTGCGTTCGTCTTTTTGACCGGAATAATAATTGGCGTGTCATTAGAATGGTTAAGCCGGAAGTCGGACGAAAAAAAGGCTTTCGAGCTCCGAAGCCTCGGCTCCAAATTTCGCAGTCTTTCCCACAACATCAAAGCTCGGACCGCGTTGTCAGGATGGCCGGACAATGTACGCGATCTTAAACCTGCAATCCTATCTGCATTGATCTCCGCCAACAAATTTGGTTTGTGGGCACCGAATGAGCACGTCTACCAATTGCCGGATGCGTCATTTCTTTGTGAATACTTCAAAAGTGTCGGTAAGCTTTTAGAGGATGGATATTTTGATGAGGCCAACAGTGAGGCCCTCTCTTGGAAACCATTTCTCGACAAAGTTAAGCTGACTTGAGTTGTTTTCAATGTTTCGGATCGAAGCCTAACGTGGCGCGATACGCCCATTGGGGCCATGTCCGCTTCGGGTCTTGGCCGTGTAAAAACACCCTTCCCAGGGATGTGGTGAGAAGCCGGGACCGCTCCGGTCTCAGGCCGCGATCGCTGCCATCAGCGGCTTGGTACCGACGATGTTCATGACCCGTGTCAGATTATAGGCGAGGACCGAGAGAGCCATCTCGGCGGCTACTTTTGGCAGCGTTTTGGTGAGGAAGTGTGTCGCCCCCATGCGGGCCTTCATCGTGCCGAACGGATGCTCGACGGTCTCTCGACGCTGGCGCATGGCCTGTGGGCTTGCATCAAGCCGCTGCCGCACAGCCTCGAGCAGATGCTCATGCTGCCATCAGCGACAGCACCAGCTGCTGTGTCTCGCGTCCGCTCAAGTACAGCCCGCGAGGGGGCAGAATCCTCTGCAGGTGCGGCGCATACTCCGGGGAATTTACCGGGCAAATCGGCCTGCAGACAACCGCCGCGCTCATATAAATATTTGGACGAGCTGAGGCCAATTTGCCGCGATGGGCTGGGCTCAAGAAGTGCAAGGTTATCCCCAGGGCGCGAAGCCAGAAAACCCGGAAAGGGGTCAGCGGGCGATGACATTGCCGGCCGGCTGCCGTAGGTTATTTCCAGGGTGAACTCACGATGAGTGATTGAGGCGCTACAGGGAGGAAGCTTATGAGTAGCTTCAGTGAGCAAGACCCCTTCGACCCCGACGATCCTCAGCTCAACTACACGCCTCTCCGGTTGAGCGAAAGACTAGCGAAGCTAGGACCATCCGTCTGCAGGGAGCAAGATCGGAACCCATCAGGTCGCCCCCCATCCCCCGTCCCGCCCCGCCCGACTTCCCCCAAGGCTATTTACGAACCTGCTAGGCACCCGCGTGACTTGGACCGGCGAGCCGCGCTGCTCAGCGTTGCCGCTCGCGTCGCTGCGGTCGCCGGCGTCGTGGCGGTCGTGCCGCTGTTGTTCGTCATCATGAAGCCTGCACCACGTCAATCGGTCGCCGCTTCAACCCCTTCCGACATAACGGGATCAACGAGCACCGCTCCGCCTCAGTCCAGCCAAGGAGACGTCGAATCGAAGCCCGCGCTCGCTGAGTTCAAAGCGCTCCTCGCGTCACCGCCTAGCCAGCCGGCTACCCACGAGCAGTCCCAGCAGTTGCTCCAGAAGTTTTTGCAATGGTGTAAAAAAGCCAACACAACCGAAACATCTCAATAGTGGACCGAAAAATTTTGAAGGATGTCCGCTTTGGAGCGCATCACGGACTCAACTCGGACATCGCTCCATGTCCGAGAAGTGCCA
>Ga0210410_10004645_pt1 | contig 12016 bp, 8 predicted proteins | sample IncBWC4MmetaG_FD_161058 | JGI IMG/M metagenome (GOLD analysis project Ga0210410, IMG submission 161058) | Forest soil microbial communities from Barre Woods Harvard Forest LTER site, Petersham, Massachusetts, United States - Inc-BW-C-4-M | ecosystem: Environmental > Terrestrial > Soil >... | reverse complement strand
AAAATTCGGAGCTGCCGATAAATACCAGCAGCTATGGCGCGACGAGTTGCACCCCAATGAGCAAGGCTTCGATCTGCTGGCGGCGCGGATTGCCGAGCAACTGAGGGACCTCAATGTCGGCTGAGTGATGCGCTGGTTTCGAGCCCGGCGGCTGCCTGTGACGCGTGCCAGTGCATGCCCATCGCGCGCAACGCCGCGGTGGCTTGGGCGATCGTCCGGCAGGCTGCTTCGGCATGCCCCTGTCGGGAGAGAATCTCTCCGCGCACGATCTGGTTCAATGCGGACTCGCGGGGCGAAGCGCGCAATTTTGCGGAGTTTTCAGCGCGCCGCAGCCAACGCTGGCTGGTAGTAAAGTCGTCGTCGCGCGCGGCCGCGATTCGCGCCATCGCTCGGCATGTCGCCGCCTCGCCCAGCCGCTCTCCCTCGCGTGCACGGCGCAGCACATGTGCAGCGAATCGTCGCGCGCCAGCGATGTCCCCTTCCGCGGCACAGGCTTCGACCAGCCAACCATAGTAAAGCGAGGTGTAGAACTGGCCACCCCGCGCTTCAATCCATTGGACGGCATCGCGCAGTTGCTGCAGACCGGCAGCGTTCCCGCGCGCCCAGCGTGCAAAGCCGGACGCCGCGCGACAAACCACCAACAGCAACAGGGCCTGCGTATTCTCGGCAATTCGCGCGCTCTCGGCAGCGACGCGCTCGGCTTCCTCCCAGCGTCCCTGCCAAACCAGAGAGACGGCCACCCAGTTGCGCACGGAATTCGCCACCGGATGGGTCGATTCGCCGAGCAAGCTCATCGCCTCCCCAAGGCAGACGTTCGCATCATCGAATTCGCCGCGATCGGCAAGCACGCTCGCCTTGCACGATAGCGCGTAAGCCGAGCCGATGGCGATGCCGCCGCCAGGACGGCTGCGCTGCTGCTTGGCCGAGACGGCGGCGTCCAACAGGGTGATCGCCTGGTCGTATTGACAAGTCGCGGCGAGTATCTGTCCCAGCGAAGCTTCGATCTGAGCCGCCAGGCGCTGGTCGCCCGACTCGCGCGCCAGCGTCAACGCCTGCCGCGCGTGGTACTCGCCTTCTCGGAAGCGTCCGAAGCCATAGCACATGTAGCCCAGCCAATAATGCCCACGCGTTACCGCATTCGCATCGCCCAGCGAGCGCGCCAGCGCCACCGCCCGTTCGAAGATGGTGACGTCGTCGCTGAGCGACAGTGGATCGAATATGCTGACCATGCCCAGTTTGTTGGCCAGCAGACACCAGCGCAGCGACTGCTCGCGCGTGCGATTCGAAACGCGGTCCAGCGTTTCCATGGCGACCTGATATTGCGCACGCGCGCGATCCAGCGCAAACGCAGCCATGGCCTTATCGCCGGCGCGCTCGGCATAATGCGCAGCATGTTCCCAATGGCCGGCGCCGCGCGAATGGTGGGCCAAGGCTTCGAGGGTATCTTCGCGATCGGTCTGTCCGGACCGCGCCAGCAGCGCGATTTCGACGCGCTGGTGCAATGCCTGGCGTTCGCGCAGGCCGATGGCCTCATAGACCGCATCCCTGGTGATGCCGTGTTTGAAGCGAAGCCCGCCGGCCGCCGGCGCAGCATAAAGAAAATCCGCGTCCGCCAGCGCTCGCATCGTGGCCGGATCGGGCGCGCCGTCGCAAGCCGAAGCCAGCAACCAGTTCGGCACCGCGTTGCCGATGACCGCGGCGGCACGCACCACGTTTACCTGCTCCGGCGGCAAGCGAGCCAGCCGGGAGGCCACCAGCGTGGCCACCCATCCGTGCGTGCCGCGGCCTTCCAGCGAATACGACGGATTTCCGGCGGCAACTGAATGGCACAGTTCCTCAATGAACAAAGGCACGCCGCCGGCATAGCCGTGGATGCGCGCCACCAGGAACGGGTCGGCATGTGGCACCCAGCGTCGCACGGCAAGATCGGTCTCGCTTCCTTGAAACGGCTCCAGCGACAGATGGGGCGCGCCGGAAATCCACTCAGCGCCGTCGTCGCGCGGCCGGCTGGCCAGGATGACGCGCGGGCCTGCATTCAATTGCAGCAGCGCCTCCATCAACTGGCGACTGGCATCGTCGGCCCATTGCCAGTCGTCGATAATCAGCACCAGGTCAGTCTTCGCGGATAATGCAGTAAAGAAGACGAGGAGGTCGCCGACCACGCCGCTGGCGGTCAAGCGGCCGCCGCCTGCTTCGACGCCGCCCGACACCAGTGCAAGGATCGATTTGGCGCGCGGCCCGAGTTCGGCAATCCACGGCTGCAGCGCAGTGTCAGCGGCCGTTGCGGCCTCGTCTTCCGGCATGTCCGCCTGGATTCCGAAGAAGGCCCGCAAGATCTGCAAAAACGGCTGCAAGACCTCGGCGCCGAGATAGCTTTCGCAGCTGCCGCGCAGCAGCGTGAGGGCGCCGCCTTCATGCCGGTGCAGCACTTCCTCCAGCAGCCGCGTCTTGCCGAGCCCGGGGCCACTGACGACGAGCACACAGCGTTGCGCGACCGGGGATGCAGCACTCAGGAAATCCGTCAGAAAAGTCGCGACTTCGCCGCGGCCGATGAAGGGCGTCAGGCCGCGGCGAGCGGTGGCTTCGAAACGCCGGGTGGCCGAGCTGCGTCCGAGCACGGCATGCACCTGGAGAAGCCCGAATTCCGGACCGGCATCGCGGGGCCCTTCGCCAAGTTCAAAGAAGTTGGCGTTGGGTCCAAGGGCGTCAAGGGTGACCAGGATCTGGCCGGGTGCGGCATGCTGGGACAGATGGGCCGCGGTGTTGACCACGTCGCCGATCAGATCAAACCGGCCCCATTCGATATCGCCTTCAGACAGCAGCAAGGTACCGGCATGGATGCCCGAATGCATTCGCAACGGCAGACGAGCCGGCAACAAGCCGTCGTGCTGCACCTGCCCAACCCATTCGTGGATATCGAGGGCGGCCTCTGCGGCACGCCGACCGTCGTCCTCGCCGGAGCTTGGGTAGCCGAAGACTGCGAGGACGCCGTCACCCTGCGTTCTGATCACGCGGCCGCCGTGCTTGGCCGCAGCTCGATGCCAGATCGCGCGCAGTTTGCCCAGGAGCTCGGAGAAGTACTCCGACTCCATTTCCCTGCCCAACACGGTGGATCCCACCAAGTCGGCGAAAAGGACCGTCAACCGATGACGTTCGCCCTTGGGAGAAACAGCAGTTTCGGTGGACTTTGCGTTCATCGTCGCTGTGGTAGCCGAACGTTCCTGGACGGCAGGTCCGGTCTTTGGCTAACGCCATACCGGATGCCACTCCTTTATCCTATACCCCAGCGATGTCTAGACAAACCCCTGCTCTCAGAGCCGAAGCCGAGCGAAGCGGGCCGCTCAGACGGCGATGACGCAACCAATCGTCGGTTCGACTATACTCTCGTTTCAGTTGGCTTGATATTCTGGCACACCTTTACCGTGTCACTGACTTTCGGGAATAGCAAAGCGCATTCCCCTGCCCCGGCAGCCCGGCCGATTATGCCGGAGCCAGCCGTGGGCCGTGTCATGGGGGGACGCGCCAAAAACCAAACCACCCGTTCTACAGTGGCTTGATTTCCACCTTGCGAAACTTGACCACGCCCTTGTCGCTCTCGACGCCCTTGTCGTCCTTGAGCCCCAGGCCGTGCTGCAGGGCGATCCGGCCGCTGGCAAACTTGCCGTCTTGCGCGCCGTCGACGGTCTTTTGTCCATTGAGCGTCACCGTAAAGGTAGAACCCTTCGCCGTGATCTCGTAGACGTTCCATTTGCCCGCGGATTTCGGCATCGGATCGACCTTGCCGACGTTGACGATGGCGCCGGTCCCGTAGCTCGGGTCGGGGCGTGCATCCCAGATGTTCACCTCGTAGGCGGTGGCGCCGGTCACCTTGCCAGGATCGGTGCAACGGATGAAAATGCCGCTGTTGGCGTCGCTGTCGATCCAGAATTCGGCCCTGATCTGATAATCGGTATAGGTGTTCTTGGTGACCAGAAAGCCGTTGCCCTTGTCGGCAACGACGGCGCCGTCCTCGATCCGCCAATTGGCGTCACCGATCATGTTGAAGTTGTCGAGGTTCTTGCCGTCGAACAGGGTGATCCACCCGTCATCGGCGGACGCCCGAGGCGTGTACGAGAAAGCGGCAAACCCCGCCACAAGCAATGCGACGCCAAATGCCGACCAGCGCTTCATGATGATATCCTCCCCAATTGACCATTGTTCTTGATGCGAGGCTTATTGTCGTCCCGCACAGGTTTCGAACCCGGCGACGATAGCAGGCGGCGGCTTCCTCAGGAAGCCATTGAAACGCTCAGCCGCCCGCAACCGGCGGCGTGCCGTGGGTATGAAACGACTCGATCGTTTTCAGCCCCCACGCCTGGCCCTTCTTGCGCTCTTCCTCGGTCCAGACGATCGGCTTCCAGTCCGGCGCCAGGATGAGACGGGCGCCAGCGTTGGCGACCTCGACGCGGTTGCCGCCGGGTTCGTAGACATAGAGGAAGAAGGTCTGCTGGATGGCATGCTTGTGCGGCCCGGTCTCGATATAGACGCCGTTTTCGAGAAAGATATCGGCGGCGCGCAACACGTCCTCGCGGCTGTCGAGCGCGTAGGTGACGTGATGGAAACGTCCAGGCGTGTTGGAGTGATCGTGCGAATAGGCAAAGTCGTAGCTCTTGTTCGACATCGTCATCCACATCGCGGCTTCAGTGCCGTCGTTGAGCACGATCTGCTCGGTCAGCCGGCAGCCCAGATATGTCTCGAAAAAGATACGGTTGGCCTTGATGTCCACCGCCAGACAATTGAGGTGATCGAGGCGGCGGACATTGATGCCGCGCGCCGGAAACCGCTGCGCCTGGTTTTTCAGCGCCGGCTTCAGTTCGGGCGGCGCCTCGTACCATTCGGTCTCGTAATAGAGTTCGACGATATGGCCATCGGGGTCGCGGCAGCGAAACGCCGGCCCATGGCCGAGATCGCCGTCGGTCCAGCCGATCTCGAATCCGGATCCCTTCAATGCCGCCACGCGGCGTTCGAGCGCCTGCGGGCTTCGTGCCCGCAGCGCCATGTGCTCCATCCCTGAGGTGTTCGACGCCGTCAGCTTCAGCGAATAACGTTCGTAATCGTCCCAGCCGCGCAGGTAAACGGATTCCCCCCGGCGGCCGCTAACGGTCATGCCCATGACGTCGACAAAGAACTTCAGGCTCTCGTCGGGTTTCGGCGTCAGCAGTTCCATATGGCCGAGATGGGCAAGGTCGAAAATCGGCTCCGGTGGCATTCGGCGTTTCTCCTCTAGCGCAGCGTCCGCGTCAGATCGTCGAACAGCTCATCCACCGCGCAGGCATACGGAATCAGCCCCTGCTGTGCCGTATAGCCGATGATCATTTCCAGCGAGCGGCGCATTTCCTTAAGGCTGAACCGGGGCGAGCCGGCCGGCGCGAGAGCTGCGCTCTCTTGCAGCAGCCTGAACACTTCCCGCACCGCCTCGGGCTGCGTGCGCGACAGGGTCTCGCTGACGACGACCATATGGTTGATCGGCAGCGCACCGTGTTTGGCAAACCATGACTTCTCTTCGCTGGCCGCATCCGGAAACAGCGGCTTCAGCCCGGGACGATCGGCCTTCTCTCCAAGCACGGCATCGAGTTCGCCGTCGAGCAGCATCTGGATGATCTCTTTGCCCGGGGGCGCTCTCTTGGTCGTATCCTTGAATTCCGCGACATGGGCATCTTCGAAGGTGACCCAGTTGATCGAGTTGAGGTCGACGCCGTAATCGTTGGCGAGAATGCCGCGCAGCCAGGCACCGGTCGTGGTGGTGAAGGAACGGATGCCGACGCGCTTGCCGTTAAGATCGGCCGGTCTTAACGTTCCCAGTTTGGCATTGTAGAGCGCATGCGCATGCTGAAACCGCGCCAACACCACGTTCGGAAGCAGCACCATCGGCTTGCCGAAACTCCTGGCCATCAGGTAGGTGACGATCGCCATTTCCGAGACGTCGAAGGCCCCGTCGCGGACCATCGGCTTGAAACCCTTGTTGGTCGGCGAATACTCCGCGAAATCGAACGCGACCAGATCTGACTTGAGCGATCCGTTTTTCAACGCGGCAGTACAGGGATGGTCGCCGAGCAATGTGCGCAAGCGTATCGTCACTTCAGTCGGACTCGGGATCATCGACATAGACCAGGCCGGCCTTTTCCAGCGGCTCGCGCATCTTGTACATGTCGAGCCCGAGCACGCCGGAAGCCAGTTGCCGGCGCTTGCCCTCCTCCTCGGCCTGGCGCTTCTCGCCCTTGGCGGCGACGTCGCTGGCCTGCTTGCGGCCGACGACCACGACGCCGTCGTCATCGGCGATGACGGCGTCGCCGGGATGAACGTTGATCCCGGCGCAGACCACGGGAACGTTGACCGCACCCAGCGTCGCCTTGACCGTGCCCTTGGCCGAAATTGCCTTCGACCACACCGGAAAGCCCATCTCGCGCAGCGACTTCACATCGCGGCAGCCGGCATCGATGACAAGCCCGGTGACGCCGCGCGCCTTCAGCGAGGTCGCGAGCAGATCGCCGAACATGCCGTCGGTATTGTCGGCGGTGCAGCCGACCACCAGGATGTCGCCCGGCCGGCACTGCTCGACCGCGACATGGATCATCCAGTTGTCGCCGGGCTGCGCCAACACGGTGACGGCGGTACCGGCTGCCTCGGCGCCGGCCCATACCGGGCGCATATAGGGCTTCATCAGCCCAAAGCGGCCATAGGCTTCGTGCACCGTCGCCACGCCGAGCGCGCCGAGGCGTTTGACCACCGCCGCGTCGGCGCGGTTGATATTGCGGACAACGACCGTCTTCATGCCAGTTCCTCCATCGCCATTGGGAATAGCCGCTGATAGGCCTCGCCATAGGTCATGGCCTTGCCCGAATTGCGCCCGCCCTGCATGCCCCGTTGCAACGCCACCCGCTCGTAATAGGCCCACAGGTGTTTCTGCGCCGCCAAAATCTCGAAGGTCTTGCGCTTGATATCCCAGACCTCATCGATGTTGAGGATGACCTGCGGCTTGAAATTGCACATCTCCGGCTGATGCGGCTCGAACAAAAACACCGGCGGCGCCGCGTAGCTGTAATCGGCCTGCGGCTTGTGGCCCATCGCCTGCGCGACGATGCGGGCCTCCTGGGCATAGGCGGCGGCGGCCGGATGATCGACGTTGTAGGGATCCTCGAGCGAATGCGTCAGCACAAAGCTCGGGTTGAGCTCGCGGTAGATGTCGGTCAGCCGCTCCATATGCGCATCCGTCAGGCGCAGCGGATAGTCGCCGGCATCGAAGAACTCGATCTCGGCCCCAAGCGCCGCCGCGGCGCGCTCCGCCTCGTCGCGGCGGCCGGCCTTGACCTTCTCGAGCGTCATCCCCGGCTGCTTCCACGCAAATTGCGATTCGCCGCGTTCGCCGAACGCCAGGCAGACGATCTTGACCCGATACCCTTTCTTGGCGTGCAGCGCGATCGCGCCGCCGGCGCGCCACACGAAATCTCCCGGATGCGCCGAAACCACCAAACCTGTTTTTGCCATGGCATTCCCTTGAAGCTTGCAGACATTTCCCGGAGGTCGAACCTATGTGGACTACGCGCCAAAGGCAAAGGCAGGGACTCGCCGCCCCTTACTTCGCATTCGCCGGTGCTTTTCATCGCGTTCCACCCTGCCCCGGGGGTGCTTCCCGGAAAGGCCACACACGAAATGCCCTCCTCCCACTTTGGTAAACCAAGCGTTAAGCAGCGCGCGACCCCGGCGCCAATAACGGGCGCCAAAAACCCCGATTTCTCGGCAAAATCGGCCGATGAGGCCGAGCGAGAGCGGCCAACCAATCCGCAATCCTGACCAAGATGCCGCGGATTTAACGCACCCGGAACCCGACCGGTTTAACAGTTTCTCCAACCGCGGACGGCATAGTGAGGCCCGAAAACAAATTTTCACAAACTGCCGGGCCCAACCACTGTGACATCCTTCGGACGTGTGATTTCGGTGCGCGGATCCCTCGCCCGGGTCGGACTTCTGGCGGCGAGCCAGATGGGCCTCTCCGCGGCGCGGGCAACCGTCGGCCGCTTCGTCAGCATTCGCTGCGCCAATTCCATCATCGTCGCCATGATCACCGACGTGACGAGCGAGGACCTGCCGACTTCCGATAACTACTTCGCCAGCGCCGGGGTCGATCTGCTCGGCGAAATCCTCGGCGTACCGGATCGCCCCAAATTTCAGCGCGGCGTCACCAACTATCCGACCATCGGCGACGCCGTCGACCTCATCACCAATCAGGAGCTTCGCACGGTCTATGCGCCGAGCGGGTCGGATCAGATCAATGTCGGCACCCTGCAGCAGGATCCGTCCGTCATCGCCTATGTCGACGTCGAGGAGATGCTGTCGAAACACTTCGCGGTGCTTGGCTCGACCGGCGTCGGCAAATCCAGCGGCGTGTCGCTGCTGCTGAACGAAATTCTCAGGTCGCGGCCCAATCTGCGGATCTTCCTGCTCGACGTTCACAACGAGTATGGCCGCTGTTTCGGCGATCGCGCGCTGGTGCTCAACCCGCGTAACCTGAAGCTGCCGTTCTGGCTGTTCAATTTCGAGGAAATCGTCGATGTGCTGTTCGGCGGCCGGCCCGGGGTCCCCGAAGAACTCGATATTCTCGCCGAAGTCATTCCGGTGGCGAAGGGTATCTATACCCAGTACCAGAACACTGACCGGGTCGGGCTGAAGCGGGCCGATCCCAAGGCGGTCGGCTATACCGTGGACACCCCGGTTCCCTATCGCCTGGTCGACCTGATTTCGCTGATCGACGAACGCATGGGCAAGCTCGAGAACCGCTCCTCGCGCATCATCTATCACAAGCTGATTTCGCGCATCGAGACCGTGCGCAACGATCCGCGTTACACTTTCATGTTCGACAACGCCAATGTCGGCGGCGACACCATGGCAGAAGTCATCAGCTACCTGTTCCGGCTGCCGGCCAACGGCCGGCCGATGACCATCATGCAGCTGGCCGGTTTCCCCGCCGAAGTCGTCGATTCCGTGGTGTCGGTGCTGTGCCGCATGGCGTTCGATTTCGGGCTGTGGAGCGACGGCGTCTCGCCATTGTTGTTCGTGTGCGAAGAGGCGCATCGCTACGCTTCCGCCGACCGCAACATCGGCTTCGGGCCGACCCGCAAGGCGGTGTCGCGCATCGCCAAGGAAGGCCGCAAATACGGCGTCTATCTCGGCCTCGTCACCCAGCGGCCCGCCGAACTCGACGCCACCATCATTTCCCAGTGCAACACGCTGTTCGCGATGCGGCTTGCCAACGACCGCGACCAGGCGCTGCTGCGCTCGGCGGTCTCGGACGCCGCGGCCAACCTGCTGTCGTTCGTGCCCTCGCTCGGCACCCGCGAAGTGCTTGCGTTCGGCGAGGGCGTGGCGCTGCCGACGCGCCTGCGCTTCAAGGAAGTGCCGCCGCATCAATTGCCGCGCAGCGAAGCCACGATTTCGACGGCGCCCTCGGTCGCCGCCGGCCACGACATGCATTTCGTCGGCGCGGTGCTGGAGCGCTGGCGCGGCGCCACCTCGCATCGCGACGTCGCCAACGACCCCACCCTCAATGAACGCCCCGCCGCGCGCATGGTGGAGGCGCCGATGCTGCAGCCGTCGCTCGGTCTCGATCCCGACCGCTTTTCGCTGCTGAAGAAGCCACTGCGCTGAGGGGCTGAACCAAGGGCGGTTGGCGCTGACCTATCCCACGTCATTGCCGGGCTTGACCCGGCAATCCATCGCCCCAAGACAAGAAACTCTTTTTTGATGGATGCGCGGGTCAAGCCCGCGCATGACGAGTGAGAGAGCAAAGCCGCCGGCATAGAGCCACACCTTCGCATTCTCGCGGCGCGATGCGTCCGAGGTTTGCTGATCGTTTCGCCCTGAAGACAGAGGGCGTGGGGAATGCCGGATGCCCGATGCACCCGCAGCCTCGTGTGCGCTATGGTAGTAAGTATGCACACGAGTATTCACAGCGAGCCACTGGAAATCACCCGGCATTCCCGCACGCAATGGTTTTACGGCTTATACCGCGCTCTCCCCGGTGATCGGCTTTCTTGTCACCGTCATCTGCGGAAACCTGGCTCCTCCGCGCCCGGTCGGGCCGACTCGCCTTCCGCAAACTTGACGCCGGCGTCGAGGCGTCAGGACCACACGTCTTCGCCGTCCGCGAGCAACGTCGTTCGTCAGCATGCCGGTCGTCGCTCACGGGAAACCCGCCCTGCGATCCCTTGCACACCCGACGCTGCCGCGTCCACCGCAACCCGCCCCAACGTTCACGACGATGGCCAACGCCCCTCTGATCGGGACAGGATGGCGCGGATATAAAGTGATTTGCGATTTCGGAAAACCAGAATATTTTTTCAGACAGAGATTGACACGCTGGCCACAAAACAGCCTGACGGGCAAATCAGTTGCGTTATCAACCCGGGGGAAGACGCTCAGTCGACTTCGCCTATCATTCCGATAAGTGTCGGTAGGGCGGATTAGCGCAGCGTAATCCGCCGGCCTTCGCCAAGTCGCCGCAATACGTTTCGCTATTGCGCCCTACGGTTCTACGGACGTAACGGCCAACAAGAACGAGATCACAAACTCGTCAGAACGCCACTGAAAGCCCGTTGGCATATCGTTTTCACGAGGCTCGCTCTCATTGCCCGGTGGACGGCTGCGCCGCATCGGTCTAGATCACCGCAGATGCCGGGGGCGGCCAGGTGAGAAGTGGAAATGCAGCCGCGCTACCGGAAAAATCTGAATGTTCTCCTGCCCTGCTTCGTCGTGCTCGGCATGATGTCCGGCCTGGTGGCCTATGCGCCGGAACTGTATCGCGTATTCTGTGGCGCAACCGGATATGGAGGGACGACGCAGCGGGCGTACTCCGACCCGACCGCCGCCTCCGATCAGACTGTGACGGTTGCGTTCGACAGCAACGTCGCGCCGGATTTGCCGTGGCGGTTCGAACCGGAGCAGCGCTCGGTGACCGTTCACCTCGGCGAGCAAAAGCTCGTATTCTTCACCGCCGAGAATCTCAGCAACGAGTCGATCGTCGGGCACGCGACGTTCAACGTCACGCCGGAGACGAGCGGCATCTATTTCAATAAAATTCAATGCTTCTGCTTCAATGAAGAGCGGCTTGACCCGCATCAGAAGATCGAGATGCCCGTTGTCTTTTTCGTCGATCCGGCCTTTGCGAAGGATCCCGACAACCTCCACGTCGATACGATCACGCTCAGCTATACGTTTCTTCGCTCGGTGAATCCGTCACAAAGCAAGAATCTTTCGCGTTTCCTGGCCGATGCCGCGCCAGATCCCGTCCACGGCCAACAACTCTTCACCGAACGCTGCACGGCATGTCACGCGATGGACAGCAACAAGGCCGGTCCCGTGCTTGGCGGGGTGGTCGGCCGCAGGGCCGGCTCGGCTCCCGGATACCATTATTCGCCGGCACTAACGAGCGCCGGTCTCACCTGGTCCGCGGATAATCTCGATCAGTGGCTCGCCGACCCTCAGAAATTCGTTCCCGGCGCACGCATGCCGGTTCGCGTGCTCGACGCTCCGTCTCGCCGCGACATCGTCGCTTACCTGCAGAAGGCAGGTCAGGAGCACAACGACTGGACCGATTCGAACGCACATGTATCAGGCGAATACTAGGGTTCGTACTTGAGAAAATGCGATGGGCTATTGCCACCGGCAATTGCTGAGTCCCTCCAAATTACCGTGCAGCCCGCAGGACGGATTGGAGCCGACGCCGCCATCGACTATGCTTCCGGCCACCCGCACCACGCGGCCTGATGCCGGAACCTGCGCCATGACCGAGCCCCTCACAAAACGCTTCCCGATCCCCGCGATCGACAGCCTGCCCGACGACATCCGCACCCGCCTGCTGGCGGTGCAGGAAAAATCCGGCTTCGTGCCGAACGTGTTTCTGACGCTGGCCTGGCGGCCCGACGAGTTTCGCGCGTTCTTTGCCTATCACGACGCGCTGATGGACAAGGACGGCGGCCTGAGC
>Ga0210410_10004643_pt1 | contig 12021 bp, 12 predicted proteins | sample IncBWC4MmetaG_FD_161058 | JGI IMG/M metagenome (GOLD analysis project Ga0210410, IMG submission 161058) | Forest soil microbial communities from Barre Woods Harvard Forest LTER site, Petersham, Massachusetts, United States - Inc-BW-C-4-M | ecosystem: Environmental > Terrestrial > Soil >... | reverse complement strand
GAGCCGCGCCCGTAGATATTCTCTTCGTCCTCGCTCGAAGCGAAGAACGGCGGCACCGTGTCCATGTGCGTCGAGAGCACCACCACAGGATTGCCCCATTCGGCGTAGACGTTCAGGCGCTCGGGTGACACCGTCATCGCTTCCGCTCGGCCGCCGGATAGTGCCGCCAGGGCGGAGAGGTGGTGCAGCAGGTATTCGCCGACCTGCTTCTCGTTCTCCGTGATCGACTCGATGTCGACCAGCGCGCGTGTCAATTCAAACGGATTCATATTCCGCACATATTTCGCAAATGTTGAAACCGATGCTGAATTTATTCCCGGGGAGGCCAGAACGCAAGGAAGGAAGCAGGCCCCGACCACACGGAGGGCACCGCGCTCCTCGATAGCGCTCCATCCCAAGCTTCGGGATGACAGTGGGCCGGTGTTAGCCAGGCCCCCCAGCCGCCGCGGCGAGACTGCCGCGAACGACTTCGGCGGAAAATTCAGCTGCACCTTTCGCTCGGGCCTCCGAAGATCCTCGGACGAGCGGCCCAGCTACTCATTGCTTCCGCACCTCTACCAAGACATCGACAAGATAACATCCCGTCCTACGAAGGGTCAAACCAAGGTTTTGGACTGAAAGCAGTAGTGTTGTGGATCGTCTTCGGGGTGTCTGTGGACACGAGCGGCGGAAGGCTTCCCAAATGGGGCAGGATTGTCTCAGAACAGGATCGGAACTAGCCGCGAGGACCTAGGAACGAAGCAGCCGAAGATGCGAAAGGATTTCATGCGCCGAGTCGGATTCCTCGCGCGGCAATTCCATCGAAGAAGAATCCAAATACCGATTCGACGCAAGCGCATTGAGCTTTAGCTTCGCCTCCGGCGCAAGACTGCCGCAGGAATAAATCAAGACGATTCCGGCGGATTCAAGCGTGGGGTACAGGCGATCCAGATCGGATGCTGAGACGTTGCCTCCATCCACTCGGACCACTTCGAAATGCTCATCGAACAAGACTCGTTCGAGCCGAGCGGCCAACGCTTCGTTGTTCTCCACCACGATCAACGCGGGGGAGTGCCCATGCCGCTTATAACGCTCGGCAGCGGTTACGGGCTCATGCGCAGCCGCGCGGGTCGCGGCTCTTCCGCTAAGGTCCGCGCGAATCATTCCAGCGCCGAGCGTGGCGTTGGAAATGGGATCGATCAGAATAAAGCTGCCGGTGATGCGGTTCTGCGTGTACGAGTCGAAGAAAAGCGGGCTGACGGTTTCAAATTCGACGTAGGCAATGTCGTTCATCTGGAGCGTCGCGACGGATTGCTGTTCGAGGGAATTCACGTCCACGCGATAGTGAATCTTCGCCGCCTTGCCCCGGACGGTGCGCGAGGTGTGCTTCAGCAGATAGGTCTTGCCCAGTTCCGCGGGCTCGCTGTTGAACCACACCACCATGGCGTCAAAGTGGCGCGAGACGCGCGGCGGATACGTGGGCGAAACCAGCATGTCGCCACGGCTCAAATCAATTTCGTCTTCGAGCGTGAGCGTGACCGACATCGGCGGAAACGCTTCGGACGCGTCACCGTCAAACGTGGCAATCGAGCGCACGCGGCTTTTTCGCCCCGAAGGCAGCGACTCGACCTCGTCGCCCGGGCGAATCACGCCACTCGCCACCGGTCCCGCAAAACCACGAAAACTCTGGTCCGGGCGGATCACATACTGCACGGGAAAGCGCACCGCATCGGAAGGAGTCTCGAGGTGCAGCGGAACGGTTTCGAGGTGCTCCAGAAACGTCGGTCCGTGGTACCACGGCATGTGCGCGCCGCGATCGACCACGTTGTCTCCCGCGAGCGCGCTGATCGGGATCGCGGTAACATACGGCACGGCGAGCTGCTTCGCCAGCGCGTCAAAATCTTTTTGCAGCCTGAGAAACACTTCCTCACTGTAACCGACGAGATCCATCTTGTTGATGGCGACGAGTACGTTCGGAATCCCGAGCAGCGAAGCGATGTAGGTGTGTCGCCGCGTTTGCGCCAGCACGCCCTTCGTCGAATCGATCAGAATGACGGCGAGATTGGCGGTCGAGGCGCCGGTGGCCATGTTGCGCGTGTACTGCTCGTGGCCAGGCGTATCGGCAATGATGAATTTGCGGCGCGGCGTTTCAAAATATCGGTAGGCGACGTCGATCGTGATGCCCTGCTCGCGCTCGGCGCGCAAGCCGTCCGTGAGCAGCGAGAAATCGACGGCGCCCGTGGAGCGATTGATGCGGCTCTTTTTTACCGCGGCAAGCTGATCCTCGAACACAGTCTTCGTATCGTGCAGCAGCCGCCCGATGAGGGTTGATTTGCCGTCATCCACGCTGCCGGCGGTGGTAAAGCGCAGGAGTTCCTTGGCCAGGTTCTGCTCGATAAAAAACTCGAAGGCGTCGCGCGGCGCGGTGTTGGCAACGAGGCTCATCAGAAATAGCCCTCGCGCTTCTTGATTTCCATCGAGCCTTCCTCATCGTGGTCGATTACGCGGTTCTCGCGTTCCGATCGCCGGAACGAGATCATCTCCTCGATAATTTTGGGGACAGTGTCTGCCGTCGAGCGGATCGCGCCCGTGCACGGCACGCAGCCGAGCGAGCGCATGCGCACCACCATGCGCTGCGTTTTCTCTCCGGGCAAGAGATCCCATTTGTCGTACGCGACGACGATCGAACCGTTGCGGATCACCACGTTATGCTCTTTCGCGAAATACAGCGGCACAATGGGAATTTTTTCAAGGTAGATGTAGAACCAAACGTCCGCTTCAGTCCAGTTTGAGAGCGGAAACACGCGAATGCTTTCACCCTTGTTGATGCGCGAATTGAAAATGTTCCACAGCTCGGGCCGCTGATTTTTCGGGTCCCACTGCCCAAACGCATCGCGGAAGGAATAGACGCGCTCCTTGGCGCGGGATTTTTCTTCGTCGCGCCGCGCGCCGCCAAACGCCGCGGTGAACTCACCCTCGGCCAGCGCATCGAGCAGCGACTTCGTCTTCAACAGGCCGCAGCATTTCTGCGTGCCCAGGACAAACGGGTTCGCGCCCGCGTCCAGCGCCTCCTGATTCTTGTGTACGATCAGCTCCGCGCCGATCTCCCGCGCGTAGCGGTCGCGAAACTCGACCATCTCGGGAAACTTGTAACTGGTGTCGATGTGCAGCAGCGGAAACGGAATTTTCCCCGGATAAAAAGCCTTCTGCGCGAGCCGCAGCATCACCGAAGAATCTTTGCCAATGGAATAAAGCATCACCGGCCGCGCGAACTCCGCCGCCGCCTCGCGCAGGATGTGAATGCTCTCCGCCTCGAGCGCCTTGAGGTAGTCGATCCTGCGCTCGGTCAGCACGGCCCCTAACTCGTTGCCGTTGCCGCCATTCGCGTTTGAAGATGTTGCGTTCATGCCGCCTTTGGATGTGTCAGCCAGCGACTGTGATTCCTGTGGCAATCCCTTGCAAATCCGCTCGCCTGTATAAAACAAAACCCACCAGCCAGTGTTTCAGCGGTGGGTTGCAGTATTCGCTTCCAAGTAACTCGTTCTAGCTGAATACCTTACCCACCCGCGCCGATGGGCTACGCCCGGGCCTGACAACAACAGCCCAGCCGCGCCAGCTCGAGATGGTAAGGGCTTTTCACTGCACATTTAGGATACCCGAATGTTCGGCGCGTAGCAACACGTACCCGCCACGCGCTGCGACCGATGCAATAGCCTACCTCACGAGCGCCTCATAGTAACTGAACGCGCTGGTCTCGGACGTGACCATCCACCCGCCGCCGAATTTCGTCGTCAGGAAGAGATAGCGCACCGGTCGATCGTCCGGAGGAGGCCCGCCGTTCACCGTGACTTCAGCCCGCACCACCATGATGTCGCGCGAGCCATGCGCTCCGAGCGTAACGAAGTCAACTTGAGGCACGACCGCAGGCGGATCTGGAGCTTGAACGGGCAATCCTGCCCGATAGTCCGCGACCATCCGCGCCACCGCCTTCGGTCCCCGGCCCTCGTAGTCGTTCACGAGCCATGTGCGAAGGGTTTCTTTCCCGTCATCCGTTATCGTAGGGAAGCGCATGGAAAGGCGGATTCCGGTGACAGCAAGAACCACCGCCAGAGCGGCGATCGCCTTCCACCCCGTCAGCTCGATTCGAGTTTCGGCCATCGAACCACCCACGTCAAGAATTCGCCAGCTCTAAGCTATTTTCCCGCAATTCAGGGCTGTGGGGGAGGTTGTGTGAGATGGGCAGTCTTAGAAGTCAACGGCAGGCGAGCTATGGACCCTGGCGCTTGGTCATTCGCCTAGCCTTCGTGCTTGATCATGCGTCGGTATTCATCGTGGGAGCCGATCCACACCCAAATAAAATCCCCGCCGTCCTCGACGGCAAGGGCACGGTAGTTGATCCCTGCTCTTACCGACCAAAAGGCTCCCACCTTTTTGAAACGGAGTGAGGGATGAGAGGAATTTTCCTTGAGGAGTACAAAATTCTTTCGAGCAACGTTTTGAGCAGCTTCCGGAAGAGACTCGAAGTGCGTCCAAAAACGAGGTGTTGTGCGGTGCATCTAGAGGTCCTTGAGTCCTCCCTTGGCCTTCTCGTCCCGGGCCTCACGCGCCAGAAAATCGAGCCTGCCGGCCTGCGAGTCGGCCTCGATTTCCTTGTCCCACTTTTCCCAGCCTTTCTCCGAAAGCCACCGAAAAATCTCGGCGAATTCTTCGCTGGGCAAGTTTTCTATCTCCGCCTTGAGCTGATCTATTCTCGACATTGAATTTTCCATGCTCCGATTCTCAGTTAGACGCTACCGAGATAACGGTTATCGTTGCCTGCTATTGTAATACCGCCCCGACGGAATTTTCATCGTTTTCTGAATGGCTGCGTAGCTCTCGAACACGCTGCGGAGCGTAGATGCGTAGCGAGAAAATCCGCCTTGACACGAACAGACCCTCTTCGTATACTTCCTGTGCTGGACACGTGGCGATTTAAGGCAACTTGCTCCACGTAAAAAACTGCTAAAGAGTCGGACGAGCACTCAGATCGAAGTTCTTGAGCCCTCCCCCTCTTTGGCGCGGAGGGTTTTTCGTTTTTGGACCCCTCCTGCGCCGCCAACCTGCGGCAGTTTACCAGCCAAATGAAAGTAGCCGATTGGCCCGCTGAGCCATCTGATTCCGTTGCGGGCCTGACCGCCGACAGGCGGGTCGAAAGCGGGGAGCTGTTATGGCCGAACATTTTCAACTGAAATGCCGCGAGTGCGGCAAGCTCTGGGGCAATCAGCCGCGCTCGTTCTGCGATGAGTGCCTGTCGCCACTCGAAGTCGTTTACGATCTGGACGCAATTCGCCCCATTTTTACGCGCAAGAACATCGAGGCCGGCCCCACGAATCTTTGGCGCTACAGCGCCCTGCTTCCGATCCACGAAGGCTACCAAGGGACTGTCCCGGCTGGGTTTACGCCTCTCGTGCAGGCGCGAAGACTGGGCAAGCAACTGGGCACGTCAAACCTTTACGTCAAAAATGACGCCGTCTGCTTCCCCACGCTCTCTTTCAAAGACCGCGTCGTGGCAACGGCGCTAGCCGCCGCCCGCCGATTTGGCTTTCAAATCGTCAGCTGCTCGTCGACCGGCAACCTCGCCAACGCGACGGCTGCGCAAGCCGCGCGCGAAGGCTTCGACGCATGGATCTTCATTCCTCACGATCTAGAGCCCGCGAAAGTTACCGGCACACAAGTCTTTGGCGCGAAGCTCGTGAGGATCGCGGGCAACTACGATCAGGTGAACCGGCTGTGCTCGCAGATTGCGGAGAAATTCCAGTGGGGCTTCGTCAACGTAAATTTGCGGCCCTACTATGCGGAAGGCTCGAAGACGGTTGGCTACGAAATCGCCGAGCAACTCGGCTGGCGCCTGCCGGATAACATCGTGTGCCCAATGGCCGGCGGATCGCTGATCACAAAAATCCGCAAGGCCTTCAACGAACTGATCGCACTTGGCCTGGTCGAAGAAAAGAAAGTGAAATTCTTCGGCGCGCAGGCGACCGGCTGCTCGCCGATTTCGGATGCCGTCAAGCGCAAGCTCGATCAATTCGAACCGCAAAAGCCCGCGACGATTGCGCGCTCGCTCGCCATCGGCAATCCGGCGGACGGCTTTTACGCCGCGCGCGCGATTCGCGATAGCGGCGGCTGGGCGGAGGACACCTCCGACCCGGAAATCATCCAGGGCATTCAACTGCTCGCCGAAACCGAGGGTATTTTCACGGAGACGGCCGGCGGCGTGACCACCGGCGTCACCAAGAAATTGCTCGAGCAGGGATACATTTCGCCAAGCGAAACGACGGTCGCCTGCATTACCGGCAACGGGCTGAAGACAATCGACGCGATTTCACAGGAGTACACGCTTTCGCCCGCGATCGAGCCGCGCCTCTCGGTGTTTGAATCGTTCGTCAACGATCGCATGGTGGCGGTTGCTGGGAACTAAGGCGCAAGAGGCTGCGGAAAAATTGATCCTTGTGTCATTCTGAGCGAAGCGAAGAATCTCTCTTCGATTTGAGTCCAAACCACAGAGAGATTCTTCGCTTGGCTCAGAATGACAACGATACTTTTCCGCGGCTGTGGAAACGAAGGACAAGAAAAGAAAAATAATGAAGATTACGGTTGAAATTCCCACGGCGCTGCGGCGGTTTACCGACGGCGTGCAAACAATTGAATGCAGCTCGGAAACGCTGCCGGATTTGCTGGGCGAAATCGAAGGGCGCTTCCCCGCGATCGCGAAGCATTTGCGGGACGATGCAGGGCAGGTGCGGCGCTTCGTCAACATCTACGTCAACGACGAAGACATTCGGTTTCTGGGCGGCAACACCTACAAGTTTCGCGAGGGAGACCGCGTTCTGGTGGTGCCCTCGATCGCCGGCGGGGCACCCGCCGGTTCGGCAGGCGGCCCGTAGATGCTTGTGGGTGAAGAAGATCCGGCGCAGCCCTTGCACCGCGGTCACGCAGCACGGAAGTTTGGCTTGACAATTACCGCAACTCATTTAATCTGGAATGGCAATGATGACCTGGACTCTCACGGGCATTACGATTACCAAGCGCACGCCTACGTGTCACCAGGCGGCGCGGGCCCACTTGAGAGCCGGGGGAATGCAAGCGAAGTAAGCGTCCTGACAAGCTCCAAGAAGCGGCCCGCGCAGCGAAAGCTGGCGGGCGTTTTTATTTATGGAGTGGAAATTTTGGGATCACGGGACCGAGATCACTGAGCGTGAGTGCAGCGAGCGCGGACAGGGGCAGAGATGACCACGGTAGCGCTGAAAAAAATCGAGGCCGTGCAAGCGGAAGCGGAACGCTGGAGCGCCGAGGAAGTGGTCCGCTGGGGCCTCGCGGAATTTCATCCACAGGCGGCCATCGCGTCGAGCTTCGGCGCGGAGGACGTTGCGCTCATCGACATCGCCGCGCACTTGCGCACGGACATTCGCGTGTTCACGCTGGACACCGACTTTCTCTTCGCCGAGACGTACGATCTGATCGGCAAGATCGAGCAGAAGTACGGAATCCGCGTCGAGCGCGTCAAGTCGCTCTACACGCCCGAAGCGCAAGCCGCGAAATTCGGAGCGAAGCTGTGGACCATCGACCCGAATCAATGTTGTTCGCTGCGCAAGGTCGAGCCGCTCAAGACCAAGCTGGCCAGCCTCGACGCGTGGATCACGGGAATCCGCCGAGACCAGGCGCCAACCCGCGCGAACGCGAAAAAGATCGAGTGGGACAATTCGTTCGGGCTCGTGAAAATGAATCCGCTGGCGGACTGGACTTGGGAGAAAGTCTGGGAATACATCCGCGATCACAACGTGCCCTACAATCCGCTGCACGAACAAAATTATCCGAGCATCGGCTGCGTGCAATGTACGCGCCAAGTGCAACCGGGCGAGGATTCGCGCGCGGGACGCTGGTCGGGATTTGACAAGAAGGAGTGCGGCCTGCACGCGCGAGAATAAGTAGGACAGGCTTTGAGCCTGTCGGTTTTTGTCAGCCCAAGCGCGATCATGCGAGTGCAGTGAGTTTGTCAGGTGGATGACTATGAGCTTGTTTCCGATGTTCGTGAAGCTGGAAGGACGGCGAGTGCTGGTGGTTGGCGCCGGCTCGGTCGGGGAGGCGAAAATCGAGAGCCTGCTTGCGACCGACGCCGCGGTGCGCGTGGTCGCGCCGAGGGCTACGCCGCGCGTGCGTGACTGGGCGCGCGGGGGCCGCATCGAATGGGAAGCGCGCGAGTACCGTCCGGCAGACCTGGCAGGGATGTTTCTCGTTATTGCGGCCACGGGTTCGTCCGCGCTGCACGATGACATTTACGCGGAGGCGCGCAGCAGGGGTGTCCTCTGCAACGCCGTGGACGAGCCTGAACGGTGCGATTTCTACTTCCCCGCCGTCGTGCGCCGTGGCGAATTGCAAATCGCGATTTCCACGGGCGGGCTAAGCCCCGCGCTGGCGCAGCGCCTGCGTAAAGAGCTTGAGCAGCAGTTCGGTCCGGAATGGGAACAGTGGGTCGCGCAATTGGGCCGCACGCGCGACGAATTGCAAAGCATTCCGATGCCGCCGGAGCAGCGCAAGCGCCTGCTGCATCAGTATGCGAGCCTGGACCCGAAGCCGCATTGATTAGAGACGAATTTTGTCCAGTGACCTGTTGGAGCAAGCGCGGGGAAATTTCTTTTTAGGGGAGCGGAAATGAGCGAACACTACCACGATGTAGCCGACTTGCGGCTTCTGAAACAGATGGGCGCACTCGCACCCACCGAGTTCAACGCGTGGCTTGCGTTGGACAAGATCGTTGGCCGCGAGGATGGGGCAATACCAAGAAAATATCGCGAGCTCATCGCCTTGGCCGTGGCTTGCACGACCCAATGTCCCTACTGCATCGAAGTGCACTCGAAGGCGGCCAAGGCGGCCGGAGCTTCGCGTGCAGAGATTACGGAAAGCGCATTTCTTGCCGCAGCATTGCGGGCCGGCGGCGCCGCCACGCATGGTGCAATGGCTCTCAAGTTTTACGACCAAGCTTAGGGGGCACGCTGGTGGCACGCAAAGTCTATCTCGTGGGCGCGGGGCCGGGCGATCCGGAGTTGCTAACGCGCAAGGCGTGGCGCGTCTTGCAATCCGCTGACGTGGTCCTGCACGACGATCTCGTTTCGCAGGAAATTCTGCGCGTCCTTCCGCCGACGACACAGGCCGTGAACGTCGGAAAGCGCTGCGGGGCGAAGAGCATATCGCAGGACGAGATCAACGCGCTGATGGTGCAGCTCGCGCGCGGCGGAAAAATCGTCGCACGGCTCAAGAGCGGCGATCCGCTGCTCTTTGGCCGCGCGGGCGAGGAGATGGAGGCCTTGCGCCGGGCGGGAATTGATTTTGAGGTGATTCCCGGAGTTACCGCGGCGCTTGGCGCTGCCGCTTCGGCGCAAATCTCGCTGACGGACCGCCGGCACGCTTCCCGCGTCGTCTTCGTCACGGCGCATCGTGACGGCGGGACGGGACTCACGAACGAGCGGCACGTTTCCGGCGACACGACCTACGTGATCTACATGCCGGGCAACCGCTATGCGGAGCTTGCGGCGGAACTGCGCGGCGTGGGAATCGGCGCGGAGGTTCCGTGTGTCGTGATCTCGCGCGCGACGACAAGCGAAGAATCGATCCTTCACACAACCGTCGGGCAATTGCCGCAGTGTCCGAAAGCCGTGTCGCCGTCCCTCATCATCGTGGGGATCGTCGCCGCGGCGAGAGATTTGGATTCGCAGGACCAGGAAGTTTCGAGCCGACGGAACGAGGAAATCTTGCAGCTAGCTTTGCAACATCCATATTTTGATCTCCACGGGAGGAGCGGTGTCGAATAGTCGACTGCGTGTGGGAATTTTGGGCGCGACTGGGATGGTCGGCCAGCGTTTTGTCCAGATGCTCGAGAACCACCCGGAATTTGTAATCACTGCGCTGGCGGCGTCGGACCGTTCGCAGGGAAAATCGTACGGCGAGGCCTGTACGTGGCGACTAATCGGCGACATGCCGGCCTTCGCGAAATCGATGGTCGTGCAGCCGCCGCAGCCGCCGCTCGGTTGCGACATCGTGGTTTCGAGCCTGCCTTCGGATGTCGCGCGCTCCTCGGAAGAAGCCTTCGCCCGCGCCGGTTATCCCGTCATCAGCAATGCGTCGTCGTTCCGAATGGACGCCGACGTTCCCCTCCTGATTCCCGAAATCAATTCCGATCATTTGAAAGTGCTGGAGCGCCAGAAAAGCGAGCGCGGATTTTCGACGGGCTACATCGTCACGAATCCGAATTGCTCGACCATCATCATGGCGCTCGCGCTTGCGCCGCTGCACGAAAAATTCGGCATCGAAGCCGTGATCGCGACCACGCTGCAAGCTGTTTCGGGCGCGGGCTATCCCGGCGTGCCTTCGCTCGACGTCGTGGACAACGTGCTTCCCTTCATCGACGGCGAAGAGCCGAAAATGGAAAGCGAGACACGGAAAATCTTGGGCCGCCTGGGCCACACCGCGTTCGAGAACGCGCCCTTTGCCGTGAGCGCGCAATGCCACCGCGTGAACGTAGCCGATGGGCATATGGTCGCTGTGCGTGTGAAGCTCTTAAAGCGCGCCTCGATCGAGGAAGTCCGCGCAGCGATGGCCACGTACCGTTCGGTTCCTCAGGAATTGAAATTGCACACCGCGCCCGAACATCCTGTCCTCGTGCGGGGCGAGAAAGACCGTCCGCAGCCGCGGATGGATCGCGACGCCGGCGGCGGCATGAGCGTCACCGTCGGGCGACTCTTTCCCGACAGCGTGTTCGATTACCGGTTCGTTGCGCTCGGGCACAACACGATTCGCGGCGCGGCCGGCGCGGCTATTCTTAACGCAGAGCTCCTGAAAGCGCGCGGCCTGCTCCATGCAAGACCTTCGCGCGAAACCGCGGCTCCTGCCGAAGCGAGGGTGCGATGAGCCGGCGGCCGATCCAGGTCATGAAGTTCGGCGGCACGTCCGTCGGAAACGCCGATCGCATCCGTAGTGCCGCGGCGATCGCGGCGGAGGCCGCGAAAGAACGCTCCGTCGTTATGGTCGTTTCCGCGATGTCCAGCGTGACGAACACGCTGATCGCGGCCGCCCAGAAGGCAGCCACCGGCGATGAAGCTGCGGCGGAGGCGCTGGCCAAAGCGCTGCAGGAAAAACATCACGAAGCGATCGGAAAACTAATTTCCGGGCTCGAGACGCGGCGCGAACTGCTCGCTGAAATTGACGCGATCATCGAGCGCGCGGCCAATCACTGCCGCGGTTGCGCGCTGCTCGGCGAACTTTCTCCTCGTGCCCTGGACGTGATCGCCGGAACCGGCGAACGCCTCACTGCAAGAATGGTCGCCGCGGTGCTGCGCGAGATGGGCCTGCGCGGCGCGGCGTTTGACGCAACTGAACTCATCGTCACCGACGACGTTCACGGCGGCGCGCGGCCCCTTTCCGCGCCGACACAAACGAAAACGCAAGCCGCTCTTTTCTCCGTGCTCGAAGCGGGCGGAATCCCTGTTGTCACGGGCTACATCGCGGCGACGGCGAAAGGCGTTCCCACGACGCTGGGCCGCGGCGGATCGGACTATTCCGCGACGATTCTGGGCGCGGCGCTCGACGCCAGCGAAGTCATCATCTGGACGGACGTGAACGGCGTCCTGACCGCCGACCCACGCATGGTTCCGAATGCGGCGACGCTCGACGAAGTTTCCTACGCGGAAGCGGGCGAACTCGCATTCTTCGGCGCGAAGGTGCTTCACCCGATGACTCTGCGCCCGGTGGTGGAAAATGCGATTCCCGTGTGGATTCGCGACAGCTTTCGTCCGGAGCTGCCCGGAACAAAAATCACGCAGACGGTCCGTCCAACTCCGCACGGCGTAAAAGCGGTGACAGCCACGCGCGACGTCGCGATGATCGCCATTGCCGGCCCCGGAATTATCGGCGTGCCGGACATCGCCGCGCGGATTTTCTCGGCGACCGCCTCGGTTCACGCGAACATCGTGATGATTTCGCAGTCGTCTTCGCAGGACAGCATCTGCTTCG
>Ga0210410_10004641_pt1 | contig 12023 bp, 10 predicted proteins | sample IncBWC4MmetaG_FD_161058 | JGI IMG/M metagenome (GOLD analysis project Ga0210410, IMG submission 161058) | Forest soil microbial communities from Barre Woods Harvard Forest LTER site, Petersham, Massachusetts, United States - Inc-BW-C-4-M | ecosystem: Environmental > Terrestrial > Soil >... | reverse complement strand
CCTTGTCGGGGGGCTGGTGCTGCTCTTCGGTCTGGCTTGGTCGTTTGGAGCGCGCGCCTTCGGCTCCGAGAAAATCCCCACGTGGCTCGGTATGCCGGCCGATTACTATCGCGATGCATTCTGGATTGCGCTGGGAGGCGGCGGTGTTCTTCTTGTGCTGCGGCGCTTGATTGGCGCGCTTGACGCCTGGTGGCCGACGCTCCATCGAGAGCTATCGGCAAGTTTCGGCGAATCGTTCGACGCGCTTTATCCGGCGGCAGGAATCCTTGGCGGAGCGATTGTGCGAGGACTCCTGTTAACGGGAACTTTTGCCCTGGCGGCTGCGTTTCTAGGGGCAGAGTTACGTGTGCGATGGCTTCGGTTGGTTCTCTTCATTGCCCTGGCCGCGTCGCTCGTTTCTGACTGGGGGAGTCCTGGCGATTTCCTAAAGCAATTCTTGGCATCCCTGCTGATCCTGGGTGTTGTCGTGTTCGGGGTCCGACGAGTGGTTCGCTTCAATCTGCTGGGGTGTTTCTTGGTGGTAGCGGGTACGGCACTGCTGGGGGGCATGGGGGAGTTGATCACCCAGCCGGATGGGTTCTACCGCTCGCAGGGTTACTTGGTACTCGGAGCCCTGGCACTAATGATGGCATGGCCTCTGGTGGCTTGGCGGATGGGCTCCAAGCAGGGAGATACAACCTAGGAAGACGGGCATACCGGGGAGTCGTTTCGGGCATCGAACAGGCTGAGTGGTCCAGGGTGGTTGCGGTTGTATCCTTGCGATCCTGCTTACAAAAGGGGGCCTCAAGCGTCCAATCAGTGTATCGGTTGTGTAGCCTGCAGCATGGCCGTCCGCCGATTCACCAAGGCCTCTTGTTTCAACAGGTTACACAAGAGTCGGCAGAGAGAAACAAGCGATGCCTCTACCCCGTTTGGCTTTTGCGTTAGCGGACGATAGCGGCCGGTCCGGCACCCAGGGTGCCGCACTGGCATCGGGGACCTCGTTGACCCAACTTGAAGAGCGCGCCCTTGTCCAGGAAGCCCAGGCCGGCAGTCGGCTCGCGTTCGAGGAGCTTGTCCGCCGTTACGACCGCGACGTCCTTCGCCTCGCCTTGAACCTGATGAAGCGCACTGAGGATGCTCGTGACGTCTACCAGGAAGCCTTCCTGAAGGTCTACCGCAACCTGCACCGCTTCCGTTTCGAATGCAGCTTTTACACCTGGCTTTATCGCATCGTCACCAACGTCTGCCTCGACCATCTCCGCCGCCGCCAAGCCCGCCCGGAAGATCAAGCTCCCGAGATGCATCCCGCGCATTATGAAGAGGGCATCACCGATTTCTTTGAGCGCCAGAAGGAACAGCGGCCGTCTTCCGATCCCGAGCGCCACCTGATCGGGCAGGAAATCAAGAAACGGCTTGCCTGCGCAATGGAGCGGTTGTCGCCGCGCGAGCGCATCGTTTTCGAAATGAAGCACTACCAGGGCCTGAAGCTGCGCGCCATTGGCGACGCCCTGGGCACCAGTGAAGAAACCGTCAAAAACTCGCTCTTCCGGGCCACTCGGAAGCTCCGCAGCCAGTTGGGAGAACTCCGATGACATCCGGTGCTCTCAATAACGCTTGCGAACAGATTGCGCCGCTGCTGGTATTTTATGCCTGCGGCGAACTGGATGACCGCGAACTGGCATTGGTTCAGCAGCACCTCGCCTGTTGCCCTGCATGCAGCGCGCAACTCTCCGAAGAAAAGAATATGCAGAGCCTTCTTGCTTCCCTCCCCCAGGACGCCGACCGGCTGGATTCCGCGGGCGTGCTGCTTTCGCAGTGTCGCAGCGAACTTGCCGAAACACTTGACGATCTGGTGCGGCCTCCGGTTCTGGAAAAGACTCCGGTATTCGGCGCGTTTCGCCGCTGGATGGCGTTGCGCCCCGCGTGGAGCGGCGCCGTGCTGGTGGTGATTGGACTTCTTCTGGGCGTGCAGGCTTCCCAATGGTATTTGGCGCGCAATTCCGTGAATCCGCTCGATGAAGCGGTCAATGTGCATCCGGGCCCGCACTTTACGGACGACCAGCTTTCCAAAATACAGGTGGCCGGGATTAATTTCTCGCCTTCCGTGGGCAGCGCAGCGCAAAACGTCCGCGTGGAATTGAACGCGGAACAACCCGTCGAAATCACCGGCAGCCTGGACGATTCCGATGTCCGCCGCGTGGTCACCTACGTGGTCAAGAGCGGCGATCGCTTTGATCCCGGCATGCGGCTCGATTGCCTGGAAGCGTTGAAGGCGCACTCGGGGGACTCCGACGTTCGTGAGGCGCTGCTGGCCGCCGCGCGCAAGGATCAGAATCCAGCGGTTCGCCTGAAAGCGCTGGAGGCGTTGCGCGATTCCGCTTCCGAAGAGGCCGTGCGGGCTTTGCTGCTCGACACCCTGAAGCACGATTCGAATCCGGGAGTTCGCGTGGAAGCCGTCAATTTACTGGTTAACTCGCTGGAAAAAACAGGCAATGGAAATAGTATGCCGACGATGGTACCGGGAATGCCGGACGGAAACACGATTCCGGCGATGGCCAGCGGGAAAGCGCATGAAGTCTCCATGACGGGCGTGATCATGACGTTGGAAGATCTGCGGCGCAGCGACCCGAGCAGCTACGTTCGGTTGCGCAGCGCGGCCGCCCTGCGTCAGCTTAGCGCGCGCAGCGACCAGTAACCCGGGGCAACGGATTTGGTTTAAGATGTCGAACCGATGAAAGCTATTCCCCTCGTGAAGGATTCTGGAAAGCTTTTGCCGTGGCTGCTGGCCGCGGGTATTGCCGTGGCGCTCTGCCTGGCCACCTCCTGTGTTTATTGCCCCGTTTCCAAGGCCGAAAATGTTCCGCCGCACGCTTCCACCGATCGGTCCGGGGAATTGCCCGCGGGCGACGCGCGCACATTCTCGCTGGTTGCAGACATGGGTTCGGTGCACGTTCTGCCGCAGCCTGCCGGCGCTGCCCCAGCTGTGCGCTACACCGTGCACCTCGAAACGGATGCCCACGAACCGCTTTCGGAGGCTCTTTTCAACCGCTACGTCCTCAATTTCCGCGATGTCCGCGGCACGCTTACCTTGAACGGTCTCCTTCCCCGGATTCGTAGCGTTGCGGGAAGAAATGCCCAGTTCTGGGTGCAGTTCACGGTTTACGTCCCCGCAAATTTCTCCGTCGAAGTGCACACCGGCGCAGGCGATATCGAAACCGGGGATATCGGCGGCCACGCGCTGCTGGTGACCGAAGGCGGAAATATCACCACTGGGCGAATCGGTGGAATGGATCATCTCGCCACCGTGAATTCCGCCCCCGTTGCAAAGATTGAGACACAGGGTGGGCACATCACTGTCCTCGACATTGGTGGCGACCTAGACGCCTACACTGCCGGCGGCTTTATCCAGGCCCGAGACGTGGCGGGCAACGCCAAGATTCGCACCGGCGGCGGCCACATTCGCGCCGCACATATTCGAGGCACCGCCCAACTCGAGACTGACGGGGGAAATATCACCGTTGGAGAAGCGGGCGCGCTGGTCGGCGTGCGCACGGGCGGAGGCCAGATCGATTTCGGCGAAGTGCACGGCTCGGTTCACGCAGAGACAGGGGGTGGCGGTGTTCGAGTGATGTACGTCTCCGGGCCCATGGAAGTGGAAACGAGCGGCGGCGGCATCTGCCTGACGCGCGTTTCGAACATTGTGCGCGCCGCGACGGGCAACGGCACCATCACCGCGTGGATTACGCCAGAATCCGGCGACGCTTCACGCCCCGTGCGCTTGCCTGGGCCATCGCAGTTATCCTCCGGCACGGGCGATATCATCGTTTTCCTGCCGCGAAATCTGGCGGCCAACATTGAAGCCAGCGTGGAAAATGGCGGCCAGGACCGCATTGAAGCGGATTCGGCTCTTGGATTGAACATGGATACCCGCGATGACGGCCCAGCGCGCGCCTCGGGCTCTCTGAATGGCGGCGGCGCACTGTTGAAGCTCAAGAGCCACGCCGGCAAAATCCGCCTGCAGTACGTGGACGAGCAGACTGCCCTGCGGCAGTCCCTGCAGGAAGAGCAGAGACACCGTTTGGCACAGAAATTGAGCCAGATGGGATTTGAAGAATCGGGGCCCAGCATCACTGCCGCATCTTCGCAAACAGCCGCCAACGCAGCTGCCTGCACCAGCAACGGGGCGGATTGGTGGGGCACCTGGAAAGACCGCTTCCAGGTTTGGTTCCGGGGTGGAGTCAGCGAAGAACCGGAAGAGTTCAAGAAACACCTGATCAATTCTCCTCCCCCGGATTACCCGCAGATGGCGCGGCGTGCCGGCATCCAAGGCGTGGTGCGTTTGCAGGTGCGAGCGAAAACGGATGGAACGCTCGAAGTGGAAAAGGTTATAGAAGGCGAGCCGGCGTTGGTAGAGGCGGCTCGAGCCGCGGTGCGGCAATGGCGGGTGAATCCCGGGGATATCTGCGGCAAGAAGGTGGACGTAATTTCAACATTGGCTTTTAACTTCCAGCTCCGTTAGTGTATAGGGGCGGGGGTCAGCCGTTCGGATTTGTCGGTCGTCCTGGGGGTAGTCTTCGGAGTAGTCCGCGAAGGAGGCTGTATGAAGTTTCGCTCCGCAATCCGTTTGATTGGCCTGACTCTTTCGGGCGCGTCCATGCTCGCGGTTCCCGCGTGTTTCGGCGTGACACGCGAATTCGCGCAAACCTATCATCTGAAGTCCGACGGCACCCTGGAATTGAACAACATCAATGGGACCGTGCGCATCGAGGGCTGGGACAAGGATGAGGTAGAGGTGCGCGCCGTCAAGACCACCACGGACAAGGAATCCAAGCTGGACCTGGTCTCGATCGACGTGAACTCCAGCCCCGACAGCCTTTCCATTTCCACGCGGTATCCCTCGGAAGAGGGCGTGGAAGTCGCGGTCGAATACACCGTCCATGTTCCGCGGCATGCCCTCCTGAAGCACATCAACACGGTCAACGGAACACTGCGTGTGAAGGACCTCGAATCGCTCGGCGACCTGCACACTGTCAACGGAAACATCGAAGTTTATGAGAGCAGCGGCAACCTGCATGCGCACACGACAAACGGAAATGTCTATGTTGAGCTGAAGCATCCCGCGGATCTGCACGGCACGCAGGCCGAAACCACCAACGGCTCCGTGTTGCTGGCGATCCCCGCGGATTCGCAGGCGGATCTGGAAGCCCGCTGCATGAACGGCAGCTTCTCCACCGAGCTCCCCTTCGTGATGGAAGGGGCCATCCAGCCTCGCGTCCTGAGGGGACGGCTGGGCAAAGGCGGCGCCCCGATCCGGCTAGGGACTGTGAATGGCGCCATTCGCGTCGTCGCGCTCCGGTCGACCATTTAGCTTCTCCTGCGTCTAACCAGACGAAGGAGAAATAATCATGATTCAACGGCAAATGTGGACAAGCTTCGGCCTGGGCGCGTTGAGCATTCTTCTTATCGCCCTGCCGGGTTCTTCCAAACAGACAAAAGAATCATCCAAATCTGTGCGTTCAAATCAGTGTTCAAATCAGGAAGTTTCGCAGTCGCAAGTCCAGGTAATCCCCAGTGTGGAGATCCAGACGGAGCCGTTGGGCAACGGGATTTACGTCCTGGCCAACGAACTCGGAGACAGCGACGCCCTGGTTCGAGAGTCCAACGATTTCAAAAATGACGACGACAATCTTCAGATGTTTATGGGCTCCGGCGGAGGCTGGCTGGGCGTTGGCGTTTCCGAAGTTTCGGCAGACAAGGTGAAAGCCCTGAAACTCCCCGAAGAGCGCGGCGCGCTTCTCGGAAAAATTGTCCCCGACAGCCCGGCGGCGAAGGCCGGCCTGAAAGAAAAAGACGTGGTGCTGGAAATTAACGGCCAGCGCATCGAAGGCACCGAACAGTTTCGCCGCGTGATCCGTGAAATCCCCGCCGGCCGCACCGCGAATCTGACAGTATGGCGCGACGGCCGTACGCAAAATATCAAAGTCACGGTAGGCAAGCAGGAAGCCGACAACATGAAGATGTTCGTCGACGGGCCGAAGTCGTTCGCTTTCAAGATGCCGGGTATGCCTGTAATGCCGGACTTGTCCGGCCTGGAACACCTGCGCACGTTCTCGATGGTTTCTCCCGGACGCCCGCTGCTCGGCATTGATGCGGAAAACCTGGAAGGTGACTTCGGCAACTACTTTGGCGCGCCTGATGGCGAAGGCGTCCTGGTGCGCGGCGTATTTGCGAACTCTGCCGCAGCCAAGGCGGGACTAAAAGTGGGCGACGTCATCACAAGCCTGAACGGTCAGCGCATCCACAACTCCAGCGAATTGCGCGAAAAGCTGCTGACCAGCCGCGAAGGAAAGAACATCAAGCTCGGAGTGCTTCGGAACAAGAGCGAACTCACCTTATCCGTGGAACTGCCGCAACAGAAGGACGAAGAAGAGCATTTCCTTCCGGAACGCACCAATATCTGATTACACTGCAGACACAACGGCCCGGCTCGCAATTCTTCTGAGCCGGGCCTCCCTTTTTGCGTTCAAGCTTTTTGCTGATGCTTTGACAAAAACGGCTCATCCATCTTGGCCGTACTTGCGCAACAAGCGAAACGGCCTTTTGATCGCTTCCCACAAGCGCGACCCACGCTCCTCGTCCCCTTCCCTCCAATCTTCCTCGGTCGGCGAAAACGATAATCGCACCAGATACGCAGTGCCCCTTAGCCCGCCTCCGCCCATCTTTTGCCGGAACATCGCTCGCTGGATCAACGGGGGAGGTGCGTAACCCGCCGTGGGCAGCCAGCCCTCCACCTGCCGTACCAGATCCCGCGCTGCGCTGTCCGCATTCGTGTTTGCGGCCATCTCCGCGGGCACAGGAACCTCCAAGAGCGATTCGGAGAGTAGCAAGCCCACATGCACCATTCGCCCTGCCCCGACGTCCCTGGCGCCCTGCCGCACGCGTTCCCAGGCAATCTCCGGGTGGCGCGCCACAATCGCCGCGATATCGGCGGGCCACATCAGGCGCTCCCAGAAGTGCTTCGCACCGTGGATGCAATTCAGCACCATTTCGTCTTCCAGGCAGAGCGCGGGAACTTCACGGCCTTCCAGCGGCACGCGCCGCTGCCGCGCGAATAAATCTTCGATCCGCATCGGGCGCGGGTAATAGCGAAAAGTCTTCTCGGTGTGGAGTTCCACAATCTGCTGTGTGCCGGCTCTTCTAAACAGATATTCACCGGGGATTTTGCCCGCGAGAATTGCCGCCTCAGGGACATCGGCCTCGAAACCAAGTGCGGTCAGAATTCTGGAAGCAAGAAGTATCGCCGTGTCGCGCACTATAAGATCAAGATCCACGTAACTCCGCACCGCAGGATCGCCATAAGCCAGAAACGACGCGACCGGCCCTTTCACCAGAATGGTCTCGATACCTGCTTGCCCCAACGCGTCGAGAATGCGAAAGAGTTCCGCGGTCATGCTCAGGGTGAAGAGTTGCTGCGTCCGCATCTTGCCCTGGAGCTTTTGCCAGGCGTCTGCAGGCACTCCCAAATGGCCGTTGTCCTTCAGGCGCGCGGTGACTACACCCAGGACGCTGTGTTCCTCCGCAAGTTCCAGCGTCAGATTCCAGTCCAGATTCGCCGTCAATGCGGAAAGCTGGTCGGCTGACAAAGTGGATGGGGAAGCGCATGCGCAGAGAAACTTCCATTCACGATCGAAGGACTTTGCGCCGAATGGAGAGAAGTCCGCCAGAAGGTGCTCCTGAAAAGATGTTTGCCAGTGTACACCGGCAATTCAGCGGCTGATAGGAACCGCCGGCTCGAAACTCTTCCCCGGAACTTCGAAGTTCGAGTCTTGCACCGGAATCGCTCGCGGACGCTGGGCGGTTAGGGGGCCGTTGGAGAAGAGAGAATGGCACAAGCGTCCTGCAAAATCAGATCGCAGAGGCTCGCTATTTTCTCCGGCTTCGAATGCGGCACGATGCGGCGCACGGTCACTTGTTGGACCAGCCGGCACAGGGTGTCAAACTCCTTTGCGCGCTGTTCCCGGTCGAGAACCCAGTTCATATACGTGTTCTGCACCAATTCAAGCAACGCTTCGCGCGAGCTGAGCTTTTCGACACGCGGTGCGCTCTCTTCGCTGCTGCGGGGCGCAAACAGATACAGAACTCCCAACGGCAATTTCGTCGGGACGAATTTCGCGGGTTGCCCATCCAGTTCCAGGTAGCGTTTCTCCCACACCGGCGTCAGTTGCGGCAGAGCGTCATCACGGCCCAGCAACATGCTCACGCTTTCCGGCCACAGGCAGACACGCGGATAGCCAGGCATCGCGCGAAATTCGCCGCCGCTCTCTTCCAACGCCACAATATCTTCGGCCAGCACCGGAAGTCCGCGCAGGGCCAGCGCCGCGGCGGTGGTGGATTTCCCGTAGCCCGCGTCTCCGCAGAAACAGACGGCGTGGCCCTGAATCTCGACGCCGCTCGCATGCAAACAGGCGATATTTCGCCGGCGCAGCACAAAACCCAGCACCGGCCCCAGAAAATAGGTGGCCATGTCTTCCGCGGTCAGCGGAGGCTGGCAAGTTCCCCACACGCGTCCCGCCACGCCATCCACGAGGAAGCACGTGCCGTCCGAATAGGAAAGTTGAAAGCCTTCTCTCTCGCCCTGCTTGGTAAGAATGAACGATGGATCCGCAGACCCTGGGGGTTCAGATTGATGGGATAGGACTCGGGCCGGAAGTCCGAGTAATTCTCTGGCCCAATCTGGCTCCGGGCCGGATTCAAACTGCAATGCAATCTCTCCCTGTTGCAGGGGAGCGGGTTGGAGTCCTGCAATGCGGATGGAAGAGTTGATTCCAAGTCCGCAAACTCGGTAGGAATAACTCAAAGGCATCTATTTTTTGCTGCTACGGCGCTGTGAGCGGGGTTCAGCGTCCGGTACGTCGCATCCGCGGTTTTGTGCCGCCGTCGGTCTTCGATACGGTACCGGCGGCTCTGGTCATTTCCGCTAGATCGCCATAAACAAGCAGCTTGGGTGGTTGATAAGGCTTTTTAGTGGATCGTTTGAACGGCTGCTTCATTCAGGCCCCTTAGATAGCACTCTACTGAATCCCCCCTCCCTTTTCAATGCCTTTCAGCCACAGTGAAAAAGAGAGCGGATATAGGGACTCGTATCGAAAGTAACCCTTCGGATTTTCTAAAGTTGCAAGCCAGCGCTCCCATTTTACGAATTCATGGACCCTTTTCGGAGGATTTTTTTCGGGATGTGGCCGCCAACCAAATCCCTGCCAACATGCCTCCAGCGGATCTTCCATGAGCGGCGCCTTGGGCCGTTCCAGAATATCTTTAGGTAATGCACCCTTCATTGCCTGGCGGCTGAGCTCCTTGTTTACGCACCACGGCACGGGGGGAAGACGTAGGAGAAAACGCAGGATCCGCAAGTCGAGTAGCGGCGCTCGCGTCTCAAGAGGGGCTCCGGTATAGCCCGCGTCTTCATTTTCATGGACACTCGCCCAATACCCGGAGTGCAGGGCGCGGGACGCTTCGGGGTGCAACGGGTGCTTTTCGATCGGCGGATGTTCCTGGAAGCGATCGTCGGATTCTCCGCGGCTGCGCTCGGCAAATCCATCATTCAACCAGTCCGGTGAGGTTTGAGGGTTGTCTTCCGCACCAAACCAGCGACGAGCTTTGTTTCGAAATCCCCCACGCAAGGGAGGAAGGCGTCCGTGTGTTCCGAGGTATCCGCCGAAATTCCTGATGATGTCGCCCCACTCACCCCGCTCGTATAGATACTTGAGATACGGCCACGATTGCCCCGATAGAACGTCGTCGCCGCCGTCCCCGGAAAGAACCACGGGCGCATGCGTGGAGATGGTTTGGTAGAAGCGGTGTTCCCGATCAAGAAATAATTCGGCAGTTGGCTCAGGCGCGCTCGCCGCCTGGCTTTCATCAGGAAGAATGGAATTTTCTTCCAGAATTTCATGAGCCAATCCAAGTTGCCGCGCTGTGAGCTGCGCGAACCGTGGCTCGGGATCGTCAAACAACGGCCGCCAACTGATCGTAAACGCCTTTAGCGCCGGGGAATTGCCGTTCTTTTTGGCAATTCCAGCGGCGGAGGCGCAGACGGAACCGGAATCCAGGCCGCCGCTCAGATACAGAGAGACTTTCCCTTCGGGCAATCGGTCGCCAACCGCCTGCCTCAAGAGTTCACGATAGTTCTCCAGATATTCGCCGGCTCGCTTGAGACGCAGCGGCTCCTCAACGGGCAAAGTCAGGAAGCGCTTGACGTGGAGCTCGCCTCCGGAAAGCACCAGACGATGGCCGGCGGGCAGCCGTCGGACATCGCGCCAAACTGTGCGCGTGGGATCGCTGCAAAAACCGGTGAGCAGGAAATCGCTCACGAAGAAACCATCCAGGGCATCGGAAATTCCAGGAGTCAGACGCAATACGTTCAAGGTGTTGCTGAAGCAGAAGACTCCGTCACGCCAGGTGTAGAAGAAGGGCCGGGCGCCTGCAAAATCCCGTGCGCATACGAGCAATCGCTGCGAAGCATCCCAGAGGGCAAAAGAAAAGTCGCCAAGTAATTTGGCAAGGGTCCCCTCGCCCCACACGCTCCATGCAAGGAGCAGCAACTCATCGTCCGACACTTCCTCGGTTGCGTGCTGCTGGTTTTCCAGCAACTCGCTGACTAGTTGTTTTCGCGCATCCAGGCGCACTTCCCCGAGCAAGGTGTAGCGGTCCCCAAGCCGCACCGGTTGGCTGCTAGATTGGTGGCGCGTTCCAGTCTCCAGATACGAGAAGCACGTGCCGAAACCATCTTTCGCCCCTGTCTGGCCGCCGTCTGGACCGCGGAATTGCAGGCGCCGCGCAACCTGATCCAGAAATCGTTGCTCCACGGCCACACCGTCCGTGCGCACGATACCGAAGAATCCGCTCATGGCTGCTCCGCTGGCGGTTCGGGAAACACTTGTTCGAATGCCGCGTAGTGCCGGTGCATCGCTTCATCCTGGTTCAATGCCTCGCCGCCATGCTCCACCCAGGCGTGGGCTTCGAACTTCTCATTTTCTTTGCGGACACCAATGCGCAGGCCAGCAGGGATTCCCTGCTGGCGCAGCAGATACCAAAGAGTCAGCGATTCTTCGAGGCAGGTATATTGGGCGAGAGAATAGCGCAGCGCAGCACGCACCATGCGGCACGTGAGCTGCACCTCTTCTCGCTGCTCAGTTCCAGTTTCCGTTCCCTTGGCTGGGAATTGAACGTGCTTCTGGAGGGAACGGAACGTCTTCGCGTAACCCCGCAATCGCAGCGACCATCGCACCAACGGCAACAGAATCGCGGCGCGATGAAACGTGCGCCGTGTTTCAGGATCCAGCGCCTTATATCGTTGAAATGGTTCCCACATCCGCGGGCAGCATTTGCAGCAGGCCGTTCTCCACAAGCCCGCTCAATAGTTGGGTAAGGTGATTCCGCAAAATTTCGGGCTCCACCTCATACTCTTCCTGAAGTTTTTCCAATGCCAAAGCGATACACGGCTGCGAGGTCACCAGTTCCCACATCCGCGTGCCGGTTGCATCCAGGCCGAAATACCGCTCGCTTTCCAGATTCAGCAACACGGATTCCCGGTCCAGTTGCCTGATCAGCACGTGGGCCGGCACAACCGCGCGCATTGTCAACTCCACCATCTTTTGGGCTCCTGCCTGGGAAGCGGATTCCACGAGTATACGGATATCTTACCGGGGTTTGATTCAGACTTCCATGTTCGGCGGTCAGAGCGCCTCATACCGCGCGGATTGTTTTCCGCTGTGAGACACGCTATAAATTCGAGAGTGTCTGACCCCGCGATCATCCTGGATTCCCTGGAGAAATGGTTTCCTCCGGCGCTGAGTGGCTGGCGCACTTATCTTCAGCCGTTTGCAGCGCCCACGTCGCCCGCTTTGCGCGGCATCTCCCTCGAAGTTAAGCAAGGCGAGGCGGTCGCTTTGCTCGGAGCCAACGGAGCCGGCAAAACGACATTGCTTCGCATTCTGGCCACTCTACTCCTGCCAACGAGGGGCACGGCTTCCCTGGCCGGG
>Ga0210410_10004640_pt1 | contig 12029 bp, 11 predicted proteins | sample IncBWC4MmetaG_FD_161058 | JGI IMG/M metagenome (GOLD analysis project Ga0210410, IMG submission 161058) | Forest soil microbial communities from Barre Woods Harvard Forest LTER site, Petersham, Massachusetts, United States - Inc-BW-C-4-M | ecosystem: Environmental > Terrestrial > Soil >... | reverse complement strand
GGTCGCCTTCGCCAGCGCCGTGGTGTCTTCTCCGGTTGGCTTCTCAGCAACAACCGGGACCTTCGTGCCTGAACTTACAGATGCATCTTGCGCCTGTCCGGGTGCGGCTGACATCTGCAGGAGCATGGCGACAATTGCGAGAAGTCTTGCTTGTCGCTTGAACACGAGAGGCGTCATTAAGCGAACATAGCGTGAAACGAGCGGACCTCGCACTGCGAGAAGTGCTAGTGTCGACGCGAAATAATGTGTAAGCCCGCATGGCCAATGGCCCGTCACTCTTGATCCTCAAATCCAGGCCGTCCCACTCTAATCAGTGCAGAGAAGTCCGTCGATCCATCCGCTGCTTGTGCAGTTGCATTGATATGTGCGCGGCTCTTCAACTGACGGAATGACAGATCGTCTGTGACAAGCCGCCCGCGTTCATATAGCAATTCGTCCAATGTGCCGTTCAGCAGAATCTGATAGTTCCAAGGCTGCGGCCTGGAGATGTCTGCGGAAATCTGCCTATCAATCGCCGTGGTGCAATTCCTCGTCAGGGCGTTGTACCACTCAGGATGATCTTTCAGCTGGTCCAAATATCGAATGTAAGTGAGAAACATCGCCCGCGCCTCTTCGGGCTTCATTCGGCCGCGGTAGAGATACACTTCCTCATCTTTTCTGTAGTTGGTTCGCAGACGGATTACGTCACGCTCATCGGCAACCACGAAAATCAGTTCATATTGCCGGAAAAACCCAAGTATCGCTGAGTATGCCTGCCCAGCTTTGTAGCGGGCCTCAATCGAGAAAGCGATGTGCTGGCCATCGCCGAACTGAAAGCTCAGAATCGGGTGACCGATCCAGCGGACACCCCAGGTTGTAAAGAATAAGTCCACGCCGCGGATATCCGAGAGATGCACCGTCCGATCGCTCCAGCAGTTGCTGTATTGGGTCTCGGTTCGATATTCGCAATCACGTACATTGTGAATCTTGACTTGATCTCCATTAATTTCCGTCCAAGCTGTCCGATCCACGTCTGGCTGCCAGTCTCCTTGATTTGTTGGTCTCAGACTGAGCCACCAGAGCCGAACCACGCAGAAACATACACAGCATAAGAAAGCAGACCGAGGACGCAGTTTGTATCTTGCCAGGATCGCAACGACGGTGAGTGCGTAGAGAATTGCCAACGGAACACGCAGTACTGGAAACCGCACATCGACGTATAAAGCCGCGATCGCCCATAGAGAAAACACAGCAAGAATGAGCCACACGAAACCGTAGCTCAATGCGCGTAGCCACCGAACCACTCCTTCTCGCGCGGAACGCGCTGGTGCCGTGACACTAGTCATTGGCTGCCTCTCATTCGCAATGCTTCAGTCACGAGTTAAACGTTCGCAGGAGCAACGAAATTTCCTCCCACGGACGCAATCCGAATGGCATTGGCTAGGTCTCGGCCTATCTGGGACTTGAAAACGTAACCGGACGCTCCGATGTTGAAGGCGGCGCGAACAAACTCGACATTCTCGTAGACAGATAGGAAAACGATTTTGGCGTAGCATCCGCGAGAATGCAAGCGCTCGGCCACTTGAAAGCCCGTCATATCGCCCAGAGAAACATCGAGAAGAATGACGTCCGGCTTCAATCTCACACCTTCCGCCAAAACTGATGCTCCGTTGGTTAAGGAGCCGACGATGACAAAGTCGGTCCCCAACATGTCGACGAGCGTTTCCAGCATCGCCGGGTTATCGTCCGCAAGCAGTAGCCTTATCAAGCTCGGCCACCTTTTCATTCCCCGAGGGCCGGTCCCCTGGCCGTCAGAGGAAACACATTGCTGACAGCCTAGTCGCGAAAAAGTCGCTCAGTATACTAGCGAAACTGCGCGGTTTTGTAGCTGAGAATAGGAGCGATGGGGTCTAGCATTTTCCGATCCGTCCCCAGTAGTGCCCAACTCGCTCGCGACCTCTCAGGAGAGGATTAGGTGTGCAATACAACACTTCAAAAAAGCGTTATGAAGCGTTTGGTCTTGGTTCTCTGCTTCGCGGCGGGTGTTGCGAGTTACGTGATCCGCACCCGCGCGAACCATTGAATCCCCATGGCTTCTGCCCTACTTCTATGAAAACAAATCAGAATATTCTGCCGACGCGAAAGAAGAATCTGCCCCGGCCATAGTTACCGACGGCACCAGCGACCTCCACCGGGCCAAAGATGGTATTCACGATGAGACCGCCGGCCAGATCGCCGGGTAGATATGGCGGCGGCGGACCGTTTGGTAGCTGGTAAGTCTTACCTACCTCGAATAATCCGACTGCATTCAAGCTATCTCCAAGGAATGGAGGCAATGTGATTAATCTCCGTAGATATCCAAGTTGCGCAACGAAATACTGATCTGTGAGCAGCTCGTTGGTGTTGTAAGCCGCCAGGGGCTGAGAGCCGCCAAGTGAAAATGCCGGCACCCCGACTTTATAGCCATAGCTGGTTCCACCAGCAGCGATGGCAAAAACGGAGGAAGGACCACTCAATCGAAAAAACTTGTCCACGTGACCCTCAAACAGCGGGAAGCCACCACTCGTACCGGGATTGGTGTGGTAGTACTTTTGATAGATTTTCACGTAGTTTCCAGCCCGCGGAATAACTGGATCATCCAGCTGATCTAGTACGAACTGCAGTCTCACGTCGCCGGACTGTCCCGAGACCACGGGTACGAGAGTGGGATTGCCTACCTGACGCGACAGACGTTCGTAACCGCCTTCATAGCCAAGTCGCAATTCGCCGCTGCGTCCGGACTCGTAGCCCACATCGATGCCGCCACCGGTTTCACGCCTTCGGTAGCTGGCAATCAAGTCGTTGTTGGAATAAACAGGGTACTGTGCGCTCAAGAATCCGGCTCTCGGAGCAACGAACCACCTGCTGATAGTGGTGAACGGATGGTAGTACTCAGTAGAAACACCATACTGTGAGCCGAAGATCACATCGTTGCGCAACTCTGATCGGAAGCTTCCAAAATCTAGGAAGGTGATGCGAGCACCCAAACTAAACAACACATTGTTGTAATCAGAACCATCGATCGAGATGAGCGGTCGAACTATCGGCGGAGCGTACCGCTTTGGCTCGGCCTGGATCTGCAGACCGCGCTGACCGTTCTTCTCTACCATTGAAAAACTGAGGCTCGAGAACTGCCCCATGCCGGCTAGCGTCAGGATGTCGTGATCTAACTTTTCCTGCTCGATCGGCTTGCCTACGAGGCCTGATACTTCTTTCTCGATCGCGCCGGCCAATTGCGGCGTTGTGCCGGCAACTTCGATGAACTGGGGCACCGGTGTCGTCTTCCGACGAGCGTTCCGCTCGGACAGATACTCCTCCCAAGCCGCTTCATTTACCGAGAAGGCCGATAGCACTGTGGCTTTCGTTGCAGCCGCTTCATATCCCGCCTTGATGATGTCGTCAGCCTTGTTGTAGTCCAGTGCAGTGTATTTCTGCAGAGGTACAGACACTAGCAGATCCGCTTTCTCCATCGACCGAAGCTCGTTCGCTGAAATCATGACAGCGATAGACCTTCCCAGCACCGAAAAACTGGATAGATTTTCATTGGGACTCAGTGGCGCAACCTCGAGATGGATCCCGATTACTATGTCCGCGCCCATTTCTCTAGCGACGTCAATCGGGATGTTATTGAGTAGGCCGCCGTCTGCGTAGAGGTGGTCACCATAGCGGACAGGTGTGAAGAGTCCGGGCAGAGACATGGTCGATCTCAGCGCGACGGACAACGGGCCGCTACGGAAGACGTGCTCCTTGCTCGACACCAGGTCAGTCGCTACGCAAGCAAATGGGATGGGAAGATCGTCAAAGCTCGGAATATCGGAGTACGGCAGTGCAACTCGGTCGAGAATCAAGGACACTTCCTGGCCAGTGTTGAACCCGGCCGGAAATTGCAAGCCATTGCGCAAGCCGAACTCTAGCGTGCTTGGATATTCGCGAGCATCTTCTTTGCGGCGAAATGCGAGGTACTCAAATGGCGTCTGCCCCCGCAATACCCGATCCCAATGAATGGTCGAGACTACTTCTCGAACTTCGGCAGCAGATCTGCCGGTAGCATAGATGCCGCCAACAAGGCCTCCCATGCTGGTGCCTGCAACATAACTTACTGGAATGCGGTGCTCTTCCATCCACTGGATAACACCTACATGGGCCAGCCCGAGGGCGCCTCCCCCCTCGAGAACTAAGGCAAGCTTTGGACGCCTTGGGGCAGCCGGCGCGGGGACAGTAGAGTCCTGGGCAATGGCGTAGGCGACAGTTAGCAATATGCCGCAAAGGAAAAGATTCTTTGCATTCCGGATGTGCATAAAGTAAGACTCCGTATCGCAACAATGCGGCAAGTATATGTCTTCGCGGATGTGCCTGATCACCCTAAGAGGTTTCGTTCATTTAGGTTGTCTCGGCGGGCTAAGGATATTTCATGAACATCTTTGCAACGGGCCTTATCCATCAGCTGATAGTTCTTCCTTGCCTTACTTCCGTTTAACATCCCTGAACCAGCCCCACGCCACGCGATCTGTTTTCCCTTCGTGTCATGCAGATCGACGACCACTTTCTCTGCGAGCGAACAGGGCCCACTTTTCGCCTCTGTCCTCGTCGGGAACCAATTGGCGCTGTCCTTGGCGTTCTGGAGCTTTTGATATATGACTCTTAATCCATTCAGCCGAAGGTGAATCAAATCAATACCCTAGCGGAATGACCTCGCTGCCGGAAACTATCACTTCTAGTAGGGGGAGGCTAAAACTTTTCCAGCTACAGAAGGACTCAGCGCTACGGGATTATTTGCCTCGCATCGCTGTGCCCTTCCTGAAATAGGCGTGGAAGGTCAGCCCAAAGGCATTCACGTGATTCGGAGTGGATCCAGTGTTGTTTTCTCGCTCGTAGTACGCTGCAAGTCGATTCGCTTCGTGAGACCAACCGTTCCTCACATGGAGTAGGTCGTCTTGTTCCAACTACTCGAAACTAATGTCATAGAATACTTCTCCCCTTGCATAAGGGGTGATCTTGACGGAATCGATCTCGAAGGTCCTCTGCAGAGTTTGTATGCGCAGATCGGGGTTGAGGGTCCAATACAGATCGACCTCGGGAAGAAATTGACCTTGTGTGGATTGGGCCTGCGGCGCCTGCCACGAAAGAAAGGCAATGAATGCCCAAAGAACGCCTCCGAGTAACCTCGTCATCTCGTGTGTATACCAATGTCTGTCAAAGGCGTTGCGATCGCAATGGGGGGCTACCCTGGAAGTCGACGGACCCGCACTAGTAGATGCTCCGTAATCGCGTTACAACCAATGGCCTACTTCGCCGGCGCAGAAAAGCTGCTCCCGCTTTGCGAGGAAGTCATTCTATGCTTGATCGCGTATTCAAGAAGCGCCGCGTTTGTCTTGATGTCCAACGATTCCATCATGCGATATTTGTGAAACGCTACCGTCCCGGGCTTAACATCAAGGACACTCGCCACTTCCTTCATCGACATACCCTCGACGAGTAACTGCAGAATCTCGCTCTGGCGCTTGGTAATGTGCTTCTCCTGGAGGCGTGGCTTGCCTTGGTTAATGAGGAAGTTCACCGTCTCCTTCGCGAGGAGAGGCGACAGATAAGAAGCGCCCTGGCTCACCTTGCGTACCGCGAGCACAAGTTCCTCAACAGCGGATTGCTTTAGGACGTAACCTGAAGCACCACGTCGGAATGCTTCCGCTGCGAGGTCAGGCGCGGTGTGCATCGTCATGTAAACCAGTTTTACCGACGGCCAGCGGTGCTTCACCTGCTCGCCTGCGTCCAGTCCATTCAGATGAGGCATTGTGATGTCTAAGATGATTATGTCTGGTTTCATGGCCGCTGCTGCTTTCACCAGGCTACGACCGTCAGTGACAATTTCGACGACTTGAAATTCTGGCTCAAGTAATGCCTTGCAGGCTTCAGCAACAAGTTTATGGTCGTCTGCAATCAAGATGCGTGCTGCGGGTCTGCGTAACATGGCAAACATTCCCCTAGACTCTCCGGTGCTCGCAACTTACGTGCTCAACCTGGTGCATTAATCACGAGGATTGCCGTTGCGAACTCGCTTATGCGGCGTCCTTAGGCCCTAGTCTGCATCCTTGCGCCGCTATCACCCGGCACAGACATGCTCGCGAACTGCGAACGAGTATACGTCTGGGGCGAGAGCAACAATCGGAAAAACTCACCTAATCGCCTCATATTTCTTCAGAAAGACCGATGTTACATGCACTGGCACGAGGGCCCGAATTGGCGAAAGTCGTTTACCGCACCGCACTTAGACTGCGCCGCGCCAACGGCGCAACGTTGTCATTTCACTGAATATCCCCTCGCATCCAGACAGGCAGACATTGCCCGTTTAAACGAATCCAGTTGCTGCGAGTGCTGGCTTTGCGCCGCCTGCTGAGACTGCTGTTCTGCTTCTTTGTTGGCTTTCTTCTTGGTGCGATGCCCACGAACGGCGCCCGCAGTCGCGCCGATCGCCGCACCCTGGCCCGCGTCTCCCGCGATTGCTCCAATCGCAGCGCCCCCAGCAGCGCCCTTTGCTGCACCCTTTGCAGTTGCACCCTGCGCCTGGGTGGCAGGCTTCTCCGCTGCTGCCGGCGCCGCGGTTGGATCAACCCCGCTCTGTTGTTTCGCTGAGGCGTAACACTCGTTCTCATCCTTCGCCTGCTGCTCCGGCGCTTGCTTCTTCTGCGGATAAACGTACAGGCCGACCGTTGACGCTGGCGACATGTTTGGCGTCGGGGTCTGCGCGATCGTCGGCAGAACGAGGAATACAAGGGGCGTGATCCCCATCGCTAGAAGCAACGTTTTGCGTTTGACTTCTGTCAATTTCTTCATATCCGCCTGCAAAACTTTGTGAGCTAAATCCGGGCGAGACCGAACGAATGGTCTCGTGCGCAAAAACTAGCGGGTATGCCCTTGATGAGATAGAGACAAAAATACCTGCTCGAAGGCTGCAAAATTACTAGGGTCGAATCTGCCGAATGACGGTCAGACAGGAGTGGCGTCGTCAATAGGATCGCAGGCCTTCCCGTCCGCTGTTTTGCGACGGCACCATCAGTTTCTTCCGCAAATCACTATCACTTTTGCTAGTTGGCGACATGTAGCCGGGCCGTTATGTTTCAAAGTAGGGCTGTCTTTTAACTTCTAGTGCACCGCGGACCCGTTACACAACAGTTTGCCGCGAGCCTAGATAGCCGAAGCCATAGGGTCCCGGATGGTCGGGCCTTGGACGAACTGGGTGCTGTGGACGTACTCTAATCCCCCGCCCGCAAGCAAGAAGGCAGAAAGGCATTGGGAGAGCTCGCCAATGGCAAGAAATCAGCGCGAAGAAGACACCCAGACAAAACGTTCCGCAGCGCTGCAACACGCGAACTTAGCTCTGCTGGTGGTGCCTGTTCTGTTAGCAGGAGTTTTCGGCTGGGCGCTCTATTCCAGGCGTCCTGCATCGCCTGCCATCGCTTTACCGAAGACCGTTTCCTCCGCGGAGGTGTCCGCGCCGGAACCCCTGCCCAAGAAAGCGAATTTCCTTCCCACCATAGCGAATGCGGCTTTGGCTCCAGACCGCACGCCGAAGGGCATGGTTTGGATTCCAGGCGGCGAATTTTCTATGGGCGCACAGGATCCGCCACAGATGGACATGGTCGGCATGCAGGCGACTACGGATTCTAGGCCTATCCACAGAGTCTATGTGGACGGCTATTTCATGGACAAGACTGACGTAACTAATGCGCAATTCGGTGAATTTGTGAAAGCGACAGGATACGTAACGATTGCTGAGAGAACTCCTCGCGCCGAGGACTTTCCTGGTGCTCCCCCCGAAAATCTGGTCGCAGGCGGGGTAGTCTTTTCTCCACCCGACCATCCTGTCCGCTTGAATGACCACTTTCAATGGTGGACCTATGTACAGGGCGCAAACTGGCGCCACCCAACTGGCCCGAAGAGCTCCATTAAAGGAAAAGAAAACTACCCGGTGGTCCAAGTGGCCTACGAAGACGCCGAAGCTTATGCGAAATGGGCTCACGAACGCCTGCCCACCGAAGCAGAATGGGAATTCGCTGCGCGAGGCGGACTTGCAGGGAAACCCTTCGTCTGGGGTGAGAAGTTCAGGCCAAACGGAAAGTGGATGGCGAACACTTATCAGGGACATTTTCCCGATCAAGACTCAGGCGATGATGGTTTCATAGGCGTAGCTCCCGTGGCGCGGTACGCCCCCAATGGATACGGACTGTACGACATGGCGGGAAATGTCTGGCAGTGGACCTCGGACTGGTATCGCCCTGACCATTACGCCGACCTGGCCAAGGCTGGAGGAGTGGCGCGCAATCCAAAGGGGCCGGACAGTCCATTCGACCCCTCTGAACCTTCAGAGAAGAAAAAAGTCCACCGCGGAGGTTCTTTCCTCTGCACCGATCAATACTGCTCTCGCTACATGGTCGGAACGCGCGGTAAGGGTGAAGTAAGTACAGGAACAAACCACCTGGGTTTTCGTTGTGTCTTAAACACTCGAGAAGAAAGATGAGGATAACTATGAGGTCTACAATGACAAATCAAATGACGGTAGCGCTCGTTTTGGCAAGCTCGTGGTTTTTGGCTGTGCCTTTGGCGCATGCCCAGGCAGCGGCCAGCAAAGACACCCAAACCGTGAGCGAGCAAGATATTAAGCTAATGCGCCAGGACATTAGGTCGCAGAAAAAGCAGCTGGTCGCAGCAAATCTGACCCTGACGGATGCAGAAGCCACGAAGTTCTGGCCGGTGTACGACCAATACAGCGTGGAGACGACGAAGCTCGGCGATCAAAGATATGCTTTGATCAAGGAATATGCGCAGAGCTTCGGATCGCTTACGGATGACCAGGCGCAGAGCTTGATCAAGCGCAACTTGGCACTGGATGAAGCCGCGGTTCAGCTGCGGATCAAGTATGTGCCGATTATCAGTGCGGTGCTGCCAGGGCAGAAAACGGCCACCTTCTTCCAAATAGATCGTCGCATCGCCATGCTGATTGACCTACAGCTGGCGTCGGGAGTTCCGCTGGTGCAGGAACAGCACTAGTGTCGAATCCAGAGACAATCGAGGCCTGCGCGAACCGTAAAAGATACACGCTGACTTCCGCTCAGGTGACTGCCACAAAGTTTCGCTTGGAAGGAAGCAAACCGTACGCTGTGAAGTCATAGGCTTGCCGGTGGTCGGAGCATCGCTTGAATTGCTGAATTGCCGCGCCATTGCGCGAGGATGAGGTCAACCGCCCCGCCGCTGCGCTATCGACTGTTGAGGTAACCCTGAATCCAGCGAGATTGGAGACGACGATATGACCGATCCCAACCGGACTCTTAAGCAGAAGGTCTACCAGGAAATTAAAGAGTATCTCGCCATCACTTTCTATCTTTGGGTGGTCTTCGCACTGTTCGTCTTGTACCAGTCCATGATCTTGGCCGAGCATCATATTGATTTTGCTTACCATGGATTCGCCCTGATCAACGCATTGGCCCTGGGCAAAGTGATACTAGTTGCTCAGGATCTGCACTTAGGGAACTACTTCAAAGAAGCCCCGCTTGTCTACCCGACTCTTTTCAAAGCTGCGGTTTTCGCCATTGTCTTGGGCATTTTCAAAATTCTCGAAGAAACAGCCATTGGCTTGTATCACGGGCACCCCTTCACCGAGAGCATTGCGGCGATCGGCGGCGGTACTCTCAAAGGGATACTCTCTCTGACCGCGATCCTGGCAGTCCTTCTGATTCCGTTTTTTGCATTCACCGAGCTGCGCAGGGTTTTTGGCGAGGACAAGCTGGAGAAACTCTTTTTCACCCATCGCCATATCTAAACCCGGAATCTCCAGTTATGAATGGATGAGAGGTCGAGGGCACGCCACACCCGCACTGAGGTGCGCGTCGTGGGTGCATAATCTGTGGCTGACAAGGCCCTCCTGCTAAATGGGTTGTTCGATTCTGCGATCAGAAAGAATCCTGGGGACGAGTCTTAGCTGACGTGAAGAGTCTGCCGACTGAAATAAATACGCGCCGCACGAGCTTGGACTCGCACAGCGCGCCAAAAAACAGCAGACTTGGAACCCCCACTAGAAGCAGAAGTTGATGACTAAGTAGTGAGTCCCTTATTCACTATGACCTTCACATCGACGCGACGATCCAGCGCGCGTCCTTGCGGGTCATTGTTGGCAGCATCAGCGCGGTGAGAACCGTAGCCAACAGGTTCGACGATCCTGCGGACAGGGATGTTCTTCTGCACAATCAGATATTGCGCAACTGCATCTGCGCGATCTTCGCTCAGTTGCTGGTTCGTTTCTTTGGTTCCAGGTTTCGAGGCATAGCCTGAGATCTCGATCATGTATCCCTGGAGCGGAAGCGCGATGCTTGCCAACTTGTCAAGATCGGCTTTGGCGGCATCGTCCAGTGCGGACTTGCCGACCGGATAGAAAATGCCTGCCTCGGCAACAGTGTTGTAGTCGTCCAAATCCGAAACACGTTGGTTTACGGCGTTGATATCCACCGCGTTGACCAGTGCCACAGTGCCCGCCGCTTGTGCCGTCGTGCCGGCCTGGTTGGCTGTCGACTGCGCCTGGTTAGCCGATGACTGCGCCACGCCTGCTGCCGCTACTCCCTGATTTGCAGTGGACTGCGCTCCGGCGGCTGATGCCTTATTCGCGTCGATTTGCTGTTGTTGTGCAATTGCTATGGCAAACTCATCAGGGCTGAACTTAATCTGCTTCGCAACAAGTTGGCCCTTGGGATTGCCTACGCCTTCCGCCTCAATGGTCAATCCCGGCAACATGGCCGTCGCGTCCATTTCCTTATGGCGCCGGAACACAACCTTGCTAGTCCTGCGTTCGATCTTGGTATCGTCGGTGAGGGCGACCACAACCGACGAACCGCTGCTTTCGTCCTTGACCGTGATCAGATCCCCACTGCGGGATTGGATGATTCCTTTGACTTTCGCCTTCTGGCCATCCGGGATTTGTTGTACGGGTGTAACCGCAAACGCTGCTCCTGTAAGCAGGATGGCGCAGGCTGCTAGACCCACAACTCGTGAGGTGAATTTGTTGCTTACATATTTCATTTAGAACTCCTTGCTCAAAGTCTTGGTTGGCTACTCGTGATGGCTGGCAATCGAGCTTTTCGTGCGAACGAAGCACTCGGAGACGCTCGCATCGACTCGGGACTCTCCTGAAGGGTACGAAAACGAGTTGCGAAGAGATATCCCCAAAACTTCGAGTCCCTGGACTGCAAAACTGCTAAGTGCGGCACGTTGTCTTTACGACTACGCGATGAAGCCCGCGGTCATCCTACCCAAGCCAAATGAGCGTTCATTTAGCGATGACGACGAACTCAGCATTCGTGTTCTGACACATTCCATAGATCGCTCCCGACTTGCAGGCTCCCGCGGAATACTTGAAACACCCCTCCCTCTTTGCCACGACGGAGACTTGTCGGTCGGAGCCGCCGTTGATAGAACCCGGCGGGTCAAACGGGGATGTAGGGCCAACATCGACTAGAAAGCCGGTGTCCTTTGCGGTGCTCTTCCAAATCACCGTAGTGCCGACCTTCACGCAGAAAAGTGCATTGCCTTTAGGCTTCTGAATGCTGGGCGTTGCGGAAGCGCTATTTGCCGTCCGCTTCACGTCCACGACACAGGGTTCTACAGTGGAACCACACGTATTGCTGGCGTTGCACAGTTGTGCCGGATTCGCCTCCGAACAAGCGTACTTCCCGCCCTTCGACTGGGCGATCGCAGATCCGGCCAGCAGAACAAGCAGCAACAAAAGCAATGTGCACCTGATTGCAATGCATAGACGATTCACCATAGTAGGGCTCCTCAGGTTCTTTTTCTGGACCAATCCGTAGATGCTGACGACACGTGACTCTCGTTAAACTTGCGGTGAACGGCGAAGCTGGGTGCAAACCGCAAAGCTAGTTCTCGCCTGGGGTTCCCGCCCAATCGATAATGCCGCTCAGCCTCCACGGGTTTTGATTAAGTTCGAACTGTAGTTGCACTTCCTTATCGATCGT
>Ga0210410_10004639_pt1 | contig 12029 bp, 5 predicted proteins | sample IncBWC4MmetaG_FD_161058 | JGI IMG/M metagenome (GOLD analysis project Ga0210410, IMG submission 161058) | Forest soil microbial communities from Barre Woods Harvard Forest LTER site, Petersham, Massachusetts, United States - Inc-BW-C-4-M | ecosystem: Environmental > Terrestrial > Soil >... | reverse complement strand
TCCGCCTGAACTCAATTGGTAGCTGTCCGAGATTCCGGCGGATACTCCATTCTGCCCGTAGTCCGAGGATGCGCTCTGTGGAACGAGCGCGGTGATGTTTGCGAATTGAGTTCGCAGCGGGAAGACGTTGAGGTTGAAGTCGATAAGGTGCCGCGAAGAAATGATGTACTGCAATTGCGTGAACGAGGTGATGCTTCGGGTTTTCGTTTCGTTCACCGGCCAGGACAGCCCGCGCACTTCCAGATTATTTACTTCCCACGTAATCTCTTCGGTGAAGTTCAGCTTCCCCGCGATCAAAGGGCCGCCGAACAAAAGCCGCGGCGTGAACTCGCCGATGCCGACGAGGTGACCGTTCTTTCCCCGAAAGCTCGGAGTCAAGTCATGCAGCTTGAAATTCCACGCGTCGAACGGCGGCTTGGTCTCAATGTCGGTCAAGCCTCCGGAAAACCCTCCGTATTCGGCGGTGTCCGGAGAACTGTGCACGCTCATCGATTGAATCACGTCAATGGGAACCGCAATGGCGAAGCTCCCCGTCACGGGATCGACGGTTTCGGTCGAGTTGAGCAGCAGAATTCCCTGGTTCTCCGGCTGCCCGTTAAAATTCAACTTACCCTCATGCGTGCGGATTACGCCCGGAGTGAGAGGTAGCGCCTCCGTGAATTTCTGTTCGGCCATGGGAAGGGTTTCGAGCTGCCGATCGCTGACCGTCGCGGTGACTTCCGTGTTATTCGTGGAGACCTCGAGGTTCTCGCCTTGAACTTCAATTTGCTCGTTAACCGCATTGATCTCGATCGTGGCCTCTTCCACCGCCGATTGGCCCTGCGCCAGCGCAATGGTCTTGCTCCATGGCTTGAAACCCTCCGCGCTGACCTCGATCGTATAGGATCCGGCGGGCAACTGCGTGAATTGGAAATGGCCGGTCTCATCCGTGGCCGCGGATTGCAACGTGGATCCCGCGCTCGGGCCGTTCAATTTCACCGCGATGCCCGCGAGATTGTTTGCTTGGCCCTGACCCGTTACTACGTTCACGGTTCCCGTAATCGACGCCGCCGCCGGTGAGTCGCTGTTTTTCGCTTTCTGGGGAAATCCGAACGTGGCAGGCGTTAGTGACAGACACACCCAAAAACAAGCCATAGAATACAAAGCGATTTTGCAGCGTCGATCGTGACCCAATCCCAGGCCTTTTGAGAGGAGAAAGCGGAGTCTCGGAGAACTCCTCGTAATCGCCTTCAGAAAACCAGAGTCGACATTTGTCGACTTACGGCTCATGGCAATTCCCCAGTGAAGATTTCCGAATGGCCCAGTCAATCGGTTCGAGACTTGATCTCACGGCTATAAGATTCCGTAACTGGCCGAACGATTCCGAGTTTTTTCATCCGCAGACTCGCGAGCCCACCACCCCTGATCTCGTTCGCCCGTGCTTGCTTACCTGTGACCCAGCAAATGCCGTGGGCCGCGGCTCAACCGCTGACCGATAAAATATGCCGGAGCACGACGCGCGCGGGCATTACGAGATCGAATGGTTTTTCGATACCACGGAGGCAATAAGTCGGAATAACACTATCGAGTTATGTCTCGTAAGATGAGAGGCCGTGATCTTTGATAAGAATTGATTCTGGCCGGTCGAATACCTGTGGTATGTACCCAGAACGTTCGGACAGATGAGGCAGAAACGATGAGTGATTCATTTGCGGATGATCTACAAGAGGCTACGGACAATTGATGTAAAAAATGGGAGCGTCGTATCGTTCTGCCGGCTCTACATCATCGCGATTCAAACAGTAAGGTCGACCGTGGCCGGGGAGAAACTTCATGATTGAAGCCGCAAAGAGCCTGTTCCTGATTCTCAGCGCGCTGTTTCCGATTGTCGACCCGCTCGGAGGAAGCCCGATCTTTCTGGCGATGACAAGGCAGTACTCGCCGAGCACGCGGAGAGCGCTGTCCTGGCGGATTGCAATGAACAGCTTCTTCCTGCTCGTTGGATCTTATTTCATCGGGACGCATATCCTCACTTTCTTCGGGATTTCGCTGCCGGTGGTTCAGGTGGGCGGAGGACTGATCGTCATCTCGACCGGCTGGGCGCTGCTCAAACGCGGAAGCAGCGAGGACCAAAAGGGCGCGAACAAGAATCTTCAACCGGAGGATCCGTTCCACAACGCGTTCTATCCGCTGACGTTGCCCTTGACCGTAGGCCCTGGATCGATTTCCGTCGCGATCACGCTGGGCGCGAACGCCCCGCATTATCAAGGGTTCAATCTCCTGAGCACTCTGACCGCGATCGTCGGATCCCTTCTGCTCGCAGCCAGCATTTTTCTCTGCTACGGTTTTGCGGATCGCCTGGCAAGAATTTTCGGCCCGACCGGCATGACCGTGATCCTCCAGCTCACTTCGTTTCTGCTCGTGTGCATCGGAGTGCAGATCACATGGAATGGTGTCAGCGCACTTTTGCTCTCGCTTCCCTGGCACATCCGCTGAACCGGGCACGCGTGGGTATAGGAACTGGGTCCATCGTTGAGCGGAAACAGCTTTGGTAGGGGCGGAGGGGATTGAACCCTCGACCTTCGGCTTAAAAGGCCGCTGCTCTACCACTGAGCTACGCCCCTAAATCGCTTTAACATCTTACATGAAAAAGTTACGATGCATACCGCTTCGAGCCCACTATCGCGGTGTAACTTCTGGTGGCTCTGCGGCGACGTAATCTCCCGACGCTTCCTGGCATCTACAGCCACGCGAACCACTCCTCCCTTCCGCAATTCGTCATTTTGTGACGGGTCCTGACGTGTCCAGACATGCGATTGGACGTCGGCCATTTGGGCCGAGGCTCCTTGAGTGGAACAAAAATCCGTCCGCATCCTAACGAGCCACACTTCGCTTTGCTGAAATCCGAAATCGGGCTACACCGGATTTATAGGAAGGACGGAAACGCACAGTCTGCGCTTCAAGGATTAACCTTAGCCGACGTTCTCCCTTTGTGTTGTAACTTTGCCGGTCTGCAAAGCGCCAGCACATGCATCGCCAGACCGCTGGCATTCTGCAAGATTTTTGACTCCTCTTTGCTCTACAGCATGGACGACGCCGTGCGACCAATTACAATCCGCTACACTTCGGAGTGTTTTTGAATGATACGCATTGATTCGGCCAAGAAAGTCCCTACTTCGAGGGTTTGCGCAGCGGACGGTTGTTCACCATGGACCTTGGCACAACGAGCGGCGATTTCTCGACGGCTCTCCCAGCCTTCAACGAAGGTGCGGGCAACGGGGCGGCGCCCAGAATGGCCGCAACCTTCGAACAGATTGCCCTCCAATACATTGCTCTGAGCGAGCCGCGATGGGGAGCGCACGCCGTCACGACGACGAAGAGCGTGATCCGCAAACACCTGATCGCGAAGCTGGGCCACCTGCCGGCGGACAAGTTGACCGCGAAAGAAATTCAAATATTCCTCGATGAGATGGTTCGAAGCAACGCGAGCTATTCGCTCCTGAAAAAAGCCGTGACTCACCTGCGAGGCATCCTGGACCTCGCACAGGAATCGGGAGCGCTCGCTCACAACCCGATGCGGAGCCGCACATCCAAAATCGACTACCGGCCTCAACGGCCCGCGTCCGAGCGCCATCTGAGCCTTGAGGAATGCGCGGCGCTCTTATCCGAACTGGCAGGGCGCGATCTTCTGATTGTTCGCATGTTCATCCAACTGGGACTGCGCCCACAGGAACTCTTTGCCCTTCGTCGGAACGATGTGAGAGACGAGTTCATTCGAATTGATGAAGTTCTAATTAAAGGGCGCATCAGGAAGGTCGGCAACGAGGAGGCTGCCCTTGGAATTTACGTGCCGCCAGACCTGCTCTCGCAGCTCGCGAATTGGATGAAATCGACCGGCGCGCAAGATACCGGCTGGCTGTTTCCGGCTTCCCGCTCGCGGGGCTCCTCCGATCTACCTCCCGTAGGCCAGGACCATTTTCGAAATCGGATTTTGAAGCCGGCCGCGAAAAAAGCGGGCGTCCCGGACGTGGACCTTTTTGCGCTGCGGCGGACGTGCGCGAACTTCTTCGCGCACAAAGCGACCGCTCAAGATGCGCTCGCGCAGATGCGACACGTCGATCCCGCACATCGCGCTGAATTCGGCGGACCAGGCCTGCCGAAATCCCTGAAGCACGCTGCCGTAACCATCGAAGCGGAACTACTGAGGGTAGTGAAGCGCGTCGAAAAAAAGTTGCTCAAAAATTCCTGACTCGACGCACAAGCCGCTCAGCTCTGCCGCCAAACCCTGTCCGTGACGGATTCCTCTTCCTGAAAATTTCGCCGCTGTGAATGTGAGCGGCCCTCGTGTGCCCCGCAGGTTTGCAGGCTGGTTCGAATCGAAGCGTTGCGGGTCTCACGATCGGATTTTCAAAAGCAAGCGGCACGGAATCAAAAGGAAACTGCGCGCACGCCGTATTTTTGCAAAATGACAAAGCTGCAAACACTCTATTTTTGCAAATCAACAAAGCGACCAACCCGTTTTTACAAGTTTTACGTTTCCTAAAAACTTTTTACGATTTCTACGTTTCCTTGCCGTGCAGCAAAGAAACGTTATCAGAACTGCATATTGTCATATCACTTTGTCTTTGGAAAGGCTGCCCAACTCTATGGCGCCTGCCTTTACGGAACGCGCGACGTGGAGCAAGCCGGGCTGCCGTTTGTGACTCGAGCACAGGAGGTCATAACGCCGTGAGAAAGTTCTACCAGCTCTTGGCTCCCGTAATTGTTTTCAGTCTTGCGCCGGTGATTGCGAGTGCCCAATCCTTCCGGGTGCAATGTCCCACCAGCACCATCACGCACCCGGACACTACGACAACTCAATTGGTCAATAGCTCGGAGCCGCTCTACAACGGTCCGACGCAATACACGATGCCGACGACTCCCCCCCCCGGCACGGACGGGGGCTTTGTTACGCCGACGGCGGGGACAGTAAACGGCGCCATCAAGTGCCAGCAAATCTCGGGCGGTGACGGCCTATCGACGATGGCCGACGGCACGCAGATTTTCATGTTCTCCTTTGGACCGCTCTCTGGCTTGGCGGACGTAGCTGCAGGCCATCCGTCGACCCAGTTCCCGAAGGTCTTCAACCAACCGTACACCGACGTTAGCAGCACCCCGCTGACGCGCGGCGACCCGGCCTTTACCGACGGAGCAACCAGCGGCGCGTCGCCATGGACGGGCGGCCCTGGATCCTTGTTCGCTCCGGCGTTTTCGTGGAACGGCGCAGTGGGCTTGGCCCTCGATACCGCGGTGAACGTGACCGTGAGTAACCTCGAGGAAGGCCCTCTCACTCCCGGCATCGGCACTGTCCCCCCCACTGTCCCTGGCTGCACCCCCACCGCTAATACAGTGACGGCCTGGACCGACGCTCCATCGGGCTTTCGCGTCGGAGACACAGTTGTGATCTCAAGTGCTACCGCTGAGGGAGCCGTCACAACCCCAGCAGGTTATGTTGGCAAGTGGACGGTTAGCTGTGTGGCTACTGGAACCGCCACGACTCCGGACGGGTTCAACGAATATGCCTTCCAGTACCTCGAGCCGACTACGGTCACAGGGCTGGCGTCAGATACCGGCAACGACCTGGCTGGCTATGCTTCTTCGCTCCCGGTAATCGATGGGCATGTGGATCCTCGTCCCATCATGGACGTCGGCGTGATGAACGGCAATATTCCCGCGCCTCTGTCGGCGTTTGACGAGGACGACGAGTTCTTCCTCACGCTGACCAACGTCGGCATGATCATGCGCCCAGACCTCTTTGAGCAGCACACCGTCCACTTCCACGGCTACCCGAACGCTTCCTCGTTCTATGACGGCGTCCCCGACGCGTCCATCGCCATCAACATCGGCGCCAGCTTCACTTATTACTACCTCGCGCCCGATGCCGGGACCTACTTCTGGCACTGCCACATCACCCCGCCCGAGCACTTGCAGATGGGCATGGTCGGGCAGCTCTATGTGCGGCCGCGGCAAGATCGGCTTCCGCAAGGTACGTCCCTCTACACTGGTTTGCTCTGGCAGAACGGCGACCCGACCGCCCTTGCGGCGATCGGTAGGAGCCCTGACCTCCGAACGGCCTGCAATCCGGCGGCGGATATCCTATGCAGCGCTACCAAGCCCGCCATCAATACGGGCGCCCTTAGGCCAGCGGCGGGCACCCTCTGCAACGGCTCGGCTCCTGCGGGCGAGGGGACCACGCCCGACTATGTGTACAACGACGGCGACGGTTCAACGTGTTACGACGTCACCTACCCCATCCAGATGCACGGCTTTGATCCCAACTTCCATTTCGTCGGCATGACCTTCAATCCGGAACTGTTTGTGGACATGAAGGACAAGTACTTCCTTCTGAACGGGCGGAGCTACCCCGACACGGTCGCGCCCGGCCCACAGGCCACAATCACCACTGACGGTGCAGTGCACTACTCGCAGCCGCTGCCCGCCATCATCAACATTCCGGCTGGCGGCAAGGCTTCCTTACGCCTGGTCAACCTCTCGGTCGCGGAGTACTTCACGCTACAGAGCTTGGGCGTTCCGATGCACGTGATCGGATGGATGGCGAAACTGCTCCGCGATCAGGATGGCAACAACACCGAATACTGGTCGAACTCGATCACGCTGGGCGGCGGTGAGTCCAACGACGTGATTCTGGATGCCAGTGACGATGGCTGCAGCGCATATCTGGGCTCGGGCTGCGCCGCAAAACTCTATCCGGCGGGCAGCACCTTCTACGTTTACAGCTCGAATCTCGACTATCTGTCGAACGACGCCGAGAACTTTGGCGGGATGATGACCGAGGTCCACATCTGCAACAGCGTGTCGAGTAACACGTTTGGAAATACCTGCAACTAGGAGAGCAGCGATGAGGCCGATGAACATGAAAAACGCGACATTCAAGACGCTCCTGTTCCTGGCGCTAATGATGGCCGTAACGCTATCGCTTACGACGGCCGCTTTCGCTGCCGCTCCCGGAATGACCAGCACGGCGGGAACGGCCGGAACCTTCAATTTGACGGCTCAGGACGCTTTCCTCAATCAGCCGGACGGGGAGGCAGTTTACTCGTGGGGATACGGCTGCGTCAGCGGCTCTGCGCCGACGTTCGTCCCTGCGGTTGCCTTCGCCTTCAAGCCCAATTGCTCCACCATGCAGGTCCCCGGCCCTACCATGGTCGTCGCAGAAGGGGCGACGGTCACGATTAACCTGACCAATAATCTGCCCGCAGCCGCCGGCAACACCTCGATCCTGTTTCCCGGCTTTAACGTCACCACAACCTGTCCCGGGTCGACCACAGCCGGAGCGCCTCAACAGGGCTTGTTGACGTGTGAAGCTGTGCCTGGGGGTACGGTGACCTACACGTTCACCGCCTCAGCGCCGGGGACGCACGCCTACTACAGCGGAACGCAGGGCGACCTCCAGATCGAGATGGGACTCTACGGCGCCATCATTGTCTTGCCGTCGACTCCTCCCGCCAACTGCGCCAACGGCACAAGCAACACCAACCTGTACGGAAAGACGGATTACGGGACAGCCAACCACGTCCCCGGATTTCCAGAGCAGGACTTCCGCCTGTCTACCGCAGCCTACGACCACCCCAAGAGCTGCTATGACCGGGAATACCTGTTCCAGTGGGCCGAGATGGATTCAAGGATTCACAAGGAGGCGCTGGCGCAAGTGACGGCGAGGGTCGGATGCACGGCTGGGACCATGGGATGCAGTCTCGACGTACAGACCGAGCCCTACCATCCCGCGTACTTCCTGATCAACGGACGCTCGATGCCTGATCTGATGGACCCCAACTACGCGTCGGAGTATCCGCACCAGCCCTACAACGGCAACCCGCACATGCATCCGGGCGAACTGACGTTGATTCGCACCGTCGGCCAAGGACGCTGGCAACATCCTTTCCACGAGCACGCCAACCACGTGCGCATCCTGTCTCGTGACGGGAACTTGGTTCTCAGCCCGACCAATCCCACTACGAGTCTAGCTGGCCTTCTGATGTTCAACACCGATACAACTCCCGGCGAGTCGTTCGACGGCATTTTCTACTTTACCGGCCGGGGATTGAACTGGGATCCGTATGGTCACCACCCTGGTGCCGACGTCGGTACCTCCCCGGGCACCACCGGGAACCCCGCGACCGATCCTCTGGCCCACTTGGCCTGTACTCCGGACATAAACGGCTACAACACTCTGAATGGCACAGCGGTCCTGAATTACTACGAGTGGTGCCAAGACCACAACAAGCCGGTACAGGTGAACCCATTCGGCGACGTGGGAGAGGGCGGCCCGGCCACTTTCCCTGATCCAAATGTGTTTACCAACGGCCCCTGGTACGGCGGCACGCAATACTTGGGTCCGGATGCAAGCCTGCGCGCGTCAATGCCCGCCTGTACCAGTACAGCTGGGACAGGCGCTGCGACGCCCCTCACCAACTGCACGACTCTGCAACCTTCGAACGTGCAGGCCAACCCCCCCAACGAGCGTGGCTGGGCGTTCATGTGGCACTCGCATAACGAGCGTGAGATCACGACGAACAACGTCTTCCCCGGCGGCATGCTCATGATGATGCTGGTGGATTCCCGGGAATTTGCAATTGATGAGAGCAACTAGGGGCAGGCGTGTGCCTGCTTTGGGTGAACAAGAATTCAGCTTTATGTCCAGTACAGAACACCACGAGAGGCGACGACAATGATCCGGATCAACCACTCCAGAGTGAAGACTACACTGAAGGCCGCAGTTCTAGCGAGCGTGTTCGTTCTCTTTGCGGCCGCGCCGGGCTTCTGCCAGCAGGTGGTCAACTTGACGGCGGGGCCGACTACCGCAGCCCTGCCCGATGGCACGGTTGTACCGATGTGGGGCTACACCTGCGGCGCCGCTGTTACGGGCGCCACAGCGACCTGCGCGCCGTTGAGCGGATCTATTACCAGCGCAGCAGCCATGGGTGCGCTTAACGGAATCTACGTGGTCAATGGCGGATCGGGCTATACGTCTTCGCCCACGGTCACCATCAGCGCCCCGACCGGTATTGTCGGCGTGACGAGTGTTACGGCGTCGGCTACCGCCGTGGTCACCGGCGGCGTGGTGGTTGGCTTCAATTGGAACAGCCGCGGAGCTGGCTATACGGCGGCTCCCACTGTCACGATTACTGGTGGCGGCGGCACCGGAGCGGTTGCGGCGGCAGCACCGGCCTGGTCCCCGGTACAGATAACGGTTCCCTATGTTGCCGCGGGAACCAGCCTCACGATCAATCTGACCAACAACCTTTCGTTTACCCCAGTTGGAGGCGGGGCGGCGAACAACATTCCCACGTCTATCGTGATTATGGGTCAGGTCGGCGGCGGCCTCGGCTCGTCGTCAACCTCTACGCCGAGTCCCAACCACGCCAACGCACAGGGCTGCCCCACTTGGTTTATTGCTTCTGGGGCCACTCCGCCGGGTGTCCCATGCACGGCCCCGCAACCTAACGCTTCAGGCACGCCGCCTATCCAAGGGCCGCGCGTGCAATCCATGTCCACGGAAGTGGCAGCGGTTGCGCCGGGAACAGTTACATCAACATCGCTGACCTGGGCCAACCTTAAGCCGGGCACATACTTGCTTGAATCCGGCACGCATCCGTCAATTCAGGTACCCATGGGCTTGATTGGCATGCTGGTCGTCACCACCGCTCCTACGACCACCGCCGCGACGGCCACCACTTCTGCGGCTGCTGTGGCAGGCACAGCTTACCCCGCGGTGGCCGCTACTACCAAGACTGCGGCGACTGCGGCGGTCACGTACAACGCGGAAGTCCCACTTGAGTTCAGTGAAATCGACCCGGTGCAAAACAAAGCGGTAGATCAAGCTGTACGGACCGCAGGTTTTAGCGAGACGGACGTCTGGACGCGCATGAACACCGGAGCCATCACGAGTCTAACTTTGACTAGCCCAGGAAGCGGGTATACAACGCCTCCCGCCGTTAGCTTCACCGGCGGCTGCGCCACCGGTGCCACCTGCGGGGGTGCTGCGGCTGCGGCAACTGTCGGGTTTGGTCTGGCCAGTGTCAAGGTCAGTAATGGAGGAAGCGGGTATACAACGCCTCCCACGGTTACCTTTATTGGGGGCGACGGTGGAACGGCTACAGCAACTCTCACGTTCACCGTCACCGGGCTCTCGGTCGCGACCGGAGCCGGGGGCAGCGGTTACGTGGCAGGCGACGTGCTAACCCTTGCTGGTGGTACGGGCACGGCCGCCACGGCAACGGTAGCAGCTGTTGGTACGGGTGGTTCAATTACTGGCGTCACTCTTACCAGCCCCGGCAGTTATTCCGTGGCCCCAACCAGCCCAGTCGCTGTGACCGATGCCACTACTAGCACTGCTAGCGGCGCCACGCTTACCGCAACTACGTCCGGCTCAGTTACTGCAATCACAGTAGCCAACGCTGGAGCGTTTGCGGGTGCTCCGACGGTCGAGATCACCGGTGGGGGCGGGACAGGTGCTGCCGCGACTGCATCATTGTCCACGACCAGCACTCTTACAGTTACCCTAACTTCCGGAGGTGGCGGATATACCAGTAACCCGACAGTTCAGATCACCGGAGGTGGGGGCACGGGTGCAATGGCAGCAGCGACGGCTGGCGTAGGCGGCTGCGGCACGGCGCTCACCTGCTATCCACCGGCGGTGAATTACACGCCGTTCTATTTTCTCATCAACGGGGTCGCGTTCGACAAGGCTAATCCGGCGCCCTCGCTTTTCGCAGCCACCGCAGGAGTCACGTCCGTTACCTCCGCTACTGGTGTTACGACCACCACGCCCGTTACAACCGGAATCGCCGGCACCATACTGGTGCGCCTGGTGAATGCTGGCTTGCGCATGCACGTACCATCGATCGTCGGCTCGCAAACGACTGGCTTTAACGGAAGCGGGGCATCTGGGACGGTGGGTGGATTCGCCTTGATCGCGGAAGATGGCAATGTCATTCCGGGGGTGGCCACTGTGCCCGCTGCTCCCCGTGTGCAGACCGACGTATTCATGGCTGCGGGCAAGACATACGACGTGATGGTCAATGTGCCGGCCACTCCCACCGGCGCCACTGCGCCCCCATCGCTACCGGTGTATGACCGCGAGCTAAGCCTGTCGGCCAATTCTTCCGTGCGTGATGCCGGAATGCTGGCCTACATCGGCGTTAATAGCGCTGCACTCCCGGCTTCGGTAGGGGGGGCGACAGGTGTATTCGCCGCCGCGCAAGCCAATCCGGATACCTACAACTCCGTCGCTTTGTGTCCGTCCACGGCGACGTCTTGCACTCCTTTGGCTGTGACAGACCCGTCCAAGGGCGTGCTCGCCAACGACGTCAATGTGTATGGCGTGACGCTGTCAACTCCTCCCACGAACGGCACACTGACTTGCAATGCCACGCCAGGGAGCCCGGTCGCAGGGATTTGTGCGAACGGCACCTTTACCTACACTCCGAATATTGGAACCTTTACTTCCAGTACAAGCAAGGATTCCTTCGGATATTGCGGCAACGGCGCGGCTGCGGGCACTGCGGGCCTGTGCACAACAGTGGCTCTAAACGCGTCGTCGCTCACCGGAAACCCGGTCGCGAACTCGACCTCCTACACCTCTCCGATGGCCTCGTTCCTGAAGATTCCATCGCCCGGCGTCCTTTCTGTGGACTCGGACCCGAATAACCTTCCCCTGCAGGTGGTGGTTTCCAGTGTTCTACCCACAGGGGTAACGATCAATATGGACCCGAATGGAGGATTCACGGCGTCCCTGTCGGGGACTCCTACGACGGCCACCACGGCGACCTTCACCTATGTGGCGCAAAACTCCCAGGGGAGGCAGAGCAGCCCCGCCACGGTGACGATCCACTTCACGGCTCCGAGCAATCTCCAGGTCAAAGTGCTGGATGCCCAGCTTTATAAGAACTGCAACGGGGATGGCAACTGCATCAACGCATTGACGCCGATTACCGACTATCGCTGGATCATTGAGGAAGACAAAACTTTCTGGGTCGACCCGAACTGCA
>Ga0210410_10004638_pt1 | contig 12030 bp, 5 predicted proteins | sample IncBWC4MmetaG_FD_161058 | JGI IMG/M metagenome (GOLD analysis project Ga0210410, IMG submission 161058) | Forest soil microbial communities from Barre Woods Harvard Forest LTER site, Petersham, Massachusetts, United States - Inc-BW-C-4-M | ecosystem: Environmental > Terrestrial > Soil >... | reverse complement strand
ACCGGTTATGACGGCCTGGTATCATCCGTGCCACTCCCGGACCTGATTCGCATGATCGCGGGCGTTCCGCCGGAGATTGCCAGCGCATCCAGACGCTTGGCTTGCTCCACCTGCGTTCTCGTTAATGTTGGAGTGAACCGCGCCGATCTTTCCGACGCGCACATGACCTACTTCTACGATGAAGACATTTGTTTCACTCGCCTCGGCTTTCCACATATGCTCACGGCTCGTAATGCGCCTCCGGGAACCGGGAGCATCCAGGCGGAGGTGTATTTCTCCGAGAAATACAAACCGTTTGCCGGTTCACCCGAAGAGTGGATTGAGCCGGTAATCAGGGATCTCCGACGTTGCGGGCTTCTCCGCGAGGATGACCAAGTGTTGTATAGCGAGGCGATGCTCCTGCGCTACGCCAACATCATCTTCGACCTCGATCGTGCTGCGGCCCTTGCCACTGTCCATGCTTATCTCGACGAACTCGGCATCGCCTACTGTGGCCGGTATGGAGACTGGGGATACATGTGGACGGACGAGAGTTTCATAAGCGGGGAACGTGCCGCCGAGCGCGCTTTATCCTCGCTCGGACGTTCTCGTACGGGCCTCACGCAATCGGTATGAGTAACTAGATTGTAGATTCTTCAGGGGTCGGAACCCACTGCGGAGTCACGCCTATTGTCGGATCTTTCATGAAAATCGCCTTCGTATTTCCACCGATCTGGACACCGCACTCCGATGGCTCTCTGCAGATTTGGAACCGGGAAGTTACAACACAGCTTTCAAAATCGTGCGAAACCCTGGTTTATTCAGGCCTTTTCGAGTTCAATCCCCACGACACGATTTCCGGGGTCGAGTACCGCCGCTTTTCTACGCGACTGGATAACCGGCTAATCAAACGCTATCTGCATATTCACAAGGCTTTCGGCATCAAACGCCCGCTTTTCTCCACCGATCTTTGGTATACCGCTTATGCTCTCAAGATTGCACTGGACCTCCGCAAACAGAACTGTGATGTCGTACATGTATATAACTATCCCCAGTTCGCATGGCTCATCAAACGGTTCAATCCCAAACTCCGTGTTGTTCTAAACATGCATGGCGAATGGCTTACGCAAATCGCTTTTACGAATCTACACCACAGGCTTCGCGAGCTGGATTTGATCCTTTCTTGCAGCAATTTCATAACGAAGTCAACGGCTGCTGGATTCCCTGATCTCGCCAGCCGCTGCAAAACTGTGCCAATGGGTGTGTCTCCGGACCTCTTCAGCGTTGCCGACCAGGCGCGCAGAAGAGACGCCGTGGTTCCACGAAAGCTGCTCTACGTCGGACGAGTCTCTCCGGAAAAAGGGGTTCACGACTTGCTGGACGCGTTCGAACTGGTTTGCCGGCAGTACCCCGACGCAACGCTGACAGTGGTGGGACCAGAGTGGGTCGCACCACGGGCGCATATCGTGGACCTCTCCCTGGACAAGTCTCTGATCAGCCGGCTTGCTCCGTTCTATGAACATGGCTATCTATCGCAATTGAAGCAAAGGCTAAGCCCCACAGCCGCAAAGCGAGTCACTTTTACAGGTCTCGTTCCTTATGCCGAAATCGCCAAATACTATGCTGACGCCGATATTTATATCAGTCCGTCACTCTATGAGTCCTTCGGCATGAGCGTAATTGAAGCCATGACAGCTGGCGTTCCCGTTGTTTCAAGCCGTGCGGGTGCAGCGCCCGAATTGATTTCCGACCGGCAAAGCGGCCTACTTGTTGACTTGGCCAATCCCGAATCCATTGCGGACGCAGTTATCCGCCTCTTCCGCGATCCGCTGCTTTGCGCGTCCATCGCCAGGGCCGCTCGCGAAAATGTGGCGCGAGCGTATTCCTGGGAAGCGATCGGTTCCACACTCACTCAATTGTATGATGCTGCGCTAACCACGAATGCGCCGTCGGCAAGCTACGCCTATTGATCATGCCCGATATCCCCCCCACAAAGTGGCTGGCGCCGGATTCGCAGGAGCACCATGACCGTTTTTTTGAGACCGATTCGCTCAAGGCAAACCTGAAGTCCAAATCGATCCGTGGTGGCGCTTACATGCTGACTTCAGAGGGCACCAATATGGTGATCACTCTGGCCTCGACATCGGTGCTTGCGCGCATTTTGATGCCTTCCGATTTCGGCCTTCTGGGAATGGTATTCGCGCTCACGGCCATCGCCGAACGATTCAAGGATATCGGTCTTGGCCGGGCCACGATTCAAAAAAAGGATTTGAGCCACGCCGAAGTCAGCAATCTGTTCTGGCTCAATGCGGCAGTCGGCATTGGAATCTCTCTTTTGATCTGTCTCCTATCCGGGGCCATCGCCCGCTTTTACCACGAGCAGCGCCTGACCCATATCGCCATGGCACTGTCCATCACGTTTCTTTTTGGCGGTTTCACGATTCAGCACCAGGCCCTCCTCAATCGTCGGATGAGATTCCTGGCCACCGGAACAATCAGTACGGGAGCATTGGCGTTCAGCAATGGAGTGGCAATTCTGCTGGCCTTGAAGGGCTTCGGGTATTGGTCCCTGGTGTCCCGGGAAATTTTGAGGAGTGTGCTTTTGGCGATCGGAATTTTTGTCGCTTGTCCGTGGGTGCCTGCGCTTCCCGATCGCCAGCAGAAGTTGCCGCACCATATGCGTTTTGCGCGGCACGTTACGGTGTTTAATCTTGTGACTTACCTCACCAGCAGCGTGGACCAAATCCTGCTTGGCAGATTCGCCGGTGCCAGCGCCCTGGGAATCTATCGCCAGGCATTTCAGTTGGTCATGATGCCATTGAATCAACTGACCGCGCCGGTACAAAGCGTCTCCGAACCGCTCTTCAGTGCTTTGCAGGACGACGCCGAGAAATACAAAAGAGGCTTTCAGAAGACTGTAAGTGCGCTTAGCCTCATAACCATGCCGCTCGCTGCCGGCATTTTCATGTGTTCCCAGCAAATTGTTTCCCTTTTGCTGGGCCAGCGCTGGTTAGCGGCTGTGGAGATCGTCCGCATCCTGGCGATCGCTGCGTTTCTCCGGCCAGCCATCAGCACCATTGGCTTCGTGATGATCTCCTGCGGGAAGACGGCCCGGTATATGGCCCTCGGAATTCTGGATTCACTCGCGCTGGTTGTTGCGGTCAGTGTCGGGGTCCTGTGGGGCGCGCGCGGAGTTGCTGTGGGGCACGTGGCTGCCACTTACGTCGTGTTCCTGCCGTTTGTCTGGTGGGCCCTCAAGGGAACGCCGGTGGAGCTAAGTCTCTGGCTGCGGTCCATTGCGCGCCCACTGGCCTGCAGTCTCCTCATGGCGGCAGTCCTGTATCTGTTGCAGGCCCAGATTCCTCTCAGAAATGGTTTCGTCGCCTTGTCCCTTTCCGTGGCTGTGGGGGCTATCTGCTACTTCGCCGGAATGCTGGCGCTACCAGGCGGGAGGGTCGCCCTAAGCGGTCTTCTGCACGACGTCCAATCCGCCGTAAAGTAACACCAGGTTTGCTACATGAATTGTTCCTCAGTCTTTCTGTGCGGGTTCAGTCTCCCTGACCTTCTGCCGATGGTTAGCATTCGACATTTGCAATTTCAGAGAATGAAATTCGGAGGCCGTGAAAATGTCTGAACGACAGGAGCCATTGGTCAGCGTGCTAACTCCTGTCTACAACGGAGAGGAATTCCTGGCGGAGTGTATCGAAAGTGTTTTGGCGCAAACCTACTCGAACTGGGAATACATCATCATAAACAACTGCAGCACGGACCGAACCCTGGAAATTGCCCTCGACTATGCGAAAAAAGATAGCCGCATTCTGGTCCGATCAAATGATGGTTTTGTCGGGGTCATCGAGAATCATAATATCGCTTTCACTTTGCTGTCATCGAGGGCTAAGTACTGCAAAGTTGTTTCCGCGGACGACTTCATCTTCCCCGATTGCCTGGCCAAAATCGTTGATTTTGCTGAGGCGAATCCTAGCGCGGGTATTATTGGTTCGTATCAGCTCAGCGGGGACCTTATAAAATGGCAAGGGTTCCAATATCCGCGCGCGGTCTTCTCCGGGCTCGAAATCTGCCGCCATTTTTTCCTCTTGCCCCAGGTGTTCGTGGAGGGGAAGCCAATCTTTGGGTTTGGAACTCCGACTTCTCTTCTATATCGTGCGGATCTCGTGAGAGAGAGCAAAGGGAAATTCTATCCTAATTCATCACCACACGCGGACACGAGTGCCTGCTTTGAAGTATTACGGAACTCATCATTTGGGTTCGTATATCACGTGCTTTCTTATGAAAGAACTCACGCAACGACGCAAAGCTCGAAATCCAAAGAGCTAAATCGATATTTGTCCGCATTCTTGAATGATCTCCAGCAGTATGGCCCTTTCTATCTAACGAAAGAGGAATTAGAGAGAGAGATCGACAAGCAACTCGCGGCCTATCACCAATTCCTGGGAATCAACTACCTTATTGGCTTCAGGAAAAAGGAGTTTTGGAGCTATCACAAAAGCAGGCTTGAGGAGCTAGGCCACCCGCTAAAGCGCCTTGTCTTGTTGAGGGCTGGACTGGCTGCAATCTTGAAAGAAGCTCTGAATCCAGAACAAGCCGTCAGGAAGCTGCGGAAACAGTTTTTTCTCGCATCGACGGATGTTCCAGTTCATGCGGCACCACAGAGGCGGACCAATTTGGAGACAGTTCCTCGAACATCAAAAGCCTCGGAACCAATTGACATTTCCAGCAGCCCCGAGCGTAGTAGTGGAAGTCCACCTAACCGGCGCTAAGGTTGGCGGTGAATCGCCGCGATCAGTTGAGTAGCTGCTAAATCAGAATTGATTCGGTCTCTGTCAAGCTGCCTTGCACGGTCAATGAGGCATCGCGGGTGCTTGCCTCGCATGCGGACCGTGATTACCGACTCCGGTGACGAAGCAAGTAATTCTCCAAGAGAGATTTCTGCAGTTCTAAGCACTGAAAGTGGTTTCTGTCCCCACATCGAATATCCCCCACGTAAAGGAGGACATATGAAAGTGGTTTTATTCTGCGGGGGACTGGGAATGCGTCTCCGGGAGTACTCGGAGTCCATCCCCAAGCCCATGGTGAACATCGGCTACCGGCCGATTCTCTGGCACGTCATGAAGTACTACGCTCACCATGGCCACAAGGATTTCATTTTGTGCCTGGGCTATCGCGCCGACGTCGTGAAAGATTATTTCCTCAATTACAACGAATGCGTTTCCAATGACTTCGTCCTGTCTTCCGGCGGCAAAAAACTCGAACTTCAGAACAGCGACATCCACGACTGGCGGATCACTTTCGCCGATACCGGTGTTGACTCCAACATTGGCCAACGCTTGAAAGCAGTTCAGAAATATCTGGAAGGGGAAGAGGAATTCCTGGCGAATTATAGCGACGGACTCACCGACCTGCCGCTTCCGCAACAGTTGCAGCATTTCCGCGATCAAGGGAAAGTTGCCAGTTTCTTGTGTGTCCGTCCAAACCTCAGTTATCACCTGGTTTCTGTACAAGAGGGCAGCGGAAGTTTAGTCTCGGGAATCCACCCCATAAATAACGGAGAGGTCCGCATCAATGGCGGCTTTTTCATCTTCAAGACCAAGATCTTTGATTACATCCGCGAGAAAGAAGAGTTGGTAAACGGACCGTTCGAGCGGCTCATCCAAGAAAAACAATTGATCGGTTATCCCTATGACGGGTTCTGGGCCTCCATGGACACATTCAAAGACAAGCAGCAACTCGAAAACCTGTGGGGAACGGGTGCCGCTCCTTGGGAAGTGTGGAGAGAGAACCAGAACAAGGGTGGAACTGCCAAAGCTAATCCTCTTCGTGAGTCTCCATGCGCGCTTTAAGTTTGCCTTGCGACGCGGGTGCTCCCCTCAACATTCTCTGTTTAGGGGCCCACTCGGACGATATCGAGATTGGCTGTGGCGGGACGATCCTTTATCTGGCCCAGAACTATCCGAATTGCGTGTTCCATTGGGTCGTCCTAAGTGCCGATGGAGTCAGGGCCGCCGAAGCTCAGCAAGCGTCCGCGTTATTTGGTGGAGCAAACGCCGTCCGTGGGCCGTTGCTGAAATCATTCCGGGATGGATTTTTCCCGTTTGAAGGTGCTGAAGTGAAAGCGACTTTCGAGGAGTTAAAGGCGAATTCCCCAGACCTTATTTTTACTCACTCCCGCCAGGATTCGCATCAGGATCATCGCCTGGTGGCAGAGTTAACCTGGAATACTTTTCGAGACCATTTCATCCTGGAATACGAGATCCCAAAGTATGACGGTGACCTCGGGCAACCAAGTGTTTTCGTGCCGCTCAAGAGCGGCGTCTGCGAGAAGAAAGTCCAGTACCTCATGGATTCTTTTCAATCGCAGCGCAGTAAATCTTGGTTTCGGCAGGATACATTCCTCTCCTTGATGCGATTGCGAGGGATGGAATGCAATTCTCCGAGCGGGTATGCGGAAGCTTTTTACTGCCGCAAACTTGTGTTCGCCAGTAGATAAGCTGGAATCTCGAATTCACGGCTGCAATTCTAAGAGGGACGAGACAGGCGTTCGATATCAACCAACTTGGAATAAATGAGTATCGAGAATTGCAAACAGGACGATGCAGTTCCACTCTGAAACTGGGGGTGAGAAATCGGTAGCACCGAAACGAATGGGAGTGCGAATTCACGCGGACCCCATGCGGCTCGTACTCTTAGTACTCTAGTTCCGGGCCTTGCCGGTTATACCGGGCCTTATTGCATGAAAGTCAGATATTATTAGTGGCAACCGTTTTGAATCGTAATTTCTTCTTCCCGTGATTAGTGATATTCTCAGCCAAACTTTTACGGGTCAACTTTCCGCGCCATTCATAAAGTTTTATTTCGGAGAAAACATGCGCGTTTTTTCTATGACTGCAAGTAATTCGGTTGTTGTGAACACCAAAAATTGCCCGCACCCGTCTCGACCCTTCCTTACGTGGTGGGTTTGTGCGTTCGCGATGGTCTTGACGTCGATCGCCCCGGTGGCCGCGCAGGTAAACGTTACCACGTCCATGTACAACAACCAGCGGACGAGCGTAAACAACAATGAGGCGACGCTGACGCCCGCCAATGTGAACTCAACGAACTTTGGCAAGCTATTCTCGCAATCCGTGGACGGCTACGTCTTCGCACAGCCGCTTTATGTGGCTGGGGTCACGATGGGAGCAGGAACGTTCCAGGCAGGAACAATCCATAACGTGGTGTTTGTGGCAACGGAGCATGACACTGTGTATGCTTTCGACGCCGACTCCAATACGGGCGCAAACGCGCAGCCGCTCTGGCGCACCAGTTTCCTTTCTTCAGGTGTGACGACCGTCTCCAGTAGCAATGTCAATAGCACTGACATCAATCCGGAATACGGGATCACTGGCACACCGGTGATCGATCTCTCGACGAACACTCTATATGTAGTCGCGGAAACTCTGGAGAACAGCGGCAGCAATTACATGAAGAAACTTCATGCATTGGACATCACCACCGGCGCGGAAAAGCCCGGGAGTCCTGCCGTGATTTCTGCTTCGGTGACCGTGCCTGGACAGAATCCGGTGCCATTTGTTGCGCAGTGGCAACTCAATCGCCCGGGACTGTTACTTTATAACGGTGTTGTCTATATCGGCTTTGGCTCACACGGTGATAGCTTCAACTGGGAAGGTTGGATCCTCGGGTACTCTTATAATGGGTCGAGTTTTTCACAGGTGTTCCTATTCTGCACTGCGCCCTCATCTGCGGCTGGAGGTGGAAACGGCATATGGATGTCTGCGCAGGGCCTGCCGATGGATGCCGGCTCAAACCTGTTTGCGGCCAGTGGGAACGGTCCATTCGACACCGTCAACACGCCCCCGGTAAGTTATGGGGACTCGATTCTCCGCTTCGATCTATCGAAAGGTCCGGCGGTGCAGGATTATTTCACTCCTAGTGATCAATCTACGCTTGCTTTAAGTGATGGGGATGTGGGTTCGGGTGGAATTGCGATTCTTCCCGACCTTTCCGGGCCGCACCCGCATTTACTCGTTCAAGCAGGGAAAGACGGACTCATTCACGTGGTCGACAGGGACAGCATGGGCCATTACAACTCCTCCGGTGACACCAACATCGTGCAGGAGATCAATGCATTCGGTTCCGTGTACAGTTCCCCGGTTTATTTCAACGGCAAGGTTTACTTTTGGGCCGAGGCCGATGTCGTTAAAGCTTTCACCGTCACAAATTCAGCGCAACCGCTCTCGACTACCCCAACTGATGCAGGCATCGACCGCTTCAACTTTCCCGGGGCAACACCAGCGATTTCCGCTAACGGGACTTCCAATGCGATCTTGTGGGCGCTGGAGTCCGACGCTTTTAGTGACACCGGTCCCGGCGGTCCCGCGGTCCTCTTTGCCTACGATGCAAGTCATCTTTCGGCCGGCGCTCTTTACAGCTCTAAGCAAAACAGCAGCCGGGACAATCCGGGCGGAGCAATCAAGTTTGCGGTCCCGACCGTAGCCAATGGAAAGGTGTACGTGGGGGCGGCAGGCCAGCTGAGCGTGTTTGGTGAATTAGGCAACACGGCACCGAGCATCACCAGCGCCAGCAGCACCACTTTTACAGTGGGGACTGCCGGGAGTTTCACGGTAACGACGACAGGATCACCGACGCCAACCTTGACGGAGACGGGTGCACTGCCGAGCGGCGTGACGTTCCTAGACAACGGGAATGGAACCGCGACAATGAGCGGGACACCGGCATCGGGAAGCGGGGGAACCTACTCACTCACCATCATCGCCAGCAACGGGGTGGGCACACCTGCCAACCAAGGCTTCACCCTGACGGTGAGCACTGCGCAGACAGCTCCGGCGATCACCAGTGCTGCCAGTACCACGTTTACGGTCGGGACAGCCGGGAGTTTCACGGTAACGGCGACAGGGTCGCCAACGCCAACGCTGGCGGAGACAGGCGCACTGCCAAGTGGCGTAACGTTTGTAAACAACGGGAACGGAACCGCGACACTGAGCGGAACGCCAGCGGCGGGGAGCAGTGGGACATACGTACTGACCTTGACGGCCAGCAATGGAGTGGGCAGCCCTGCGAGCCAAAGCTTCACGCTGAAGGTGAACCAGGCGCCGGCGATTACTAGCGCGAACACCACGACGTTTACGGTGGGGACGGCCGGGAGTTTCACGGTAACGACAACGGGGTCGCCAACCCCAACGCTCACGGAGACAGGCGCACTGCCGAGTGGCGTGACGTTCGTGAACAACGGGAACGGAACCGCGACACTGAGCGGGACGCCGGCGGCGGGGAGCGGTGGGACCTATATCTTCACCATCACCGCGAGTAACGGGGTGGGTACCGCAGCCAGCCAGAGCTTCACGTTGACGGTGAGCGGCGGTGGAGGTGGCGGCGGATCTTCGAACTTTGCGTATGTTACTGGCAGCGTGAGCGGGGTGTACAACGCCAGTGGGACGACTAGCACCACACTTTCCGTCCCCCTCCATCAAACCCCTGGAGCGGGGCATCTTTTGGTTTGCGCGGCGACGTGGCAATCGTCCACGGCGGCGGCAACGATGAGCGACCCGAATAACGGGATATGGGCCGCGGTCGGAGCTGCAAAGACGGGGGTGGGAAGCCTCAGTGGATACCGGGGGCAGATGTTCTATATACCGTCCGCTGCCAGCGCATCGACGACGGTGACGATGACGATCAGCAGTGCAGTTGCGTTTCGAGCATTTGAATGCGCGGAATATTCCTACACGGGTACGATCGCCACACTCGATGGGACGCCACAATACAGCGCGACGCCTGCAACGGGTGGGGTAGCCGCGGTGAGTGGAGTTACGACCACAAATTCTAGCGATTTGGTATTCGCTGATTGTTTGGGAGTGGACACGACTTGCGCGGCTGGGGGTGGTTACACCGGATTGAATGACGCCAACGCCTTCGATGGAGGAATTGGAAGTTTTGGAGCCAATTTCTGGGGTTTGACGGGTCAGATGATCGAGTACAAGGCGGGAGTCGCCGCGGGAGCGCAAAGCGCGACCTTTGGAACGGGAACAGCCACCGATAACGTGATTCTCGGGTTGCTGGCGTTGACGGCACCAGCTACGCAGGCAGCGCCGGTGATCACGAGTGCGAACAACACAGCATTCGCCGTGGGCACGGCCGGGAGTTTCACGGTAACGACGACCGGGGCACCAACGCCAACCCTTACAGAAACTGGCGCACTGCCGAGTGGCGTGACGTTCGTAAACAACGGGAACGGAACAGCGACTCTAAGCGGGACGCCGGCGGCGGGGACCGCCGGCAGTTACCTGATGACATTGACGGCCAGCAACGGGGTGGGCAGTCCTGCGAGCCAGAGCTTTACACTGACGGTCAATCAGGCTCCGGCGATCACCAGCGCGAACAACACCACGTTTACAGTTGGCACGGCCGGGAGTTTCACGGTGACGACGACGGGGTCGCCAACACCGACCCTGACGGAGACGGGTGCACTGCCGGGTGGCGTGACGTTCGTAAACAACGGGAACGGAACCGCGACGCTCAGCGGAACGCCGGCGGCAGGGAGTGGTGGGACCTATAACCTCACAGTCACCGCCAGCAACGGGGCGGGCACCCCTGCGAACCAAAATTTCATATTGACGGTGAATCAGGCTCCTGCAATTACCAGCGCGAACATCGCGACGTTTACGGTGGGCACAGCCGGGAGCTTCGCGGTGACGACGACGGGGACACCGGCGCCAACGCTGACAGAGACAGGTGCACTGCCGGGCGGTGTGACTTTCGTAAACAACGGGAACGGAACAGCGACGCTCAGCGGAACGCCAGCGGCGGGGAGCGGCGGGACGTACGGGTTGGCCTTGACGGCCAGCAACGGGGTAGGTAGCCCTGCGAGCCAGAGCTTCACTTTGACGGTTAACACCGCACAGATAGCACCGGCAATCACCAGCGGGAACACCACGACCTTTACGGTGGGCAGCACATCGGGGAGTTTCACGGTAACGACGACAGGGACGCCAACGTCAACCCTGACAGAGACCGGCGCGCTGCCGAGTGGTGTGGCGTTTAAAGACACCGGGAACGGGACGGCAACGCTGAGTGGGATTCCAGCGGCGGGGAGCGGTGGGACATACGTACTGACCTTGACGGCCAGCAACGGGGTAGGCAGCCCTGCGAGCCAGAGCTTCACGCTGAAGGTGAACCAAGCGCCTGCGATCACCAGCGGGAACACCACGACCTTTACGGTGGGCACGGCTGGGAGTTTCACGATGTCGACTACGGGGTCGCCAGCGCCAACTTTGACGGAGACGGGGGCACTGCCGAGCGGCGTGACGTTCGTAAACAACGGGAATGGAACCGCGACGCTGAGCGGGACGCCAGCGGCGGGGAGCGGAGGGACATACTTGCTGACCTTGACGGCCAGCAACGGGGTGGGCACAGCTGCGAACCAAAGCTTCACGTTGACGGTAAACGGCGGTGGAGGTGGCGGCGGATCTTCGAACTTTGCGTATGTTGCTGGAAGCGTGAGCGGGGTGTACATCGCCAACGGAGCGACTGGCACTACAGTTTCCGTTGCGCTTCATCAGCTCCCTGGTGCTGGGCATCTTTTGACTTGTGCAGCGACCTGGCAATCGTCGACGGCAACTGCAGCGATGAGTGACCCGAATAATGGGACATGGGCCGCGGTCGGAGCTGCAAAGACGGGGGTGGGAAGCCTCAGTGGATTCCGGGGGCAGATGTTCTATGTTCCGTCCGCCGTCAGCGCTTCGACGACGGTGACCTTGACGATCAGCAGTGCAGTTGCGTTTCGAGCATTTGAGTGCGCGGAATACTCCTACACCGGGACACTCGCCACGCTCGACGGCACCGCACAGTACAGCACGACGCCTGCAACAGGTGGGGTAGCCACGGTGAGTGGAGTCACGACCACAAATTCTAGCGATTTGGTATTCGCTGATTGTTTGGGAGTGGACACGACTTGCGCGGCTGGGGGTGGTTACACCGGATTGAATGACGCCAACGCCTTCGATGGAGGAATTGGAAGTTTTG
>Ga0210410_10004636_pt1 | contig 12035 bp, 13 predicted proteins | sample IncBWC4MmetaG_FD_161058 | JGI IMG/M metagenome (GOLD analysis project Ga0210410, IMG submission 161058) | Forest soil microbial communities from Barre Woods Harvard Forest LTER site, Petersham, Massachusetts, United States - Inc-BW-C-4-M | ecosystem: Environmental > Terrestrial > Soil >... | reverse complement strand
CATACCCTGGATTTACAAGGCTTCTTGCAGGCTTCGTTGCAAGGATCGTTCCATTATCGGTTCACGCGCCCGCTCCTGTCGCCTCGCATCATCCGACAAAATCGGCGCCAGCAAAAGCGGGCATGCACAGAAAGTTGCTTAAAACGACGCCACGGCGATAAGCTTGCGCCTGTTGCGTTGGGTCTGTCATGGTGAATGTGCCGGGGTCAAACGAGGGGAGCCCCACGGCTTGAGCTAACAGGTCTTGGAGCTGAATAGGTCTTGGAGCTAATACTCGCTGAATCGGCGAGCGCCGTCCTTCGCTGGCTGCATGTCATCGCTGGAATCGCGTGGATTGGCAGCTCGTTCTATTTCATCCACCTGGATCTGAGCCTGCGGCCGCGGCCCGGGCTGCCGCCCGGCGTCAAAGGCGACGAATGGCAGGTCCATGGCGGCGGCTTTTACCACATGATGAAATACCTGGTGGCGCCGGCGCAGATGCCGGACAGCCTGACCTGGTTCAAATGGGAAGCCTACACGACCTGGCTGTCTGGCTTCGCCCTGCTGGTGCTGGTTTACTATCTCGGCGCCGACCTCTTCCTGATCGACAAATCGGTGCTCGATCTCACCGCCGTGCAGGCGGCGGTCATTGCGTTCGTCAGCCTCGCGGTCGCGTGGCTCGCTTACGAGGGACTGTGCCGATCGCCGCTCGGCAATCACGAGGTGGCGCTGGCCCTGGTCGGCTATGTTTTTCTCGTGGCGCTGACCTATGGCTTCATCCACGTATTCAGCGGGCGCGGCGCGTTCACCCAGATCGGCGCGCTGATCGGCACGATCATGGTGGCGAATGTGTTCGTCATCATCATTCCTTATCAGAAGAAGTCGGTCGCCGCGATGCTCGCCGGCAAAGAGCCCGATCCGCGCTGGGGCGCGCTCGGCAAGCAACGCTCGGTGCACAACAATTATCTGACGCTGCCGGTCGTCTTTCTGATGTTGAGCAATCACTATCCGCTGTTCTACGCGACTCGTTTCAACTGGCTGATCGTCGCCATCGTGCTGGCGATCGGTCCGGTGATCCGGCACTTCTTCAATTCGCGTCACGAGGGAAAAGGCAGCCCATGGTGGACCTGGGGCGTTGCAGCCGCCGGCATGGCCGCCGTCGCCTGGCTCTCGGCGGCAGGGCCGCGCACGCTGACCATTGGCGCGCTGCCACCTGCGCCCAAATTCGCCGATGTCAGCAATATCGTGATGTCGCGTTGCGCCATGTGCCACGCGGCCGAGCCGGTCTGGGCGGGGCTCGCGGCACCGCCTAAAGGCGTCTTGCTCGACACTGACGAGCATATCCGCCTGCACGCGCCGCTGATCGCGGCCGCCGCGGTGCGCTCGGACGCGATGCCGCCCGGCAACATCACCGAGATGACGCCCGACGAGCGCCTCACGCTCGCATCGTGGCTTGCCGCCGGCGCGCCCGCGCAGTGATGGTCATTGGTCAATCGAGCAGGCGGAGCTGAAATTTGCGCGCGATCCGTGGCCGGCTGCTGACCTTCCTGCGCGCGCCGAACGGCGTCGGCGATGCGCAGAGCTATCGCTATATCGAGGATGGCGTTGTCCTGGTGAAAGACGGCAAGATCGAAGCGGCGGGGCCGGCGGCGCAATTGATGGCGCAGCTTCCTGCCGGACTTCCCGGCGAGCATTTTTCCGATCTATTGATCATGCCGGGCTTCATCGACCCGCACATCCATTATCCGCAGACCCAGGTGATCGCCTCCTACGGCGCGCAATTGCTCGAATGGCTGGAGAAATACACCTTCGTCGAGGAGCAGAAATTTGGCGATCCTGCGCATGCTGCCCGCAATGCCGACTTTTTCCTCGACGAACTGGCGCGCAACGGCACCACCACGGCGGTTGCCTATTGCAGCGCGCATCCGGGCTCGGCGGAGGCTTTATTTTCGGCCGCGCACAAAAGAAATGCCGGCATGATCGCCGGCAATGCGGTCATGAACCGCAACGGCCCGCCGGGGCTGTTGGCGGCCGCGAACACCGCCATCGCGGACAGCCGCGACTTGATCAGGCGCTGGCACGGCAAGGGCCGGCAGCGCTACGCAGTCACGCCGCGCTTTGCCATCACCTCGACCGAGGAGCAGCTCGCGGAACTCGGCGCGCTGCTCGCCGAGTTTCCGACCGTGCTGATGCAGACGCATCTCGCCGAAAATCTCAACGAGATCGCCGCCGTCAAAAAGCTGTTTCCGAACGATCCGAGCTACACCGCCGTCTACGACCGCTTCGGCCTGCTCGGCCCGCGCTCGCTGCTCGGCCATTGTATCCATCTCGGCAAAGACGAAATCGCTTTGTTGCGCGACAACCGATCGGTCGCGGTTTTCTGCCCGACGTCGAATTTGTTCATCGGCAGCGGGCTGTTTGATTATGACGGGCTCGCTGCGGCGGGCGTGCGCATCGCGCTTGCAACCGACGTCGGCGGCGGCACGTCCTATTCGATGCTGCGCACCGCCGCGGAAGCCTACAAGGTGATGCAGCTCAGAGGCCAGAACCTGCCGGCGCTCGCAGCCTTCGACCTGATGACGCGCGGCAACGCAGCGGCGCTCGGCCTTGAGAACGAGATCGGCGGCATTACGCCGGGTGCGTTCGCCGATCTGGTGGTGCTGGACGCGCGCGCCACCCCCGCCATGGCGCACCGCATGGAAACGGCGCGCAACCTCGAAGAAGAGTTGTTCGTGCTGATGACCCTCGGCGACGATCGCGCGGTGCGGCAGTGCTATATTGCGGGCGAGCCGGCATTGTAGTTTACGCGCTTGCCTGCAGCAGAAGCTCCGTGAGCTCTTCGGGCATTTCCATCTGGACGATGTGCGTGCAGGGCAGCGTGTGCATGCGCCAATCAGGGTCGTCTTTCAGCTTCTCGTAAAACTGCGTGAACGTCGTCGGTGCCGGAACGTTGCAGTAGATATAGGTCTTCTTCTTGACCCGATCGATGCCGCCGTTGAGCGTAAGCGCTTGGGTGAAGCAGGCGATTGGCATCGGCGTCGTGCGCGCGTCGACCGCAGCCGCAACCTCCGGACTGGCGCCAAAAATGCTGGCCGGCAGGGGCGCCAGCGTATATTCGCTCGCGAATGCGGGAGGCGGGCTTCCAGGCGGCACGAAGTTGACCAGGGCATCGCCGTTTTTCGGAACAAAGGCGTCGAGATAGACCAAGGATGTAATCTTGCCGGGCAGCGCATCGGCGACGCCGGTCACCACCATGCCGCCATAGGAGTGGCCGACCAGAACGACGTCCGACAGGCCTTCTTCCTTGATAACGTTCGCGACATCGGTGACGTGGGTGTCGAGATTGATGCTCGGGTTCATCAGATGGATGCGCTCGCCTAACCCGGTCAGCGTCGGCGCATAGGCCTCGTGGCCGGCCGCCCGCAGCTTTTGTGCAATCGGACGCCAATACCAGCCGCCGATCCAGGCGCCATGAACGAGAACGAAGTTGGCCATCTCGACCTCCCCTCATTGGCGACGTAGCGCTTAGCTCCGCGGCCAATCGTTGTTCTGCACCATGGCCTCCATCGCCGTGTACCGGGAGATCAGGGTGTGCTGCCGGAGCGCGTAACCGCCTCGTCGCGCGAAGCGAGAAGGCCAAGCCCGAGCTTTGCAGAATTCATCGCAGGCCGCTAGCGCGGCAGATTTTTGGATGCGGCGGTCAAGGCCGCGAATGCCCGGAGGAGGTCGCAATCCGAACAGCGCCGCAAACTCCGCTTTTGCGAGTGTTCCCTTGCTGGCGAAGTTCGCCTAAGAACGTGCCGCAGGTTCCGCACGCTTCGGAAAATGGGATGTGCGCACAGGCATTTTTGAGTGAGGAACGACCTTTGACGACTTTCGTCTTTCGCCGGCAGATGATCGTTGAATTCGGCCATTGCGATCCCGCCCGCATGGTGACGCCCAAGCACCTGTTTGAATATTTCGATAACGGCACCTGGTCGCTGTTCGAGGCGGCGCTCGGGGTCAACCGGCAGGATTTCCTCAACGTCTTCGGCATTTTGCCGCTGGTCGACGTGCGGCTCGATTACCGCAAGACCCTGAGCTTCGGCGACAGCATCGAGATCGCCTCGCGCATTGCCGAATTCCGCCGCTCGAGCTTCGAGGTCGAGCACCAAGTCTTGAACGGCGGCGAAGTTGCGGTGATCGGCGGCGAGACGCGGGTCTGGGCGGTCCGCGACAAGAACGATCCGGAGAAAATCAGCGCGCGTCCGATACCTGACGACGTGATCGCGCGCTTCGGCTAGGCGCGGGCGCGAACAACGAACGACTGCGGGGGCGGCGTCATGCACCTCATCCGACGAGTGACGGACGAAGCGAAGGAATTCTCCATCATCGCCGTCTATCTGTTCGTCTGCTTCACGGCTTTGTCCTATCTGAAAGCGTCCATCCTGGAAGCGCACGGCATCGAATTCGCGCCATTCGGTTTTGCCGCCGCCAAAGCGCTGATTTGCGCGAAATTCATCCTGCTCGGGCGAGCGCTGCGAGCGGGCGAATGGTTCAAGTCGCTGCCGCTGATCTGGCCGACGCTCTACAATTCGATCGTGTTCCTCGTCTTGCTGCTCGCTCTGAATGCCGGCGAAGAGGTGGCGGTGGGGCTCTTCCATCATCGCAACGTGTCCGAGACGGTCGCGCAGCTGGGCGGTGGAACACCGCATCAGCTGATCGCGACGAGCATCATCATGTTTCTCATCCTCATTCCGTTTTTCGCAGTTCGCGCCATCGCCGAGGCTGTCGGCGCTGAGAAGCTTGCCCGCATGTTCTTCATGCGCAGCGCCATGCTGGGGAACAAGAGATGACGCCGTCCGGCGCGGCGGATGGTGGTGCTTTGCACGCCGGCGAGCACGGAATAGCGGCGGCGCCGACGGGCGGCGATCCGAGACAGCTCGAACGACCGCCCTGGTCGGCCCTGACCACAACGCATTCCGGTTTCGCGCTCCGCAATGATCTTGCCTGCCGCTACCGGCCCGACATCGCGCCGATGGCCGGCGTCCGCGAAGTCTCCGCGGCGTGCTTGGAAGCGCTGGCGGCCCTCATGGCACCGGGTGATGTAGTCGGGCTGTTCGACGCCATGCCCGTATCGCCGGGCCGAGACTTGGCTGTCCTCATGCACAAGGCGATCGAACAGATGGTTTATGTGGGAAGCGAGATCGCGCCGGTCGCGGGCGAGTTCGCGTCGCTTACGCCCGCCGATGTGCCCGCGATGATGCAGTTGGCGGAATTGACCAAGCCTGGCCCATTCGCGCAACGAACGATCGTGCTCGGATCGTATATCGGCATCCGCAGCGACGATCAGTTGCTGGCGATGGCGGGCGAACGCATGCGGTTCGACGGCTTCACGGAAATTTCAGCCGTGTGCACCCATCCCGATCACCGTGGTCGCGGCCACGCCGTTCTCCTCGTCAGCGCGCTGATGCGAAATATACTGGCGCGCGGCGAGACGCCGTTCCTGCATATCTTCAGTGACAATACCAGCGCCGCCGCGCTCTACCGGAAGCTCGGTTTCGCCTACCGGCGCTCGCTCACCGTGACGGTACTAAGACGACTCGATGATTGAAGCCGCGGAGCGGCGTCGGGCGCTTGACAGGTGCCGGCGTGCGCACACCTTTGCATAGACCGGGGCACGAACGCGACGCTCGCGCATTCGCGTTTATTCTTCCGAGCAAGCAAGCCGTGAACCCCATGCTTGCATTCATTTGCTCAATCGCGCGAGCACGGCGTCCTCCGCCCGTTCGCCATCCTGCCAGGCCCCGCCTACGGTGCCCCAAAGGACTGGCTGAGCGCCTCGCCCGCGAACCAAACCCGCTCACTCAGCGGCTCGGAGAGCAACCGCTTTGGCAGATTTCACACCGGCGTAGTCCGCGCGCGGTAAGCTTCGATCGCCTCGCGCAGCGGCTGCGGCAGTGGCTCGGGCTTGCGGGTCGCAATCGACATCATGGCGGTGACCATGCGGGCGCGCAGCCGCTCGACGCCGTCGCGATGGCAGACGATGGCGATGCCGAGCGACGTACGGCCAATACGCTCGACCAGCAAAGTGAGATCGATCACGTCGCCCATCCGGCTCGGAACCTTGAAGTCGCATTCAATGTGCACGAACGGGAATCCGAACTGACTGCCCATGATGATCTCGGCGTAATTGTAGCCGAGCTCTTCGGTGTACCAATCCTCGATCAGCCCGTTGAACATGTTGAAATAATGCGGGAAGTAGACAATGCCGGCCGGATCGCAATGGGAGAAGCGGATCGGAACGCTGCGAGTAAACGCGGCCTTGGGCGGTGTAAACGGGTCCTGCTGCATGCGATGAAGTCCTCACAAACCGAATGTAGCTGTCTTCTGAAGCGGCGCTTTTATCCGTCATCCCGAGGCGCGAGCGAAGGCCGCTGCAATAGCAACAATCATGTTCTGGTTCTACTGCCGGCGGTCGACGAAGCGAGGCATCTTCACGCTCGCCTCGAATTCCTTGGCGAGCGCACCGGTCTCGACCACGACGATCCGCGGCGTCAACTCGAACTGCTCATGCACCGCGGCCTTGAGGCGTTCGGCGGCCGCCGCCGGATCGACGCCGTAGCGCACTTCGACCGACACCAGCAAGATCTCGAGATCGCGCTCGGTGATCAGCTCGGCCTTGAAGTCGCCGATGTCGACGTTGCGGAAAATGAAATCCTCGAAGTCGGCATGATTGACGTTGATGCCGCGGATCTTGAAGAAGCCGCTGGTGCGGTGCGCGTGCTTGACCAGCGGGAAGACCGAGAACGGGCCCGACGCGTCATCACCGCGCTGCCAGGCGACGAGGTCGCCGGAGCTCCAGCGCAGAAACGGCGTGACGGTGTTGGTCCAGAGCGGGGTCACCACCAGCGCGCCAACCGCGCCCTCCTTGACCGGCTCGAGAGAGTCCGGATCGAGCACTTCGATCAGGAACATATCCGTCCAAATGCGGAAGCCCCGCCCGGCCTCATCTTCTGCGCCCATCATGCCGGCTTCGGTCATGCCGAACGTATCGCGGACCTGCGCGCCCCATTGGCGCGCAAGCTTCCCGCGCTTGGCGTCGGACAACGGCTCGGCCGAGCAGAGCAGCGTCTCCACCGAACGAGCCGCGAGGTCGAGCCCGCGCGCCTCGGCAAGATTGGCGAGATGCAGGCCGTAGCTGCTCATGCCCATCCAGATGGTGGGCTTCAGCCGCTCGATCAGTTCAAGCTGCAAAACCGATGGCGTGGTGGCGCCGGAGCCCGCCCAGTTGACGGCAATGCCGCGTGTACCCGCCGCCCTCGCCAGCATCTGGCCAACCGGGTGAATGCCGAGCGGAAACGACACATGCGCGCTTCCGCCGCGCCGGCAACGCGTGCAATCATAAATGCGCGCAAAGCCGATCATGGCGGCTTCGATGTCGTGATAGCTGCGCGGATAGAATAGCGGGGTGCCGGTGGCGCCGCCCGAGCGCCAATATTCGGCGATGCCGTCGCCGGACGGCAGGCAGAAATCTTCGTAGAACTTTCGGTCGTCGAGCTTGCGCAGCGTGTCCTTGTCGAGCAGCGGGATTTTGAGCCACTCCGCCGGATCGTCGAGCCGCCCGGCATTCACGTGATCGAGCTTGCCCTTGTAGAACGGCACGCGGCGCGCTTGCGCGAGCGCATGTTTCTTGCGTTCGGATTGAAGGCGCTCAATCTCGGCGCGCGACTTAGGAAGATCGAGCAGCGGCGTCATCTGTCAGGAGCCGCGCACGGCTAGAAGGCACACGGTCAGGAGCCGCGCGGCGGCAGATGACCGATCCAGCGGCCCTGCTCGGCGTAGGTTTCCGGCACGTGTCCGGCGTTCTCATCCGCTGTCATGGCGGCGAGCCGTGCTTCCTTAGCCGGCGTATCCTCGGGGATCGCTTCGAGCGCATCACGCAGCATCGATTCGTAATCCGCGCCGACCGGACAAACATCGGCGCAACGGCGGCAGCCGGTAATAACGCCGGCGCCGCGCAGAATGCTTTGCCAGAGATTGAAGCTGTCCTCGGAACGCACGAGCTCTTTTTGCTTGGCGGCATCCGGCTCGGCGATGATACGCGTGACGTGCTCGCTCAATTGCACAAAGCCGTGCGGCGACCGGAAACGATCGCAGGCCGGCCAATCGCGCGTCCAATGCCCGACCGCATCGGCAGGACAAGTCTTGAGACAGCGCCCGCAGCTCGGGCCGAGGCACAGCGCGGTTTCCATTTTTTGATCGCAGGCGACATCGACCGAGCAGAGCACGGCGGTGAGCAGCACGCGCGGCCCGAATTCGGGCGTGAGCAATTGCAGATTGAGCCCGAGCGTGCCGAGACCCGCTTCGACCGCGGCGTGCGGCAGTGACAATAATGTCGTGTGATGTCGGCTGGGATCGCCATCATAGCGCCAGGGATCGACATGGGTCGGCGGCACGATGATCGCCGGGTAGCCGTTATCTTCGAGCCAATAGACCAGCTCGAGCGATGCTTCTTCCAAGCGCGAGAGCGCAAGCTCGTCGTTGTAGTATTTGTGGCGGTCGTTCCAGGCGGCAATGCGGGCGCTGCCGCGGCTCACGCGCTTGGCCAGCACGATGACCCGATCGCCGTCGAGATCGGTGATGTCTGAAGGCCGCCTGGGATCGCGCGGATCAGGCGGATGGCGCTCGAGCGTAGCGCCGTCGGCGATGCCGACCAAGTCGGCGCCGAGCGCACGCGCTTTCGCCTTGATGTCGGCCGCGCTGAGCGGCTGCTTGAACGCGGAGACCATTATTTGCGTCCGTCCTCGTCGGCGGCGGCCAATGCCCTTTCGCTGCGTTGCTGCTGCAGTTTCTTGAACCCCTGCAGCTGCCGCGCCACCATGCCCTTGTAGCCCTCCGGTCCGACCCAGCGCTTGTTCCAGTCGTTCAGCCCCGCGATCGACGCGCCGCTGGCACGGTTCTCGCGATAGCTTTTGCCGAGCGCGACCTTCTCGGGCGTCTTTTCCGGGATGGCTTTCTGCGCGTCGGCGAGATGCGCGTGATAGTCGTTGCCGACCGGGCAAACGGCGAGACAGCGCGGACAATCGCCGAACGAGCCGACAACGCGCAGCAGCCCCTGCCAGAAGCCGAAAACGTCGCGCGAGCACGCCATCCGCTCTTTCTCGCCGCGCGGTGTGTCGATGAAGCGCTCGAAGAATTGCAGGATGGTCGAAAAGCCGAACTCCTGCGCTTCGGTGGCGCAATTGCGCTTGTCGATGCCGAAGTGCAGCACGGCATCGGCCGGGCACGCGTGCAGGCAGCGGCTGCAGGATTCGCCGATGCACACCTGCTCGGTGATCGGGCGGTCCGGCTCAAGCTCGAGCTCGGTGAGAATGCCGGTCAGATAGACGCGCGGACCGAATTCCGGCGTCAGGATGTTGACCTCAAGCCCGAGCGTGCCGAGCCCGGCTTCAACGCCCAGGTGGCGCGTCGAAAGGCGGCCGTAGCTCGCGCGCTTATAGTTCCAGTCGGTTTCCTGCGCAGCGGTGACGAAGGCCGGGTGACCGGCGTCCTCCAATTCCTCGGCGAGGCGGTAGGCGACCTTGTCCATTTTCCGCAGCACCAGCATGTCGATGTACTGCACCGGCACGTTGGTCTTGCAGCGGAACGCGCCGGCCGGGATGCGCTGCACCAGCACGATCACGCTCTTGCAGTAAGGCGAGATACGCTCGGGCGTTTGCGGCCAGCGCGGATCGGGCGGGAACGCATTCAAGGCCGCGGCACTGGCGATACCAACCAGATCGGCGCCCAGCTCTTTGGCGCGGCTTTTGACGAAGGCCGCGTTCAGTTCAGCCATTTGGACGAGTCCACATGCACCAGTCCGCGCCGGACACTGTCTTCGCCGCTCAAGGATTCATTTTAAGCCTAAAGTAGTTTGCCTGTGAAGCCCGCGGCAGACGCCGTCCGCGGGCGAACGGCAAAATTCGCCGCTGCGCGGCCGCTCGTTCGGCCTTATTGCGGTTCCGCGACGGGCTGACCGTTCGCCTGCATACGCGCCTCGATCTCCTTTTGCGGCCAACCGGTGACGTCGGCAAGCGTTTGCGCCTCGCGCTTCAAGCGCGCCGGCAGGGCCGCGCGGTAGGCATCGCCGGCCGCGCAGCTTTCCCTGATGACCGCGGGATGACGCATGATGTAGCGTCCCTGGAAATTTTCGCGGTCGCCGGTCTCGATGAAAGTGAGATCTTCGGGAAACGAGACCGCGTCGTAACGCACATGCAGCCGCGTGACGTAGGGGGCATTGCCTAGTCCGCCCCGCGGCGCGCGTCTGAGCAATTCATTGCCACCGGCGGCGACCCATCCGGCTCCCAGCGCGGTAAGTTCGGCGACAGTCAGCGGATCGGCGGCGCAGGGATCGCACCAGCCCATATCCCAGGCATATTCCACGAACACGGCGTGCATTTTCTCGCGCGCGACCGCGCGATCGAAAGCGGCGCGGTAGAAGTTGGCGAAGTCGTCCTTGACGAACAGCGGCACGTCGAAATCGGATGGCACCCTGACGGTGCGGTAATTCGCAGCTTCCACGCGGCCGCGTTTGCTCAAGGTAAAGACGATCAGGTCTTGTGGCCCGTTGGCGTTCACGGTGCCTAGCCGCAGCGGCAGCATGAATTTGGCGGTCTCGTAGCGCACCTGAAGCGGCCGCAGATAGGCGCGGCCGAGCTGCTGCATGCGCCCGAGGTTCACCTTGGCGACGAAGAAGCGCATCTTCTGTTTGATGTAGCTGCCGACGACGGGCTCGGCGCCGGCCGGGATCTTGTAGCCGTTGTCGTTGAGCCAAGCGATCAGCCCGTCGCTTTCCTCGGCCGAAAGAATCAAGACGTCGTATTCCGCGACATCGTACTTGGCCTCGATCTTGACGCCGCGATAGGCAATGTCACCCGGACCCACGACTTTTGGTCATTGCCCTCACGCGCGCGGCGGGCAGCGCGCCCACCATCTGCGGGGCGCACGGGTCCGGATCGTGATACTCGACCAGCCGCGGCGCCGTGTAAGCGTCGAGATGATCGACCGTCGCGGGCTCGACCACGTCGATCTGATTCCTTTCGATGAAAGTGGGAACCGGAACGACCAGCGCGAACTCGTTCGGCTCGCCTTCATAGTCGCTCGCCGGTCTGCTGACCGTCGCGTGTCAGCACCACTTTCGACGACTTGTTGAACATCTTCGAGTCGGCCTTGGCGACATAGAAACCGCAGAAGGCGCCGGCCGGCGCGATCGAGAGCGCAAGCTGCGCGCCAATGGCGGCCAGCGCGACACTCGCCTGCAGACCAGAACGGATATTTCGCATCATCGAGACGCTCCCTGGAGGTTGGAAGACCATGCGAACCTTTGGGCCGGAAGAAGCCGGTCGAGCAGCAGCGTGACCGGCGAGAGGACGATCAAGGCCGCATAAAGCGCGGGCCGCATCTGCATGAAGAAGGCGAGGTAGTGCGCAAGCGCCGCCACGGCCAAGGCGAACAGCAAACGGCCGAGCCGCGAATCCGGCGTGGTGCGCGGATCGGAGATCATGAAGAAGGTGAAGATCAGCAGCGAACCGCTTTGCATCTGATGCAGCGGAATGGCGAGCGGATCGCCGAGCCAGAGCGCGCGGCCGGTGAGCAACGCGGCATGGCTGACAAGAAAGAACAGCGCGATGTCGGCGCGCTGCGCGGCCTGCAACACCAGAATGGCGAGAAAGGCGACCAGCGTGCCGAACCAGATGCTGGCGCCCCATTGGCCGGGCGAAATCCACACATCGCTCGATATCAAAAGCAGAACCACAATGGCGAAGCCCGCGGGATTCCAGATGTGCTTGCCGTCGATGCGCAGCAGGAATTTGGACGCAATCGCGATCACCCCGGCGATCCCAGCCAGCCAGGGCTCGTTCGCGCGTAACAGCAGGCTCAAGGACAAGCCGGTGATCAGCGCCGAGCGCAGATCGATGCGCTGCCCGAATAGACGCGCGCAAACCGCTTGCGTCGCCAGCGCGCCGGCAATCGCAAATGCGCTTTGCAGCGGCCTGGCGCCGAAATCGATCCAAAAATTGACGGCAAGCAAGGTT
>Ga0210410_10004635_pt1 | contig 12036 bp, 18 predicted proteins | sample IncBWC4MmetaG_FD_161058 | JGI IMG/M metagenome (GOLD analysis project Ga0210410, IMG submission 161058) | Forest soil microbial communities from Barre Woods Harvard Forest LTER site, Petersham, Massachusetts, United States - Inc-BW-C-4-M | ecosystem: Environmental > Terrestrial > Soil >... | reverse complement strand
CGTAGGGTGCAACCCCCGTATTATAGGAACTGACGGTTGCAAATGGAGCGCCCGATGCCGACAACGGTCCTGAGGTTCCACCGGACAAACCGGAAGCCGCCAATATATTCACGACGTTGGTTCCGGATGCCAGTTTGTACTGCATACGGCCGTACTCACGGAATTTCCATTCACAGGTCTCTCCCACCTGACCACGATACTGAGCACGTACCGCGCCACGGTAGCCGGAACGAACCTGACCGATTTTGGATTCCGGTGTACGCTTAAATTCTTTGATCCACCCCAAGTCTTGAAATCCCAAGCTGGCCAACGAATAGGAGAAGTTGTCGTTGAATGGTCCCTGCGTCAGGTCGAGAATCTGTGGACCTAACACGGTGTTCGCCACGGCGGAACCGACGGCGTAGTTGTAAGGAGCGAAAAACGCACGGAAGCCTGCCCCGACTACAAGTTTGTTCTTTCGGAATACTTGGGTCAACGGCAGCGGCAGTGCGAACTTTCCCAAGATGGGTGCGAACCACATCTGGAAAAGTATCTGGAGAATCATATTCATTGGGTTTCCCCGTTTCTATGCCACTCTACGTGGCATGGCTTCAATTTTTACAGCCTCCATCATCTCCCTACGAGGTGATGGTATCGGTCATATCCCAGATTTTCACCGCACCCGATCCCCACATGATGCCGGAATCCTGAGCCGCTTTCTTTTGAAATTCCACCGGAGTCCAAGTCGTATACTCCACCGGATTTTCTGAGCTTCCGATGAAATTCCCGTTGGCATCCAACGCCCAGTTCTTCTTTTCACAGAAGTTCGGATACAATGCCTGCGTTAGCTCCCCTCGCATTGCCATCATTGTGACAAAGCGGTCTCCACGGTTCGCCTTCCTCTGCCCTTGTGCCAAATCCAGACCTTTGTTGATCCACACCCACTGTACATGATGAAACTTTACAGGCACGGCCGCCGAGTAAAACGACTTTCCCGCCGGTGTATCGGCCAACACCAGCAGATAAAACGCCTCGGTTACCACCGGAGGCGCTGGCCAGTCCTGAGCATCCAGCAATCCTTTCACCGCTCTTGCCACATTGATGGTTGCCAGTCTGCCCTTGACGTATTCGTAATGGCTGTAAATTGCATCCGTATACGCCACTACATCCTCCGCCGACAATACTGTTCCCGCAACACTCCGTACCTTTCCACGCCCATTGCTTTGATGATCGCTTCCTCCGCTTCCTTGCTAGGTGGCTTCATCAATAGCAGGTAAAACGCGAACCCCCAGTACCAACCCGGCTTCAACACCACGCCCTTGAATGACGAACATTCCATCGTGAGCGTGATGCCGAACATATCGCTGGCCGTCATGATGGCTTCGCTGATATCGGCGTTCTTAAAGTTTGCCCGGTGCAAATCGGCCTCGTCAAAATTGGTTCCGTAACAGTTGGCATGCTCGAAATTGGCATACCGCAGGTTACAGCCGTCGAACCTGCACCAAGGCACCGATGCCTGCCGGAAGTCCGCCCCTTGTAAATTCTTGTACGGTCTGAAATCAAACCCTTGCAACTTCAGTGTACGAAAACACTTGGAACCGGACTTGAGTATTTCCTCCACGACTTCATTCGCTGAGGTTACCGTTGTGGCCATTACCATCTCCGTTTCAGCGGATGTTGAGAACACGCTTAAATCTAGACTCTATCGTCCCGCCGGGATCGTCATCGAGGTCGGGATCGCCGTCCTCGACTACTTTGAAACAATCCCTTAGTTGTCCAGAGTCCACAGGCGCATGTTCCGACACCACTTCCTTGATCTGTTCCATCGCACTTCGGACGATCGCTCTCAATTCGTTTCTTCCTCCGGTTCCACCCTCCAAAGCCAACTTGATAATCTCGGATTGGATGATGGCCAGATACTTGTCGGTGTGAATGGCTATGTATCCCATTGGAGCCTGTGTACTCAACCACACCGTCTCTCCATCAGGATTCACGCCTAACACGGTCTTAGGCCCCTGCTTCTGCTGTCTGGCGTTTCCCCACTCCCAAACTTCGGCATAAGCGGCGGCTGGCCCGGTGGCCATTAGTCCGCTTTCCACGACCTGATCCATATCCTTGAATGTTCCCAAGTATTTGACCAGTTCACCGACATCGAGAGTAAAGGCGGCGCTGACCATGATTCTCCTACTTCAAAATCTGGAAAATCCCGACCAGCAGATTGTAGGTTGCCGCGTCGAAGTTCACAGTGATGGGTCCGCCGCTGGGTGCGGTCAATCCACCCAAGGTCGGAGGACTGGTTTGCGCTCCGCTCAGCAGGTAGCAAAGCAGAACGGCCATTTCCTGTGCCTTACGCTGCACCAAAAGGATGTTGTCGTACAGCGCCATAATTGGCCCTGCCGGAGCCTGTGCCGCGGCGATGGCCTGAGTGCTGTACGGCGAGTTTGCCAAACAGGTGGTCAGATCGGCAATGATCTGGGTGCTGTTGGACACGAATTTTCCAAATGCAGGTGCAACCCACAGTTGGAACAACAGTCTGAAAATACGCTTCATCGTTTTTCTCCTACTTGGATTTTGGTCTTGGCGGGCGTTCTTGACGACTACTTTGGCAGGACGTTCTTGACTACACTGATCCGCGGAATGCCGGATTGATCTGTACCCGGCTGCGCCGATACATTTCGGTCACAGGCGTAAGTTGGTTGACAGGAACAGTACAACGCAACTGCCGTCCACCCGGCCGCGGAATGGATACCACGGCGGACTTGCCGGTGAACGACAACACCGTTCCGCACATCAATTCTTTGGTGGCGAGATGGGTTTGGCCCATCTGTCTTTTGACCACTACTTGGTCACCTTGCTTTAACTCGGTCTGGACTTTTGGTGTTGTGTTCGCCAGTCCGGCCCAAGTATCTACCATCTTTCTTAGGTTCATGGCTCCTCCTCACAAACTCGTTGAATCACTCTCGTTTTCCAATGCATTCCCAACCACCTTCCATACGATGGCTGTGGCACTAACAGTCGTATGGGTTAGTGACTCGATGGCGAATATCTTCCGGCCGTCGAATAACCCAATCGTCTGAAAACCATCTCTTGCTCGAAATACAGCGTAAGAATCTTCGATACCAAGCGCCTGCTTCTGCGCTTCTACCCAAGTGTTAGAAATCAGAAAAACTCTTGATCCGAAATTCAACCTCACGGCCAGCAGACCGACGTTATGATACGTCACATGCTCAACATCGGGTGGTGGGTCAATCAGAATGTCGGTATACCCGGTCTGTGCCAAGGCCGCTCCGGTCGGCACGAAGGGTACTCCTACCTCCAAGTAATCCCCTTGTTCCTGAAAGTTCTTCACCCGCAGATACACCGGACTCCCGGCCCTCACAAAACGCTGGTGAGCGTCAAAGAGAAACTGCAACCCGGCGCTGAACGGTATACCCATTTGATCCTAATATGCGATGATGTTGCGGAAACTATCCAACCAACGTTGTACAGTTTTATCTATAACATCTTCACTGAACTGTACATTCACACTTCCGGCCGCACTTATCCCTTTGATGCCAGTGGTTCCACCGCCTCTCGCCAACATGTTCCGGGTAATCGCAGCACATGCCTGCTTGATACTCCTCGGCATATACAGTGGGTGGAAACCTGAATTGTAAACAATGATCATTTCTGTGTACTGGCTGAGATACAATCCAGCCGGTACCCACACTTCTCCGGTATCTGGAGCAAAGTCGATTTGAGTTACATCTATCGGCGTCCATGCCGGAGGTCCACCAAAGAATGACGCCAACTGCAAAGCATTCATGCCGTAGTTCAAATCGGGGTAAATGGCAAACTCTGATCGTCTCCCGTACCCGTACCTTCCCGATGCCCCTAGAATTGGCGACAAAGCCGCGGTTGGATTTCCCGAAATAACGTTGGGTTGTACCCCAGTCCAGAAGTAATTCGTGCCCTGCAAAGGGTCTTCTACGTTGGCCATTGAATTGGCGGACGCTTGTAAACTATTGACTACCGAAGCTGGTACCGATGCCATTGGCTTGAAGCTCACCCTAACGATATTCCGGCCCCGAGCCTGAAACAGAATCCGCTCCATGTAGGTAGTATAGGCCAACGATCCTTGACCATTACCGTCAGTTCTCCCACAATACTCGTCAATCAGACTGCTGGCACCATCCACCAGTGAGAGGATGTTCGCCTGCTGGCTTGCGTCAGGCAGGCCATACAAAGCTAGTTCCTGCGCGAGGATGTACCTCGGCTGAAACGGTCCTCTCACCGGCAGTGCTGGCATGGTGCTCATTCTAAGTTGGCCTTTGAGTCCACATCTTCCTATTCACTACAAGGCTAACATTGCCTCTCGAAACACCAAACTCTTCCGCTAATCTCTGCTGTGTCCAATTGCCTGTTGCATGAAGTCTCCGCATTCTATCTACGGCTGCCCATGTTAGCTTTGACATACCATGCAATTCTCCCGGATGACTATGCGCACTAGGATCAGGCCAATGACCATTGGCCCTAGCATGGGCACAATTTCGTTTGTGCGTCATGTACTCCAAATTTCGCCAATAATTATTGGCCTTGTTCAAATCCTTGTGGTTGACTTCCATCCCCTCATGGCACGGACCTATGAACGCCGCAGCTACGAGCACATGCACAAGCCAATGCATCTGTCTGTAGTTAACGCACATGTGAGTCTCTACGTATCCGCCCCTGTCTGTCTCGGTTAGTATCTTCCCACTCCGTACACTAAACACCCTTCCGTGGTCAGACACTTCGTAAAAGCCTTCCAATCCCACAACTGGTTTCCAACGTTCCTTCATAAGCATCTCCGTTACTTCAAAGTATGGAAGAGAGGCTACCACAAACCTCTCTTCCACACCACCTATGCACATACACATCATCTTACACTTAGCAAATGCGAATGCGCATATGAACTCCCTTTGACGACCACCGCGCCAAACTTCACGATGACAAATTGTGAAGCAAGGTTGCCCAAGAGTCCCAACTGAAAAACCCTTGGTACAGGTGTGGTCAAATAATGGAATTCGATGAACTCCTCACTCAGGATGAACGCTTCATACTGGTTTAACCCGCCATACGAAGCAATCACCGGAATGAACGGCTCTGGGATCAAGGGCAGCAATCCAGCCTGTGTCGGAATCGCTTTCACGATCACGCCGGGTTGGATTTCTGTCTCATTGTAGTACAACTGCAAGGTCTTGGCCTCCTGATCGTACTTATCCAAGAACAACGGATTGGCGTAAAATCCGGAGGGCTTTACCTCGAAGTCGGTTCGTGACACCATCCCCGCTACCTGCGTTTTGGTTCCATCGATCAAGCTGGCGGCTTGGCCGATGATCTTGTTTTGGGTGAATCCCGGAGGTGCGCCGCTCCCGACGTTGAGGAACGTGGCATTCAGAATCTGTCCGGAAATTCCGAAGTATTGCGTGGTGGTCGGGATGATCAGACTGGTATCGTTTCCCGTCCACAGCAATTGATCATGCAACTTCAGTTCCGCGTCCACCGTATCGGTGAGGTCTTTGGCCTCCAGATAGGCGAACTGGCCCTGTTGCTGGTTGACTTCCACGTCGAAGATGGAGTAGTTGATTTGCGCCAAAAGCGCCTTCAACGACACCACCATTTCCTGACGTTGCGGTTGCGAGGCCACGGCTACTAATGTCCGGGGATCGGACGTACCCGCAGTCGGAATCGCAATCTGCTCGAAATAGCGGGACGGTTGTCCGGTGGCTGGCGTCTGGTTAATACGCTGGCCGAGAACTCCTCGCCGTCTCACCAAGTCCATAATTTCAGCCTGATAGCGATTGATTTCAATCGCACCTGGCCCCATGAAGTCGGCCGCTGCACTGATTCCGCCAACGGCGACTGGCATCCGAAAGTTTGGCATTTCTTTTTCTCCTGTTTCGAGGTCAGACCCCGAAGAATTTCGGCACGTTCGCCGTTGACTACGCGCTATAACGTTCTTCCCCATTCTCCATGAGTCCCAACTCGACCATTCGGTTCTTGTACTCGGCCCGCTTTACTGGCTCGATGGCCACACCTTCGGAGGCCAATACGTTGAAGACTTGATCCACAGCGCCAACGGTCAGCTTCTCGGCAGACCCGGCCTGAATTTCCCGTGGATCGACATTGGCCTTGGCCAGCAGATTACGGATTTCCATCGGCAACTGACTGCTGCGCCGACTCACAGTCTCGGCATGACGTTCCACCTGTGCCTTGAGTGTGTCGATTTCCGTCTTCAGTGCTTTCCGCTGCTTCTTGGCAGCAGCCTGAATGGTCTCTACGGCTTTCACCAGCTGGCGGTTGGTCCGACGCATCTTATCCATCCGGGCCTGCATGGTCTGCACCATGATGGCCGCGGCCTGAATACTGGCGTTGGATTTCATGCCCGCTGAGGACAGGCGCTTCTTGGCGATATTGCCCTTCAGGTGTTCTTTCTGCGTTGGCGGTGTGGTGACGGTTGTCTTGTCGCCTTGATTCTTGTCGCCGCCCTTTGTGTTGATTTCTCCCGGCTCTTCGTCGGCATCGTCGATACTCAGGCTTTCCATTGCGGCCAGATCGTCGTCCTCGCCTTCGGCGTCGTCGTCCTCGTCATCATCGTCGTCGGCGTCGTCTTTCTTGCTCTTGGCCGCGGCCATGTCTTCCTCTTCTTCGTCGTCTTCTTTATTGGCCGCCATATCTTCCTCTTCGTCATCTTCTTTGGCGGCGTGGATTTCATCGTCCTCGTCTTCATCGGCGGCGGCCTGAACGCTGAGTAACTGGAGACCCTTCAACTCTTCGAGGTCGTTCGCCAATCTGGCTCCGCGCTCGTTAGAAGCCCGAATCTCCGTTACCAGAGGTCCAATGACTTCACCCATCGCTCCCTTGAGTGCGTTCACCAGCAATGCGGCGTTACCCCCGGAATTGCTGGCTGCGGCAACTCTTGCTTTTGCCTTCGTCTGTGACATGACTTCTCCTTTATTTCGATTCCCGCTGGCTGCCGCAGCAATGGCCGCCAATACGGTGTTCTTACGATCTGACGTTGCCGACAATTCCGTGGAGTAATATGCAGCAGCACTTTTCTTCAAAATCGTGGCCCCGGTGAACTCGAAGTCTTCCAAGTGCCATACATCTTCGTGTTCATCCCTGACGTATACATCGGCCAATTCCATCGACATTCCCAAGTCGCGACGCCCACTCAACTTGGTTACAGCCTCGGGAAAATCTTTCTTCCAAATGATGCCTTTTACCCAAACTTGATTACCTTTAATCCATGCCTTCGTGACAATACCTACTTTATGCCTAGTCTCATGAGAATCAAGATCGTCGGCGTCGTAGTTGATGGCCATTCCTACCAGACCGTCAATATGCTTCTCGGCTACCGGCGTCGGTACATAAATCCTGTGGCCCCGTGATCCATGCGGCGGCTTCGTGGAAGCCTGATTCAGAATCAACAACACGCCTTTGAAAGGCAACTGGTTAGGGTGGCCTTTGTCTATCTTGAAACTCATCAGATCGGCAACACTGCCCGCCGCTACAATGGACAATCTCTCGGTTGCCAATACCTTACGGCCTTTGTCACAGGCGCATGCATCTCCCTTACCACACTTGCGTGCGATGTACAGCTTGGCCTTCGAAATGGCTTGTTCTCGTTTCATTTTACTGGTGGAAAATCTCCTTGGTCGTAATCTTTCAACTTCAACATCACATGCCATCCACACCCATCATCACTCCCCAATGGATGCTGCGCTTTAGTCGCATGAAAGAAAGATGCGGTTACCGTTCCATCTTCATGTACATGATGAAGTCCTATTCCCGACCACTGCCCACAATTACAACGAATGATCGGCTTCAACTTCGTACCATTTGAATCCTCGCACGGCGACCAACCCGGACTCTTGGCATACCAATCGTCACCTTCTCCAATACGCGGAATTTCTACTGTATCTGCCATATCACTGGTACGGATTATTCCGTCCCGGCCTGTAGGTCTTCTTCAGCTTCTTCGACCGTCCCTTGTTTTTTGGCACGACAGGCGTGGTCTGATCCTGAGTATTATTTGGTTCTTGAAAAGTCCCACCACTGCGAGGGTACTTCCCTCTGAGAGGATTCTTTCTAATCTGAGAGGTGATGTTTGGCCCAAACACGCCCCTCTTATTGATGCTGAGTTCCGCCAAAGTTTCCTGATGTTGACTCTCATTGAATTTTTGTAGTTGGTTATTTTCGTCTCCCGGAGTTATGGGAGCCTCTTGCATCTCGTCCGCTTCATCAATTTGCTCTACGTGTTGAAAGAATTCCTGCAACTCGTCCGACATAGTGGAAAGAATTCCCGGTTGTTGCTGTTCCATCTGCTGGCCAAGCTGTTGTGTCGGGGGCAATATTCCATACTCTTGGAACAGTTGGATCGTATCCGGGTCCATGCCAGCCACATCCGACGCCGACATCATGGAACCACCCATACCGGAACTGCCCATGCCCATGCCGGAGCCACCGCCTTGCGGTACTCCAGAACCAGCCCCAAATCCACCACTGCCGCTTGGTATGGTTCCTTTACCCGTGAGCTTGGCCAATTCAGCGGCGGTAAGAATCTGCAACTGTGAACTGGTGAGCTTGCCCCATCCACCGGGCAACGGCGGCTTGCCGTCTTTCTCCCGAATCTCGTCGGGAGTAATGGAGTTCATCATGTAGTACCGCTGTTGGATGATGGTCTTGGTCAAAGCGTCGGGATCGTCCAAGTCGATGAACTTGAACTCCAGGTCTTTCCATCCCAAGAAACCATGAATCAGATGCCGGGTAATGGCTTCTTCGAACCTACGCGCAGTCGGGACGACGGCGGACCGGAAATCGGAATCGGCCATCACTTGACCTATCGCTCGATTCGTATGATCGGTTTGGCCCAGAGCCATTGGTGACAGGTCGAAGGCGTTGGCGATGATGTCGATCATAAACTTCTGCCACTCGATCAACAAATCTTCAGGCGTCACCGGGGTTACTTCAACGATTTCTGGTTTTTGGACACCTGCAATAAGGCTTACTTTGGCTTGACCTTCAATCTCGTTTGTAATATGACGTCGTATAGTTTGGACATGCCCCGGCTGCAAGGTCTGCGCCCACCACAGCCACGTTTTATGAACTTGATCCGCACCAGCTCGTCCCGCCATGTCTTGAGCGCCAAGAAAGTTATTGATAGTAAGGAAAGCGACCTCTACTTTACCTAAACCGAACGGTGTTGAAGTTCTGCAATTGTCACGAATGTAAATTAGTTCGCTGTCTAAGAACGTTACAATCCCACGTTCTCCCTTGAGGCCTGTCATCTGTGCATAGCGTGGCCTATCCGGTGTACCCTCGGTCCAATCCATGAAGATGCGAATTGTTGAAGAGTCGCAGGCCCATGCCTTAAATGGTCTTTGGTAGTAAGGAGTCATTCGTGGCTCGATACATCCGGCCCCGTTCAACAAAAAATCTTCTATGACTGCTTCCATCCATTCCCTAAAACTCTCTGTATTGTTCGGACGCTTTAGGCATTCTTCTGCAATCTGAATCCGCTGCTCCCGTTCGGGGTTCAAGTCGTCTTCACCGGAGGTTGGTTGAACCTGCCAACGCAGACTCATCACTGCGTTTTTTATGAGATTTATAGCCCGACGTGGAATTGGAGTTTCTGAAAAACGTCGAATGTTGTACGGAACGCTTTTCAATATGGGCTGATTGAGGCGATGTAGAGCTTCAGGAAGTCAAAGGTACGGGAACGAATTCCCGCACCATGCCGCCTTTCCATTACGTCTGACATAGAGTAACCCACCGGGAACAGTCGCACAATAAACTTTCCCATCATAGTCCACCGATCCTACAGAGTGGACTTCCCTCCAACCGTCAGGATGCTTTGGTCCTCTAGCATCCACTGGCACCTGTATTCTAAGTGCCCCTACCAAATCCTTCGCTAGATGGCGAGCTGGTTCCCCCAACTCATTTTGCCCCGATGATTGCACTACACGACCATACATCCCGTGATCTGGAGTCACTAACTGATCCACATCAGAACCATTGAAGTGAATCATTTGGCCCTTATAATCAAAACAAACCAAGTTATCGGGGCTGACGAATGCTACACTTCCATCGTCGCTTGGTACCTGTAACTCATCTTCATTGACTACTTGTGGCCATCCGACCCAGCCACGCCTAGTCATTACCTCAGTATCATCGGAGTAGCACCAAGACTTACGATCGACGATATCGAATGGCTTACCCGCGGAGACGGCCCTGATCTCTTCCACTTGTTTTTGATGGACCAGTGGCCATTCGTTGCGCGGGTAAGTGAGCAGTTCTTGCGCGTGAGTCAACTTGAGGACTTCGATGACTTGCTTCTCGATGAAGTATTTGGCGGTGGCTGCTTGCAGATCGCTACGCAGCGCTCGGAACATCCCCGCCAATCTTTTTAAGAAACGCCACATTTTGGGTACCACGATTGTACCCAATTTGTGACTATCAACTACAAAGCTACCGAAAATTATTTCTGGTAATCTACAACCTAGCTACCCATCAATCTGCAACTTACCCAACTTATCCATCTTGGCCATCGCTACCGCGGCATCTTCCACTCCCTGTAAGTAGGCTGATTGAGCGAGCCGTTCGGTATAGTCCATGACCTCAAAGAATGATGCCCGCCGTGCAACCTCGTAGTAATAATTGACCATACCTTCGGTTCGCTCACGGGCAATACGAACGGCACTCTCAGGCGGGATTATGGCACTTATTTCCAGCCTCTTCTGCAACGCTTTGTAGTCTACTTTTTTCATGGCTCACTGAACCAATTCAGGATTCTTTCTGCTTCGAGTGCTCTTGCTTCCTGAACGTACTCTTCTCGCTTGTACGCTGGACCACGATTTCGATACATCATGGCTTCTTGCCTCAATTCGACGATACGCTGCCTAATCTTCTTCTTGATTTCTTCCCTACTCATAAGCCCCTCGTTCTGCCTGTCAAGAGTTCCGATGCTGTTCCACGAGTCACCAGAACTTTAAGCTATGCCTTTTGACAGGCAGGACGCGGGACTCATTCATCCTCCAAGAACTTTCTCTTCGGAGCCGTTCGTCTGGAACGTACCATATTCACGATCCGGCTATGACCTTTAATGGCTTCTTCCTCGCTGTGATATCTTTCCATGTATTGATCCATTGGGTGCCGCTCACCAAAGACCAAAGTCTCCCATGTGTCCTTCATCATGTCTCCCAAAGATACAGTGGACACGGTTGTATTCCCGACTTCGGTCCTCCGTAACCGACGCTTCAAGTAGCCTGCTACGTAACCCATCACGCACTTTCGGATTTCTCGGTTTCCGGCTTCACCGACATGACAGTGAGCTTTGGTTCGGCATCTAGGTCTTTGGCAACAATCAATCTCCGCAGGGCCAACTTAGCGGCCTTGGTGAGCTTGCCGGGGAATACACGAAGATTGATTGGCTTTTTCAAAACTGTACCTCCAAGGTCTTTCCTCGGACCTTTACATCGTACACCGTGCCGACTAATTTATCATAACTCAGACCCAGCTGTGCAATGGCACTTCTTAATGCGATTAGCTTGGACCTAGCCGCCGGTGGTCGGCAGGACCAGACTTTTGATACACGGCCGACAGAACCTTTGTTCACCAGTGACTTCAGGACAAGTCTCTTGTTTTTCCGGTCGATGTTCCACACGAATTGATTTCCCAACAGTGCAGCCAAGTCCGGAGACACTCTGGCTCCGGCAGATTGGATTTGCAACGTTCGTGCTTGAATTTGAATTGACATCACAGTTCCCCTATTTTCGCGCCTAACCACTTCATGGCACAGGCCTGCCCACAAAAGTGTTTCTTTCTTTCCTCCTCGGCGGCTTCCATGTAACCTACAGCGGCAACTTTGATCATACGACCGTCGGCAGTTCCTTCCAGCCAATGATTGGAGTCATTGATTCTGAGCTTGCCGCACTCGTCGCATTTCAAAGTTGATATATCCATGTTATCTCCCGGCCAGAGCTTCCTTCTCTTTCCAGTCTTTGATGGCCGACTGTAACAGAAAATTGATATACGCCG
>Ga0210410_10004634_pt1 | contig 12036 bp, 5 predicted proteins | sample IncBWC4MmetaG_FD_161058 | JGI IMG/M metagenome (GOLD analysis project Ga0210410, IMG submission 161058) | Forest soil microbial communities from Barre Woods Harvard Forest LTER site, Petersham, Massachusetts, United States - Inc-BW-C-4-M | ecosystem: Environmental > Terrestrial > Soil >... | reverse complement strand
GGGAGATCCAGCAGCGTCAACGACAGAAGACGGTCGGGAATCTAGGTGCCGACAATCTGCAAGAAAGCTCAGGACAGAAATACAAACGGGCGTTTTTCGTCGATTGGCGTGCCGCTGACCATCTCAAGAAATCACTATTGGAGAAGATCGATTTCTGGCTTGACACTAACGCAGATATTCCGAAACTCGTGACAGGCCGCGCCGTGCGGGATGGACTCAAACAGATTGCCCGTCGTCCCTTTCGGGTGGTTCCCTATTTCGATCCAGGGCCGTGGGGCGGCCATTGGATGGAGGAGGTCTGTGGCCTTCCCACGGGGATGCCGAATTATGCCTGGTGTTTCGACTGTGTACCCGAGGAAAACAGCTTGCTGCTTTCTTTCGGAGGGACGTGCGTCGAGATTCCAGCCATGAACCTAACTCTTCTCTATCCGCGCGAGTTATTGGGCGACGTGGTATTTTCTCGATTCGGTGCCGAATTCCCGATTCGTTTCGATTTCCTAGACACAATGGGCGGTGGAAATCTTTCGCTTCAGGTTCACCCGAAAACCCAATTTATCCGTGAACACTTCGGCATGCCATACACGCAGGACGAGAGCTACTATTTACTCGATGCCGGCGACGATGCGAGCGTATACCTCGGTCTTAAGACTCACACGGACAGGAAGGCTATGATCCGGGAGTTGAAGGCAGCTCAAGACGGCGGTGTATCGTTCATCGCTGAGCGATACGTAAACCGTTTCTCGGCCAGAAAGCATGACCATTTTCTGATTCCAGCCGGCACTATCCATTGCTCGGGCAGAAATAGCATGGTCCTTGAGATCAGCGCAACTCCGTATATTTTCACATTCAAGTTGTGGGACTGGGGTCGGCTCGGCCTCGACGGTACCCCAAGACCGATTCATCTGGAACACGGCCTGGCAAACATCGTTTGGAATCGTGACACGGAATGGGTTGGGCAAAACCTGATCAATCGGATCGAACCAATGGGGGAGGGCCCAGGTTGGCGCGAGGAGCGCACTGGGCTCCACGAATTGGAGTTCATTGAAACCCGGAGGCATTGGTTTACGAGTACGACGCCTCACGATACGCTGGGGACAGTTAATGTCCTCAACCTCGTAGAGGGAGATGAGGCCATCGTCGAAAGCCCGACGGGGGCCTTCGACCCATTCGTCGTTCACTATGCCGAGACTTTCATTGTCCCAGCTGCAATTGGCGAATATCAAATCTCACCGACCGGACGATCAATCGGAAAGACCTGTGCAACAATCAAAGCGTCTGTTCGCAACGAATGGTCTCCGTCCGAACGATCCGTGCCCTCAGGCTGAGTAAGGCCTTGCGCTTCATGCCGCGTATCTAAGACTTGGTGGATCGCAATAGGTAACTTCTATCGTTACTTACCGAGTTATGGTTTCAGCAAACGGTGACTTGGATTCCTGGACAGAGATGACAACACGTCACGCTATTTCTGTTATTGATCAAGGAACGTTTCATCCGGGGTCTTTCATGCCCTGGACCGCATGCTGCGCCCTCTTCGCGCTATTGAGTGCACCGCTTTTCGTATTAGCTCAAAATGCCATGGGGCATTCCGACAATCGGATTGTCAATGCGGATGTGGTGCCGCAGGCGAACGTCGATCCGAACACAGTTATCTTGCCTGTGGTTGAAGAGCCCTCTTTACATTTCAGGCGATTCTCCACTGAGGATGGACTATCAGAAACCATGGTAACGCAGATAGTGCAAGACGACCAGGGCTTCATCTGGTTTGCTTCGCTGTATGGGTTGAACCGATACGACGGCTATAAGTTCAAAGTCTTTAAGCACGAACCAGACCGTCCAAACAGTCTGAGTGGCGTGCACAATTACTGCCTATTCAAAGATCGTTCTGGCGCGCTCTGGATCGGGTTTGAGGAGTTCCTGGATAGATTCGATCCGATAACGGAGACTGCAACTCACTACCGCATCGGAGGTGCTAACGGTGAAACCTATCCAGTTAGGAACATCAGCCAGGACCACTCGGGTATGCTGTGGCTAGGAACCAGCGGGGGCCTCTATAGATTTAATCCCTCGACCGGAGAAACTATCCGCTATCGGCATGATCCGAACAACCCTTTCAGCCTCAGCAGCAATATCGTCAAATACACAGGCGAAGACAAAGAAGGGACGTTATGGGTGGCCAGCAGCGAAGGAGTGGATGCGTTCGATTGGAAAGCGGGCAAAGTTACGCTCCACATTCCACTACCGGAAATTGGCGAAATGTCCTTCCAAGAAGATTGTTTCGGCCTCCTCTGGATCGTTCATGCCACAGGCGGTGGATTAGCTGTCTTTGATCGAAACAGGAATACGCTCACGCAGTATTCTGTTCACGCTGCCCATCTTTCTGATTCACTCACCGGAATGTTGTCGGTTCTCCAAGATCGAGATGGAACTCTGTGGTTTGGAACCATGGGCGATGGCATTCTGAGATTTGACCGGAATGAGCACAAGTTCATCCGCTCTCGTCACGATCCCAGTAACTCAGAAAGTCTTGGCGAAGATGACGTGAGCACCCTGTTTCAGGACCACGAAGGAAACATCTGGGCGGGGCTGCATATGATGGCAGCCAACACATTCGCACCTCGACCGCCGCTTTTTGAGAAATTCAAGCACGAACCGGGCAAGACCGACAGCTTTAGCGGGACCATGGTGAATGGCATCTATGAGGATCGGCGAGGAATTTTGTGGATTAGTGCGATTGATTCACTCAACCGCTTTGACCGCAAGACTGGGAAATACACTTTCTATCGGATGGGACGACCACAAGTGAATTGGAGACCGACCGCGATCGTCGAGGATCGGGCGGGATCTCTCTGGGTTGCTAGCAATGGCAAAGGGTTGTTCCGCTTCGACCTCAAGACGGGACGATGGAAGGAGTTCCGCCGAAGCTCCACAGATCGATTTAGTTTGAGCAACGATTACGTGAATCGATTGCTCATCGATCACGCGGGCAGGCTGTGGGCTGTGACAGAAGATGGTCTCAATCGTTTCGATCCGGAAACTTCCCGCTTTACGGTATACCGAGCCGAAAAGGAAAACGCCGAGCAAGCTGACCTCGACGTCGAGGAAGATCGCGATGGAGCACTGTGGATTGGGGCGGATCCCTCGGGTCTGCAACGCTTTGATCCATCTACCGGGCGGTTTACCAACATCTACAGGCACGACTCGAATGACCCAACGAGCCTGAGCAACAATCGCGTGAACTCGGTCTACTTCGATCACTCGGGAGCCATGTGGGTCGGAACCCAGGACGGGCTCGACAAGTTCGATCGCTCGGCCGGAACTTTTAAGACCTACTACGAAAAAGATGGCCTCTCGGGAAATGTAGTGAGTTGCATTCTGGAGGACGAGCGAGGCAATCTCTGGATGAGCACCAATAAGGGCGTTTCTAAACTCGACTCCTCAAGACAAACATTTAAGCGTTATTCGACGGCTGATGGCCTTCCTGGCGCGGACTTAACTGGTTTTGGGTCTTGTTTTAAGAGTTCGAGTGGAGAGATGTTTTTCGGAGGATTCAGCGGGGGCATCTCATTTTATCCGGACAAGGTAGTGGATACCCCATATGTTCCGCCTGTCGTTCTCTCCGATTTCCGACTTTCCGGAAACCCCGTCTCGATAGGGTCCAGTTCTCCACTTGAACAGTCAATCGGTTATACGCGTACTCTTAGGCTTTCTCATGACAAGAACATATTTTCGTTGGAGTTTTCCGCGCTGAGCTTTTTCAACCCAGAAACTAACCTTTACCGCTATAGGCTGGAAGGATTAGATCACCAATGGCACGAGGTCGGGAGCAATCAACGATTGGTGACTTACACGACTCTACCGACCGGGACGTATACCTTCCTTGCTCAGGGTGCGACTAGCAGGGGAGCCTGGAGCGAGCCGGGCCTGAAGTTGACTATCGAAATCCTGCCTCCATGGTGGGCTACCTGGTGGTTCCGGATGTTTTGCATTGTGTCTAGCGGAGCAGTTCTCGGAGGATTCTATCGATTGCACATTCAGCAGGTGCGGCGTGAGGAAAAGCAACTGCGGGAAGTTGTGGAGACAATTCCTGCGATGGCATTCACCGCCGGGCCTGACGGATCGAGTGAGTTCGTCAATCGGCGCTGGGTGGAATTCGCCGGAATTACCCAGAAGGCAATCCTAAGCTCAAGCAGACAGCTTACGGTGCACCCCGACGATGTGGAGGAGCATTTAACCAAATGGCGAGCATCGCTGGCGACGGGCGCTCCATTCGAAAATGAGGCACGCCATTGCGACTCGCACGGCGCGTATCGCTGGTTTCTGGTTCGTGCGGTGCCGTTACGCGATCGGCATGGAACCATTCTCAAGTGGTATGGAACTTTGACGGATATCGAAGACCGCAAATGTGCGGAAGAACGGCTTCAAGAACTTCGCACCAACATGTCGCAAACGTCTAAGGCATCGATGGGTGAAGAAATTTCTGCATCAATAGCGCATGAGATTAATCAACCCCTGATGTCCGTGCTTGCGAACGCGCAGGCATGTTCCCGTTGGCTAGTGGCCGCCCCTCCGAAAATTGATGAAGCAGTCACATCCGTCGGGCGCGTTGTCCGGGATGCGAAAGCTATCGATGCGGTGATGCGTAATGTCCGATCATTGTTCAAGAGACAACCAGTCGTGAGGGCTCCATTCAATATGGTTCTCCTCATCCAAGACGCAGTCAGCCTCATTAGGGAGGACGTAGACCGCCGGTTTACTCCAATTGAATTCCATTTTGAGCAACCACTTCTCGTCGTGCTCGCGGAACGCTATCAAATCCAACAGATGATCATCAACTTGGTTGGAAATGCAATCGAAGCGATGCAAGGCATTGATAGATCTCCTTTGTTGCGAATTCGTGTCAAGCGAATTGCTGATGGCCAGGTACTCACTGAATTCATAGATAACGGATGCGGTTTGCCGGTCGATAACATAAATAGCATTTTCGACGCTTTCGTTACGACCAAAAAGAACGGAATGGGCATCGGGCTTGCTATTTCCCGTTCGATTGTAGAAGCTCACGGTGGACGACTCTGGGCGGAAAACAACCCGGACTTTGGAGCCACCTTCAGTCTCCTGCTCAGGCCGCCCGAGCCTATGACAAGAGCCGCTCAATCTTCAATCTTCTCTTAGAGATGCTTGTGTATGAAATTCTGTCCTGGAGGAAAGAAGATTTGAAGGTTGCTCTTTGGACGCTAAAATGGCCTCCTGCTCTTTCAATCCACTTTATTGGCTTCGAAGGTCTTCAGATAATAATGGAACAGCCCCCAGCAACGCAGCGTTGCCACCCAGAGCCGCCGCGCACACCCGAGGTGTTCCCCAACTTGTCCACACGTGCTTTTCCACATGCTCCTCGACGAATGGCAGGATGTCATCAGCGCTTTGCATGACGCCTCCGCCGAATACGACCACCTCGGGGTCGTAGGCGTGAACTAGTGCAACCGCACTAGCCGCCCACACTTTCAAACAATGTAGCCGGACTGTATTGGCGACGGCATCTCCATTTCGAGCTGCGGTGAAGAGCGCCCTAAAATCAATTCGTGCTACGTTGGCTAGGCTGGATTTCTTAAATCCGCGTGTCTCTCGCACTATTCGTGGTAAAGACCAACCAGAAGCTTCCGCTTCAGCGCACCCAACATTGCCGCACGTACATTTGTGCCCCAGATAGTTCACCGGCATGTGGCCTCCGAGGCATGCGGCTTGGGCATGGGCGCCCCGCACCAATTTCCCCAGCATCATCGCGGAGCCGCCGATTCCGGTGCCGAGCGTGATCATAACGACATCTTGCACGCCGCGGACTGACCCCGCGTATTGTTCGCCAAGTAGGGCCATCCGAGCATCGTTCTCCATCCGAAGACTAAGTCCGAATTGCTCAATTGCCCATTGCCCAAGATCGAGATGAATCGCGTCTTCATATTTCTTCAGTGTGGAGAGAATGCGACCGTTCCGCACATCCACTATTCCCGGAAACCCGGCTGCAATGCCGTAACAATCCTCCGCAGTTACGCCATTGTCTTTCAAGAGAGTCCTAAGCATCTCCGCGATGCAGGGCAAGAGCGATTCGAGCGATCTCGCCAACTCCGAATCGAGCGATGCTGAACCCAGCAACTCATCGTCCCGGACGACTCCACAGCCAATGTGTGTACCACCCATGTCAAGGGAGAGAGCCAGCATCTATGTGGACTCCAGCTTTGGAATCAGCGCAAGTAACGGGTTGAACCAGCCAGGATAAAAATCGCGAGCACGAGCACTGTCACGCCGGTCCACTGGATGCGGATGGGAAGCGCTCCGCCATCTTTCCATTCTCCGGTAAACATGCCCAATATAGTCGCGGTGATCACGATCAGAGACATGAATAAAGGCCATCCAAGAATCGGACCCCAGGTTCCCAGTTGGCTCGCTGCCAGTCCATAAAGCAGAGTGCTTCCAAACCAGAGGACGGCCATCATCGCCGCCAGTGCCCAATGTGAACGCCCCATTCGGTACTTAGATCCTGAACGATTCCGTTTCATCAGCCACGCACAATAGACAACATTCGGAACCGCACCGGCAAGCAGCAGCGGCACCCAAACCACGTTGATCGCATTGGGCTCGCTTGCGCCAAAAGAACGAGCGACTTCAATCAACGGTGTCCCGAAAGCGACCCCGAAATTCATAAGCGATGCGCAAAGACCGCACAGAATAGCAAGCAGCAGCCCTCGCGAGGACCGCTTTTGTGAGGAAGTAGATTGGGCGTTCGATCTCTCTCGCATCCTTCCGGCCGCGGCACAGAGCATCACGCCTAGCAGGATGAGCGCAATTGAGCCAAGCACTGCGTACCCTGCCGCCCTGTTGAGGGATTCCCGGTGAAGAGACACCATCGGGACCAGGCTACCTACCGCCGCAGATGTTCCTAGGACGATCGAAAATGCGAGTGTAATCCCAATCATATCCACGGCAAGGCCGAAAAAGACCTGCGCTACTCCCCATCCCGCGCCGAATCCACAGACTTCGAGAATGATGTCCGGCGACGCCGAGCGGTAAACCATCGACAGATTCGGAATGGTCACGAGTGCGGCTGCAAGAGGCAGAACAACAAGCGCGAAAACTGTCCAGGCGAGCCAGGTGTTTTCCCAGGCCCATTTGCGCGCGTACCTCATCGGCATCGTGAAGCTGGCGTTTGTAACACCGGCAACAATAAGGACTGCGATCCCGCACACGGTACTGCTCATGGTGGGTGTTCCTTCCGCTCAGCTCGCCAAGTTAATGGCCGGAAATTTTCATATGATGTTTATCCGAATAATTTAGCATATAGTATAAGTGGAACAGCAGGAATAAAGCATCAAATGTGATTGTTAGATCTCAGCTTTAAATTATTAGGCTTAGCCACGTTCGCGCACTAGCGTTGGAACGCGCGGTACAGAGCGTTGGCTCATTTCCTCTTACCCTTTCTTTTTCTGATCTCATTGTGATTCTTTTTCTCTCTTTCGAGCGCGTCTGACGACTGTACGCGCACGGGCATGTTATTGTAGAGCGCAGCTACAACATGCCCGCAAAGAGTGACAACCTAATTGCACGTCACGAATACATCCTTCAGCGCTTGCAGGAGACGGGCACCGTCGTTATTGACGAACTCTGCACGACGCTTGAAGCATCGATCGCGACCATTCGCCGAGATTTAGAAGACCTCGAAAAACGGTCTTTGCTCAGGCGCACACGCGGAGGTGCAGTACGAATAGGACCACTGTTCTACGAGCCGTTCCGGAATGATAGTTCTTTCCAGGACAAGGTGAGTAGCTTTGCGGAAGAAAAGCGTCGCATCGCCCTAGCTGCGGCTAAACTCGTCAGCACGGGTCAAACAATCGCATTGACCGGTGGCACCACAACAACCGAAGTTGTTCGAAGCCTTAAGGTGCTCAGCGGCATATCCATCATTACCAATACCGTGAATGTGGCAATGGAATTGAGTAACAGGAAGGACATCGAAGTGATAGTGACGGGAGGACACCTTCGCGGAACTTGGTTCACTCTCGTAGGTCCACTCGCAACCGCGGCCGCCGACATGCTCTTCTCCGATATCATGTTCATCGGCGTCGACGGCATCGATGCGAAGCAAGGTCTAACCTGCACTAATTCTTCGGAAGCCGATGTTTTGCGTAAACTTGTGCAGCACGCCAAAATGAAGGTCGTGGTAGCTGATCACAGCAAACTCGGATCTGTTAGCAAGTATCTGCTCTGTCCAACAAAGGGAATAGACAAGCTCATTACCGATACGGGCGCATCTGCGTCAGCGATTGCGCCGTTCGAAAAACTTGGAATTGACGTCACTCGGGCTTGAAGTCAGCCAAGTCTAGACGTGCCGGGCTTCGATACGCAGGGTGACCAATTCCCAAGCGGGTACTTCCACCTGTGTGTCGAGTTGTTCAAGCGGTTGTTCACGAAGGTCGCTCCGCCAAATCTTGATAGGCGTGCCATCAGTCCACGTTAAGCTGGCTTGACGGTTTTCTCCTGTGGCGCCAAAAAGCCGGACAATCCATGCACTGCCATCTGCGCTTCTTTTGCATTCTTGGAGAAGTACTTCCTGCTGATCTATCTGGAGTTTAAGTGATATCGGAGATCGCCTACCTCGGGCTGAAGAAACAATCGGCTGTGACATGCCTATTGCAAAACGGCTGGCAGCTGCTGGGTCGTAGCCGGCATGCGGACGAAGTGCATACCGAAACTCGATGAGTCCATCCTGGTATGCACGGTAATTCGTTCCCCAGTGATTGTTCATCACCCAGGAATAAAACTTCTGTGTTGGCTCAATATGATTACGCCAGATTTCAGGATGAGTTTGCGAGCCCAGCATAGTGGCCGAAAGAGACCCGATTTCAACAAGAGGCGCATCAAGTGTCGCACAAGTGACGCCGTGTTCTGCACTTGCGACATCGATCCACCGGCCCACGGGTAACCAGTTCTTGCAAGATCCCGGAAGTTGATCAAGTTCTGGACGCATCACTGCGAGAGGAATGTCGATGTGAATCTGACCATTCTCGATGGCAAACGGGAACGCGAATTGTATGCTCTCCTTGGATTCATGCTGCGCAAAATCTACCGCAGGCCCCTCTCCGCCTGGGTGTGGATTAAGGGCTACACGTCTCTTGTTTATGGTGTTGGATATTTCAATCCAATCCACATAGGCCTTCAATCGCACACGACGAACAAGATTTACACACCCCGGCGCAGGAGACTCAATACGGATCGTGGCAACGAGGGGACCAGAGTCCTCGATCGCGATGCGCACAGGCCCGCTCGTGCTCACCTTCGATGTGTCGCTGCCTTCGAGGAATATGTACTTATTTACCGCCCCGTCTAAGCTGGTGTCCACAAGGTTGTGCTCATTCCGCTTGGACATGAGCTCAACGATGTTGCCGGTCTTGTTGTCGACTTTCGCCCGCACAACACCGTTGTCCAAGACTCCGTCCAATACCGTGACGCGCATTGCCGGAACATGCGGCGCTTCTGCTGAAAGATTAAAACTCCTACTTCCCAATACAGGAACACTCTCTGCGAGAAAGGCCAATTCCCCCGTTGAAAGACGTTGCGATGGAACAGATATGCCGTGTTCATTCTTCACATGATCTTTGCCCAGAGACCTCTCCTTCGAGATCAGAACTACTTCCGTCCTGGGCCAAGAGCAGGTGTTATGTACATCTATGTTGGAGCTATCGCCGTCACTTCCGTATGCGTCGAGCACTCCGTCGAGGAGCCTCTTTGATTCATTCTCGGCATCAACTGCGAATTGGCGTTTAACATGCCATTGTTGCGCCACAAAGGGATTCTCAGAATCCGAAACGCTATTCCATGCTCCCCATGTGTGTTCCGAATACAACAAAACATTTCTCCAGGCTGCGTCGAAATCTGCCTCGTTGTATGCCTGCGGTGCGAGGATCGAAGAGAGTGTTGCTGCCTGAGCCAGGCGCTCGGACGCTCCGCGGTTCATTCGTGTCTCTAAGGCCGATGACCCGGCTCCATCCTCCCAATAAGGAGTCAGATCGCCCTTGAATTCCGGAAGCCGGTTGCCATACTGTTTCTCGAATGCCGCAAACGCCTCGCTCGTTGTCGAAATGGAGAGGCGCGGCCATTCGTATTCTTGATTCCATTGCTTCACGAACTCGCAAATTTCCGGATCAGGGATGGCATTGTCGCCGTGCCCCGCCCATCGAATATAAGAGATTTGATAGGGGAAACTAATATCATCCAGTCTCGTTTGATACTTGTTGATCCACTTTGTGTCCAGCTCTATGATGTGCGACATCGCATACCCGGTCCACGGAACCCAGAAAAGCACTCGTTCATTGCCTGAAGGAGAGACCCACCAGAATGGTTTATCCTGCCACTCGACCATAAAGGACCCTATGCGGTCGAAGCGATTGGGAGCAGCCGAGAAGTAACGGATGCCTGCTTGAGCCATCGCGGAGACTGTCCCCCAGGTATACCCAGGAACATCACTAATCATGGCGGAATCGACGTGGATCCCGCACTGATGGCCTAATTCGGTTGAGTAACGAAACAATTGGAGAAGTTCTTCCGGCCGACAAAGGCCAGTAAGCTCGTTCGCATACATCCCGTTGAGGCCGATCCAACCCTTCTTCACAGCGCTGATCAGTTCTTCGCGTTCTGGCTCGGTCTTAGTTCTCATGAACAGATCTGCTCCCCAGAGGACCTCAAGGTTCCAAACGAATCGGGCCCCTGGCGGGTAGTTGGCCGTGTTCCGCGCTAGTTCGATTCCCCTCGAAATATTTGCCATTTGTTTTGCTTCAATCTCGCTCTGAAGGCCGGTATATCCAAGGTCATGATGAGAATGAGGCAGGATGAAGATCTGAACTTTGTGCACCGGTTCTACGCGAACTTCGGCCGTATCCGACTTGCCTGCGATTTCATAGTCGATCTGCACCTGCGTGGCTGTTTCAACCGGATCGACATAAATGTTGAACGTATGTGTCCCTGAAGACAGAACGCGTCGCTCGACTTCTTGGTGGTCGGCGCGTACGACCAACGTTGCCTCCACTCCGGCGTGCTCTATCGTCAATTGGATCGGTTGGACAAGCCGCCCACCTTTATTTGCCATCCCGCGAATTGGCAGGGCAAAGCTGGACTTCTCCAATGAGGTCTGATCTTGGCCCATAGCCAGGATCAGAGGTCGCACACAAGTGACCCCAGCTGCAGCCGCGATTCCTTTTAGGACTTTGCGTCTTTCCATATTCGTCAGGAAATTCCCTTTCTTGGCCACAGTGAACGGACCGAATGAGCGACACGCACGCCACTGCTACATCCGTTTTGAGATCACCAACTAGATAAGGGGAACCGAAGGATCCTCAGACGTTGCCGGTTCCAACTTGAGTGTTGTGCCGAGCGCGAACGAACGAAGATATTGGCCGAGTGTCAAGCGTATTTAGCGATCGATAAATACGTAGAACTCACTAACAGTAATCAAATCTGCATAATACGCTCAGATCTGAGCGCCCTTCCAGGGAGTGCCCTCCTTTCCCGATCCTGGCATTTTGCGGTATCCAACAGACATAAGCTTCTCCAAGTGAGATTGAAACTATCACATACGCTCAGTATTTGTGATTGACAATCGTTAGTTCGCTCGCCTATTATCCCCGGCAATCAAGAAACCACAGTGTCGGCGCGCCTTGGCAATCAGGCCGCAGCCCGATGGATGGCGGCAATTAATTAGGCAAACCGGGCCAAATCTTTTCGGAGGTCGAAGCAATGTACAAAGCTGCTCGTAGCTTCAACGTGCGTGACATGAAGTTTTCAGTTGAGCTGTGGAAGACCTGCAGAGTATTTGGCCTGTGGCAAGCGTGTCTTCTGAGTGGGATCCTATTGCTATCCGGCACGGGGCTTGCACAGCTATCGACGGCCTCGCTGAGCGGAGCTGTCCGAGATTCCAGCGGCGCGGTGGTTCCACGCGCCCAAATCGTGCTGCGAAACGTGGCTACAGGTGTCGAGAAAACAACCACATCGAACGGT
>Ga0210410_10004633_pt1 | contig 12037 bp, 8 predicted proteins | sample IncBWC4MmetaG_FD_161058 | JGI IMG/M metagenome (GOLD analysis project Ga0210410, IMG submission 161058) | Forest soil microbial communities from Barre Woods Harvard Forest LTER site, Petersham, Massachusetts, United States - Inc-BW-C-4-M | ecosystem: Environmental > Terrestrial > Soil >... | reverse complement strand
TTGATCCGCCTTCTGAATATACGGCGAAGATCCGCGGCCTGCTCGACCGCAGCGGCATACCTTGGCAGACCCACACGTATAAAGTGGATGTCGGCGGTGGTGGCACCATCGGCGGTTTCATGTCTCGAGAAGACATGGAAGTGATAGATTTTGGTGTACCGCTGCTTTCGATGCATTCTCCTTTCGAGATGTCTTCGAAGGTGGATGTGTGGAATTTTTATCGGTCGATGAGCGTTTTCTATGCGCAGTGAGAGCGGAAGAGCGGTCCGCCTCGGAAGCCGGGACCCCGCCCGGGGCGATATCGGCCGATTCGTTGGAGAAGAAATACGAATGACACTGTGGCGTTCGAGCGGGCCGCGATGAACGCCAATCTCGCCAAAGCCACCGCCGTCGGCGCGCTCGGCGGTTTGTTGTTCGGCTTCGATACTGCCGTTATTTCCGGAACCACGCACTCGCTCACAATTGCGTATGGATTGTCGCCGAAAGCCTTGGGAATTACCGTGGCCATGGCACTTCTCGGCACCATTGTCGGCGCAATGTCCGCCGGAATTCCTGGCCAAAGATGGGGCGGCCGGGAGACCTTGCGCGTTCTCGCCGCTTTTTATGTCATTTCGGCATTGGGCTGCGCCTTCGCGTGGAACTGGCACGCACTCCTGGTGGCACGATTCATCGGAGGATTGGGCATCGGTGGCTCTTCGGTCCTCGGGCCCGTGTACATCGCCGAGCTGGCGCCGGCAAAAACGCGCGGGCGCCTGGTAGGCACATTCCAAATAAATATCGTGATTGGCATTCTGCTCGCTTATTTGTCCAACTACTGCATCGGACGGCTCGGACTTGGCGCAGCCGAATGGCGGTGGCAGCTTGGCGTTGCTGCGTTTCCTGCGGTGCTTTTTCTCGTGCTACTTTTCGGCATTCCGCCAAGCTCGCGTTGGCTGGTTACTCGGAAACGAGTGGACGAGGCGCGGGGCGTGCTCCAGATGATGGGTGCGGAAAATCCCGAGGCAGAGTTGAGCGAGATCGTCGATTCGATTCATCTCGAGCGCCTGCAAACTGCCGAGCCACTTTTTTCCTGGAAATACCGCTTCCCACTTTTTCTCGCGATTACCATTGGCATGTTCAACCAGCTTTCGGGCATCAACGCCATTCTTTACTATCTGAATGACATTTTTGCCGCGGCCGGTTACAGCAAGATGTCCGGCGATTTGCAGGCAGTGGCTGTCGGCGGAATGAATCTTGCGGCGACGCTGCTGGGCATGTCGGTCATCGACAAGCTGGGGCGCAAAACTCTTCTACTGATTGGATCCGTCGGAACGGCCGCGTGCCTCTTTGGTGTTTCCTGGGTGTTCTTTACGAATAGCCACCGAAGTTATCTTCTCGTGTTCCTCGTCGCCTACATCGCTTTCTTCGCCATTTCGCAAGGTGCCGTAATTTGGGTGTACATAAGCGAGGTGTTTCCGAGCCGCGTGCGCGCAAAGGGACAAAGCGTGGGGAGCTCTTCGCACTGGATCATGAACGCCATCATTGCTTATACCTTTCCTCAGCTTGCGAAATCTTCCGGCGCGTATCCCTTCGTGTTTTTCGGGGCGATGATGGTGCTGCAATTCTTCGTCGTCTCTTTCTTCTATCCAGAAACCAAGGGACACACTCTTGAGGAAATGCAGCACCGCCTGGGTATCGAGTGATTCGCCTGCTGAGAATATAGGACTGGAGAAAATGGACGCGGCTCGCACATTTGCGCTTGGTGTGGACATCGGCGGGACCAAAGTGGCCGCCGGACTCGTGGACGCCGAGGGCAGGATTCTTTTTCAGACGCGTGTGGCGATGCCCGCACGCGGAGGTGCCGCGGAGGGATTGGGCGCAGTGCAGTCCGCTATCCAAGGCGTTTTTGCGGCGCGGCCGGAAGCGCGGGAAAGTTTGATGGGAATTGGCATTTGCGCGCCGGGTCCTCTCGATCCCGTAACTGGGGTGATCCTCAATCCGCCGAACGTGCCTTGCTGGCGGAATTTTCCATTGGCGGCGGAGGTGCAGCGCGTCTTTGGACTTTCGTCGCGAGTGGACAATGACGGGAATGCGGCAGCGCTGGCCGAATCCATTTGGGGCGCCGGAGTTGGTTATGGAAACGTTTTTTACGCGACGCTGGGAACGGGCATTGGAACCGGTATCGTTTTCGATCGCAAGATCTATCACGGAAGAACGGGAAGCGCTGCCGAAGGCGGTCACGTGACGATCGATTATCGCGGACCGCAGTGCGGCTGCGGGAAAAGCGGCTGCATCGAGGCGTTGTGCTCCGGTCCGGCGATCGCACGGCGGGCTCGAGAACGGCTTATGGAATCGCCTGACGCCGACTCCAAAATGTTTGCTCTGGCCGGCGGAAACGTGAACGGCGTGAATGCCGAGATTGTGGCCGAAGCGTTTCGCCAGGGTGACCCGCTGGCCTGTGAGGTGCTGCGAGAAACGGCGGACTTTCTGGCCATTTGGGCGGGGAATGTGATCGACCTGCTCGAACCCGATGTGTTTATTTTTGGCGGAGGAGTAGCGCAGCTCATGAGCGGATTTTTCGGGCACATCCGCGAACAGTTGGCGAATTGGTGCGTGAATAAGCGCTTTGCGGAAATGCCGATGGTCCTGGCCAAGTACGGGTCGGACGCCGGGATCGCCGGGGCCGCCGCGTTGTGCCGCATTTGATCCGCTTCTTCTAAATGCTGTCCGGCCGGTGCCACATTCTCTCGACAGTGGGGCAACGACTTGCTGTTCGCTGGGACTAAACTGGCGAATCTCTTCGACGATCAAGGCAATCCAGGATCGTGAAGGCTGGCCGCGGTGGCGGCGAAACGCTTCGACTAGGCGGCGCTCTCCGAATTCCTCTCCGGCGTCGTTGCACGATTCGGTGGCCCCGTCAGTGTAGAGCAGGAATGTGTCTCCTGGGAGGAGTTGGCGCTCCGCGAGCGAGCAATCCCAATTCCAAACGAGTCCCAGCACAGTGGAGGTAGACTCGAGTCGTTCCAGAGTCCCATCGCGCCGCAAGAGAAGGGCGCAAAGATGCCCGCAATTCACATAGCGCAATCGTTGCGTTTTCATCCGTTGGGCCGCACACGAGGGTTTGCTGGTTCGATAGTTCGACTACCTGATTTGCAAGGTTTAGTTGCCGATGAGCGGCTGACGTTGGCAACCCGGCATACCAATCTCATAAGCCTTCCAGTACGGTCCGCGCATCCAACAGCTGGGGTTCAAATTGGGTGAGTAAACTCTCAGCTGCAGCTTCCGAAATCCGCGGCTGAAGAACACCCTACGAGGGACAAGACCATGAGCGACAAAGCAACGGCTGGTGTGACGGGGATTTCAGGAAGTGGTTTGCCGGCGGCGAAAAGCGGCGAGTTCCGCATTGGCCGGGATCTGCCGGTGTGGCGGCTGGGATTTGGGGCCATGCGGATTACCGGAAAAGGCATATGGGGCGAGCCACAGGATCACGACGAGGTGATTCGGGTGCTTCGGCGGGCGGTCGAATTGGGAATTAATTTTATTGACACGGCGGATTCCTACGGACCGGGAGTCAGCGAACGGCTGATCGCAGAGGCGCTGCATCCTTATCCAGGCGGATTGGTGATTGCGACGAAGGCGGGATTCGAGCGTTCGGGGCCGGATCAGTGGACGATGAACGGCCGTCCAGAGCATTTGCGCAAAGCTTGCGAAGGCAGTTTGCGGCGCCTGAAACTAGAGCGAATCGACCTGTATCAACTGCATCGCATCGATCCGGCGGTGCCCGCAGAGGATCAGCTGGGGACTCTGAAGGATTTGCAAGCGCAGGGGAAAATCAAGCACATCGGCCTTTCGGAAGTCAGCGTCGCCCAAATTGAGCACGCGCGGAACATCGTGCCGATCGTTTCGGTGCAGAACCGTTATAGCGTGGCGGACCGGGCCGCGGAAGATGTTCTGGAATATTGCGAGCGTGCAAGTATTGCTTTTATACCTTGGTTTCCACTGGGAGCCGGCAAATTGCCCCAGAAGGGCGGCAAACTCGAGCGGACCGCAGCGGAGATGAAGAGCACAACCTCTCAGCTGGCGCTTGCGTGGTTGTTGTGGCGCTCGCCGGTTATGCTGCCGATTCCGGGGACGTCTCGCGTGAGCCACCTCGAAGAAAACGTGGCTACGGCAGCGGTGAAAGTGGACGACGGCAGGATGCGCAAGTTGGGCCAGCTTGCAAAATCCGCGTAAGAGCGGAGTTGCCGACTGCAAGTGAAGAAGTGCCGTGCCGCCGCAGACGGTCGGCCCCCCCGTGCCCGCAAACGGGAAAGATACTTGCCGGACGGCCGGTTAATTCCGCGACATGATGTGCAGGCCTACGGATTCGCCGGAGATATAAGTGCACACTTCTTGTTTGTTGTCTGGCGCGGCTGCGCACCATGCCTTGACCTTCACGCCAGTGAGTTCCTCGGATTGATCTTCCTGCCGGATTGACCAATTCGAAGGCACCAAGATTTGAAACCGCGAGATGAGATCGCGAAATCTTGTGTCCGCAGCGGAGGCGGGAGTTTCTGTCCAGTAGCACACGAACTGCGTTGCAGCGTCATGCGAACCAGATTTTGATGTCGTGTTGACGGCGCACTGCCCTGCCCCTGCGAGTTTGATGGTCGCATCGGAAACGGTGCCGCTTGTTTTTGCGGCACGCAGGTCTTCAAAAGCGCTCGCACGGGCCTCGAAGGCTCGCTTGAGGCCCTGGCACAAATCGTCGCAACCGCCCACAACGGGGGCCGGCGCGGTTTTCTTGGGAGGACCAGGCGGGCGGTTGACCAAGTAAGGCGAGGAGAGCGAACTTATCCAAAGATAGACCTTCGCCGTGCCATCGTTTTGTTTGGTGGCTTGCAGATGAAGGGGGCAATGGCCGAGGTAGGGTCCTTCGGTGTCGGGGACCGCGCAATCCGGTGGACCGGCGTCTACAAAATGATCTGCGGCCGGGGAGTCCATTTTGAATTGCCAAGCGGGCTGCAGAATCCGCAGAGACTGCAGCACGCCTGCGTACCAGCCTTCCGCGCCCTGGTAAGGAATCTGGGCGTAGCAGATGAGCATGGGGACGTTGTTGGCCCACGCGGTCATCTGGCAGGGGACCTTCGCTCCTGCGACCGAGACGTCGGGAACGGCAATTCGATTGGCGCGATATTCTCTAAAATCGGTGACTGCGCCATCGAGGATGTACTGAAGATTTCGACAGAGTTGGTCTTTGCACTGGGCAGCCCCAAAGGCCGCAAGAAAGAGACCGGCGAGGCAGAAGAGAAAGAATGCGCGAAGCGGTTTCTTATTCATAGGCGGCAGCACGCTAAAGGTTCGATGTGAATCCGACCCGGGCGAGGGATTGTTTCGGCAATGAAATCGTGCCTTCGGCTGAGGATGGTGTCAACCGTATTGTTACTGTCGGCAGCGCCGACGGTAACGCCAGACGGCTTGATTACGCTCAACGGGCGAGAGGCATTCGAATCACGTTCGCGCGTTCGTCTGGCTCGGCGGCTAGGCCGTCACGGAAGGCGACCACCCTTCCGGAATTGACGGGAATGCGCTCGCCAGGAACAACCGTTCCGACAAGATTTAGGGGGTCCGCAGCGGAGACAGTAATTAGCTCGCCGGTGGGTTGCTGATTCCGCATGGCACGCAATGACTCGACGGCCATACTTAGAGCGAACTGCTCGCCCAGGAAGCCGCTGACGAAGCGGCCACCGCGAACCTCGCCACGATCTTCGAGACGGCGGAAAGTGATGAGCAATTCGCGCCATTTGGGAAGAATGGGCTCGCGAGTGAGGAGTTCGCGGAAAACGATTCCGTAACGGCGCAGAAGCATCTGGCAGGTGGCTTCGAGAGCGCGCGAGTGGTCACCGGTTTCGCCGGAAAAGAGCAGCGACCAGCGGCCCGCGCTGTGGCGGGGACGCGAAGTGCGGCCAATTCCCTGCCCAGAGCGCCGCTTGGGATCGATCAGCGCGCGAAGATTGTCAAAACCGTCTGCCGTGAGAAGTCCTGCAGCGACGAGTTCCCAGAGCGCAGCCTCTACTTCTGACTTTAGCCTGCCCGAGCCGCGAACGATATCGGCGAAGAACGAGGCGCCGCGCTGTCGCAAAAACTGAAGAATCGCGGTAGCGCCGGCACTGAGGCCGATCGTTTCCGCTTCGCCCGTTTCTCGGCGCGGGATCATCCACTCGGAATCTTCCCGCACGAAGAAAGTGATTGGCGCGACGCTCGTCGGAGTGATGCGGCGTTTTGCGTCGGTGACGGACTCGAGCGTGGCGGGATGCGGAGACAGGCGGCCCCAACCGACGACGCCTGAGAGACAAAGCTGGTCGAGAATCGTTGGATCGTAATCGGCGACGCGGCGTTTCAGAATTTGGCGTTCCCAGGAATTTGCCGGCGCTTCGAAACCCTGCAGCTGACAGATGGCTTCGAGCGTGCCGCGCTCGCCAAGCAGTTGTGTGCTGGGGGCAACGTGCTGCCAGCGAAGTAGCCAGTTCATGAATTGAGCGGGAGTGACGGACTGGATTTGCTTGCGGAGTTGGCCGAGCGTCAGGCGATGAATGCGCGCGAGCAAGCGACGTTCGCACCATTCGGATTCGTTTGCGGCGGGAGAGCTGAACTTGCCGCGAAGGATGAGGCCGCTGGACTCGAGACGGAGCAGTGACTTTTCGATGTCCGAATGGGGGACACCGAGAAGGCCGCCAAGTTGGTTTTCCGTGATAGGGCCGCTATGCATCATCCAGCCGGTTACGAGAGAGAGAAGAGCATCCTCGCGCGACGAGGCTAGCGATTCGAAATCCGGGAGCGGCGATTCGAGGGCGGCTCCCGGAAAGATTTGGGCGAACAAGCGCCAACGTTCAGCTGCGACCCAATAGATTTGCGAGCCTGCGCGTGCGCGCGTTGCGCGATGTTCTTGAGCTAATTGGCGGAAAAGGTTACCCCAAACGGGTAGTGATTCTTGAAGCTTTGCAACCATGCGATTGGAGCCTGGCGCGACCGTCACGGAACCAGCCGGGATGGCAATCAGCGTCAGGAGTGTGTCGTGGAGTTCTTCCGCGTCGCGGACGTCGGGCCAGGCATCATCGCAGACTTCGGCGATGGCGGCGGGGTCGAGGCGGCCGATTTCTCCGAGCACGGCGTCGGGCAGAACGCGGCGCATCTCGACGGCACGAGCGCGGCGCTCCTCGAGTGGCGCATCATCAAGGTAGGCGTAGGGATTGGCGTTCAGGATTTCGTGAGAAAAATGAGAGGGCTGCGGCGTATCGACGGCGAGGCATCGGATGCCGCCGTCGGCGATGCCGTGCAGGACACGATCCAGGCCTTCGATGTCCATTGCTTCGGTGAGGACGTCTTTCATGACCTCGCGGATGAGCGGGTGATTAGAAATGGCGATGTCGCCTTGGATATTCTCCTGGCAAGCTTGGGCTTCGGGAAACACGGCAGCGAGCAGATCATCGGCACGCATGCGCTGGATTTGCGGCGGAACTTTCTTGCCGCCGCGGAAACGAAGCAGCGCCAGAGCGCGACCGGCGTCCCAACGCCAGCGTGTGGTAAAAAGCGGCGAGGTGAGCACGGCTTGCTCGAGAACGGATTTCAAGGAATTTGGATGAAGGAAATGGAAGACGTCGCCGAGCGGGAAACTGTGCTGTTCGCTGAGCGAGATATTTAATCCGTTGTCGGTGGCCGCGGCTTGCAGCTCGAAATTGAACGCACGGCAAAAGCGTTTGCGAAGCGCGAGACCCCAGGCTTTGTTGATGCGGGCACCGAAGGGCGCGTGGATGACGAGTTGCATGCCGCCGCTTTCATCGAAGAAGCGCTCGGCGATAATGGTCGTTTGCGTGGGAACTGCGCCGAGCAAAGCTCGTCCGGCCACTATATATTCTACGATTTGCTCGGCGCCGGGATCATCGAGGCCGCATTCGAGTTTCAGCCAATTTACAGCGGCGTGTCCGTTGGAGTCCGGCGACGCCCGCGGAACAAACCTGCTAATCTGTTCGCGCAGTTCACCGACCTGCGCAGAGAGTTCGTCTGTTCGTGATGGGGCTTCGCCACGCCAGAAGGGCACGTTGGGGGCCGCTCCTTGTGCGTCTTCCACCAGCACGCTGCCGGCTTCGACACGGCGAATGCGCCAGGAAGTGTTTCCGAGAAGCATGATGTCTCCCGCGAGACTTTCGACGGCGAAGTCTTCGTCGACTGTACCAACAACGATAGCCTCCGGCTGGGCAACCACGGTGTAGAGCGAATTCTCTGGAATTGCGCCGCCGCTGGTAATGGCCGCCAAGCGGCTGCCCCGGCGCGCGCGAACTATGCCGTTTACGCGATCGCGATGCAGATAAGCAGCGTAGCGTCCTCGCGTGGAGGCGATGCCTTCTGAAAGCATTTCGACTACTTCGTCAAAGTCGTTGCGAGGGAGATTGCGATAGGGGTACGCGCGGCGTACCGATTGGAATAACTGGTCTTCGCTCCAGTCCTCAGCGGCGCACATAGCAACAATCTGCTGGGCCAAAATATCCAGAGGAGTTTCGGGAATGGCGATGCGATCGAGATCGCCTTGACGAATTGCGCGGACAAGCGCTGCGCATTCGAGCAGGTCGTCACGGGTCGTGGCGAAGAGGCGCCCTTTGGGCACTGCACCGCGCCAGTGACCCGCGCGTCCGATACGTTGCAAACCCACAGAAATGGAGCGCGGTGAACCGATCTGACAGACCAGATCAACGCTGCCAATATCGATTCCGAGTTCGAGGGAAGCGGTGGCGACCAGCGCGCGAATTTCACCCGCTTTCAATTTTCTTTCGGCGGCGAGCCGCAGCTTGCGCGACAAGCTGCCGTGATGCGTGGCAACCGCACCTTGTCCCAGCCGTTCGCCAAGATGATGCGCCACACGCTCCGCGAGACGCCGCGTGTTGACAAAAATCAGCGTCGAGCGATGCTGCGTGGCCAGCGTGGCGATGCGATCGTAGATTTCGGCCCACATTTCGTTGGAAGCGACAGGCCCAAGCTCGCTTCCTGGAACCTCGATGGCCAAATCGAGTTCCCGCCGGTGACCTATTTGCACGATTACTGGATCGGAACGAGCCGACCCGCCGAGAAAATGGGCGACCAGTTCGATCGGCCTTTGCGTCGCGGAAAGACCAATGCGGGTGAGAGCTTTACCAGTCAAGTGGTCGAGACGTTCGAGGGAAAGCGCCAGGTGCGCGCCGCGCTTGTCGTCGGCGACTGCATGAATTTCGTCGACGATCACAGCTTCAACCGTTCTGAGCACCTCGCGGCTCTTCGCGGCGGTCAAGAGAATATAGAGGGATTCCGGAGTCGTAACTAAGATGTGCGGCGGCCGCGACAACATCGCGCGTCGCTCATGGGCGAGCGTGTCTCCCGTGCGCACGGCCGTGCGTATGTCCGGCATGAGGATTCCGCGCTGGCCGGCGAGTTGAAGAATTTCACCAAGTGGAATTTCCAGATTCTTCTGAATGTCGTTGCTTAGCGCTTTGAGCGGTGAGACGTAAAGAACCTCGGTTTGGTCTCTCAATTCCCCGTTCAGGGCTTTGCGCACCAAGCGATCAATACAGATCAAAAAGGCTGCCAGAGTCTTCCCTGAGCCGGTGGGAGCAGAAATAAGAGTGGTTTCTTGAGCCAGAATGCTCGGCCAGCCTAGCAGCTGCGGCTCCGTCGGCGTGCCGAAGCGGCCGATAAACCAATCGCGAACGAGCGGGTGCGCCCAATCCAAGCCGGACGAGATCGGTGGTGAAGTCTCGAGGTTCATGGTCCAGAGTCAAATTATAACGCATAACGATTCTGCGTCGCAGATGACGAGGAATGTTTGATGTGGCCCTGCCGTTTGGGCCTGCACATGTCTAGACTCATTTGTGAGTGGATTGCCGTGGAGACGATTGCAGGGATGTCCTGCGCGGCTGTGGCTTTGAAGGCTGCACTCCCGGAGGCGCTTTTACGTTTCCGAGCCAGAAAGTCCCAGAATTTTGCGTATGGCCTTTTGATCGGCGCCGGAACTAGCGAAGTCGTCGAACGAACTCTTCGCCGCTTCGATGATATGCCGCTGGATAAAAGGCGCGCCCTCTCTTGCCCCCTGTTCACTGCTCTTGATGCAGCACTCCCATTCGAGAATCGCCCATCCGGGGAAATCGTACTGGGTGAGTTTCGAGAATATCGTTTGAAAATCCACCTGCCCGTCGCCCAGCGAACGAAACCGGCCGGCGCGTTCGGACCACGATTGGTAGCCGCCATAGACACCCTGCTTGCCCGAGGGACGAAACTCTGCGTCCTTTACATGGAGCATCTTGATGCGGGAGTGATAAAGATCTATGAATTGGAGATAGTCGAGCTGTTGCAGCAAAAAATGGCTGGGGTCGTAGAGCAGGTTGCTGCGCGGGTGCTGCCGAACGCGATTCAAAAACATTTCGAACGTCGCTCCATCGTGCAGGTCCTCGCCAGGATGAATTTCAAAACAGAGATCGACTCCGGCTTCGTCAAAGGCGTTGAGGATAGGAAGCCATCGCTTTGCAAGTTCATCGAAGGCGGTTTCGATCAGACCGGAGGGGCGCTGCGGCCAGGGATAGACATAGGGCCACGCCAACGCGCCGGAAAACGTCACGTGGGCTTTCAAGCCGAGGTGCGCAGAAGCCCGCGCCGCCCAATGCAACTGCTCGACGGCCCAGGCTTCGCGTGCCTTAGGATTGCCATGGAGGCTTTGCGGCGCGAAGCCGTCAAACATTGCATCGTAAGCAGGGTGACAGGCAACAAGTTGTCCTTGCAGATGCGTGGAAAGCTCGGAAATGACGAGCTTGTGCCGCGCGGCTACGGCGGCAATTTCGTCGCAGTAGACTTTGCTTTCGGCGGCACGCTGCAAATCGAAAAGCCGAGCGTCCCATGAAGGAATTTGCACGGCCAGGTATCCAAGACTTGCCGCCCAGCCACAGATGGCGTCCAACGTGTTGAACGGCGGAACATCCGAGGCGAACTGTGCAAGGAATATGCCCGGGCCCTGAATTGTTCTCATTTGTGTACTCCCATCGCGTTTGAGGGTGATTCGTTTTCGTGCAGTCAGCGAATTATTCTCGCTTCCGGGTCGGCATTCTAACGTTTGGCAGGCTTAAATCAGCAAATATTGTTGGACGCGGGGCGGTCTCCTCCCAATGCATTTCGAAAGATCTGGTTAGCGAACAGTTGGGGTGGAACAGGCAGGGCGCCGGTGATGGAATTGCGGCGCTCCTTGAAGTGTGAGGTGATTGAGACGGTCTTCGGCTTGCCCAGCTTCACGTCCTGGCTGCCTTGGCATGCCGAAGAGCATGCCGCCGACGATGTGCACGCTCGCGAGCGTCGCCAGGTCCTCGCCATGAGCCTGGTCTCGCTAGGGCAGAGTGTGCCGTTTATCCTTGGTTGACGATGACCTGCTACGTTCCAAGGACATGGACGGCAACAGCTTCGACTCCGGCGACTGGTTCAACAAGCTCGATTTCAGCTATGACTCCGACAACTGGGGCACCGGCTTGCCCATCGCCAGCCAGAACCAGGGCAACTGGCCGATCATGAAGTCACTGCTCGCCAAAATTCATTCGTAACGTAACGCTTCTAACGGATCAACCTTCGCGGCCCGGCGAACTGGCACCCAGCATGCGAGCAGCGCCACTCCCACGAACAACGCTGCCACAACGAGCAAGGTCGCCGGGTCGCTGGGCTGCACCTCAAACAGAAAAGTCCTCAGCACACGCGATAAAAGGATCGCCAGCGCCACTCCCGCCAGTACGCCACTCGCGATCAATCTTAATCCCTCGCCGAAGATCAGATTCCGAATATCCTTTTGTTCAGCACCAACCGCGCTGCGAATCGCCAGCTCCCGTCGGCGCGAGGCCACCGAAAGCGAAATTACGCCGTAAATTCCGACCAGCGTCAGCACGCTCCCCACAACCGAAAATCCGATCAACAACTGCATCGCAAAAGTACGCGACGCCAGCGAATCATCGCGAATCTGTTGCAAAGTCTTCGGATTTTCGATGGCGGCGGTTGCATCGACGGCGTGCAGCTCGCGTTCCAC
>Ga0210410_10004632_pt1 | contig 12039 bp, 9 predicted proteins | sample IncBWC4MmetaG_FD_161058 | JGI IMG/M metagenome (GOLD analysis project Ga0210410, IMG submission 161058) | Forest soil microbial communities from Barre Woods Harvard Forest LTER site, Petersham, Massachusetts, United States - Inc-BW-C-4-M | ecosystem: Environmental > Terrestrial > Soil >... | reverse complement strand
AAATTATTTGGCCGACAGGCTTCCGTTACCTGCCGGCGTCGCCAGGGTGTCCCGATACTCGATGGCTTCCGACGGGGTGCAGAAAATCTCCTCGAAATCCTGCGCCTTCATCCAGTAGTAATTCCCTTTCAAGAATACCCACGGCTTGGTATAGAACTTCGGATCGTCCAGCGTGGCCGTCAACTCAATGTTGTATTGGTCCGTGCGCGTGTAGTGTTCCTCGATGTGCGCGTTCTTGCTATGCGGGTGCCCGGCCTCATCCAGCCAGGCTCTCTCGTCGACTCCCGTCGTATCGATGACGAACGCGTAGTCCCCATCCCAGTGGCCTATGGAATATCCGTAGTATCTCGAATCGGGGTATCCTTTCACATCGACGTCTTTGGGAAGTTCGCGCCCATCCATCCACACTTCCCGCCACACGCGCTGTTGCTGCTTCAGAATGATCATCCGATTAGGCACCGGTTCGAACCACATTCCTCCCCGGAATTCGACCGACTGATTCAGAAGATCCCGTGGAAACCCCAGCGGGTCACAGGTGGCAAAGGGGTCGTTGGTGGCCGCGAGGCCGACAGCGTTACGAGGCTTATTGAGCTTGAACCGCGCCTCGCCCAGGGGCGTCATCGGAGGCATCGGATCGCGAGAGACGTTTTGCGGCCCCGTCCAAGCGCCCGTTAGATCGCGCTTGGGAGCAGGGCCGGGCGGGCCCGGCATCTTCGGAACTCCCTCGGCGATATATCCATCCTTCAGGCGCGGTCGCGGCTGTGTTTGCGCCACGACGGTCGATGAAAGCGCTACAATCGCAAAGACGGCGATAAGTGTTTCGGCGGCCCGATTCCGCATCCCTGTTCTCTCTTTCGCTTTAATCATGACGCACGTGAAACCCCATATTTGTACAGACGCATACGCGAAAAGCACGTGACCCGAGTACTCGGCTCGCCTTCATTCTCTACACTTCGGCTATCGGTCTACAGCGATTCTTTGGCTACTTGGCGTCGTTGCTTCCCTTGGCATCGTTGCTTCCCTTCTCGTACTCGTCGGGACTGACGTACCGGCCCTTTTGCCCGTCACCACCAAGCTGAGTATCATGTAACTGGGTCCCATCGGACAGCACGATCTTCTGGAGGCGGCCGACCGGGGCACCCGCTTTAGTGGGGTACATGTAGACCGAGACTACGTCCCCAGGTCCAATGGAAGTCTTGACCCAACCGAGGAGCGTAAGCGCCGAGGGCGGGCCCGTTTCAACAACCCAATGCACGACGTTCCCTTTGTCGTCCTTCACATCGAAATTGATCAGGCTATGTGGACTAGACCACAGGAACTTCGTCACCGTTGCTTGCTTGAGCTCAACGAGCTTGTCCGAGTAAGCCGCGCCTCCATGATGCGCCAGCGCCGAGGCGCAAACAGCGAAAAATCCGACAGACAGGACTAACCCCACGAGCACCTTGCTTTTCATTGGGCACCTCGCAAAAAACTGCAGTCCGAGCCAAACCGTGAGGAGGCATTAGTTCCCTTTTTCGCCTCCCAGGCGACCTAATCATATACACCTATCCCAATGTTTCCGCAACGCGGGAAAAAGGCGGCGTTTGATTTTGCCTCGCGCGAAATCCGGGCACACCGAGCATTTTGCTGCGCGTGGCCCAACAGGGCTTCGCTGTTATTTTACTTCTGCGGAAGACGAAGTATGCGTCTTCCACAGCATTTGAGCTGCGGTGCATGCGTAGGCGATGGTGAACCAGCGCTGAACGGCATCCTTACTGACGAACGGATGGGTATCGCCGGGGTTACGGAAGCGAATTGCGTTGATCATATCGAGCGTCTTATCGTAATTCGTGTGGCTGGATAGCAGGACGTCAGCGCCGGCTTTGGCGCTGATCTCCTTCATACGCTTGGCCGACGCGTTATAAAGCCGGATGGACTCAGTGCCGTCATCTGAGTAACCCCGCGTCTGGGGCACGGCTGTGCCTCCCCAAAGAACGCCGAGATGCCGCTGGCCTTTATCGGAGAGCGGAAATAGCGTAGTAATCGTGCCAGGAGTATGACCGGGCGTTATGTAGAGAGTAAGTGTGGTATCGCCCAGCGTCAGCTTCATTCCGTCGGTAGCCACCATGTCCTTCTCAGGCTTGAACTCCGCTGGGGTATCATCTTTTGCGAGCACATTCCAATCCGCTTCGGACATGATGACGTGCGCATGGTATTTCTGCTGGAGATATCTGGCTCCGAGATAGTGGTCCGTGTGCGCATGGGCGACGATGATGTATTTGATCTGCGTGGGATCAAGGCCAACTTTGGGGAATCCCTCGTCCACGGCCGTCTGAACCGAGTAGTCAAAACTCGTGTCGTGCAGAATTATTCCCTGGGATGTTTTCACCGCCCACATGGATTGGATCTGAGTCCCGACATAATAGAGGTTGTCGAAGACCTTCGCGGGTTCCGCGAACCAGGAGGAACGCGGAGGAACCTTGCGAGCAGCAAAGGCGGCAGCAGACTGGACGGCAGGAGCGGGCTGAGGCGGTTTTGCCTCTTGAGGTTTCGGCTCCGCGCAAAGCTGGTCGGTTAAGGGAGAGAAATCGTGCCCGGGCCGATAAGTGGCGGCCTTGGCAATCGCCACGTCCGCCTGGGGTGTGTCCGCGGCGGTCTGGCCTTTGGCCGTCGTCGACGCCCAAGCAGCGGCGAAAAAGACAAAGAGCGTAGCTCCAAAATACGCCTTGTTCATCATAGGTGCCTCCGGTGAATCGTCGTATTCTTCTGATTATAGGTTTGGTTTGCCTCACGGCCGCCAAAGTAATACTAGAGGGCGGATGTGTTCAAGTCCAAAAAAGCAAAGGAGCGCTTTCGTGTGCCCACATCCGCGAGTTCCACCACGCAGCGGAAAGGTCAGCGAGGCCGCCGGTTGACGCGGACCCCGCAATGGACGAGACAGCGGGTTTACCGGTCAGCGCTCACTTGCCCTCGGTTTGACAGCCACAGCCTAGAAGTCACGCTGACGACCACCTGGCGAGCCCCAGCACACTCGAGAGCGACGCTTCGCTGAGTACTGGAGTTAAGATAAGCGCTCGCTTGCAACATCCCTCGCAGCCGATCGGCTGAGGAGAAGGTAAGTGAAATTCAAATCCGACTCAATAATCGATTGTACCTTTGTAGCGGCCGCCGCTGGACTCTTGAGCGTTGCATCCGCTAATTGCCAGGCGAAACGACAACGAAGCGAACCGATATCTGATCAGCCACTCGCGGAGCAGGTCTTCAAAAATGTGCAAGTGCTAAAAGGAATTTCGGTGAAGGAATTCCTGGAAACGATGGGGTTCTTTGTGGCGGCCACACCCTTTAGCTGCGGCAGCTGTCACGGGTACGCAACAGGCGACAGCTGGGATAGCTATGCCCAGGACACTCCCATGAAGCAGCAAACTCGAAAAATGATCTTGATGGTGAACGCTCTCAACCGGAGATATTTTAACGGAAAGCGCGAGTTGACCTGCTATTCCTGTCACCGCGATGCGGACCGCCCTAAGGTCACTCCGATTTTGGCCGAACAATACAGCACCCCTGCTCCAGAGGAGCCGGAGGTAATCCCCCGGCAGCCATCGGGATCGCCTTCGCCGGATACGGTTTTTGATAGGTACCTCGCAGCGATTGGCGGCACGGAGGAATTAAGCACTCTCGACAGCTTTGTCGCAAAGGGGACCTGCCAGGGCTACGACGACCCTGAAAAGAGACCGGTAGAAATCTATGGCAAGGCTCCAAACCAATTTTTTCAGGTTACTCATGGCTATAACGGAGATACCACTTTTGTTGACGACGGCCGCTCCGCTTGGGTCGTGCAATCGGAGCGAGACGCGCCGGTGGAACTGCTCGCGCTGGCGGAAGGCGATCTAGACGGGGCGCATTTGGAGTCCGAACTATTTTTTCCCGCACGGATCAAACAACTCCTCCGCAATTTGCTTGTTGGTCTTCCGATCACAGGAGTACTCAGCATCCGTCCGGACACTATCCTCGGCGTGGGTATCGATGATCGCGAGCTCACGATTGTGCAGGGGACCACAGTCGCTGGGAACAATGTGAAGTTGTATTTCGACGGTAAGACGGGACTACTGGTGCGGATGGTTCGGTACACCAACCTGCCTGTAGGCTTTATTCCGACGGAGATTGACTATTCGGATTATCGCAACGTCTCCGGAATGAAGTTGCCGTTTCGAATGACCAAATCGTGGGTGAACGGGCGATCGGTCACCGAACTGACTTCGATACAATTAAATGTACCTATTGACCCAAAGATGTTTGCTAGACCAACGCCGTAATCTCACCCCCTAGAAAGGGGGGCCGGCGGCCTGCAGAAAGACCTAATTCGGAGTGATTGCGCGACAGGTATCACCAGCGCCGCAAGGTTGCTATGAAGGTTGCATAGGGATCGGCGTGGGTCGGCGGATCCGTCGAGGTGGCGGCAAACGGTTGGTTGTTTGCGACCAAAATGAGGTGATCTGCAGCATTATATGCAATTTCATCAGCGCGATCGCAATGGGAGCCGCATTCTGGTGTTGCAGTGCTGGATGTACGCCTCTCTCCTCGACGTCGGCCTCCATCCAAACAGCCTGCAATAACGCCGCTGTGGCTCCCTATGGCGGTCCCACCACGTCAAACGGTGCTCTCGCCATCGCTGCACTCAACGCCTTTGGCTGCTATGTACAGGGCGGTGGCATTCTGACTCCTCCTGCGTTCGGAACATTAGGCAATGCAAGCCGGAATATGTTCCCCGGCCACCCCTATTACAACGTGGACCTCTCGATAGCCAAGATCTGGAGGTTCAAGGAACGATATAGCGCGGAGTGCCGGGCCGAGTTCTTCAATCTCTTCAACCGTGCCGACTTCGCTTCGCCTAGCCCTAACAACGAAGATCCGTCTGTGGGCTCGCAGTCGAACGGAGGGCTGGGCAACCCCTTTAGCACGCCGGACTCCTCCAACCCTGTGCTCGGGTCGGGCGGTCCGCGTCATATTCAGTTCGGCTTGAAGTTGGCCTTCTAGCCGCTAGAGATAAGCCTCTCGCAGGGGAAGGGACCGGCGCATCCAGCACTCACGGGCAAGGTGACGGTCGCAGACGGAATGGCCCCATGGAAGGTGGGATCGTGGGTGCAAAGAAAGCGACAAAATGGAACCGGGCAAATACGCCGTTAGCATCAGGGCAGCAGCATATGAGCTGCCAAGAACCTCTCTACTTGCAATTGAATCACATTCCCAGCACCGAATAGTTGAACACTAGTGCCCGACAACCCTGAAGAGTCAGGTGCGCCGCTGTGAAACCTTGGACCTCACCCCGCTAAGGACCTTCGGCGGGGTCAGGGGAACATCCCGCAGTCGGACCCCAACGGCATCGAAAATTGCATTGGCAATCGCTGCCGGAACGGGAACTATGGCTGGTTCGCCACCGCCGAGGGCAGGCGTTTCCGGCCGGTCGATCAGCACGATCTCAACGTCAGGGATATTCCGGAAGCTGATAATCGGGTAGCTGCGCCAGTCGAGCGTCTTGATTCCTAACGCATCGAAACGAACCTCTTCCATTAACGTTCGGCTGACGCCCTGCATAATATTGCCCTCGATCTGATTCTTCAGTCCGTCGGGATTGACAATCAATCCACAGTCATGGGCTAACACCACACGCTTTACCGTCACTGCTCCGGTGGACTTTTCCACCTCTACTTCCGCCACCGCCGCGGTAATGGTATTGGCGCGGTCGGCTACCGCGATCCCTCTTCCAAAGGCTTTGGTTCCGTTCGATGCTGCGGCCGGGGATGGGCGTTCTTTCCATTGAGCCGACTGCATCACTGCCGTCAAAACTTCAGTTGCTCGTTTGTTGTTTTTCAGGTAACGAAGGCGCAATCGCGCGGGATCAACGCCGAGTTCCGCAGCGATCTCATCGAGGAAGGATTCACTCCCGAAGGAACGCGCCAAGTCTCCGGGAGCCCTCAAATTATTGGTTCGCAGAGGGGTAGGCTCGTCCTGTGGCCAGGGAATGAGCGCGGCCAAAATCTTCTGATTATCAAATTCGTAAATTTCGCCGCCGCCTGCGGTGCCGTTGGTACTTCCCGGAATAACTGTCTTCAGCCCACTTTGCCTGGACGCCAGAAGTGGGTTTCCAAACGCCTCAGACCAAGGGAAGCTTCGGTCCAGGAAGTCCCAGGCGACAATATTCCCCTGTGCATCCACGCCTGCGCGAATGCTCATAAGTTGCGCCGGTCCTTTCGGTTCCCAAGCGTGTTCATCTGCACGCATCCATTGCACGCGAACGGGTTTGCCGACGGCCCGAGACATAAGGACCGCATCCTCCGGCGCATCATCAGAAACCAGGCGTCCATAGCAACCGGAACCTTCCCGATAAATCACTCGAACATTCTTCTCGGGCACGCCCAATAACTTCGCGACACCCTGGCGCGTCCGGAACGGGCCTTGCGTTCCCGTCCAGACGGTCGCCATGTCGCCGCGAACGTCGGCGACCGCGCACGAAGGACCTATCATGCCGTGCAGCTGAAAAGGCCAGCGGTAGGTGGCTTCAAGCTTTCTGCTGGCTTGTGTGAGAGCGGAATCCACATTGCCTTTGCTCGCAGCAACCTGATCCCGCAGGCTCTTGGTGTTTTGGAGATAGCTGTAGACTTCATCGGAACTAGCCGGAAGCATCGCAGAAGGCGCGGACCACGTCACCCTCAGAGCTTTGGCTGCTTGAATGGCAGCCCACTCGGTCTGCGCTAAGACACCAACAAAGCTCCCCTCCTGTACGATTTTTACCACGCCTGCTATTTGCTTGATGGAATTTTCGTCGATACTCGCAGGCTTGGAATTTACGACGGGCGGCCGTACCACGCGGCCATGCAGCATTCCGGGAATGCGAACGTCCTGCGCATAGGTGAATTCGCCGTTGAACTTTGGGGGCAAATCCCGCCTGTCGGCGCGTTTGCCGACAACCCGGTAGCTTTTCGGATCTTTGACGCGCACGTCCGGGGAAATCTGCAGTTCCCAGCCCGTCCCACTGATACTCAATCTGGTGTTGAAGCGCTTGTCGCCGATGAGCGTCCCATAAGTAACCTTCTTAACTGGATTGCCGGTGACGCTCACTACTCCCCCATTGACCGTGAGCTGTTCCACCGGAGAATTGAGTTGCGTGGATGCCAGCTCCACGAGCTTCTGCCGCGCGACGGCAGCGGCCTGGCGCAATTGTGGACCAGCTCTCTCTATGGTCCTACTGGCGGCCGTGACGGCTTGATCGACCGTATTGGCGGTGTCGCCAGCCTCCATGTGAATCTGGTCCAAACGCACGTCGAGTTCCTCGGCGACGATCTGGGCCAAGGCGGTCTCCGTGCCCGTCCCCAGCTCGACCTTGCTTGTGAACACGGTGACTATCCCGTCTGGCGCGACCGCCAGCCAGGAATCAAGCGATGCCGCGTCCGGCTCGGGGCCAATGGCAGCTGCGGTCTGAGCGAAGATGCGTGACGCCGGCTCGAAGATGCTGAAGCTCACGACGAGCGCGCCCGTGGCTTTGAGAAGCTCTCTGCGGGGAATTGGGTTCGTTTCCATGTTCGCTCTCCTTCAGCTCAAACTCGTTCTCGTATCGCTCGCTGAATGGCGCGGATGACCCGCAAGTGACTGCCGCAACGGTAGATTGCCGTCCAGAGCTCGAGCCAACGGTATCTGAGTATCTTAGGTCATTCACGCAGAGCGAATGCGAAGAGGCAATTACCTGCGGCGATTACAATGTACTGTTGGCCATCCACTTGGTAGGTCATCGGGCCAGCGACTATGTCTCCTCCGAGATTTGCCTTCCACAGCGGCGCGCCTGTGCGGGCATCCAGCGCTTGGAAATAGCCTTCTCTTCCGCCGACGAAGAGCAAGTCCGAAGCCGTGGTCAAAATCCCACTGGTGTTGACGTCGTGCATCTCGAAAGTCCACTTCTTCTTTCCGGTTTGGGGATCGAGCGCAATCACTGCGCCGTGACCGGCAGTCTCAGTGTACGTGTTTATAGGACCGTGCGGGTTGATGTTTGGGTTTTCGGCGCCTCGGATGGGGCCTGTGTTTGCGCCGCCCATATAACGCTGGCCTTCCCTGAAGTCGGCGGCTGCGGGCGCGAAGACCGCGCCGTAACCTTCCCAGGTTGACAGATAAAAGAGCGTCGTGCGGGGGCTATAGGATGGTGAATACCAACTCGTTCCACCTGCGAGGCCTGGATAGGTCGGAGCACCGGGATGCTGCGGTGTCGCGATCGGCCGCCCATTTTCGTTCAAGCCACTGGCCCAGTTAACATCCACGAAGGAATGACCGGACAGGAACTTCCCTGTGGCCCTGTCCAAGACATAAAAGAACCCGTTGCGATTGCCCCAAAGCATCAGCTTGCGCGGGGTTCCATTCCAAATGGCGTCGACCAGAACAGGGATCTGCACGGCGTCATAATCGTATGGGTCTTGCGGCGTAAATTGAAAAAACCACTTAAGCTTCCCGGTATCGAGATCGAGTGCAACCACACAATCGGAATACAGATTGTCACCGGGCCGCTGAGCGGGGTTAAAGTCAGGGCCGGGATTGCCGGTTCCCCAGTATGTTAGGTTGAGATCCTGGTCATATGAACCTGTAATCCACACGGGGGCGCCCCCATGTACCCAATCATCCCCATGCCAGCTTTCGTGGCCCGCCTCGCCAGGTCCCGGAACCGTATTGAATCGCCATGCCTCCTTGCCGGTTGCGGGGTCGTACGCTGCGATGAAACCACGAATGCCGAACTCACCTCCCGCGACGCCGACCACAACCTTATCCTTGATTACCAACGGTGCGAGTGTCATCGCATAGCCAGCCGCAGGGTCTGCGAGCTGGGTATTCCACAAAGCGTGGCCGTTCTTGGCATCGACCGCGACTAGATGAGCATCTACAGTGGCCATAAACAACGTGTCCCCAAGGATTGCAGCGCCCCGATTCACAATGCCGCAGCATGGCCTAGCAGTAGGTGACGGAATGTAGTGATAGATCCAGAACACTCGACCTGTCTTGGCGTCAAGTGCGACGATATCGTTGGGTGATTGCGTGAGGTACATGATCCCATCGACGACCAGCGGCGTTGTTTCGAATTTCTGTAATGACTGGGCCTGGAAAACCCATTTCTGCTCAAGATTCTTGACATTTTTGAGGTCGATTTGCTTGAGCAGGCTATAACGTTGGCTCGAATAATCACCGGAGTAAGTCAGCCAATTCTGTGGCTCCTGCGCGGCACGAAGCAGCCGTTCCGAAGAAACCTGAGCATTGACGGTAGAGCAGGGGATCAGTGTGACTAAGAGCAGCATTGGTGCACGTCGCCGCAAAGTCATCGAGGTCCTTTCAACGATAGCAGGTATGCGATCACGTCGCCCAGATCCTGCGAACTCAGTTTGCCCTCATAGGACGGCATGGAAGATGTCTTCAAGACCGTGAATTCCCGCAGGTTCGCCTTCAACAGGGACACCAAATGCTCATGGTCGTCGATGAGCTGTACCGAGTATGTGTCTTCGTTGAGCCGCCGGCCCCTGATTACCGTGCCGTCGCGGGTTACCGCGCGCACAGAACGATTCACTGGCAGCATAGAACCAGTTGGATCGACAAGAGAACTCTGGAGGGCATTGGCGGTACGAATGGTGCCGATATTGCTTAGGTCGGGAGCTACTCGGGATCCCTTACCATTGACACGATGACAGCTCATGCAGTTGCCAGTTCCTTCGAATACAGTCCGGCCGCGATTCACATCACCAAGGGCAACTGCATCAACATTCCGCATGTTCCGAAGATACGCGATAATCCCAGCGAGTTCCCCTGCGTCAAAATTAAAGGGCGGCATAGCCGTGCCGCCGATTCCCATCGTAACAATGGTACGCAGGTCGGCATCGGACGAAGCGCGCCGGAATTGACCAGAACCCAACTCGACGCCTTCAATTGAGTCACCATCGGGGCCATGGCAAGGGCTGCACTGGGCACTATAGATCTGCGAGCCATATTGAATATCGGCCTGAGCATACTGCCCCGGGCGATCCCGGATCTGTGTAGTTGGACGAATAGCACCAAGACTTAAGGAGAATACAAGGACCCAGCGCTGAAGCATGTTCCAGTCTTTAGATAAGAGGATCAGCAGTTGAATCGGAATTTCTGATTCAACTCTGTCTGCGCAGAACTCTATGACTAGCCGCACTCTAGTGTCAACATTAATTGCGCCGCCGATCGAGGATCCCGAAACGCGACCCAGTACACCTCTGCATGGCAACAGTCCAAATCCCCGATTGCCTCAGCAAATAGATCGGCCGTCGCTTTCAGTTCAGCTGCCCTAACGCCCGAATCGCCGCAGCGGTTGGGTATCGACCGTTGGCGGTATCGAAATCTCTGAGGGAGTCCAACAATTGACGGGTACTTCGAATGGGATTTTGAAAGATCGCGGAAGACGGCGGCGCCCATCTGCCGAAGTTTCGGGTAGCCGGCCGGAGCCTCTATTGCGCTGATAGAATCCGTCGTAGCCGCCCGGCAGCGGTTCCATAAAGGTACAGACCCCCGGTGGCCTTGACCCATTACCACCCGCTCTTTTCCCCACGCTGCCGCGCCGCCAAAACCGGGCGGCGCTCGCATGGTTTGGGCGCAGCAGGTACGCAGCATCCGTGGCTTAACTCTGGGTGCTCAACACTTTGCGCCGCGTGTAATGCACCCAGTGTTTAGGCGGCCGCACTCGCTTCGCTCGTAAACGCGGCCGCCGCTGTTTTCACCGTGCGCTGGGCGCTCAACATAGATCACCGAGTGCAATGTGCTGAACGCTCGGTGCCCCGTGTGCTGCTTCGCTGCATGCCCCAGACAGCTTTGCGAGCGGCGCGAAGCGCCGCGAGCACCCAGCACGGCATGCTCAAGCGCTCATCTGCGTGTGCATGGGAGCGTGGATATGAACACGCGGCTTAAACTCCGGGGTGCAGCTACCATCGTTACGCAGGGGGCATGTGCCGCCGGCTGCAACGAACCTTGGTCGCAGAGAAAAGATTTCGGGTTAAAGAAAAAACACTTCCCGGCAGGCGCCCGGAGAAGTGTGTCTTGACAGAGCCGACGTCGTTATAGACGGAATGTGGGGAGGCGATTCTTAGTTTCTCTGTTTCAGTCGGTCTCTCGCCGCTGCGTAGCCCTTGCAGCTGATGTACACAAGATATCGCCGAGTTTTACCGTGACCTTACGCTCTGACAGTGACAGTGATATACCCTCGCCAACGTAGTCACGCCCCGGGGAGGCAGCTGCGACCAAGCCAATGCTGCTTTCCTTTTTTTTGTGGCCTCAGGTTGTTGATTCCAAAGCTCGTGAGAGTTTTGACAAGAGTCATCTTTCTAACGACGATCTATAGAGGTTGAATCCTGCGGCCCAACAGGATCGAGTCTACCAGGACAGATTTTGCGGAACAGAGAAGGCAGGTGAGGTGCGCCCTCCATTTGCAGCTAGTTGCGCGAGACGGTGGTGTGGGGATCAATGACGAACTTCTTCGCAGCACCCTTATCGAAGTCTTCATACCCTAGCGGGGCCTGGTCGAGAGTGATGACCGTCACGTTGACCGCTTTGGCGATTTTGATCTTATCGTGAAGGATGGCCTGCATCAGTTGCCGGTGGTATTTCATCACCGGGCATTGTCCCGTTGTGAAGGCATGCGACTTCGCCCAACCGAGTCCAATGCGGATGCTCAGGTTGCCGACTTTTGCATTCTCGTCAATCCCTCCTGGATCGCCCGTCACGTAGAGCCCCGGGATACCCAGCGCGCCGCCAGCGCGAGTGATGGTCATCAGAGAGTTGAGCACGGTTGCAGGCGCTTCTTTTTTCGACTCCGTTCCGTGCCCGCGCGCTTCAAAACCCACGCAGTCGACGCCGCAGTCCACTTCCGGTACGCCGAGGATGGCCTCGATCTGCTCTCCAAGCGACGCGCTTTTTGAGATGTCGACGGTCTCGCAGCCGAAGCTCCTCGCCTGGGCCAGACGCTCAGGAATCAGGTCACCGACGATCACACACGAGGCTCCGAGCAGGTGACAGGCGGCT
>Ga0210410_10004631_pt1 | contig 12040 bp, 10 predicted proteins | sample IncBWC4MmetaG_FD_161058 | JGI IMG/M metagenome (GOLD analysis project Ga0210410, IMG submission 161058) | Forest soil microbial communities from Barre Woods Harvard Forest LTER site, Petersham, Massachusetts, United States - Inc-BW-C-4-M | ecosystem: Environmental > Terrestrial > Soil >... | reverse complement strand
CTATTATTTCCGCGCACCGCGATTTCCTGACGAATGCCCGGCTCGTTCTGGAAAAACTCCAGTTGATTTCCGGCTTCATCGGATACGGAATCGACGCGCAGGAATTTGGAAACCTCCAGGGGAACGAAGCGCTCGCCGGCATGAGCGGCGTGAAGAGTTAGCACGGCAATACCGGCAAGCTCCAGATCGGGTTGGACGGTGGTATCAATCGCGTAGCGTTCTGGGACGAATGGCGCGGAAGGTTCCGGCGTGTTTGCGCGTGCGAATGACGCCCAGAAATCGTAGGACATGTTGTCATTGACGGTTTTCGGCTGCCCGAGAACGACTTGCTCCGAGCGCCGTTCGTCCACCAGCGCGTCAAACGGACCTGTTTTTGATCCCAGGACTGCGGCGTAGAAATAGGGAAGAGGATGCTCCGAAAGCAAATCGCAGAGGATGCGCAGGGAATGCCACGGACCCAGCGATGCGACGGTGCTGTCCCACTCCTCGTTCATTCCCGCATCTTTTTCAGGTGTTATATTTGCTTCGCGCAACCGCGCAAGAATTTTCGCGGCGGTGTCGTCGTCAAAACGTAAGTAAACGCCGCTAAAATCTTCGTCAATTACCGGAGTGCCCAGAAATCGCGCGGCGGAAGCTTTCTCGGTGGGATCGCGAGGAACGGTGAGAAGTTTGCCGCGCCCGGAAAACACCGCGCCGGTGATTTTCCCCTGAAACGGCTGGAGGAATGCGATTTCGCCCTGAGTAAAAGTGATGTGGACGGCGTCGTGGCGCAAATCAAAATCACGGACGGAATAAACTTCATCGGAATTCACGCGTAGAGCGTTCAGCGAATCGTACATCGCGTGAGCAGAAAGTGGTTGCTGCCCCGGCGCGGACTGAGCGGATGCACCGGAAGATGCCGCTGCAAGAGCGATGAGAAATGTGACCCGGAGAAAATTTTTCACGTTGTCCCACTGTAGCAAGTAGGGCAACCAGCGGCAAGCAAGCGAAGAGAGACGGCGGGACGTCCGGTTAAAATGGAGTGATGCGGATTCGTAGCGCCATGACCGTGCAGTCATACGTGTCTCTTCCCGAACTGGGAATGGTGATGCGCGTCGTGATTGTTCTCGCGCTTGCGTGCGTTGCGATTGATGTTAGCGCGGATACGATTGTCCTCAAAAATGGCCGCCGGATTACCGTAAGCGTCGCCAAGGAAACTGCTGACCGCGTGACGGGAGAAACTGACGCCGGCCAGCTCTCGCTCCCGAAATCCATGGTCGAGCGCATCGAGCACGGGCCGGTGGATATCCCCACCTCGGCGAATCGAACGATCACTTCGGGAAATGCATCCTCGAACGAGTCGGCGAAAAATATTGGCCTGGCCGCGCCCGCTACGCAATCCGTGTTCATGATTGACGAACGCATTGCTCGCGCGGTGATTCATGACGGCTCGATCGATCATATTTTCATCGCACAATTGGAACAGGCCGCGATTGCCGGAACGCCGGCCGCCGCGAACCGGGCGGCCGCCGCACACGAAGCTGCTGCAGCGTTTGAAGCCAATAAGGGGAATTTGGATGCCGCGGTTGAACAGGAATCGCAGGCGCTACGATTTGTGCCGGACAACGTGAATTTGCTGGTGGATGTGGCGTTCGGACATTTGCGGCGCAGTGAATATTCAAAGGCGCTGGAATATTTGACGCACGCAAAACGTTTGGCGCCGGATTCACCCGATGTCGCGAAGCTGCTGGGCTGGTCGGAGTACGGACTGAATCGGATTCCGGAAGCAGTGGCGGAATGGAAGCGCGCGCAGAGGCTGCGTCCGGAAGCGGACGTGGCGCAGGCGTTGGAAAAAGCGGAGCGTGACGCGAAGACCGAACAGGATTTTCGCGAAGGACAGACAAATCATTTTGTTTTGAAATATTCCGGCGAAGCGCAGCCCGAGCTGGCGGGCGAGATTCTGCGCATTCTGGAAATACATTTCGATCAAATCAGCGCGATGCTGAATTATTCGCCGCCGGAACCTATCGGGGTGATTTTGTATACCGGCCAACAATTTGAGGACATCACCCGCGCGCCCGCGTGGGCCGGCGCAATTAATGACGGGCGAATCCGTGTGCCGGTGCAGGGACTCACTTCGGTGAACGATCAACTCTCGCGCGTGCTGCGCCACGAATTGACACACAGTTTTCTGCAACAGAAAACGCGCGGGCGCTGTCCCGCGTGGTTGCAGGAAGGAATCGCGCAATGGATGGAGGGCCGGCGCTCGGGTTCTTCCGCGAGCGCATTGCGTTCGGCCTACGACAGTAATTCCGCGATTCCGCTAAGCTCGCTGGAAATTTCGTGGATGCAATTGAGTGGGACCGGCGCGAGTTTCGCGTACGCGTGGTCGCTCGCGGCCGTGGAAACAATGTTGGCGAATGGAAACATGGCGCAGCTCGTTCAGTTGGTGGACGCGGTGACGACCAGCGGATCGACGGAAGCTGCCGTGCGCCAAGTCCTGCACGAAAGTTACGCGGAACTTGATCGGCAGACCGCGGATTATTTGCGAAGCGCCTACCGGTAAGACCTGATCGAATTTGGCGTTGCGACCGCGCGGTACCACGGTCGGCAATTCTGCCAAATTCAGCACCCTGCAATGCGTAATTTCAGCCCGCTCGTACGTATACTCTGTGGATGCACGCCGACGCGATGCCACTTCCTGGATCAGCAGAAGCTGAAGCTCAGCGGATCGCGCGCGGCCTGCGCTACAAAGACCTAGCGGTAATCAACGAACTGATCGAGTGGTATCAACACCGTTTGGCGCGATATTTGTTTTATGTAACGGGCAGGCGCGAAAACGTGGAAGACCTGGCTCAGGAAACCTGGCTGCGTGTGTTGGAACGTGGAACGCAATTTGACGGGCGCTCGCGATTTGAGCCGTGGCTTTTTTCCATCGCGCGGAATCTCGCGTTTGACCAATTTCGGAAGCGGCGAGCGATCAGTCTTGACACGCAAGACGACACGGAATCCCATGACGGCATTCCGCAAGAAACCGCCGCGACAAATCATCCTTCGCCATTTCTGATGGCAGCTCGCAGCGAAGATGCAACGCGTCTGGCGGCGGCTATGGACTTGTTGGAGCCGATTTATAGAGAAGCTTTGTTGCTTCGATTTCAGGAAGAACTTTCGCTTCAAGAGATTGCCGACGTTACTGGCGCGCCTGCGACGACGATCTCGTCCAGAATCTATCGCGGTCTCGCAGCACTGAGATCCACATTTCAGGAAGGGGGTGATTCGCTTGGAGTGTGACCAGAGATTTCGCGAGCTTATCGACAGGTCTTTTGTAGAAGAGGTTTCAGAGGGCGAAAGACGGCTCATCCATGACCATATCCGCGATTGTGATGGCTGCAAGCGCTACCTCGAGCTAACTGCGCGGACGATTCGGGGGTTGCGGGAATTCACCTTTATCAGTGAACCAGATTCCAATGCCCGGGTCAGTGCACTTCTTGCGCATCACACCGGGACAATGCGCCAGCACCACGTGCAATTCAAGGTCTGGGCCGCATTTGCTATGGCGCTCTCGATGTCAATTGTGGGTTCGGCACTTGTCTACCAAGTGGCCAAGCTCCTGACGGTCCCGATGCGTTTTGACACTGCTCAAGTCCAGGCAGGCGTGCTCGTCTTTTGGTTGCTGCCATCTTTTTGCTCGGCCTTACGTCTGCTCGCTGCGCCTGGTGAGAATAGAGGTACTGCATGACACAACAATCGGCGGTGCTTTTGATAGCGTTCTTGGCCGGTCTTGCAGTTGCGGCCGTCTTGTTGGGAACCGCAAGACGGAATGTTCTACCCAGGTCTGCAATGGTCATCGCAGCACTGGCGATCCCGATTTGGGTAGTCTATTTTGCTTCCAGCCAGGGCCGTTCCCTACTTGCTTCCAGAAAATTTCTCACTGCCATGCCGGATGCGCTTTGGTTTGGCTTGACGTTTGGCGTCTTCACCGCGGCTTTTTTCCTTGCCCTCGGATATATTTATGGGGACGCAAAAAGGCGTCAAATGCCTGCCTGGGCCTGGGTGATTGCTGCTTTTCTCATACCCAATTTCATCGGATTCATCCTTTATTTTGTGTTCCGAGGGCCTCTCCTTGGGCCTTGCAGTTCCTGTGGCAAACCTATTCGAGGGGGAGAAGCATTCTGCTCACACTGCGGATGCTCGCAGGGTTCCAGTATCGGACGCATCACAGCTGACCATCGCGCAATCTGATGTAATAAATGTGGTAATAGCGTTGGCGTCGGACAAAACGGAGGACGATATGAAGCGTGAGCGCGCCTTGCAGGTCGTGTTGGTGTTGGTGGGCTTGTTTTATTCCTTTTGGGGCTATCTCCTGTTCGACGCTCTGTGGCACTCTAGGTGGCTCGGGCATAGTGACGTCATGCCGATGTTCCTGAGCCTTAACGCCGCGCTCGGGCCCTGTCTGTTGCTGGCCGTTAAGCAGCCAGCCAAGCATCGCTTGATGATCGCCTATGGGGCGTGGTCAAGCCTTGCCCACGCGTTCACCATGACAATCCAATCGGCGGAGGCCGCGGCGCACGGGATGCACCGGCAGGATAGTCCCCAGGACATTGTGATCTTTATCGCGATTGGAGTCGCGCTGCTTGCACTGTTCCCCGCAAAACAAGCATTACCGGCCGGCGCGCCTATCACTGAGCCGCGCTTTGCGGAACGCTAGAGGAACCTTCCACCGCCGCGCGTGTACCGAGATACAAGGACTCGTCAGGGTAACTCGGCGATTCGCTTCGTTGAATATATGCTTGGCCTTGCCGACGGAATGATGGAAGCTGCGCCGATGATTAACGTCGTGAACGAGCGTTGGTTTTCGCCGGATCTGAAACTGCCGACTGGGGGACGGCGTCTAGCGAAGAGAGGAGCTTCGGTTATGCGAAGACCTGTCGAGTTACTTGGAAGTCGTAGCACGCTTTTGCTGAGTGCGTTCGGAATTGTAGCTGCCGTAGTTCCGATGGTGCGTGGCTTCGCAATCCCAACTTTTGGTCGGGCCCAATCTCAATCGCAAGGAACCGCAGCCGCTCCGCCTGATTACCAGTACGACGCCGTTTCGATCAAACCAACCAAATCCGCGACTCGTTTCGGACGATTTCTAAATACGCCGGATGGCATGACGGCAACGAGCATCACGGTGCAGGAGCTAATTCAACGAGCGTACGGAATTCCAGTCGGGACCGACGACGGGCGAATCGCCAACGGACCAAGCTGGCTGACCACTGATCGATTCGACGTTGACGCGAAAATGGACGGCGCGGTCACCGAAGCATCGCAAAAACTTAGCCCGAATGATTTGGGGATGGCGCGGCAGCGGATGCTGCAAGCTCTTCTGGCGAATTATTTCAAGTTGACGATTAACCGCGAAACCAGACAACTCCAAAGATATACGCTGTCGGTCTTGAAGGGCGGGCCCAGACTTCAAGAAGCCACGCCCGAAGAAGTTGCCGCGAATGCCGCCAGAGTTGCGGCGGGACGTAATCCTAGAGAGCTGATGAAGCAAGTGCGCGGCGGCGAAGCATTCAAATCGTTTTCGATGACGCTGTTCGTGCTGAGATTGTCGCAGCTACTGGAACGACCTGTGTCGGATGAAACCGGACTCACGGGCCTATACGATTTTGAATTTGTCTGGATTACGCCTAACGCCGGACCCGCTCCAGTGCCTGCGGCGCCGGGAGCAGGCAATGTCCAATCCGCAATCCCGTCAACGAATGATGACGATGACTCCGGCGTGATCGCGGCGGCTCAGAAGCTTGGCTTGAAATTGGAACGGGGAAAAGGGCCGGTCGAAGTGATTGTCGTCACTCACGTCGAACGGCCCGCTGGGAATTAGCAGCGACTTACTTTGAAGCGGAAGCGCAAAAATTCTACTGCTTGCAGGTAAGCCTGTCTCCCGCGGCCCATTCAGACTGCGGCCTTCGTACCTCCCAGGTAATCACAAATTCTTTTGCGGATTTGCGCTCAACTACAAATCTTTCGCTCGGTGCGGCGAGGGCGTTCCCAGTCCAGGTGAGCGTATCGGCTTCCCATCCCGGTGAATTGAAGAGGCGAACGCCGCCGAAATTATCGTGAATGAAATTCGTGAAATGTTTCGCGGTCTGGTCGTAGCCGAATAATTCCAGTGCGTGGAAGGGGCTCGGTTCCCGGTCTGTCCAGCGAAACGCGATCCACGATCCGTCCAAATCCGGCGTGGTGGAGATGTGCGCGGAGATTGGTTTCTTTGATGCGATGAACTCACCTTCGCAATTCCATTCGCCGAGGAAGAATGCGAGAGGCTGCATATCAGGTTTCAATGTGGGGGGCGCACTGGAAGCCGGCGTCTGGCTCCTCATCTGCGGGGCTAAGGCGACCAGCACTAATAATGTGAACAAAGCCACGATCGTCGCTGCTTTGAGATGTTTCCCACTCGAAGGAGTTCTAAAAGGTCGATTTGTTTGTCCATAATTTCTCCCGTCCCAGTTTTATGTACGCTGATGGAAGCGCCAATGTTACACGCAAGTTTGGGTGGGCAGGCGGCTTGTCAGGCCTTTACTTTCGTGGCAATCGCGGCTTTTATTTCACGCCCTCGAAAACGGCGAGGTGGGAAACAAATTGATTGCAGGAGTAAGCGTAGGACTTCCCGCCGTCGGACAACGTTACTTGTTCAATTTGGACCACGCCTGCGCGGTAAGCCGGTAACAATTCACGGACTTTTGTTCGGTGACCGGCGCGAGCTTCCTGGTCGAAACGGCGCAAGCGCTCGGCATCACCTGCGAAGGATGCATGAACAACTTTTATGGCGACGGTACGGTCCAAGCGCGTATCACGCGCGCGATAGACTTCACCCAGACCACCCGCACCGACGGGCGCGACGATTTCGTACGGGCCTAGTCCTATGCCCCTGGTGAGGGGCATCTGCGCCGAATTGGACACTCAGTAGCAGAAGAGAGTTGTGGGAACTTGGCCAACAACTTTCACCGTGCGATGCAAAAAGCGTGTTCAAGGATGGTTGGACGAAACGTGATCAGCGGCGTGCCAAATTTGATGTAAACGCGACTCAATTTGGCGCCCCGCTTCCGTGTCTCCTGACGCAGTTTCTGCGCGGGCTAGACCAGAAAGGCAGGCAGTACGCTCGGGCGTGCGCTGCAATGCGGTTTGGAATGCGTCACGCGCTTGCGCGGCTTTCTCCGCCCGCAGCAGCAGATCTCCAAGCAATTCGTATGCCGGCAATTCAACGAACGGCGGACCGAATTCAAATGGCATTGCGGATTCGGTTGGAGCGAGCCCACGCACGGACTCGACGGCCTCCGCCAGGTTTCCTTCGGCTGCGACAATCATGGCTTGAAGCTCGCTATCGAGAATGGTGACGCGCTGCGTGAAACTCGCGTCGTTCTTGGTCGACGCTGCAAGTGAGCGGCGAGCGTCCTGAAGATCATGAAGTGCCGCGCGCGCGGCCTGCAAATCGTTTCTGGAAACCGCGGCATATCCGGTCCCGAAATCGAAGGTGATTTTTGCCGGTGCGCCGCCGTGATCCGGAAATTTCAGTTTGGCAATGTCGCCACTCCAATCGTCCGTGTCGATCAGATAGCGGGTGCGCATCTCCGCAAATGATCCGAGAGCAGAATTGTCCGGGTCAAGTTGAGCGGCGCCGCGTGAAGGATCGGTGCGCTCCGCGGTTTGGCGGCATGAATCTAGCACCGCCCTGGCATTCTTTACGCGGCCCTGTTGCAGATAGCCATATTCGAGCCAGAAATTATAGTGACCGCACATTCGCGGCGGCATTTTCATCGTGGCCATCTGGCGGTTGGTCACTTCGGTGGCGGATTCATTGGCCTTCACAACGTCGTCCCACATTCCCATCGCAATGAAAATGTGCGACGTCATGTGCTGCGCGTGGGCGGCGGAAGGAGCGATCCTGGAATACTCGCGCGCGGCGTGAAGCCCCAGCGGCGCGTGGACCGGATCGTCCGTGGCGTGAATCAGGTAGTGCGCGACGCCGGGATGATTTGGATTTGCGTAGAAAAGATCTTCCAGTATCGCGAGCGCACGCATGTAAGTGGGAATTTCGCGGCCGTTGTCGCACGTTCCCATCAGAGATAGCGCGTAAAACGCGGCGGCATCCACGTCATCGGGATATTTCAGATGAAGCGCGGCCATCGCGTTTGAATAGCGGACGTCGCGATCTTCTTTGGTGCCGTCGCCGTACAAGATTTCAACGGCGTGCAGATATTCGCGCTCGCGCAGCGTGCCGGCTTTCGCTGCTCGCGCTTCCGGAGTGGAGGCCAGACGATTCAACGCTGCTTGGGCTGCATTTGGATTCTGCTCGAACCACAACGGATGGTTATACGTCATGGCCTCGCCCCAATAGGCCATTGCGAAGCCGGGATCAATTTCCTGCGATTTGCGGAAATATGCCGCAGCGTCCGCGTATTCAAAATTGTGGAGCTGCGCTAACCCTCGAAGAAAACTGGCCTGCGCAGCCTGTGTGCCGGAATTGGCAAAGTGTACGATGCCGACGTCGCTTTGCTGCGCCGATACGGAATTCCCGGAGAGCGCAAAGCTGATGGCTACCAACAGAACCACAAACATTCGTTGCATGCTGGGGCTCCTTTCCTCGGCGCGAGTGAAATTCGCAGTGAATCGAATTTTGATTGGATTATATGGCAAGCGACAGGCGTGGCCTAGCAGCGAATTATTTCACGACGTAAAAATTTTCTGTGCGTCGCGTTTTGTTCAGCGAGAATTCGGAGGCCATTCAAGAGCAGCGACGCGATCGCGCAATTTGCGAGTAATTTCGTCGGGCGGCGTGGCGGGCGAAAATTGTATGGGCTCACCGATGGAAATGCGGATCAATCCGCGCTTGAGCCAGATTTTCTTTTGCTGGCGCGGCTCGAAAAGGCCGTCGATGCGCATTGGCAGCACGGGGATATTTAGATTTGCGGCGAGCAATCCCGCGCCGGCGCGAAATTTCTGCAAAATGCCGTCGACGGTTTCCTGGCCTTCGGGGAAAACTAGCACGCTAAATCCGCGATCTACGGATTCGCCGGCGAAGCGAAATGATTCGCGGAATCCGGAGCGGCGCGGCAACGGAAAAATATTGAAGATCAACGCAAGCAGGAACGCGTTGAGGCGATCAATCGTCGCGCGCCACGCGCCGCGAGTTTCGGCGGGGTGGCGCATGGCGCGAAGGCGCTCACCATCCATGCCCACTGAGAGGCGATAGCGGTAGCGCGGCGGAAGTGCGGCCATCACGAGGGCGACGTCTTCATCGGTGACGTGATTGCACACGATGAACAGCGGGCCGTGTTTTCCGCGCAAGTGTTCACGGCCGCGGACGCGCGGAGGCGCAAGAATTTGTGTGAGGGGCCAGAGGATCAAAGTGTAGAGAGCGGCTCGAATCCATGTGACGGGCCAACGCTGGGGCCAAAGTGGAAATGAGTCGTGAGAAGTGCTCGGTTCCGTGTGCTGCAATATTTTTGCGAGATCAGCGACGGTCGTGTCCGGAGAAAGTTCTGCTTCGTTGATCGAAATTTGGTAGCGGTCTTCAAGTGCGCTGATTAGTTCAACGCGATCAAGCGAGCTGAGTCCGAGATCGGCTTCCAAACGCGCGGATTGCGAAAGATCGCCGGTCGTTCCCGACGCGGATTTGTTGGAAAATTTGGCGATTAAGTCCTGCAGGCCGCGCGCGGATTCTGCGCGAACCTCCGGCGCGGCGATTCGTGCTGCGATCGCGTTGATGCGAGGCTTCCCAGTGGCCGTGCGCGGGAAGTCGGCGTCCGGCCACACCATCCAACGGCGAATGTGCTGAAATTCGGCGAGAGATTGATTGGCGCGCGCAACTGCAGTCGCCGCATTCGCTGTCGCGTCCGTTGATGGATCGCGCATCAGTAAAACCGCGAAGGCTTCGGCGTTTCCTCCGGCGGCCGCGGGAACCGGCAGCACAACGCAATCACGAATTTGCGGTTGGCGACGGAGAGCGGCTTCCAAATCTTCGGGAAATACTTTCATGCCGGCGGGAGTGACGACTACATTCTTGCTGCGGCCTTTGAAATAAAGATGTCCCTCCGCGTCCTGTTCGCCGATGTCGCCGGTGCGCAGCCAGTTTTCTCCGGTTGTTTCGGCTGGTTCGATTCCCGTGCCGCGCCAATATGCGTTTGAAACAGTTTCACCGTGCACGAGAATTTCGCCGTTGGCGTCGAGCTTAATATTTCCGCCCGGCAAAGCTTTCCCGATGGAACCTTTTCCACGATGGAACGGATGATTCAGACTGATGAGCGCGGCGGTCTCCGTCATGCCGTAACCCTGCACTACCGCGTAGCCGAGTTGATCCCAAAACTCCTCCGTTTCTTTTGGGAGCGTGGCGCCCCCGGAAATGAGCGCCCAGAATTTCCATCCGAATTGGGAATGAATTCGACGGAAGCGCCATGGACGAGAATAGAATTTATGCCTGGCGGCGAGCGCACGCTGTTTTGCGAGCCATTCCTTGCGGCCGGCTTCGGCGAAATCGCGTTCGACTTTATTGCGAAGCGATTCCAACATGCGTGGAACGGCCACGAGTGCGGAGACGCGTTCGCGGCGAATGGTGCGCGCCACATCGGCGGGGCTAAGCGATTCCTGGAAGATCACCGTGCCGGCCATCGCGCTGGGAAGAAACAATCCCATGATTTGTCCGAACACGTGGCTGAGCGGCACGAGATTCAAATAGCGGACCGGATGGAACAGCCATTCGTATTTCAGATACTTCAGCATTTCGCGCTCGATCGGTTCGATGTTGGCAAGCAGATTCCCGTGCGTAAGGACAACGCCCTTTGGCTCGCCGGTGGTGCCGGAAGTGAAAACGATTTCTGCGATGGCAGAGCGATCAAGAACCGGTGAAACGTAGCGGCCGCCGGGAGATCCGGCGGAATGTTGAGACACGATCGCGCAAAGATCTTCGAGAACGAGAACAGGCGCGTTGAAGTTGAATGACGCGCGTTCGCGCGCTGCTACGATTAATTTCGCGTCCACTTGCTTGGCGACGCGCTCAATAAAATCCTGAGCGGCAGCCCAGTCCATGGGGACGACGACGGCTCCGCGCAGGACGCTGCCCCAAAATGCAGCAGCCCATTCCGCGGAGTTGGGCCCGAGCAGAATAATCCGGTCGCCGGGATTGATGCTGCGAGATTCTAGTTCCCGCGCGAAGCGGCCAGCGGTTTCCGCGACTTTTTGGTAGGTCCAGCGATCTGTGCGGTAACCGGCGGGTTGTGCGTAGGCGTAGTCATGCGGACGCTTGTCAAAGTATGAGAAAAACTCCGACAGGGAGCGTCGAGGCATGGCCTGCATAGTTTCTCATTTATTGCAGATTGAAGTTGAGGAAGCTCCCAATCTTTACGGATTGTATTTCTTCAGCCAATCGGTCAATTCCTTGAAAACGTCGCGGCGTTGTTCGGCGAGGCGCGGAAAATGTGGCGAGCCCGGATAAGTGACCATGCGCACCGTCTTGCCGCGCTCGGCGAGCAAGACGTAATATTCGCGGCCCTGAAATGTGGGAACGCGAATATCTGCTTCGCCGTGCAGGATCAGCAGCGGCGTCGTGACCTGGTCCACGTGCATTACGGCGGAAAATTGCAACATCGGATTCACGTCTTTTTCCTGGAGCCGCGCGTCGTAGTCCACCTGCCAGGTATCACTGGTGGGAATAAAACTGAGCCAGTCCGTAATGCCGGCGCCTTCGATGGCGGCTTTGTAGCGATGCGTCTGCGTGACAGTCCAGGAAGTCATGAATCCGCCGGCGCTCCAGCCGAAGATGGCGAGGCGATTCGGATCGGCCCATCCTTGCGCGATTGCAAAATCGGTGGCGCTATCGACGTCACTGTAGGCACGGTCGCCGAAATGCTGGTAAATCGCGGAAAGGAATTCCGCGCCGTATCCGGTTGAGCCGCGATATTCCGGCTGCAACACAATGTATCCCATCGCAGCGATTGCTCGTGCGAAGGCGTCCAATTGGAGTTCGTCGTTCGCTTCCGGGCCGCCGTGCGGAAATACCAGGAACGGACATTTTTTTCCG
>Ga0210410_10004630_pt1 | contig 12043 bp, 11 predicted proteins | sample IncBWC4MmetaG_FD_161058 | JGI IMG/M metagenome (GOLD analysis project Ga0210410, IMG submission 161058) | Forest soil microbial communities from Barre Woods Harvard Forest LTER site, Petersham, Massachusetts, United States - Inc-BW-C-4-M | ecosystem: Environmental > Terrestrial > Soil >... | reverse complement strand
TCTTCTTTGGCTTCGACTGTGGAACATAGACGATCGGTGGCAGGATATGATGTCGCGACATGATTCACTCCCATTGTCTCAACTGACACACTCAACTGACACACGAGCAAATCTCAGCCGAGGGAGCAGCAAATCCCGGGCCATGAAATTTTCGTTACAAATCAATGTGGATCTGGCGCTGATGATGTCGACCCCGGCAGGATTTGCCCGGTAGCTGCCGGAAATTGGGCTGTTTTCTCCCAATGAGGAGACCAGACCCGAATTTTTTCAGTCTGTCCGTCTTCAAGTTCGACCTGCCGGTCCGGCAGGGCACCGGGTACTTGTGGAGGTCTGGAAATAGTCCTTAAAGTCGCGTTGGGCGGCGCTCACGATGGTCGCCAATCGAGATAGAGGGAAGCGTCGATCATGACAGCCAGACCGCAATTGCCGGATCGCACGCCGCGAGCCAAGGGCGTGCCGACGGCGCTGGATGGTCTGCTGGTCGTGGATTTCACCCGGGTTGTCGCTGGTCCTGCCTGCACGCAAACCCTCGCCGATTTTGGCGCCGAAGTCATCAAGATCGAGAACCCGGATGGCGGCGACGATACGCGGAGCTATGAGCACGCCGATCTCGCCGGAGAAAGTGCTGCTTTCGTCAGCTTGAACCGCAACAAGCGCGGCATCGCCCTCGATCTCGCCAAGCCCGAGGCGTGCGACATCGCGCGGGAATTGATCGCGCGGGCGGATGTGGTGGTGGAGAACTTCTCCGCCGGTGTGATGAAGAAGTATGGCCTCGACTACGCTTCGGTCGGGCCGACCAATCCCCGCCTGGTCTATTGCTCGATCTCGGCCTATGGCCGCCAGGGGCCGTTTGCATCCCGTCCTGGCTTCGATCCGATCACGCAGGCCGAAAGCGGGTTCATGTCGCTCAATGGTTTTCCTGATGGGCCGCCGGTACGGACCGGACCACCCGCGGTCGACATGATGACGGGCATGTCAGCCTGCAACGCCATCCTGCTGGCGTTGTTCGCCCGCGATCGGCTCGGCCGCGGCCAGCATGTCGAGGTCGCTCTGTTCGACGTCGCGCTGGCGATGACCCAGTTTTACGGCATGGCCTATTTGATGACCGGCACAAATCCGAGCCGCCAGGGTAATTCGCCGAACGGATCACCCTCCGTCGGGGTCTACGCAGCGTCGGACGCGCCGTTTTATATCGCCTGCGCCAATGACCGGCTGTATCGCCGCCTCGTGATCGAAGTGCTTGGCCGGCCCGATCTCGCCAGCGGTGAATTCGCCGACCGGCGTTCACGAACGGCCAACAAGGAGAAACTGCGCGCGATCCTCACCGGGATTTTTGCGCAAGACCCTCGCGAAAACTGGGTGGCGAAGATGAAGTCGGCCAACATCCCCGTCGGCTATCTCCGTACCGTCGCGGAAGCTTTCAACTCGCCTGAAGTGCGCGAGCGCCATCGTGTCAGCCAAATCCCGCACCCCGCCGCAGGTTCGGTCCCCAACATCGAGCCGCCGATCCGTCTCGGCTTGACACCGCTGGCGGACCCCATGGCGGCGCCTTTGCTGGGCGAGCATACCAAGGACGTTTTGCGCAAGACGCTCGGCTATGACGAGGCTCGCATCGCAGCGCTGGCCGAGGCGGGGGTTTTCGGGAAGATGCCGAAGATGACTGAAGTCGCGCGGTGACACGCCGGGGTTCGAATAGCTGCGGTTGTCTTGGTGACATCACTACTTCGCGACCACCGGGCCGCGCCCAGTCAAATTTCCGAGTGCCAAACGTTCCGCCCGAAAGCAGCAGCGCGATAATGCGGCCGATTTGCCGGGCTGAACGCGGGCAAACGGTTCCGCGGCTTGCCGCAGAATCGGCGGCCGTCACGCACCAGCCATAATAGCTGTCTTCGATTGGTCGCATGCGGCACAAGGTTACGGCATATCCGATAGAACTGGGTGGAGCGGTACGCACATCGCAGATTGCTGGCTTGATGTTGATGGCGCTGGTGCAGCCTGCGTCAGCCGGGCCGCCCTACGTGTCGGACGATCCCGAACCAACGGACTACAAACACTTTGAAATCTATTCGTTTAGCAGCGGGACAGCCACGCAAGGTGGAATCAGCGGCGCGTCCGGCATCGATTTCAACTACGGCGCCGCACCCGACCTGCAGCTGACGGCCACCGTGCCGGCGGCCTTCGGACAACCCACCGGAGGAAATACCAGCGTCGGCTTGAGCAATGTTGAACTTGCTGCGAAGTACCGCTTCTTGCATCAAGACACCTTTGGTCTGGACGTCAGCATCTTTCCTCGCGTGTTTCTGCCGAGTGGCTCCAGCGCAGTGGGCAATAATTTCGCCTCGCTTCTGCTTCCTGTTTGGGTAGAGAAGGACTGGAGCAATGGTTGGTCCGCGTTCGGCGGCGGAGGCTGTGTGATCAGCAGCGGTAATTCACAGAATTTCTGCATGACCGGAGGCGTGCTGACTTACCAGCTGTTGCCCAAGCTGCAGGTCGGCACCGAGTTGTTTCACCAGACGGCCGACACCGCCGGCAATCCGGCAACAACCAGTGTAGGCCTCGGCGTCCGCTATGATCTGAATGACACCTATCACCTGTTGGGATATGTCAGCCGCGGCATTGAGAACACCAACGAAACCGACCAGTATTCCTGGTACGCGGCGGTGCTTTTCACGTTTTGATTTTCGCTGCGGCGCTGCGAACGTCGTTCAGTTGGTCACGAAGTACCAAGCTCCTCCGCACTCGAAAGTTAGAAGAACCCCGGTTAGGCCGGGGCTCTTCTAACTCGTTCGAGACGTGCCGGAACCCCGGGCTAAACCCGTAAGGGGCGTGGCGAGGCTCAGATGTGATTGTCTTGAGCAGGAGGCGATGCCTTTTGATCGGTTCTGTTGGCGTCCCGCTTGTTGGCTTCGTGATGGCCGATGATGCATCCTGCAACCACACCGACCTTGCCGTGGCCGGCCATATGGCCGGCAATGCCGCCGACGATAGCGCCTTTGATGCATCCTTTCGCCCCGGCGGCGGCGGGAGCCAATGCGATGCCCAGAACGGCGGTGCAGATGATCAGCGGCTTCATGGTGGTTCTCCGAAAAAGGCCAGTCGCTGCAACAATCCGGCTTGCGATGATTGGTTCCAATTGGGAATTTGCCGGAAATATCGCCGTGCAAGGCGGCGTCAGCACCGCCGGGATCGTGCTGATGACCGCCGCCGCGACTCTGGTGACCTGCACATCTCGGCTCGACCGGCATGAGCCAAAGCTGTTCTGAGGGCGCGGACTTCAGGGCGAATCTAACGCCGGCGCGCTACCGCTATGCCGAACAAGAATGCGACGAACAGGCTTGCGAGCGGAGCTTCCCGGGTAATGGCGCTGATGGTCGAGAGCGGTTTTCCCGGCTCCCGCGCGGTCGCGATGGCAAAACTTAGCCGGTCAACTGCCACCCGCAGCGCTGCGGAAACTTCCGTGATGGTGCGCGATACATCCGTCGCCGCGTCGATGGCGCGTTCGGCCATGCCCGGTTGCGGGATCGGCTGCGGTATTTCGACGTTCACGATGGCTTCCCCTCGAATCTGGATTGGGATCCGATGAGGCCGCCGCCTTTGGCTATCCGAGCGCGCGCGTTTTGAACAGCGAGTCTAAGACCTTTGGCTATCCGCGACAGGCGCCGTCTTGAACGGCGGGCGACGGCCTCGCGGAGAAAATGCGGCAGCGGGAGCTTTGTTCCGTGGGATATTGCACTGGCCTCCCAAAATAGCCGCGAAAGCGAAACACGAATACTCGGCCGGCGGGCCGAACACTTCTTCCCTGGATTTTGCGAAGCACGTAGAGATATTTGATCACCTCGGAGGGTGTGCCGTGATCGACACTTTCAAATCCGATCTAGCGAAACGAATTGCCGTACTCGGCGCTCCCATCGATATCGGCGCGTCACAGCGCGGAACCCTGATGGGACCTGCGGCGCTGCGAACGGCCGGTCTTCTCACTGTACTCGACGGGCTGGGCCTTGAAGTAAAGGACTACGGCGATCTGTCAATCAACGGGCTCGCCGAACTGGCCGATGCTCCACCTGACAATGCAAAGCACTACCGGGAAATCCAGTGCTGGACGCGGGCATTGAGCAGGCGCGCCTATGAATTGGCGCAGTCCGGTTCCATCCCGATCTTTCTCGGCGGCGATCACTCGCTGTCGATGGGTTCGGTGAATGGCATTGCGCGCCATTGGCACGAAACCGGCCGAGAGCTCTTTGTGCTGTGGCTGGATGCGCACGCCGACTACAACACGCCCGCAACCACCCTGACCGGCAACATGCACGGGATGTCGGCGGCATTCCTGTGCGGCGAGCCTGGGCTGGACAGCCTTGTAGGGGACGAGCCACGCGCATCTATCAGTCCCGATCAACTTGAGCTATTCGGCACACGCTCGATCGACAGACTGGAAAATGAGTTGCTGCGGACTCGTCGCGTCAACGTTGCCGACATGCGCGAGATCGACGAGTTCGGGGTAAGCGTGTTGATCCGCCGCGTCATCGACAAGGTGAAATCCCGCAACGGCGTGCTGCATGTCAGTTTTGACGTTGATTTTCTCGATCCCCATCTGGCGCCTGGCGTTGGCACCACGGTGCCTGGTGGCGCGACCTATCGGGAGGCACATCTGGTCATGGAGATGCTGCACGATTCCGGTTTGGTTCGATCCGTCGATATTGTCGAACTCAACCCGTTCCTCGATGAGCGGGGCCGTACCGCGCGCACCGGTGTTGAGCTGATCGGGAGCCTGTTTGGCCAGCAGATCACCGACAGGCCGACGCCGAGCAATGCAATTGGACGGGGCGATTGAAGCGATCATGCCAGGCTTCACGCCAGCCGAATGCCATGATCTTCGAAGTAGCGTTCAAGGACGCCGACATCGCCGGAGCCATCGGCAAGCGCTACGTAAGTGTCGGGTCTAAGCAAATAAACCGCATCGCGGGCGAGGCCGGCGGCCTCATATTCGGTTCTCCAGTCGAATTTTTGTAAGGGGACGTTGTGAGCCGCGCACCACGCAGCGAGTTCGGTGCGGGCAGAGCCGTAGACATGGACTTGCCATTCCATCGTTGCGAGCGAGCCGAAATTGTCGGATTCCCCGACCAGTGCCCATGGCAGGCGATCGCCGCCATGCACGTGCCCGGCCGTGCCGCGGCTTAAGGGACCCTGGCGGTAATTCAGCATGATCTGCGAGACCGTCCGGAACAGATACTCGCGGACCGCGTCGAAGGCGACAGCCATCGGGAACACCACCGGCGCGACCCGCGTGCGGAGGATGTCGGCGATCCGCCCCTCGGCGGTCGCGAAGCTGAAGACGCGGTCGGTGGTCGCGACCAGCCGCCGGGCAAAGCCGATCCTCTCGGCCTCATAACTGTCGAGCAGAGTGTCGTGCGCGCGCCCGGCCAGGACGGCCGCGAGCTTCCACGCGAGATTGATGGCGTCGCCAATCCCGGTATTCATGCCCTGTCCACCGGCCGGGCTGTGGATGTGCGCCGCGTCGCCAAGCAGGAACGCCCGTCCTTTACGGAAATGCTCCGTCACCCGGTGATGCACATGATAGGTCGAAAACCAGTTGACGTTTTTGATCCCCACCTTGAGATGATTGATCGCCCGATCGCTGATGTCCTTGAAGGTGAGGGTATCGGCGCGGTCGGCGCGCTCGTCGCGTACCGTCCCGATCAGGCGGGCTCGTCCTTGCCTCGCCAGCGGGAATACGCCGAGGAAATCAGCCTCGTCGAGATCGACGTGCAGTTCGCCATTCAGGGCGGGGCCTTCGGCTTCGACGTCGGCGACGTAGAATGTCTGCCGATAGGTGCCGCCGGGAAAGCCGGTGCCGATGGCGTCGCGCACGATCGAGCGCGCACCGTCGCAGCCGGCGATGTAATCAGCCTCGCAATCAACCTCCTGACCGTCGAGTCCGCGCAGGCGGGCAACGATGCGATCCTTCTCCTCGACGAAATGGATCAACTCGGTTTTCCGCTCCACCGCGACACCGAGCGCCTGCAGCCGCTCGATCAGCAATCGCTCGTGCTGGTCTTGGGGAAAGATGTGGAGGAAGGGGTAGGGCGTCAGGCCGGAGCCGACAGTTTCAAACGCGAGCCGCGCCGCCGCTTCACCCTTCACCCAAAGATTGACGGCAGGAACCTGGTGTCCCGCCGCGACTACGGCCTCGGTGAGATCGAGCTGGCGGTAGAGTTCGAGCGTGCGGGCCTGCACGGCCAAAGCGCGCGAGGTCGTACCCGGCTCGGCCGTCTTGTCGACAACGCGCACATTGATCCCTAGCTTGGTCAGCCAAAGTGCCAGCACCAGACCCGTCGGGCCCGCGCCGACGATAAGAACCTCGCTTCGCATGATCTGCTTCTCCATGTCTGGCTGTTGAAGTGGAATAGCGTATCCAGAATGCCGGAACGGAAGGTTGGTTCGGCCAATAACTCCGGGGGGCGCCGCGGGGGGTCCGCAAGCGGCAGGCATCCGTCGGGCATGCTGCTTGCGTCGACTTGGCTGGATATCCTTCGCAGGATTGCGCACCAGTAGGAGGCCTCATGATCATCACGGCAACCGCGCCGATCGCCGGCGACCCTCGAACATATTGGTCGTGTTCATGCGTCACACTGCATCGTGTCGGTATGTACCGCCGCATGATACTGGCTGCGAGCGGCGTGCTCAATGATCGCCCCGCGACCACCAAACACGAAGTCACCCGAAACCCCGCTGCTCGAGGTAATGCGCTGAACTATCCGCGGATCGAACGTACGCGGGATGATGCTGGTGGGCCGCGGAGGCAAATTGGTGACAGGCGCCCGAGTTTCGCTCTGCACCGACGCCACGCTGCATTTGCTCGCCGGCTTGCTCGACAAGCACCTCACCGATGAAACCGGCCACATCGTGGAATATCAGCTCTCACCTCCGGGCGTGCTGCGTCCTCCCATCCTTGCCGACTGGACCGCGCTGGTGCAACGTGCGCGCCGCCGATACAGATCGCCGCAACCTGCCATACTCCAGCCCACAATTGATCGCACCGGCCGGTAGAGACGGGGCGCAACTCACGGGAATCGCCATGCGAAATCGAAAACGGTCGAGGCGCAAGGCGCGCTACGCTACAATATTCAAGGTGCGATCGATTCCGAAGGCGGCGCATTACGTTCGGTATGTCCTGAGTATTTCCCGTAACCTTACCAACCCGGATCGATACCGATGACCCCGTCTTTCAAGACTATGGCAGCGTGGCTGCGGTCCCGAAAAGTCGAACTTGGCCTCGGCTTGCGCGTCACCGTGGCGGCCATGGGCGCTTTGGTGATCGCGCTGGCGCTGGGTCTCAGGCTGCCGCTGTGGGCGGTGCTGACTTCCATTATTGTCACCCAGATGAGTGTCGGGCGATCGCTCAAGGCGACCCGCGATTATCTGATCGGGACCCTGGGCGGCGCGATTTATGGCGGAGCGGTCGCCATCCTGATTCCGCATGAAGGCGAAGGCGCATTGCTGTTTGTTCTGGTGCTGGCGGTCGCGCCGCTGGCGTTCGCCGCAGCTATCAATCCCAGCCTGAATGCCGCCACGATCACGGCCATCATCGTGCTGCTGCTCCCGGTCATGAACCGCGTTGATCCCCTCAGTTCGGCGATCGATCGGGTGCTGGAAGTCACGGTCGGCGCGCTCACCGGTCTTTTGGTTTCCTTTCTGGTGCTGCCGTCGCGTGCGCATAGCCAGATCCGCGCCAGCGGTGCGAATGCGCTGGAATTGATGGCGTCCGTCCTCAATGAGTTGCTGTGCGGCCTGATACGGGGGCGAGATAACGACACCTTGCGCAGGCTGCAAGACGGAATCGGTGCCGCCCTGGCCGGATTGAACGCTATCGGCGCCGAGGCTGAGCGTGAGCGGGCCGCTCGCCTCACCACTGGACCCGATACCGGTCCATTGCTGCGAACCGTGCTGCGGCTGCGCCATGATCTGGTGATGATCGGGCGCGCCAGCGTGGTGCCGTTACCCGCAGAGTTGCAACGACGGCTGGCTTTGCCGTTGACGCGCATCAGTGACGCGATCGTCGAATATCTCAGCAAGACCGCCGCCGCCCTGCGGAACGCCACCTTCCCGCCGTCGGTAGCGCCGGTGGAGGCTGCATTGCAGGCTTACGGAGCCGAGGTCGCCTCGGTCCGCAGCGAAGGCTTGACCAGAGGATTGCCTGGGGACGTGGCGGAGCGGTTTTTTGCTCTGGGATTTTCGCTCGAGCAAATGCGGCAGAATTTGAAGGATCTGGAGCGCTGTGTGGCAGACTGGGCAGAGGCGCCAGCGAGTTCGAGGAGCAAGACGGCCGATGAGGCAGAGTAACGTCGCACGTCGGCATTGTTCTGGTGGCCGCAAGGCAACCGCACGGGCGGCTGCGCAGTGATGCCCGACACCAATGCCGCCACCTGGGGAATCGCAGCCCTCGCGACGCTTGGCGTGATCGCACGGCCGTGGAATCTGCCGGAGTTTATCTGGGCGGTCGCCGGCGCCGCGTTGCTCGTACTGCTCAACCTGCTGCCATGGCCCGACGCGCTTGCGGCCGCGGCCAAGGGCACCGACGTTTATTTCTTCTTGATCGGCATGATGCTGCTGGCTGAAGTGGCGCGGAAAGAAGGGCTGTTCGACTGGCTCGCCGCGCAGGCGGTCCGGCATTCGCACGGCTCGGCAAAGCGGCTGTTCCTGATTGTCTACATTGTCGGCACCATCGTCACGGTTCTTCTGTCCAACGATGCCACGGCCGTAGTTCTGACCCCAGCCGTCTATGCCGCGACCCGCGCCGCAAAGGTCGAACCGCTGCCGTACCTGTTCATTTGCGCATTCATCGCGAACGCGGCGAGCTTCGTGCTCCCGATTTCCAATCCCGCCAACCTCGTCGTATTCGGCCAGCAAATGCCGCCGCTAGGGGACTGGCTGCGCATCTTCGCGTTGCCTTCGGTTGTCGCCATCGTTGCAACCTATCTCGCGCTGCGGCTGACGCAGCGCGATGCGCTCGATTCGACGGTCGCCACAGTAGATGGCATTACGCGGCTTACGCTCGGTGGCAAGCTCGCCGCGTTCGGAATCGCCATGACGGCGATCGCGCTTCTCGCGGCATCGGCGATCGGCCGGGATCTCGGGCTTCCTACCTTTATCGCGGGGGCGACCGTGACAGCGATAGTATTGATGCTCGGGCGTCAGTCGCCACTACCGGTTCTCAAGGACGTCTCGTGGTCCGTGCTGCCGCTGGTGGCAGGTCTGTTTATCCTTGTCGAAGGACTGAACCGGACCGGCGTTCTGCCAGCCATGGCTCGCGTTCTGAAGGAGGCCGCGACGACCTCGCCACAAACCGCTTCCTGGATCGCCGGCGTTGTGGTCGCCATAGCATCGAACCTTGCGAACAATCTTCCCGTCGGTTTGATGGCGGCAACGACAAGTCAAACCGCGCAGGTTCCGGCACACGTCACGGGCGCGATCCTGATCGGCGTCGATCTCGGACCCAACCTGTCGGTGACGGGCTCGCTCGCCACCATTCTTTGGCTAATCGTGTTGCGGCGCGAAGGAGAGCACGTCAGTGCCATGCGGTTCCTGAAGCTGGGGATAGTGGTCATGCCGCCGGCGCTGCTGCTTTCCCTGCTTGCCCTGTCGGTGGTGTCGCGATGAGCGGAGCGCGGCTTCGAATGACACACGTCCCGAGGGGCCTCTCAGCATTCGCTGGAGGACGGTTTAAGGCCACCACCGGCCAAAATACCCGCTTTTTGAATATTTGGCGGCACATATTGCCAGCCACTACATTGATATGTTCCATACCTGCCGCTTTCGAACGGAGGACGCCGATGACCGAGCCAACCGACTCTGACAATGATCTCGCCGTCACGTCGCGCCGACATTTCCTGCGCGAGGGCAGCGCCTTGATGGGTGGTGCCGTCCTGGGCAGCCTCGCGGGCGGCGAGGTTTCGGCGGCTACAGAGAATGCCGACAACCTTCCGCCCAATATTCCCGAGTGGATGAAGACACCGGGCGATCCGATGGGAAGCCAGCTTTATGGAACGCCTTCGCCGTTCGAGAAGGGCGTGGTTAAAAACATTCCGAAAAACTTGTCGCAATACCTGTCCGCTTCCGGACGGACACCGCTTGGAGATCTCGACGGCATTATCACGCCGAACGGGCTGTTCTACGAACGGCATCACGGCGGCGTTCCCACGATCGACCCGGCGCAGCATCGGCTGATGCTCCACGGCCTCGTCGACAAGCCGCTGATCTTCACCATGGACGATATCCGGCGATTTCCTTCCCAATCGCGCATCTACTTCCTCGAATGCTCCGGCAATCCCGTTTACACAAAACCTTACGGCAAGACGGCGTCCGATCTCGTCGGTCTGCTGAGCTGTGCCGAATGGACCGGGGTGAGCCTGAAGCTGGTGCTACAGGAAGCCGGATTGCAGCCGGACGCCAAATGGGTCATCGCCGAAGGCGCCGATGCGGCGGCGATGACGCGCAGCATTCCGATTGAGAAATGCCTCGACGATGCCATGCTGGTGTACAGCCAGAACGGCGAGCGGCTGCGTCCGCAGCAAGGCTATCCGCTGCGGCTGCTGCTGCCCGGCTTCGAAGGCAACATGAACGTCAAGTGGCTGCGCCGGCTGCATGTTACTGCTGAGCCGTCTTACTCGCGCGAGGAAACATCGAAATACACCGACCTGATGCCAGGCGGCTCGGCGCGCGAATTTACCTTCTACATGGAGGCCAAATCGATCATCACGCGGCCGTCGGGCGGCCAGAAGCTGGCCACGCCTGGATTCCACGAAATCAGCGGCATCGCCTGGAGCGGCCACGGCAAGATCAGGCGGGTCGACGTCTCCATCGATGACGGCAAGAACTGGCAGGAAGCGCAGTTGCAGGAGCCGGTGCTGACGCGGGCTCTGACCCGCTTCACGCTGCCCTGGCATTGGGATGGCCAGCCGGCCGTGATTCAAAGCCGCGCCACCGACGAGACTGGCTACGTCCAGCCGACGCTGGCCGAACTCGTCACGGTGCGCGGCGACAATTCCTATTACCACAACAACGCGATCTGGCCCTGGCACATCGCGGCGAATGGCGAGGTGACCAATGCGCTTGCGTGAGCGTTACATCGCAGCCTTCGCAGTCGTCGCCGCGCTGTGCGCGACGACTGCGAAGGCGCAAAGTCCTTACGGCATCGGACACCCCGCGACGCCGGCGGAGATCGCGGGCTGGAACATCGATATCGATCGCGACGGCCACAACCTGCCATCGGGAAACGGCACCGTCGGTCACGGCCATGAGGTGTTCGATGCGCAATGCGCGGCCTGTCACGGCGCCAAGGGTGAGGGCGGCGTCGGCGATAAACTGGTCGGCGGGCAGGGCACACTGGCGTCGCCCAAGCCGGTCAAGACGGTCGGCAGCTATTGGCCCTACGCCACGACCCTGTTCGACTATATCCGCCGCGCCATGCCGCAGAACGCGCCGGAATCCCTCAGCAATGACGACGTCTACGCCGTGTCCGCCTATATCCTTAATATGAACGGCTTGCTGCCGGCGGACGCCACGCTTGATGCCAAAATGCTGAGCGCGATCAAGATGCCGAACCGCGGCATGTTCGTCGGTGATCCCCGTCCCGACGTCAAAAATCCGGACTGCATGACGGGTTGTGGAAACAAATAGGCAGGCGTCTGTTGAAAAGAAAAGGCCCGCGGGATGCGGGCCTTTTCGGTTCTAAATGGCGACACCGTAGTAATCGTTCACGGAACGTATTCGCGCAGGGTCGCTCCAGTTCCAGGCGTTATCGTTGCCGTATTTCGGTGCTCCCTTGAGCTGCGTCTCGGTAATGCCGGTGCGATAGCCGCCAAGGGCTGTGTCGTATTTCAACGATTGCCAAGGCAGCGGATAATGGTCGTCGCCGATCCCGAGAAAGCCGCCAAAGCTCAAGACGGCGTATGAAACCCTGCCGCTCTTCTTGTCGATCATGACGCGCTCGATCGATCCGATCTTGGTGTCGTTGGCACCATAGACGGCAGTTCCCTCGACCTTATCG
>Ga0210410_10004628_pt1 | contig 12045 bp, 8 predicted proteins | sample IncBWC4MmetaG_FD_161058 | JGI IMG/M metagenome (GOLD analysis project Ga0210410, IMG submission 161058) | Forest soil microbial communities from Barre Woods Harvard Forest LTER site, Petersham, Massachusetts, United States - Inc-BW-C-4-M | ecosystem: Environmental > Terrestrial > Soil >... | reverse complement strand
CATCTGCCTCCATGCCCAGCCCCCTAGAACCCAAACTACTCCCAGCCCAAATGCGAGTGCCGTGCCAAAAACCAACAGCAAAAGCCGCGACGGACCAGATTTTCTTTCCGGCACGACTGCCGCATCAAGAACCTTAACCACAGGGGTCTCTTTGGCCTCTTCTAGTTTGACCATCTCATATTGTTCGGTTAGCAGCTTGTATACCGTCGATTGAATCTCCGCTTCGCGGTACAAATCCGCCCAGCGAACACCCAGTACTGGCAACTGGCGTATCGAAGGAAATCCCTGATCGGAACTGAACGGTTTCGATACCGCGTCTGACGAATCTCCTCCAACCTGTTTCAACTGGCGCTGTAGTTCATCCACCCGCGCCCGCAACGATCTGACTCGCACATTCGTACTGGTATAAATCTGCTCCAACCCTTCCAGTTCCGACTGCGCGGCGATCAGTTGCCCTCGCAACACCGCCGCCGCCTGCACCATGGCCGCGCCCTCTTCCTTAATATCGAGGGTCGCATTCTTGCTCGAATATTCACTAAATCTCTGCGCCGCCTCATCCAGGTTCGCCTTCACCGCCTTCAGTCGCTCTTCGATGAAAACGCGCTCCCTGTGGGCCGCAGACGTGTTTACGTCGGCTGCAATCCGATCTAATTCCTCCACATAAGCCTGCGCAATTTCGGCCGCGCGATGCGGCTCGCGGTCGGTCACCGTGATAGTAATAACGCCGCTCTTTCGATCCTCTGAAACCATCGTGGCTAAAGCCAGCCGTCGGCGCGCATCTTCCCAATAAGGCGTTCCATACTCCTTGCGCAGGTCCAGGCGCGCCACCATACGATCTCCCACAGTGCGGCTGTGGAGCATCTCGGTGAATACCGCGCCCCCCTCGTGCACTCCCAAAAGATCGCCGGCCAACCCTCCAAGTGCCGAGCCCGCCAACGAGCCCGCTTGCGAGCCCATCGCCGCCATCATCGCCGCGCCTGTGCTGGATCGCGAATCCGGTGGCATCAACCGCGTCGTCGCATCGTATCTCTTGGGTGTGGTGAGCGCTACAAGCAGCGCCAGCACCATTCCGATGGCCGTCCAGCGCGCCAGTACGCGCCGCTCCAACCACAACTGCCACGCCCACGCCAATTTGCGGCGCTGGTGAATTTCGGACAACTCTCCTCCCACCACGTCATCGAGCGACGAGACTTCCATGTCCGGATGGTGGCCTGAAATATCGATTTCTACAGGTTGTTTCAAATTAGGGTTCCGCAGTATGTGGTCCGGTAGGACCGTTCCGCCCTGCTACGAAGCACTCCGCTCTTCAAGCCTAGCGTCTAGCCAAAGGCGATGCAAGCCTCGCTTACTAGCGGCATCAAGGCCATAAGATTCAGACGCGAGTCCGGCACGTTTGCTCTTAGAAGGTTCGTCCCACAGAAATTGCGACGCCCACCGCATAGACGAGTTGGGCGGCTTCCAGAGTTGTCTTCCATTTCGTATTTATCGAGTAGGCTTTTTCAGGAACTACGACCATATCACCGGGGCGCAGTTGGGTATTTTGTACCCCTCCAGTAAACATTCCGCCCGAACCGCCCACAACCGACCCGTCGGCGCGGACGACGAAAACCGCCTTCTTATTCCCCATCTCCGTCGACCCTCCCGCCAGACTCAGATACCAGCCCGCGTTCCGTCCCGGCTTGTAGGTAATCGCGGTCGGGTTGTAGACCGACCCGTCCACGATTACGACATTCGGCTTCTTAGGTATATAGATTTCATCGTTGTTACGTACAAAAATATCACTAGACGAATTCGCCCAGCGTTTGACATCGCTCGAAATGTGTACGACCAACCGTCCAGAGGGAGGCGTACTCTCCAGTTTAGCAATTGTGGATTGGTACTGCAGCACGGCAGCCTTTGCAGTTTGCAATTGGTCCGTATCCATCCCTGGAAGAAGTTTTACATCGCTCGCCTCTGCCTGAACTCGCATGATCAAATCAGAGCGATTCAACTCTTCCATTTCTCTGATTTGCGATCTCTGGAAGATGGCACCGTACGGATAGGCTTCGGAGCGAAATCCTCCCGCTCGCTGAATGACCGAGCTTAACTTCTCGCCTTCCTGAATCCCGTAGGTTCCTGGATGAACTACTTCTCCCCCCACTTTGATTGTTGCACCCAGATCCTTCCATCCCGAGATCTGGCGAATGGTGAGCACATCGCCGTCCCGCAAACGCACATCAGTGTCTGGCTCACCGGCCATAGCCTTGGCAATCGGCAAACCCACGTGGTCGCTGACCACTTTAGAACCTTGTTCGACCTCGTATCGCGTAAGATCCGCAGTCTCGGTATAGGCCCCTCTCTTGAACCCTCCAGCCAAACGAACCAGTTCTGCCGCCGTCATCCCGTCGCCTAGCGGATAATTCCCTGCCCGTCCCACTTCGCCCTCGATCGTCACCTTCGCCGGATCAACTTTATTGAGATCCCGATGAATAAAAACCCTGTCTTTCGGCGCCAGCACAATATTGTCTTTTTCATCGCCGGCCAACGCCTTGCCCAAGTTAACGCTAATTACGCTCAGTTTGCCGTCGCTGGTCTTACGAAAGATCTGCGCATCATCGAGAAGCACATCGCGCGTAGTGCCGCCGGCCAGATATACGGCATCGCGCAAACGTGGGGCTCCATTGGTGAGGTGATCGCCTGGATCGCGGACTTCTCCAGTAATGGTTATCACGGGAGCGTCTTCAAAATCGTACCGGCTGAATATGCGGACAGTGTCAAAAGGTTGGAGAACTAAATCCTGGTCCTTGCCTGCGAGCGCGTCGCCGAGATTAAAGGCGAGAACAGTTGGCGTGTAGTCCGGCTGGCTCAAACGGATGATCTCAGCATGTGCTATAGAAGGCTCCGGCAGCAAATCTTTATACGACCCAATTAGGTCTGTGACTTTCATGCCCTCCCGATAGGCGAACTTGCCGGGTCGGGACACGTAGCCGTCCAAGTAGACCGTCTTGTCTGCGAACGGAAGAATGGGTGTAATCCTGATCTTGTCTCCATCCTGTACCTTGAAATTCTCGAGTGCCTCTGCAACTTCTGCGTGGCCGTTGGTTTCCGGAATGTCGAGTCGTAACATGGTCCGGCTCTCATGGTTCTCCACCCGCTCAACATCTACGTGGCGTAGAGTTCCTGTCGGCAGCACGCCTCCCGCAAGCTCCAATACTTCGGCGAGATTTTTCTCGCCGCTGAGTTCATAAATAGCGGGCCGCCTTACCATGCCTTCGATTGTGACTACATCTCGTAAAGGGGGAACTCGGACCGCATCCCCGGGCTGCAGTCCTTCCAGGTCGTTTCGGATCCCGTGTAGTAACAGGTCATAGAGATCGACTTCCTGAATCAACTGCTTGCCGCGGTAGTGCTGGACGGTTCTGAGCGAACCGCTAGAAGTGGGACCGCCAGCTGCATAAACAGCGTTGAGCGGCGTCGACAACGCACTCAGATCGTAAGGACCGGGGCGCTCCACATCCCCCACGACATAGACGCGAACGGTGCGAATTCTCGACAAAGAAACCTCCGCTTCGACATCACGAAACTGTGTGCGCAAAACAGTCTGCACCATGTGTTGCACGTCGCCCAGATTGCGTCCTGAAATCTGGAGAGCTCCTACCTCAGGGAGGGCCACTCGGCCTTCCCGGTCGACCACTCGCTGCAAGCGCTGCGCAACTCCTCCTGTGAGGTTTATGGTCAACCCATCTCCGGGCCCCACCACATAATTCGGGCCCGCCGGCGCATCCATAGGGAGACCTTCGAGATTTCCGCTTCCGTTCCGAAATACATCTTCGCCAAAGCGTTCCAATACTGGTAAGCGCCTCGAGTATTGCGCGTAGAGGTCATACAGCGATGGAATGTCGGCGTACGGATTCGCGCGATGGTGAAGCCTCGGTTGTTCAGACTGACTTGGAAAATAGGGCGGAAGCTGAGATCGCATCTGGCGATCAAAATTCTCTTCCCTGGAATATCCCGTGGAACTGCCCTTGCCCTGCAACATAGAGCTCGGGGAATTGTTCGATGTTCGCGGCGCCGCTAGATCGGAGGCGGCCGCTCCACTCATAGCCCTCATACGTGCATCGGAGAAGCTCGTCTGGCTGACGCTCGACAAACTCTGAAAATCGTCGGATTGGCTGCTCGCCATTTGATTTTCATCGCTGTCCATACCGAAATAGCCTTGCGCTGGCTGTGCTTGGGTAACGTCAAGCTGCTGCCGATAATCAGTCGACGGGACCTGCGGGGAAGTCTGCGGCGGTTGGTACGGTAGCTGCGGAGACTGCATCTGCGGATAAAGTTGCTGGGGATATGACTGCTGTGAATCCTGGGAAGAGGGATTTTGCTGCTGGTTCGGCACCGGCGTCCGTTGCATCTGCCCATATGTCGGTTGGGCAGCACCGGAGGGAAGGTGCTGCAACAGGGAGCAATCCAAATCGTGTTCGTCCCAATAGACTTGCTCCTGACTGGGTGCCGTCGTTTTGGTGGCTGGAACCGGACTGGACAACAAGCAAGGCAGATTACGCGCAAGCTCTTCCCGCGTTGGTTTCGCTTTGATATAAGAGCGATCTACGATTTCCTGTGTCGCGATCACTCGCACGGCGTCGTCTTCGTGAATTAGGGCAAAAAGGGAATCATCCGTAAGTTCATTCGCATCGAGAACTCTCCCCTGCTCAAAAGCTCTCCGAACCAGTGCCTTCTTCAGCTGAAGCATCAATCCCGGCTCCATTCGAAGGATGGCGATAATTTTGTCGGCTGAAAGCGAAACCATTTGCTCAGCTTCCCGCTCCGCCCGAGAGTCGGCCTGATTGATCGCCGTATTGTGGATGGGCTGCGCTTGCCGTTGACCCCAAGCGGTCGTAGCACATCCCAATCCGATGCAGAACAAGGCGAATCCGGCTCGTTTGCGAAATAACCGTAAGTGACGACTCATAGCACCCTCTAGAACCAAAAAACGGACTCCTGATCAGAAATCTCAGTAGAAAATTCACCTGCGGTGCGCGTGTTTTGCATGTGAACAGTCGCCATTAACGCTCCGTTCACTTTCGCTGGACGCAGCTTCGCCCTCTCACTTACAGGGACAGGCGTGAACTTATCGTGAACGTTGGTAACGGTATCCACTACTTGCACACGAAACTGCCCTTAGTTCGGCGCGATTCCCACCAAGGCCGGCTGCGCCCTGACGGCATTCAAAATCCCAGCTTCGGAACTCTCCATGGGCTTGGTTCTTATGTCGACGATCGCCCAAAAAAAGAGCGCTCGGTTCTGCTCTGGAGCGAGCGCTAAGATCCTCATGTGGGGATAACGGCCCACCAGAAATCCGCATTGGCCGAGGCATTTTTCAGGTTCGTCCATCGCCATGATGAGCACGTCGGGGCGAACGTGCTCAACTACTTCCGCGAGATCTCCTTCGTCGTCGACCTCGCCAACGATTTCAATATCAGGCTGGTCCGAGATGGTAGCCACAATGAGTTCCCGAATTAGTCGGGGTCGATTTGCGATCAGAACGCGAACTCGTTTCACGTGCCTCTCCGTACTCTGCTGGAAGGTATGGCTTAGCTATGCTAAACGCAAGATTCAAAAGCGATCTAGGGTTCGCACTAGGGTTCGTACCTATCCGTACCAAAGTCGTTACGACTGCACCGGCGGTGGGGGAGTACCAAATTGGTACTGCCCATTTTGATGAAATCCGACTTCTTGTCGGCATCTCGCTGGTTCCATTGGATTAAACTACCCCGTTCGTATAAAATTGGGTGAAATATTCAGACATTTCCGAATTCTGATGAGCGGTTTCTTGCCGGCCACGAAACTCGGCCCGCAAAATTCGGAGTAGCTTTGCAACTTTCTCGTCACGCGGGAGTTAAGTACAACAAGCGATGCCTTGGTGTTTCACCCATTAGCGACACCTCGAGTTGGACAGATTTTTGGCTGAAAGGAACACGAAATCAGCCAGAGATCGTCAGTCACCAGGACTGAATAACTTGACGGGCACCTCCTACGACGGGCTTTTGTAATAACTAAAATGGACTACTCGATGGATGTTCCGATGGTAGCGAAGGTTTTTCTTTTAACTGAGAATCGCCTACTGCGCGAAGCCCTGATTCGGCTGCTGAGCAAGAAAAGTGATATCCGTGTTGTGGGGGCGAATCCGTATTCGCCTGCCACTTACACGGAGATCGTCGCCGCCCGGCCCGGCATCATTGTCCTCGATTCCAGCGGCCTGGCGTTTTCCGCAGCCAAGCTCATTCCTACTCTCCATTCCGCCCTCCCCGATGTACGCGTGGTCATGGTCGACATGGACCTGGATCAGGAGACTTTCCTCCGAGCAGTCCGCGAAGGCGTGGTCGGATATGTCTTAAAGGATGCTTCCGCAATGGAAGTTGCGTCTACGATCCGCGACGTCGCTGCTGGAATAGCGGTGTGTCCTCCCGCTCTATCCATGACGCTGTTTCGTTCCGTCGCACAGCAAGCAACGGTCCAGCCAGTGATTTCCTGGGGAGCAGACCACGGGCTCAGTCGAAGGGAGTATCAGTTGGTCGAGCTTCTGCGTGAACGTCTCACCAACAAAGAGATTGCGGTGCGGCTGAACCTGGCGGAGCAAACGGTGAAGAATCACGTGCATCGAATTCTCCGGAAGGTCGGCGCGCCCAATCGCACCACCGTGATCGAACGCTACGAACTGGAAGGCTCACGTTCGGCATCGGCAGCGGCGAGCAGATAATCGCGTTACTGCGCCCGCTTCTCTGCTTTGAAATGGTGGCTGGGATGTCCGCGAACGCCGCCGTTGGGCTTAGCGTCTCTCGTTGTGCACCTTACAAATCGGTTCGGTGAGTAAGGGAAAAAACGATCCTTACCCTCCGCTTCGTCGGTGCGGCGAAAAATCGTCGCAGTTCTCCTTTTTTGCGCTCTTCATTTCTGCCTCAAGGCTTCGGCCAGACGCATTCCCGTCTCGCTGATTGCGCGCACTGACTACGCCGTGGATGCGGATCCCCCCGAGGCCTCCCGAACCAGTGATCTAAACTCCAACGGCAACCTGGACGTCATCACGGCCACCTCTACTGCCCTCGAGACGAGGATGTCCTAAACCTTGCACGTTGAAACGATGCGTGCCACTACGCCTAACTAAAATCTCCCTATCGCCGATAGAGAACGGAGGCGCCACTTCGACCCCCTTCCGGGAGATGGAAGAAATCTAATGTCTCAATCCTCACAGTTTTGCACGTTCTATTTGGACAAGCTTCTGTTCGGAGTCGAGCTCAAGGGCGTGCAGGAAGTCATTCGCTCGCTCGACATCACCAGCGTTCCTCTGGCGCCCAAGGTGGTAAGGGGCCTGATCAACCTGCGCGGTCAGATCGTGACCGCGGTCGACTTGCGGCAGCGTTTGGAACTGGTTCCCCGCTCCCCGGATGCGCCGGAGATGAACGTAGTCGTCTGCTCGACAGACGGCGCAGTGAGCCTGTTAGTCGATGAAATCGGCGACGTCGTTGAGGTCGAAGAGAGCACATTCGAGGCCCCTCCCGAAACCCTGCGCGGCTCGATGAGAGCGGTGATTCTTGGCGTTCACAAATTGCAGGACCGGCTTCTGCATGTACTGGATATCGAAAAAGCGTGCCAGATGGGTGAAATCGCAGAAGCTGCTGCTTCCGGCCGTTAGATCATCCGGCTGCTAAAATCCGTTGGATCGCGCGGTCTCCTGCTTGTCAGTGCATGATCGCGAACTCCAGAATGATCTCTACGCACTCTCCGCCTGTCTACACCGCTGGATTTCAGCCCGCCACTTCTGGTAACTTCAACCGTCATCGCACCACGAAGCCGCCATCGTGAATCACACTCTGAACTCTTCGCAGGTCGTTAATATCGCAGACCTTCGCCGCATCGCGAAGCGCCGCTTGCCCAAGTCCGTCTTTGACTATCTCGACGGTGGAGCGGAAGCGGAGGTCACTCTGGATGAAAACTGCCGCGTCTTTCGCGATGTCACGTTTCGCCCGCGCGGTGCGGTCGCGGTCGCCGAGTGCAATCTCACGACGCGCGTGCTCGGTCACGAGCTCTCGTTTCCAGCCATGCTCGCACCCGTGGGATACAGCCGGCTCATGCATCCTGAAGGCGAAGTGGCGGCCGCTCGCGCCGCTGGTAACGCCGGCACTGGATATATTCTCTCGACGATCTCCGGACACAAACTCGAGGATGTGAAAGAGGCGTCACAGGGCCCGGTCTGGTATCAGCTTTACCTGCTTGGGGGCCGCGAGGCCGCGGAGGGTTCGCTGGAGCGCGCCCGCCGCGCCGGCTTTTCCGCCTTAGTCATCACCGTGGACACGCCCGTCGCCGGACTGCGCGAGCGCGATCCGCGCAACGGGATGAAAGAGCTCCTGGGCAGTTCCCTGTTCGCAAAAATTTCCTACTTCCCGGAGATTATGTCGCATCCCGGATGGCTCGCCGCCTTTTTGCGCGACGGTGGAGTTCCAAAGTTACAGAACATCGTTCTCCCAGGCAAAGGCCCCATGCCGCTGCTCGATGTCGGAACTGCGCTGGCCAAGGCGGTCGTAACATGGCAAGACCTGAAATGGATTCGTGAATTGTGGTCCGGACCGATCATCGTGAAGGGACTCCTGATCGCCGACGATGCTCGCCGCGCCGTCGATGAAGGCGCCGCCGCCATCGTTGTCTCCAACCACGGTGGCAGACAGCTGGATTCGGTCTGCCCGACGCTGCGCGCCCTTCCTGAAATCGTAGCCGCGGTGAATGGCCGAATTGAAGTACTGATGGATGGCGGCATCCGGCGCGGCAGTGACATCGTCAAGGCGCTGTGCCTGGGAGCGCGCGCCGTTCTCTGCGGCAGAGCTTACGCTTACGGCCTCGCCGCCGCAGGCCAACCCGGAGTAGCCCGAGCCATTGAAATATTAAAGGGAGACGTTGAGCGCACGCTTCGGCTCCTCGGGTGCGCATCGGTAGCAGAACTGAATCGCTCGTATATCGAGATTCCGGCAACCTGGAATGCGGCTGCTGCTTCGCCCAGGTAGGATCGCATCCTACGCGGTCGACGGTAATTTTGCGATTTTGCCGAATCGAAAAAAGAATTCGGTTTCCTTATCGCTTGAACGGTCGAGTATTTAATTGCTTCCCGCCTTCTTCAACGGTGTAGGTTGCGTTCACAGGCAGGTTCTTAAGAACATCGCGTTCGCCGCTGGGCCATTCGATCTCGACTTGTTCAGCGAACATCTGCTTGCCCATGCCGAAAGTCAATGTCAGCTCCGATTGTGAACAGTAACTCGATCCGGAATGGACGACTTTCGACATGATGCCGTCAGAATTATGAACCCGCACCATAGCTCCAATCCCGCTGCGATTGGACTTGCGCCCGACCGTCTTGACGCGCAGACCGTTATTCGTCGTGCCGACATTTTCAAACAGATATGCCGGCCCCGAGTTCGTGGTCATCAGAAGGTCGAGCGCACCATCATTGTTAATGTCGGCGTAAGCCGCGCCGCGCCCCACGTATCTGCTGGTAAAGCCTAAACTGGCGCCGACGTTGCTAAAGCGCGTATTCCCGCGCGCGTCGGGTCCATCGTTGTGAAACATCAGCGGCAATTGAGAATACCCAACCTTGGGCTGAATGCGCGAGATGTCAGTCTCGACGTGGCCATTGGCCAGGAATAGATCGTCGAAGCCGTCCAGATCGTAATCGAAGAAAAAAAGACCGAACGATAGAGACAGCAAAGTATCGTGGCCGATGCCGGCGATAGGCGCCACGTCTATAAAAAGCCGGTTTTTAACGTTGCGGTAGAGAGCCACCATCTCGTTCGAGAAGTTTCCAATCAGCAGGCTCGGATAACCTGAGCGGTCGTAGTCCGCTGCGTCGATCCCCATGGCGCCTCTGGCGATTCCAGACTCGCCAACCGCAATTCCCGACGGGATTCCACTCTCTGTGAAGGTTCCATCCCGGTTATTGCGGTAGAGTTTGTTAGGCTGCGTGTCGTTGGAGATGGCGATGTCAGGCCATCCGTCCTGATCGTAGTCGAGAATCGCTACACCCAGCGATTTGCAGGTTGGATCGTAGAGTCCAGCATGCTTGGTGACGTCTTCGAAGCGGCCGTCGCCCAGATTGTGAAACAGCCTGCAAGATGCGCCTTTATAGGATTCTGGCGTGCAGTACGCTTTGTTGTGGCCGTCGATGGAGCAGTACAGATCGCCCTTCTCGCTCCAATCCACATAGTTGGCCACCAGCAAATCGAGTTTGCCGTCGCGATCGTAGTCCACCCAGGCGCAACTCGAGCCAAATCCAGCATTCTGCACGTTGGCTTCGGCAGTGACGTCGTGGAAACGTCCGTGATCATTGCGCAGGAGACGTGATTCACCAACCCCGGTCAGATAAATATCTTCCCAGCCATCATTGTTGTAGTCGCCGACGGCCACGCCCATGGCAAACATTTCGAAGTCCAGGCCCGCCTGTACCGTCACGTCGGTGAAAGAACCATCGCCGTTATTGCGATAGAGCTTCATGGTCGATCGACGCCGTTTGTGCCCAGGGAAATCTTTCCCGTTGAGGAGAAGAATGTCCGGATTCCCATCGTTATCGAAATCGATGAAGGCACATCCCGAGCCCATGGTCTCGGGCAATAACTTCTTTCCAAAAGCTCCGGTGTAGTGCACGAAGTCAATGCCCGCGCGTTTCGTCACATCGACATAGCGGATCGCCGGATTCGCGGGAGCAGTCGCCGCCCAGAGTCCCGGGACCGGCAGGGATGCAGCGCCTGCGGCAGCCAAAAGCTGTTGAAGGAAGCTACGCCGGGATGAATCAGATATCAAAGCACACCTCAATAAGGATCATGGAGAGGGTAAATGCAGACACTGTCGATTTCAATGACGGCGCACACGCCAGGGCGCGCACAAATCTTCCCGAACATCGATTTTCCGCACCAGTGGTTGGAACGCAGGAGAGTCCGTTTCGCAAAGCACAAGCACTCTGTCGGCCGGAATATCCGTGAAAGTCTGGACGATCTTGCTCGGCCAATGGACCTCGATTCGCGCCACCGCAGGCTGCTCGTTCAAGCCAAAATGCAGCCGGGCATCACTGGACGAAAAATAACTCGCCGAAGTTTTTACGGTCGCATATTGGCGCGTGCCGTCGGCGGTCTCCACCATTACCGTGGCGCCGATGGCATCGCGATTCGACTGTGAGCCTTGCAACTGAAGTAAGAGCCAGTGCCGGGGCGCAGAAAGATCGCTGCGCAGAACATGGGCCGTCCCGCTGTTGGTCGAAACCACCACATCGAGCCTCCCGGTATTGTGAAGATCGCCGATGGCCAGACCGCGCGCGTCCCAGCGTTCCTGAAACACTGGTCCGGCCCGGCTGGACACATCTTGAAATCCGGTGCCGGTGTTCAAAACAATCATGGGAGGCTGACGATAGTGAATCGTTGGAATCGCGGCATCAATTCCGTCGTTCACGTGGCCCTGGGCTACAAAAATATCTTTCCGCCCATCGTTGTCAAAGTCAGCCACACGCAGGCCCCAGCCCGCCATTTTCGCCGTAATCTGGGCGAGTCCGGTCGTCGAACTGGTGTAGGTGAATGTTCCGTCGTGAGCGTTGCGATACAGGGCATAGCGTTGGAAACTCAAATTATCCACCAGCAGGTCGAGCCACCCGTCGTTGTCGTAGTCGGCTGCGTCCAAACCCATGCCAGCATAGTTGTGTCCGTTGTCATCGGTGGCGATTCCAGAGTGCAGGCCGACTTCCTCGAAGGTACCGTTTCCCCGGTTGTGCAGGAGCATCTGCGGCCACATATCGTTGGCGACAAAAATATCGGTCCATCCATCGTGATCGTAGTCGCCGATGTCCAACCCCAGGCCTTTTATCTTGAGTCCAGCCAGCCCGGCTTTGCTGGTGACATCCTTAAACCGCCCCCCACCTTCGTTGTGGTAGAGCGTAAGGGTTGAAGGCAGAAATTCTTCCGGACCGCAATATTGCCGGGCTTCCGGCGTGCCACAACGTTTCTCGACGTTAAAGTCCCACGCCACGTAGTGGAGAACGATCAG
>Ga0210410_10004627_pt1 | contig 12046 bp, 9 predicted proteins | sample IncBWC4MmetaG_FD_161058 | JGI IMG/M metagenome (GOLD analysis project Ga0210410, IMG submission 161058) | Forest soil microbial communities from Barre Woods Harvard Forest LTER site, Petersham, Massachusetts, United States - Inc-BW-C-4-M | ecosystem: Environmental > Terrestrial > Soil >... | reverse complement strand
CGGAGAATTTGCCTTTTCCTCGTCGACTTTCGCATCCAGCGCATTGTGCTGCGCCGACAGCGCCGCGGCCGCCGCGTCCGCTTTTGCCTTGGCTTCCGCGAGTTGCCACTTTTCCCAATGGAGAGCAAGCCACTGCTCGGCGCGGTGCACCAGGCCCAATTGCTCCTCAGGCGGCGCGCCGGTGGGAACCGATCTCAACGCGCGGTCCGCGGTTTCCTCATGCTCATTTTTCAGGGCCTGAATGCGGTCGGCCAGGCTGCCTCCCGCTCGCGCCATATCCTCTTTCGCGTCGTCCAGTTCATCCTGGTCCAGGTCCATGTCCGCTTGGGCCTGCATCAGTTTCACTTGGATCGCATCCTCTTTGTTCTGGGGAGCCTTCACCAAGTCTTCGGCAAGCTGCTTGGTCAGGTCCTGGTCGGCTTTCAGCAACTTTTGCGCTTTTTGCAAGCGAGCCTGGATCTCCTTGGCTTCGGGGCTAAGCGGCAAAGGATGGAGAAGCGCGTCGCGGAGTGCGGCATCGAACGCCAGATCCACTTCGTAATCGGCGATGTGCAACGCTTGCTGAGCCAGCGCTCGCTCGTCGGACGTCCCGGCGAGTTGCGCCACTTGCTGGGCTACTCTGAGTGGCGAAAGGTCCACCAGCGTTGCGCTAGCGTCCTTTGCTTTTTTAGCGGATTGCTCGACGCGCACCGTCTCTGGTTCGCGGGAAATCCAGAAGCCATAAATGGAAATCGCCAGCAGCAAAAGGATGATGGCGCCAAGAATTTTCTGCGATTTGGTCATTAGGTGTCCACGCAACCCTGGTTGAGTTCGTATTCGCTGGGATTTCTAAATTTCGCGGATTCCTCCAGGAAACGCAAGAACTTCCTCGACACAGTTGCAGCCAATTTCGTTGCCGCGGCTGGAGCACAGCCTTACTCTGAACTAAATGCGAAACTCGGAGGTGCTGTGTGGATGATCCGCGGCTCCCGCGATTGGTGTACATGGTTCTGTTCCTGGCGAACCTGATGATCATGGCTTATTACCATCCGCAAATGCCGCAGCGGATGGCCTCGCATTTTGCCGCAGACGGCCACGTGAATGGCTGGCAATCCCGCGAAGCCTTCTTCATTCTGATGTTTCTGGTATCTTCGGCCTCGGCGGTGGTCTGTTTCCTGGCTCCCCGCCAGATCGCCGCAAAGGCCAATGCCCGGATCAATCTTCCCAATCGGGAATACTGGCTCGCCCCCGAACGCCGCGAGGCGACGATGCGTCTCATTTCCGCCACGATGGCTTGGTTCGGCTCCTGCCTTCTGTTTGTGCTCATCTCCGGAACAGTTCTTGCGTTGCGAGCAAACCTCGGACCGGATTGCCGCTTCAACTCCCAGGCGATGCTTGTGGTGTTGGCCGGCTTCCTGGCCAGCTTGATCGGATTGATGATCGGGTTAGTCCGCCATTTTCAGAGAGTTCCCCCGGGCGCTTGAGGGGCTTCCTTCCACGACTGGATCGCTTTCCATTTTCTTCCGTAGCTTTGACGCCGCTGTAACAATTTCGCCTTCTTCCTGTAATGCTGGCCCACTACTGTCACCTGCGGTCTGCGGAATCGTTCCGCTTCCCGAGAATTGGTTGATTCTGCCCGGTGCGCCCCGCACATGTCCCCGCCGGACAGGTGGATACCCAACTCAAGGCGAAAATTCCCTCTGTACCCATACGAAAGGGAGCAAATATGAAAATGAAGTGGAATGTTAAGTCAGCGGCTGCCCTGCTTGCGGCTGCTAGTCTGGTAAGTCCGGCGTTGGCCAATAACGACGCGGATTCTCATAGAATTCCCCATCTCGATCACCTCTTCGTCATCATGATGGAGAACCACGGGTTTCAACAGATTATCGGCAACCCCAACGAGCCGTACATGAATAGCTTGATCCAGAGCGGCAAAGTCAATCTCGCAACGAACTATTTTGCGGTAGGGCATCCGAGTCTCACCAATTATCTGGAGATAGTCGGGGGCTCGAACTTCGGCGTCCGCAGCGATAATTCTCCGGATTGGGGCAACACGTCTTGCCAACCCAACATTGTGGCTGGAACGGTAAACGCCGATGGGTCCAATCCACCTTCGGGCGTCACCCTGGACCCGAATTCCGCAATCTGCCCGATTTCGGGTTTCGGAACAGACGCTGACACACCAGCCGTTGACAATTGGAACGAAATCCCACCGGGGTATCTAGCGGACATCGACGGGATCAAATCCGTGCCTCCGGGACCCACCGCTGGCAAGTCGATTGCAGACCAACTTACAGAGGCTGGCTTGAGCTGGAAGGCCTACGAGGAAAGTCTCCCGCTCGGGGGCGCTTATGGCGTCAACAATAGCAACGGTACGGTGAGCAACCTGACCGACTTCACCAACCTGCCCGGCGCCCTCACATCGTACACGGCGCTCTATGCGGTAAAACACAACCCTTTTGCCTATTTCCAGAGCGTTCAGCAGGGCTATCAGCGGAACAACAGCATGAATAATGTTGTCTCCTTTGACGGGGCACGCGGCCTGTTCGCCGATCTGGCTACTGGCGACCTCCCTTCGCTCTCCTATATCGTGCCCAACCAGTGCAATGACCAGCACGGTAAAGGCGGCGAGAGCGCCTACTGCGCAGGTGATCCAGGCTCGAACGGCCTTCAGGCCGGTTTGAATCCCGGTTTGATCCAGCAAGGCGATGTGACCATCGAGCGCCTGGTCCGCGCCATCCACGGCTCACCGGCTTGGCACGACGGCCGCAGCGCGATCGTCATCGTATGGGATGAGAATGACTACAGCGGAATCAACAACGCGCTCCCTGCGAACACTCTATTCCCCCCGCAGAACCAGAACAGGGTGGTCTTGACCGTCGAAACCAACTACAGCAAGAACGGGGTCCAGAGCCAGACCTACTACAACAGTTTCTCCCTGCTGAGGTCCATGGAGGCCGCTTTTGGCCTTCCCTGCCTCAACCACGCCTGCGATGCAGGCACGGTGAGCATGACGGACCTGTTCGGCGGCTCAGGCCGCGAGTAAAATCCATCCACAATCTTGGCGCAACCCGCCCAGGATCAGCATATGAAGAAAAACGCCCGGCAATCGCCGGGCGTTTCTTGATTCTTCTTTACTTAAAACTGAAAACTAAGAATTAAAAACTGCCTCTACAGGTAATCCCGCGACGGCCCTTCCAAAAATGCCCGCAGCTTGCGCGAGCGCGACGGATGCCGCAACTTGCGCAGCGCCTTCGCTTCGATCTGCCGGATGCGTTCGCGGGTGACCGCGAACGACTGGCCGACTTCTTCCAGCGTGTGCTCGCTGCCATCATCCAATCCGAACCGCATCTTGATCACTTTTTCTTCGCGTGGCGTCAGCGTCTTCAGCACCGAAGACGTCTGCTCCTTCAGGTTTAGGTTGATCACCGCGTCGGAAGGCGAAACCACGGCCTTGTCTTCGATAAAGTCGCCCAGGTGCGAATCTTCCTCTTCCCCGATCGGCGTCTCCAGCGAAATCGGCTCCTGCGCGATCTTCAGGATCTTGCGCACCTTGGACACGGGAATATCCATGCGCTTGGCGATCTCTTCGCTGGTCGGCTCGCGCCCGAGTTCCTGCACCAACTGGCGGCTGGTGCGCACCAGTTTGTTGATCGTTTCGATCATGTGCACCGGGATGCGGATGGTGCGCGCCTGGTCGGCAATCGCGCGGGTGATGGCTTGGCGAATCCACCACGTCGCATACGTCGAAAACTTGTAGCCGCGGCGCCACTCGAATTTGTCCACGGCCTTCATCAAACCGATGTTGCCTTCCTGGATCAAATCCAGGAACTGCAAGCCGCGGTTGGTATATTTCTTCGCGATGGAAACGACCAGGCGCAGGTTGGCCTCGATCAATTCCTTCTTCGCCTGCTCGGCTTCCGCTTCGCCGCGATGAATGATCGTCAGCGTGCGCTTCAGTTCGGTCAGCCCGACCTCGCTGGCCTCTTCGATGTCCTTCAGCTCCGAGCGCCGCGTGCGCAGTTCGCGCCGCGCTTCCGCCGCGTTCTCGCCCTTGGAGACGTCCGCGCGCCGCTCCAGCCGCCCGGCCTCGCGTTCCAGCGACTGCAAACGCTCGACCGTGCCGCGCATCTTGTCGATCAGCCGCTTCTTCTCGAACGGGTTGAAGTCAATCCCGCGGATTTCCAGCGAAATCGCGATGCGCGTCCGCGCCACTTCCCACTTCGCGTGGACGTACTGCTTCTTCTTTGCCTTGGCGGTGTTGTCGAGCTTCACCGCCTGCTTCAGCGCCAGGTCGTAAAGCTTCGCAATTTTTTCGATGTATTTCAGCGTCTGCTTGGTTTTGTTGGCGATCTTTTCTTCGGTCAGTTCTTCGTCGTCGAACTGAACGATTTCCTTGATCGACCGCGCGCCCTTGCGCAAGTCGTCGCCGACGGCGATAAGTTCCTTGATCACGATCGGAGACCGGGTGATGGCCTTCATCACCACAAGTTGCCCGCGCTCGATGCGCTTCGCGATGGTCACTTCGCCTTCGCGCGTCAGCAAAGGCACGGTGCCCATCTCGCGCAAGTACATGCGAACGGGATCGTTGGTTTTCTCCAGGGAACCCGGCGTCAAATCCAGGTCGCTGCCCTCCGCCTCGTGTCCATCGTCCTTGACCACCGCGTCGCGGTCACCGTGGTCCGAAGACACTTCCACCGCGCGCGCCGCTTTCGCCGACGCCGCATCTTCGTAAATCTCGATGCCGTTGCGCTCAAATGTAGTGAGAAGGTCGTCGATCTCTTCCGAAGAATGCACTTCCGCGGGAAGGGAATCGTTTACTTCGTCGTACAGCAGGTAGCCGCGCTCTTTGCCAATGGCAATGAGCTGGCGTACCGCATCATATTTTTCCTCTAAACCTGTTGCTGCCACTGCACTCCTCCCGCTTTCGAAGTACGTCTCTCGATTTCCGCGCGAACTTCACCACTGTAGTTCCGCGCACTGTCCACACGAAATGCAGAGAGAAAGCCCGCAAAGGGCGAAGGGAGGGAGCGAATCCCCCGGAAGACTCTCAAATTTTTCGGTGAAGCCCGATGCGCCGTGCTGTGTCTTTTGTGCCGCTGCACGCTTTGCCCGCCTGCCGTGCCGTTGCCGAACGGTTCCGAGCACTATAGACAAACATATAGATGCCGGAACAGACCAATCCGTTATCCGCGCAACCCTTCTACGTTACACACTTAAGTCCCTTCCGGTCAATATTTTAGTTTGTGGAAAACTACCCTGAGAAGTGGAAGACTCGCGAGCTCGTTATCTCCTGAATTTCACTCCAGATAAAGGGTTTAGCTGGCGTTCAGAGCGACTATTACACTCCGAGGGTCAAACCTTCCACAGTCGGGCCCTTGCTGACAGGCCAGAAATTCCTGTTGCGTTAGCCGGCTCGCCTATTTCGGATCTCCCGGATCAAATAAACCACCAGTGCCAGATTCAGCAGCAATAACGCGGCCTTGCCCGCACCCGGGCGGCGGGCTAACTCGTAAATTTCTATGGGAAGGAACGAACCCGTGAAGATCACGGTGAACCACATCGCCCAACGCTTCAACAGCCAGAGCCCGATTCCTTCCGTTAGAAAGAGCCCTGCGTAAAGAAAACTGCCCACGACGAGTTCCCGGACCCGGCTTGGAGTCAGCGCTGCCGCTGCCGAAAGAGCACGTCCTACGAAGCGGCTGTTTTGATCGAGGCCAATCATGGCGGCCCATCTTTCCACCAGGTTGAAAACGTCCATGTGGAGCAACTTCAGTGCTGCCACGCCCAGCGCGATGAGCAAGCTGCCTTTCAACAGCTTGAACAAGGCGATAAGCCGCACCATTCTGATTTCGGAAGTTTTCATGAATGAATTTCTTCGTTGCCGCTTGTGCTGTGTCGCGTGTGATTCGGCAACTACGCAGTTCTCTCCCATGGCGGAGGAACCTTCACCCACGCCATGCCGCCGGCCTTGGCCGCCTGAATCCCCATCTCCGTGTCCTCAAACACCAGGCAAGCCTCCGGAGCCACGCCCAGATTTGCCGCCGCCCGCAAAAACGCTTCCGGGTCCGGCTTGCTTTTTGTATATTCTCCCGCGCAAACCAGCGTATCGAATCGATCCAACAATTTCAGCACATTCAACGACGCCGTAACCGACTCTCGCCTGCTGCCGGACACCACGGCAAACGGAACCCGCCCGTGTTGCGCCTCGATATGTTCCAAAACTTCCGGGACTGCTTTCAATTGCGGCAGCAATTCGAAATACAGGTTTTCTTTCCGGTGCTCCAACTCCTCCACCGGCATATTCAATCCGCGTTCCCGATTGAGCGTGGAAATCACTTCCGCAACCGGCATCCCTCCCCACGCGTAAAACTGCTCCTCCGAAAACTCGCAGCTCCACTCGCCCAGAGCCTTCTTCCAAGCCAGGTAGTGCAGCGGCATCGAGTCCACAATCGTCCCGTCGCAATCAAATAAATACGCCCCAAACGCCCCGTCCGGCAATTTCAGTCTCATCCATCCTCGCGTAGCGGCCACCTTCAGGTGGCCCCCATTGCCTTTGTAGGGACGGCTTTACGCCGCCCTCTTGCCCCTGTAGCGGCCGCCGTCTGGGGCGGGCGCTTGTTCTTCACTCACACAATTTCACTGCCTGCCAAGAACTGTCGCCTACCCCGCCGCCGCAAGCTGTTTCATCAACTCCTGCTTGCGTTCCAACAATTCCCGCAACCCCGCCCCGCTCGGATTAGCCTCAATCGTTTTCTGCACCTTCGCCAGTTCCTGTTCGATCTGCCGGCGTCGCAAGGCATCCAGGCAGCTTTCCGCTTCCTCCCAGGTGGGCTCTTGCGCGTCTTCAAACAAAATCTCAAAAAACACGCGCCGCTCCCGCTCTTCCAGTTGTGCGCCAATCTCCGTCGCCGGAATCGGCTCGTCGGAGAGCCCGGCAACGATCAGCGCAGCGAAAACCTTTTCCGTCTCCAGCCCTTCGTATAGTCTTCCGTGTTGCAGGCGCTGCGCCAGTTCGCGTTTGAATCCCTCGGCTTCGGCCAGCATTCGAATCAAGCGCCGCTCAATCTGCTTGGCCGGCTTGCCAACAAGCTGCGGCGCCACTTTCACTTCGCTGCGACGTTCGGCCGCCGATTTGTTCAGCGCCGCGCGCAGCACCGGCTCGTCTACCCGCAATTGCTGTGCAATCCGCGAGGCCCATTCGGAGCGCAACAGCGCGTTGGGAATCCTCTGCACATACGGCATCAGGAAATTCAGGGCGCGCTGCTTCCCTTCACCGGTGGACAAATCCATCTGCCGCGCCCGCGCAATCAGGTAGTCCACATACGGAGGCGCTTCCTTCAACAGTTTGATGTACGCCTCCGCACCCTTTTCGCGGATGAACAGATCCGGATCGGCTTTCTTGTCGCCAATCGCCGGCAGCGCCAACACGCGCACCTCGAAGTCGTGTTCCAGCAAAAGAGTCAGTGAACGTTCCGTCGCCGCCTGCCCTGCCACGTCCGGGTCGTAGTTCACAATTACGCGCTTCGTGAACCGGCCGAGCAGCTTGATCTGCGGCTCCGCGAGGCTCGTGCCGCAGCTTGCCACCACGTTGCCGATTCCCGCACGCGCCACGGCGATCGCGTCCATATAGCCTTCCACCAGAATCGCAAAATCCTGCCGCCGGATCGGTTCTTTCGCGCGATCCATGTGATAGAGCAGGTTGCTCTTTGAATAGATCGGCGTCTCAGGTGAGTTGAGATACTTCGGTAAGTCGTCGCCCAGCGCGCGGCAGCCAAACGCCACGATTTTCCCGGATTCATTGGCAATTGGAAACGTGATGCGCCGGCGGAAGCGATCGAACAGGCGCGCCCCCGACTGGTCGCGCGAAATCACGCCCGACTCCACCAGCAATTTTTCAGCGTACTTAGGCTTCAGTTGTCGCAGCAGCGCGTCGCCGCCGCTCGGGGCATAGCCAATCCCGAAACGCGCAATTGTTTCCGCGTTCAGGCCGCGATCTTCCAGGTACGCCCGCGCCGCCCGGCCCTCCGCCGTCGATTCCAGCTGCCGCACGAAAAACGTCTGCGCTTCGCGGTGAATTTCAATCAATGCCGCCCGCTGCTGATTCTCCTTGCGCTCTTCCGGAGTCCGCTCCTTCGGCCGCGGAACCGGAATGCCGCACTTCTCCGCAACCACCTTCACCGCCTCCGGGAAGGGGCACTTCTCCATGTCCATCACAAAGCTGAAAACATCGCCGCCTTTGCCGCAACCGAAGCAATGAAAAATCTGCTTCACTGGGTGCACCGCGAACGACGGCGTCTTCTCCCCATGAAACGGGCACAACCCGGTGAAATTCTGTCCGCTCTTCTTCAGGCGCACGTATTCGCCAATCACGCGAACAATGTCCGCCTGCTGCTTCACCCGATCCGCAAATGATCCCGCTTCCGCCATACGTTTAAATGCCTTCGATTCTCTTCAATGCCGACGAAACTCTCCTGCGCTGATGAGGAGTCAATCTCACGTTACCGCATTCTAAGGAGAGGAATTTGATGACTCGGCAAACATCTTCGAGGATTTTAGCTATCGATCGGATTTCGATTGACCAAAGCGTAGGCACGAAGTGATGGAAACCGTTCCGGAGGTCGAGAATCAGTTTTTGAATTGACGCACGCTCAGACCCCGTCATATGCAGTCTTCGACTGCCTACATACTGGAGCATGAACTCATCCCTCTCACATCTTCGTAACGCGTCATGAATACCTATGAGCCTGTTGTTGTTCACAACGCTGGCTGGGTCAGTGCCTTTTACAGCGAGTATCGCGAATCCGTACAACGCACCGTGAATTGAAATGGCAATCCATTTCCACTTATGTTTAGTCCGACCAGCCCCAAAACGCGCAGTGGCTTCTAAGAAATCAATGGTGTTTTCCTTTTCGTCTGTCCTATACCATCTTCGTTTCACACCCACCTCATCAGCTGGCTCTTAGGGATGCGATTGTGACGGCTTTTCCGCCGTGCTCTTCCGATTCAAACTCCGCGTGATCCACCAATGGATGCGTCTTCAAAAACTCCCCAAGCCCCCTGCGCAACGCCCCGGTTCCGTGGCCATGGATAATTCTGACCTTCATCTGATTCGCTAGCGCCGCCTCATCCAAAAACTTGTCCACCTTCTCGCTTGCCTGCTCAACCGTCAATCCGATTACGTTGATTTCGCCGGTCGCGCCGCCTTCGCTCGACTGCGCGCTTACCGTGATGTTTTCCCTCTTCGCTGGCTGAATCGCGGTCTTTCCCTTGGCCTCGCCTTCCACGCCGATAATTTCGTCTACCGCCACTTTCATCCGCAACGGTCCGGCTTCAATCTCCGCTGTTGAGCCTTCCACGCGACGTAGTATCACCGGCTTGCTGAACCCACGCACTCTCACTTTCACCCCCGGCTGCAAACTTTCCGCGCTGACCTTATCCAGCGTCTCCAGCCGGATGCCCAAATCCTGCTGCGATTCCGAAATCGTCTGCACCACCGCGGCGTTCAACTCTTCCTTCGCCGCGCCGCGCACGTCCAGCAGCTTCCGCCGCGCCGTCTTTTCCACCTGCGCGCGCAGTTCGCGGTCCTTCACCGCGGCCACCACCCCGGCCACATTCTCCTCAAACCGCTTTTGCATCTCCGCGAACTGCTTTTCCAGCTCCGCAATCCGCTGCTTCTGCCGCTCCACCCAGTCCGAACGCAGTTTCTGCCGCTCCGCTTCCAGCGCGTGCCGCTCCTCCGCCATCTGTTTCTGCATTCGGTCCAGTTCGTCGCGGCTGCGGTGCAGGTACGCGATCAGGTCCGCGGCTTCGTGTGCCTCCGGCGTCAGCAGCGACCTCGCATGCTCAATAATCTCCGCCGCCAATCCCAGCCGGTGTGCAATCGCAATCCCGCTCGATCCGCCCGGCACGCCCACCATCAGCCGGTAGGTCGGTCGCAGATTCACTTCATCAAATTCCACCGCCGCGTTCACAATTCCCGGCGTCTTCGAAGCGTAGGTCTTCAGCCGGTCGTGGTGCGTGGTCGCCAGCACAATGCAATTTTTCTTGCGGAACTCTTCCAGCAGCGCCACCGCCAGCGCGGCTCCTTCCTCCGGCGCCGTTCCCGTGCCCATTTCGTCCACCAGCACCAGCGATTTCGGCGTCGCTTCCGCCAGCATCGTTTTCAGGTTCAACATGTGCGCCGAAAACGTCGAGAGGTCCGCGGCGATCGACTGCTCATCGCCGATATCCACCAGCACGCGGTCAAAGAGCGGCAGCACCGCCCGTTGCGCGGCCACCGGAATTCCGGCCTGGGCCGAAAGCGCCGCGATGCCCGTCGTCTTCAGTGCGACCGTTTTTCCGCCGGTATTCGGCCCGCTGATCACCAGCAACCGCTCCTCGCCGCCCAGCGCCAGCGACATCGGCACAATCGCGCGATTTTCGCGGCGCAATTTATCTTCGAGCGCCGGATGGCGCGCCGCATCCAGCCGCAACTCCGTCGTTTCCGCAAACTCCGGCACGCATGCATCGAAATCCCGCGCAAATCGCGCGCGCGCAAACACGCTGTCGAGCTCCGCAATCGTCCCCGCCGCAGCCGCCAGAGGTCCGCTCATCGCTCGCAGGCGATCCGTCAGCTCCTTCAGTATGCGGAAAATCTCCGCAGCCTCGTCTTCCGCAAGCTGCACCAACTGGTTGTTCGTCTCCACCGTTTCGAACGGCTCCACAAACACCGTCTGCCCTGTGCCGCTCGCCCCGTGCACCACGCCCGGCACGTTCCGTCGGTTTTCCGACCGCACCGGAATCACGAACCGTTCGTTGCGCAGCGTAACGTAGTCTTCGCCACTCTCCGCCTGCCTCGAGCGCAAAATCTGCCGCAGCGTTTTCTGGATCGAGTCGCGCGTTTGCTGGATGCTCGCGCGAATTCGCCGCAGCGCGCTCGACGCGTCGTCGCTGATCTCCCCATTCGGCAAGACGCATCGCCGGATTGCCGCCTGCAAATCCCGAAAATCGCCCAACGACGCGCAACGAGCCGCCAATAGTGGAAAATTGCTGGCATCTTCCCGGAACTGCTGCTTCAACCAGCCGGAAGTCTCCAGCAGCGAACCGGCATCCAGGAATTCCGCCGCCTCCAGCACCGTTCCCGGCGCTTCCAGCCGCGCCATCCACGCCTCCGGGTCGGCCAGTGCGCCAAATCCCAATTCGCGCGCCAACCGCAGCCACTCCCGCGCCTCTCGAATCAACGCAAACGCGCCCTCCAGCGCCGCGCGGTCTGCGCTCACCTCCAGCGCATCAATCTCCCGCCGCCCCGGGGCACACGTCGTCCGCAGCCGCAGCAATTCCCGCAGCTTGTCGAACTCCAAAACATCTTGCGCTGACCGCGACATTTCTTCTTACGCCCTCATCTTCAATTTTCGATTTTCCATTTTCAATTTTCTATTTTTCCGCTTTCAATTTCTCCGCCAGGTACTCCGCCGCTTCCGCAGGATCCGCCGCGCTATACACCAGATTCCCGTTCGCCTCGCCCCACACCGCATTTTCCGTCGAAGGCCGGGGCCCCTGCTCCACCTCGCGCACGCGATCGAGGATCGGCTGCCAGAAATCTCCCACCACCACGATCGGCTTCCCCGCAATCACCGATTTGTTCAACATCTCCCACACCACGGCAAGCTCCACCAGCGTGCCCGTTCCGCCCTTGCACACCGCAAATCCATCCGCCAGACGGATCAGCTCGAACAACCGCTGGTCCCACGTCTCCAACCGCACTTCCGTATCCACCCACGAATTAGCCTTGCGCTTGAAAAATTCCGCGGTCACGCCGTAAGTTTTTCCGCCGCCCTCTTTGGTCCCGCGCGAAACGGCCTCCATCACTCCGCCAAACCCACCGCTGCAAACCGCAAGCCCGCGCTGCGCCAACAACTTTCCCAACTCGCGCGCCTCTTCATACTCCGCGTCGCCCGCCTTCGGCCGCGAACTCCCGAACACCGTAACAATCTTCTCTGCGCGCATCGTGCCTGCTCGCCTCGATTCTTCGTCACTTCCTTACTTCATTGCTTCATTACTTCTTTCTTCTCATCAAACTCCTCCA